>Ga0075471_10001375_pt1 | contig 15937 bp, 13 predicted proteins | sample DEB19_08_DNA_2_FD_74787 | JGI IMG/M metagenome (GOLD analysis project Ga0075471, IMG submission 74787) | Aqueous microbial communities from the Delaware River and Bay under freshwater to marine salinity gradient to study organic matter... | ecosystem: Environmental > Aquatic > Marine > Coastal ... | reverse complement strand
GGCCAGTGACGCCGTCGTCAGCGCGCCGGCCGTGAACCGGCGGCGCGACAGCGTCGCCTCGGCGTCGCCGGCCGCGGCACTGTCGAGAGGCGTGGGGTCAACGTCCGACACGGAGAGCCTCGAATGTTTTCAGGTGGCGACACATGTAGATTGCGGCGATCCGCTGCGCGGCCTCGAGCAGCCGGTCGCGGGCTTCCTCGGGCTCGAGCACCTCGACCATGTCGGCGAGGCCCAGCAGTTGCGGGATCATCTCGTCGTCCCAGGCCCGCTCGATCTCGAGGACGACGGAGCCATCCGTCTCGTGCCGCACCTTCTGCCGCGGATGGAACGGCTTCTCGCAGGCCCAGCGCGCCCGCGGCGGCAGCACCTTGATCCGGTAGCGGCGCGGCTCTGCGGACGACCGGAAGATCGTGATGCTGTCGGCCAGCAGCGACTCGACCGACTCCCCCTGACGGACGAACGTGCGCGACGTGGGCCTGGCGTCGGCGACGCGGTCGAGCTTGAAGAACCGGATCGCGTCGTCGGCCTGCGGCCGGACGTCCCGGGCCGCACGGGCGGCGGGCCGCGGTGCGCGGTAGCCGGCGATGTAGACGCTGCCGTCGTAGACGACGAGCGACTCCGGGCGGATGACGTAGGTCTTGGGTTTCTCATCCGCGAGGCTCGTGTAGCGGATCTCGAGCTCCACAGCGTTGCGGATCGCGCGGTTGATCGCGTTGAGGGTCCGCGGGCGATACTTCGCCGCCGCGGGCCGCGGGTGCACGAGTAGCCCTTCCTTGTGCTCCTCGACGTAGGCGAGTAGCTGCGGCGTGGCCACCCGCTCGAGCTTCGCCAACAACTGGCCGATGCCCCGCCAGTAGAACGTGCCCGCCAGCGGGGCGAGGAACTCGCGGGCCACGGAGAGCGACAGCAATTCCGGCAGGGAAAACGTCGGCATCCGCAGCTCGCCGCGGCCCGTGCCGACCTCGATCTCCCAGGCATGGCAGGTGGCTCCACCCGCTGATCGCTTCTTCGACTGCTTGATCGCGTAGCCGAACTTTTCCAGGAAGTCGAGGTCGCGGCGGATGTTCCTGTCGGACATCTCGTCGATCACGCCCCGATCGCACAGTGCCTGCTTCAGTCCGGCCGTGGAGAGCGGGCCGCGGGCGCTGAACAGGATGTCGATCAGGTGAAACACCCGCAGCAGCTGTTCGTGGCGGCTGATCGAATCCATGGTGGTTCCCCGCACGCGGACGGCGATTGGACGACTGCAGAGCGAATGGCGACGACTCCAGAGGATACCCGAGACTGCCGCAGGATTCAGGGGCGGATGCATCATGCAGAGCACTCCGGTGACGGTCCGTGTCGATGCCTCCGCAATTCGCGACGAATCCGTGAGGGGCTGCCCGTACCCCGAGAGCCGGCGCGGCTGACAAGCGCAAGCATGGATGCCGAAGCGAAGTCAGCTTCGAGTGAGCGGAGGCCTCGGAGGCCCGGAGCGAACGTCCGGCGACGGGGTGCGGGCAGCCCCGAACCGCGGTCTACGCTCAGCTCTCGCCGGCCTCTTCCTGCAGGGCCAGCCAGCGCTCCTCGGCGGCGGCGAGCTTTTCTGCGGCCGCCGTCATCGCCGTGTGCAGCCGCAGGGCCTCGGCCGGATCGGTCGCTGTGAGAAGCGCCTCATGGGCCGCCCGCTTCTCGGCGTCGAGCTTGGCGATCGACCGCTCCAGGTTGCCGATCTCGCGGCGGACGTCCCGCTCCGATCGCGCGGGCTTGCCGGCGGCCGTCGAGGGCTTGCGTGCGGCGGGCTTGGCGGGCGGCCTACCCGACGCGGCCTCCTCCTCGTCGATCGCGGTGTTCATCGCGGCGAGGTATTGCGGATAGGTGCCGCCGTAGTTGAGCACCCGGCCGTCGGCCACCTCGACGACGTTCGTCGCCACCACCTCCACGAACGAGCGGTCGTGGCTGGTGAAGATCACCGTGCCGCGGAAGTCGAGCAGGGCCTGCGCCAGGGCGTCGACCGTCTCCACGTCGAGGTGGTTGCCCGGCTCGTCGAGCACGAGGATGTTGCAGGAACCCAGCAGCAAGCCCGCCAGACAGAGCCGGGCGCGTTCGCCGCCGGAGAGCACCGACACCCTCTTTTCGACGGCCTTGCCGCGGAAGAGCATCGCGCCGGCGAGGTCGAGGATCCGCTGCGACTTGGTGCCGATGGCCGCGGCCCGCTCCAGGTAGCCGAGCACGGTGTCGCCCTCTGGCAGGCTCGTGTAGACGTGCTGGGCGTAGATGCCCAGTTCGCAGCCGTGCCCCCACTTCACCTCGCCGGCCAGCGGTGCGAGCGACCGCACGAGCGTCCGCAGAAACGTCGTCTTGCCCTGGCCGTTGTCACCCACGATCGCCGCCCGCGAGCCGTGGACGATCTCCACGTCGATGCCGGAGGCCACGGTGTGGTCGGGATAGCCGATCGCCAGCCCGCGGCAGCGGACGGCCGGGCCCTGCCGCGGCGACACCTCGGGGCAGCGGATCGAGGCGGTGGGCGCGTCGGCGGCGATCTCCTCGATCTCCAGCCGTTCGAGCTGCTTGCTCTTCGACTTCGCGCGCGAAGCGGTCGAGGCCCGCGCCTTGTTGCGGGCGATGAAATCCTCGAGCTGCCGCCGCTTGGCGAGCACGGCGGCGTTGGTCCGCTCGAGGTGCTCACGCTGCTCCCGTTGGTAGTCGAGGAAGGCGTCGACCTTGCCGGGAAACATCGTGAGCTTTCCGCCGGAGAGGTCGAGCGTGCGGTCGCAGGTGGCGGCCAGGAAGGCCCGGTCGTGCGACACGATCAGGCAGGACTCGCGGTAGTCGCGCAGGAAGTGCTCGAGCAGGATCTGCGTCCGCAGGTCGAGGAAGTTGGTCGGCTCGTCGAGCAGGAGGAGCGTGGGCTCGTGGAGCAGCAGGGCGGCCAGCTTGACGCGGGTCTGCCAGCCGCCGGAGAGCTCCTGCACCGGCCCCGTGAGCAGCGGCCCCTTGAGCTCGAACCGGCCGGCCACCTCGCCGCACTTCCAGTCGGGCTGGCCGCTGTCGCGCATCAGGAAGGCCAAGGCCGACTCACCGGGCAGGAAAGGATCGTGCTGCCGCAGGTAGCCCAGCCGCAGCCGCGGATGCCGGATCACCTCGCCGCCGTCGAGCTCCTCCTCGCCGAGGATCACGCGGAGCAGCGTGCTCTTGCCGGCGCCGTTGCGGCCAATGAAGCCGATCTTGCCGTCGTCGGTGATCGTGGCGCTGGCCTGGTCGAGCAGCACCTGGTGGCCGTAGCGTTTGCTGGCGTTCTTGATGTCGAGGAGGACGGCCATGGTGGGACGGGCGGGGTGCGCGGGCAGGGTCCACCACGGTAGCCAGCAAAGGCCCTTCCGTGAAATATCGGCTGCTCCGGGCCGCGGCACGACGCCGCCGATCAGCCCGTCGCTGGCCCGCGCCGCGGCACCTCGGCTACATTGACACGCTCAGCAGAGAGTCACGATTCCCACGGAACCCAGCCATGCCCTGCCGCCTCGCTCGCCCTCGCCACGCCGCCGCCTTCGCTGTGGCGGCGGCCGCCTTCCTGACCTCGACCTCGGCCCAGGCGCAGCCAGCCGCCACCGCAACGGCCACGGCGAAGGCCACCGCTTCCACGTCCGCAACGCCGGCAGGCGCGGCGGCGGTGATCGAGGGCGTGAAGAAGGCCGCCGCGGCCTACGCCAGCAGCTTCAACGCCGGGGATGAGAAGGCCCTGGCGCTGCACTGGACAGCCGGCGCGGAGCTCGAGGAGGGGGCGGGGCTGATCAAGGGCCGTGACACGATCCTGGCGTCGCTCATGAACTGGCGGAAGTCCCATCCGCAGGCCACGCTGGCGATCAACGTGACCGACGTGCAGCCGCTGGGCGTGGGGGCGGCCCGCGTGCGAGGCACGCTGACGTTCACCGGCCAGCCCGGCCAGGAGCCGCTCAGCTCCCGGTTTGAGAGCCTGCGGGTGCTGGAGGACGGCGCGTGGAAGATCGCGGAGTCGCGGGTGGTGCCGTCGCCCCGGGCGGCCATCGCCGGCCTGTCGTGGCTGGTCGGCTCCTGGCAGTCCGCCGACCCCAAGACCGGCACCACGATCGACGCGACCTACGAGCGGTCGCTCGCGGGCAACGCCCTCGTGGGCCGGATCAAGACGAAGCGGAAAGACGGCTCGACCTCGGAGGCGATCGACCTGATCCACGCCGACCGGCTCACGGGAGCGGTGCGATCGACGGTGGTCGACTCGACCGGCGCCCAGGCCGAGGGCATCCTTTCGACCGACGGCACCTCGTTCAACCGCAGCTTCGTGGGCACGCCGGGCGATCCGGCGATCGGCGACCATGCGGAGTGGGTGCAGGTGCTCGCGCCGCTGGGACCCGACAAGATCCTCTGGCACACGATCGAGCGGAAGATCGACGGCCGCAGCGTTCCCGACACCGACCCGGTGCACTTCCGCCGGGTCCGCTAAAGTCCTGCCGCCCGCCGAAGCCAAGTCCATTTCCTGAAAACGTCCGCCTACAAAGCAAGTTCATTCACACAGGCGTTTACTCTCCCGGAGCACCAACGATGTTCACGCCCGCTCACGACAGACTGCTTCGCACGGCTGCGGCTGCGGCCATCGCCTTTGCGCAGATCTTCGCCACGACGGCACCGCTCCACGCCCATGGCGGTGGTGGAGGCCACGGCGGCGGCGGTGGCGGCCGCATGGGCGGCGGGGGCGGCGGGGGCATGCGATACGGGGGCGGTGGAGGCGGCTTCGGCGGCGGTGCCGGTCGCATGGACGGCGGCATGCGCGACTTCGGCGGCGGCCGGATCGATGGCGGCGGCTTCCGCGAAGGCGGGATGCGGGATTTCGACGGGGGCCGAGCCCTCGACGGCGGTGGCCGACTCGACGGCGGCCGGGCTCTCGATGGTGGTGGCCGGCTCGACGGGGCCCGGGGCATCGATGGCGCGCGAGGGCTCGACGGGGCACGCGGGATCGACGGAGTTCGCGGGTTGGACGCCGCGGGCCGGTTCGCCGGCGACGCCAACCTGGCGAGGGCGGCGGGCGTGGGTGCCCGCGGCATACGACCCTACTCGATGAACACGCTGCGGGATCGCGGCGATGCGATCCGGAACAACTTTTACAACAACAACTGGTATCACGGCGGCGGCTGGTATGGAAACCACTTCGGCTGCTGGTGGCCGGGCGGCTGGTGGTTTGGGGGCGGCCTGATGACGGCGATGCTCTGGACCGATCTCTTCGCCTGGGGTGGCTACGGTGCGTATGGCGGCGGCGGAGGCGGATCGGCCGTGGCCACGATCCCCTACGATTACGGCACGACGGTCGTCTACCAGGACGACGGTGTCTACGTGCAGGGCAGCCGGGTGGGCACCGCGGAGGAGTATGCCCAGCAGGCGGCGACGATCGCGTCGCAGGGCGGCGCTGACAAGAAGATCGCCGACGACGACCAGTGGCGGTCGCTGGGCGTGTTTGCGATGGCCCGGGTGGAGGAGAGCGACCCGAGCAATTTTCTCTCGCTGGCGATCGACAAGGAAGGGATCCTGCGGGGCAGCTACTACAACGCCGTCTCCGATGAGAATGCCCACGTGACGGGCAAAGTCGACAAGAAGACGCAGCGGGCCGCGTGGACGATCGGCGACAAGAAGGAGCCGGTCTACGAGGCGGGGATCAGCAACCTGACGAAGGAGCAGTGCACGATCCTGGTGCACAAGGCGGGAGGCAAGACGGAGCAGATGCTGCTGGTGCGGGTGAAGCAGGACCTGCCTGGATCCGACAAGAAGACGGAAGCAGCCGCCGCCACCGACGGCTCAACGTCCAGCCGATGACTCGAAGACACGAAACGACGAGTCAAACGGAGGGCATGGGACTCGAACCCACAACCCCTTTCGGGGCACGACATTTCCAGTGTCGCCGCTAGCCATTCGCTTACCCTCCAAACGCAGGTTTTTTCGCTTGTGCCCCTGCGTGTCTCCCCCGTAAGCCGAATTAGACGCAAGGGGTCAGGCTGCTAAACCGCATGACTTCGAGCAGTATAGCCCGCTCTGGGCCGTCGTGGAACCGCGCCGGGCGAGACAGAGCCGACGGCTTTTGCCCGTACAACACTGGGGCGACCCACGCCCTTTTATGCTGGATTGGTTCGATTCCGCCATGACCGAGCGGAAGCCCCACCCAAACGCCGACGAACTACTGACCTCGTCAGCCGCCGCCCAGATGGGCGAGTGAGACCCCGTCTGACGCGCCCACCTGATCCACAACGACAACGCATTTGCAAGCCGCGGCCGTTCGCAAGAGCGGCTACGGCAGACACCGCCATTGAGCGTGTTGCAACTGTGTGCAAACGAACTTTCGATTCACGAAAATGGCGTTAGACAGCACGGCTTCGGCCTCAATAAACTACCCCCCCGGAAGGGGCTGCCGCCCCTCCCGCTGGAAGATCAGGCAGTGCAGATGAACGAAAACACTCGGCGACCCCACTGGGGCATCAAGCTACTCATCGCGGCGATTGTCTTGCCTGTCGCACAGATGACGCCCGCCAATGGCTCTGAGCCCTCTGCCGCAGCACAAAAAGCCATCGATCGCGCTTCGGAGGCGTTCCAGAAAAACTATGAAAGCTACGAGAAGGCTAATACGAAGGTCTTCAAGGATGCAGAGCGAGATCTTGAACGCGAAGTAGAGCGACTCACGAAATCAGGCGACTTGCAGGCTGCGCTACGAGTGAAGGCTTTAGTGCAGTCACTGCCTCAACTGCAAGCGCGAGCCGAAGCGGGGCACCGTCAAAACTCGCTCGGAAACGTCTTCCGGCCGACCATGCGTCGAATGACGTGGGCTGAACTGCAAACAAAGCCCCAATTAAAGCCCGGTGCGCCACCAAGGGCTGTCGCGTCTAGCACCCATCCCGGCAACTGGGGCACGAGCAATGCCGTAGACGGCAACCGAGACACCGAGTTTGCCTTTCTTGGAGGAACGGGCAGCGTCGTGTTTGACTTTGTGCCTGCGATTGAATGCTCTGCTGTAGTGCTCGAGTCTCGACGAGGCGGATCGGATATCGTGATTCGTGGCGCAATACAAATTAATGGCAAGCATTCGTTTCCTATACAACACTTTGGTGGGGGTGAGATTGTGGCGTTGATGATGGGGGAAGATTTCCCAATCCATAGAATCCAATTTGTCTCAGCAGAAGGCTCCTTGAATCCCGGAATTGCTGAACTCTATTTTCTCAAGTAGGGCTTGTCTTCTTATTGGCTTGCCCCTCTTAAACGCCGCATAAGGAACTTTTGTTTACGGCGACAATGCGTTCGATACGGATACTTATCGGGGCTTTAGTTTAGTGAGCGACAACCAAGGCGCTACTGTGAGTGGAAACCGGGGAAGCGCCTTGTTTTGAGGGGGACGGTGGCGAAGCCGCGGCCCTGCATTGCTAGCAACCCGGCTGTCACCAAGACGGGCCGCGGCGTCAAGCATTCCGCTGCACGGTCGACTACCGCCCTGCAGCCGCAGCCTTGCGATCCCGCTCGCTCGCCCGCCACTCCCACGGCGGCACCGGCTCGCGCTCGGCCCACAGCCCGCGCTCCGCCGCCCGCGCGGCATTCTCCGCGGCCGCCAGTCCCGCATCCTCGCTGTACCTGGTGTAGTGCCACGCCAGCCCCTCGGCCACCAGCCGCCGTCCCAGATCGTCGCCCTCGATCGCCACGCTCGCCAGCAGGCGGCCGTAGCGATCTTTCCCTTGCCCGCGAATCTCGGCTGCCTTGCCCTTCGCGAGAGCGGCGAGACGGTCCCGGGCGACACGACCAAACGGCTGGCCCAGTTCCGGAGCATCGATGCCTTGCAGCCGGATTTTGTGCTGACGGCTCGCGTCATCCAGCACTGTCAGCGTATCCCCGGCACGTTTACGACGCGGGCCGCGGTCAAAGTCTCCGATGCCGCGGCGCACTGGACAGAGCCAAGCAGCGCCACGAGGAGAGCGAACGCCCACAGGCTGCCGCCTTCCTGCCCACGCGACCGCTTCGCCCACACCCCCAGACCAAGGTTGTCCGCCGGATGTGCTACCACGCTGCTTCCGATCACATGCATCCCGCAGGACCGGCCGATGCCGCCATCCGCTTCCACGCCACATTGCCTTCTGGAGTCCTGGGACCCGCAGGCGAAGGCGTGGATCACCGATCCGACACCGCACGAATCCGTCGCCGCCGCCGTACGGGCTGCGACTGAACGCAGCGTGTATCGCGTCGTGCTGGTCGCCAACGGGCACATGCTCGAGGTGGAAACGTTCGCGATCGCATGACCTTATGCCCCGCGCTCCGGCCGCATCCAGCATTCCGCATCCAGCCGCCCCTCGCCAGCCACGACCACGACGCGGATCAATCGCCCACCGGCCGCTCCGGGCTCGGATTGAGCACCAGCGTGCCCGCCTTGAGCGCCCGCTCCTTCTCGCGCACCAGCTGCATGACGTCGGGCGGCAGCTTGCCTTCCCAGCCGTGCCAGGGGGCGAGGGCGGCGCCTCCGCGGCCGAGCGTCGAGAAGTCGACCAGGTTCTCGGCGTGCACCATGCCCGCTGCGGAGAGTGACACGAGGTAATCGACCACCGGCGTCATGCTCCAGACCGGCCCGGTGATCACCGTGTCGGGCGACTCGCCGTGCTGGTCGAGCAGGTTGCCGAATGCCAGTGCTCCCTTCTCCCGCGCTCCCGCGATCGCCCCCTCCCGCTCGGCGTAGACGAGATCCGCGCCGGCGGCGATCTGGTCGAGAGCGGCCTGGCGGGCCTTGGGCGGATCGAACCACGAGTCGATGAACGTCACCTTCACCTTCGCCGCCGGATTCGCGTCACGGGCGCCCTGGATGTAGGCATTCACGGTCTTGTGCACGTGCGGCTCGGGCTTGCCGCACACCACGCCCACGATGCCCGACTTCGTGAGCCGGCCGGCCAGCACTCCGCACAGATACGCCGGCTCGGCGAGATCGCTGTCGAACGTCGAGAGATTCGGCGGCGCGGGCGGCCCGGACGTGCCCACCACGAACGCGGTTTGCGGATGGGCCGCCGCGAGCTGGCGGATCTCGGCGTCGGCCAGCGTGCCGTCGGCCACCACGATGTCGGGCCGTTTGCCCATCTCGGCGGCCAGCGCTGCGGCCATCCGCGGCGCGTCGGCGAGGTCGGCCTGCCACGAATACTTGATCCGGCCGCCACGCTGGGCCGCCTGAAAGGCCTCGTGAATGACCATGTTCCACGGCTCTTCCAGCGGCGTGGCATACGCGGCAAACACGACGGGCACCTTCTTCCCGGCCGACTGGCCGCCGCACAGCGGCGCGGCGGCGAACGAGAGGCACAGACCGAGCAGGGCTACTAGGGCGGCACGCATCAGGACGGCTCCTCGTGAATCTACGGACCATATCTGCCTGCAGTCAGGATAGGGCCGCCGCAGTCGGCCCGAAAAGAGCGTGATCCGTAGGGTCGCGCAGCCCGCGGAATCCGGCCCTCTGTGGGAATCCGAGCCGCGACCGCACGACCAAGGGCCCGACAGGAGAGACCGGACCGACGTGGCCAGCGATCGAGCGGCAGCGGGTAGCTGCCGCCATCCGTCGCCGCATGCCGCGGCCGGCATTGTTGCGGCTTCGGTATGAAGCCACGTTTGAAGCCGGCACGATGTCGACGGTATTCTCCACAAAGTGTCCTGGTGGGGCGACGCGAACCAGACCGGCGAGAGACGATGAAATACCTGTTTGCGGCTCTCGTGACGCTGGTGGCTCTGGTGCTCCCCGCGGCGCCGGCCTTCGCCATCAGGCCCAACGTGCTCTTCATCGCTGTCGACGACCTGCGGCCGGAGCTTGGCTGCTACGGCAACCCGGTTGTGAAGTCGCCGCACCTCGACCGGCTCGCCGCCCGCGGCCTCGTGTTCACCCGCGCCTACTGCCAGCAGGCGGTCTGCAGCCCCTCCCGCACCGCGATCCTCACCGGCCTGCGGCCCGATACCACGCGTGTCTGGGATCTGGAAACCCACTTCCGCTCGGCCCGGCCCGACTGCATCACCCTGCCGCAGCACTTCAAGGCCCACGGCTACCACTGTGCGGCCCTCGGCAAGGTCTACCACAACGGCTTCGAGGACGGACGCTCCTGGAGCGAGCCGCACTGGTATCCCACCGGCAGGGCCGTCGACACCAAACCCGCCGACTGGTCGAAGCAGATCGTCACGAAGCACGCCGTCAGCGTGCAGGAATACGCACATCCGCTCGTCCCCGACGGCTCGAGCGATCGGGAGAAAAAAGGAAAGAGCGCCAAGAAAGGGCCCGCCTTCGAGGTCAGCCCGAAGGCCGACGACGAGCTGCCCGACGGCGCCACCGCCGCCGAGGCCGTGCGGCGGATCCGCGCGCTCACGTCACGGCAACAGCCTTTCTTTCTCGCCGTCGGCTTCCTCAAGCCTCACCTGCCGTTCGTGGCCCCGAAGAAGTACTGGGATCTCTACGATCCCGCCACGATTCCCGCGCCGAGCATCGACCACCTTCCCGCCGGCGCCCCCGAGTTCGCCGGCCATAAAAACAGCGAGCTGCACAACTACCCCGGCGTGCCCGAAGGCGAGCCCATCCCGGCCGATTTCGCCCGCACGCTGCGGCACGGCTACTACGCTTGCATCAGCTACACCGACGCCCAGATCGGCCGGCTGCTCGACGCGCTCGACTCCGCGGGCCTCGCCGACGACACGATCATCGTGCTCTGGGGCGATCACGGCTGGCAGCTCGGCGACCACGGCCTCTGGCACAAGCACACGAACTTCGAGCTCGCGACCCGCGCGCCTTTGCTCGTCAGCGTGCCCAAGTCGGCGACGGCAGGCCGCTCGTGCGCCGCGCCGGTCGAGTTCGTCGACGTCTATCCCACGCTCGCCGACCTCTGCGGGCTGCCCGCCCCGTCGGGCCTCGCTGGCCGCAGCCTGCGGCCGTTCCTCGAAGACCCCGCCGCGCCTATGGCCAAGGTGGCGATCAGCCAATATCAGCGAAGCCTCGGCAAGGGAGAAGGGCAGGTGATGGGCTACAGCATCCGCGACGACCGCTGGCGGCTGACGCTGTGGCGCGAACGGAACGGCGAGAAGATCGTGGCCACGGAGCTCTACGACGAGAAGAACGATCCCGCCGAGACCGTGAGCCTGCACGAGCGGCCCGAGCACCGCGGCGTGATCGAGTCGCTCTCGAAGCATCTGCCACCGCCGATCCCCCGGGAAGCGCGGGCCGCCAAGGCGAAGCGACCATGAGCCGCGCGGCCCCTCGTCGGACGGCAATCCTGTTCGCCTCTCTTCTCGCCGCCCTGCCGGCATGGCCGGGCATCTCCCGGGCCGCCGAGCCGGCGAAGCCCAACATCATCTTCATCCTGGCGGACGACCTGGGCGTGGGGAACGTCGGCTGCTACGGCGCCGACCGCTACCGCACGCCCCACATCGACGCGCTGGCCGCCGGCGGAATCCGCTTCACCCACGCCTACACGGCGCCGCTGTGCGGCCCCTCGCGGGCGCTGATCATGACGGGCCGGTATGCGTTTCGCACCGGCGCCACCAACCAGGACGCCACCGGCAGGATGCGACCCGACGAGGAGACGATGATCCCCAGTTATCTAACGCCGGCCGGCTACGCCAGCTCTTGCGTCGGCAAGTGGGGCCAGCTTCCCCTCGGCCCGGCCGACTTCGGCTTCGCCGACTCGTTCACGTTCCGGGGCAGCGGCGTCTACTGGAAGACGGGCACGAAGTCCGACACGTATCTCGTCAACGGCGCGGAGAAGATGCTGGGCGAAGGGGACTACATGCCGGACCTCATGCACGCCCACGCCGTCCAGTTCATCGAGCGGCACCGCGACCGGCCGTTCTTCCTCTACTACTCTCTGTCGCACGTGCACGGCGAGCTGCAGCGAACGCCCGACAGCGGCCCGACTCCCGAGGACCTCATGGCCGACAACGTGGCCTCCATGGACGGGCTCGTGGGCCGGCTCGTCGCCGAGCTCGACCGGCTCGCCCTGCGCGAGAAGACGCTCGTGATCTTCATGGGGGACAACGGCACGGGCAACGCCTGGACCGAGCGGTCGACGATCGGCGGGCGGCGGCTCTCGGGGCAGAAGGGCTCGATGCTCGAAGGCGGGGCACACGTGCCGCTCGTCGCCAGCTGGCCGGGCACCACGCCGGCGGGCCGCGTCTCGGCCGACCTCGTCGACTCCACCGACTTCGTGCCGACGTTTGCCGATCTGGCCGGCGCGACGCTGCCCGCCGGCAAGCGGATCGACGGCCGCACGCTCGCCCCGCAGCTCCGCGGCGCGCCGGGCCGGCCGCGGCCCTGGGTCTTCATCGAGCTGGGCCGCAGCTGGTACGTCCGCGACACCGGCTGGAAGCTCAACGAGAAGGCCGAACTCTTCGACATGCGGGACGCCCCGTTCACGGAGCCCGTCGTGCCGATGTCCGCCGACGACGACGCGAGCAGGGCGGCCCGCAGCAGGCTGGCCGCCGCCCTGGCCGCCCTCGACCCCGCGGGGGGAATTCTCGACGACGGCGACGGCAGCGGCCGGCACGCCAGCAAGAGCAAGAAGGACAAGAAGCAGAAGGCCACACCATGACATGTCGCGTCATGAAGTTTCGTTCGCCACGCGGCATGCGGCGGTGTCTGGCGATCACGGCAGCCCTGCTCCTCGCCACCGCGGCCGACAGCGGCGCGACGGAGCACGTCCAGCGGCTGGCCGACGGCTGGGAGCACTACCAGGGATCGCTCGGCAGCACCTGGGAAGTGTGTCGGGGCGACGCGGCCAGCGACAACGCCGCTGCCTCCGTCGCCCTGTAACGCAGGCTGCCGGCCGATCCCGAGGTCCAGCGAAACATCGCGGTCACGCAGCCGCTCCTGTGGCTCAACTCGCGGCCGTGAGACGCTGCCCCTGCTGCACCGCCGCGTCACCGTCCCGGCTGCGGTCGTCCGCCGACACCGGCAGCCGCATCACCACCGTCGTGCCCCTTCCCGGCGCGCTTGCTACGCCGCAGTGGCCGCCGGCGAGCAGCGCCCGCTCGGTCATTCCCAAGAGGCCGAATCCCTGCCCGGCGGCACGTGCCGGGTCGAAGCCGCAGCCCGAGTCCTCGACCTGTAGCACGAGATCGCCCCCCTCGATTCCCATCTGGATCGACACGCGATGCGCACCGCTGTGCCTGCGGGCGTTGGCGACCGCCTCCTGCGCGATCCGAAACGCCGTGGTCTGCAGCTCCGGTGAGACGCTGTCGACCTCGTCGCCGATGGCGACCACGACTTCCGTGTCGGAACCAGCGAGCGTCGTCGCCACCTCCTCGACCGCGGCCTTCAGCCCCAGGTCGTCGAGCACGGCGGGTCGGATGCCGCGGATCGTCCGGCGGCCGTCGGCGATGCCGGCCGCCAGGCAGCTGATCGCCTCGTCGATCGATGAGCCCGCGAGCGCGGGGTGATCCCGCTGAAACGCCTCGAGCGCCATCTTGGCGCCGATCGCGTACTGGATGAGTCCGTCGTGAAACTCGTGGCAGAGAGCCCGTTTCTCCGCTTCCTGCACGTCGATCAGCCGCCGCAGCAGCGACTCCCGGCTGCTGAGCCGATGCCGCATCTGCTCCGCCTCGGTGATGTCGATCGAGATGCCCCCGACGAAGACGTCTCCCTCGGCGTCCCGGACCGGAAACTTGAACGTCGACCAGTACCGCACCGTGCCGTCCGGGCCGGTCGCCGCCTCCTCGCAGTGCACGGGAACGCCTCCGCTGCGGGCCAGATCGTCATTCCGGGAAAACTCCCGCGACTGCCGTTCCGGAAACATCTCCTCGACCCTGCGGCCCACCTGCACGTCGGGATACACCTCGCGGAGATGCCGATTGACGAAGACGAATCGGCCGGTGGCGTCCTTCAGATAGGCGCAAAAAGGGCTGCCGTCCATGAACTGGGCGAAGCGGCTGCGGCTGTCCTCGAGCATCGCCTCTGCGCGGCGGCGCCCGGCGACCTCGCGCTCGAGCAGTTCGGCCCGCTGGCGGAGCACCGCGACGCTACGGGCCACCACGACGCCCGCGACGACACTCGCGGCGAGCGGGAACCGATCCCGCCGAAATGCTTGCACGACGTCGCGGCCGTTCTCCGCGAAGAGAAACTCGCTCACTCCGAGTGTCACCAAAAGCGCCGCACACGCGGGCCAGAACCCGCACCAGCGGGCGGCCAGCACCACCGCCACCGCCGCCGGCAGCGTCGCCAACTCGTGACCCAGGAACGGATGGATCAGCCAGCGCACGCCGATGCAGGCCACCACGATGCCAAGGGCCTGAAGGGAGCCGGAGGCGGGGGATCGCTCGGGGGAGTGCATGATGCGCTTCGGGCGAAAGGACGCGTCACTTGTCGCGGGAGGCGTCGCGGACGTACTTGTGGCACTGGACGCACTTCATCGTCACCTCCATCCATGCCAGTGCCGCGCCGTCCAGGTTCTTGGCTTTGGCGGCGGTCCGCAGCGCGTCGCAGGAGCGGCGAAACTCGGCGCTCTGCCGGGCGTAATCCTCGGTCTGCAGCACCTGCCAACTGGAGGCCTGGCTCGCGAGGGCCAGGTCGTGCGCACCCCGGGCGATCAGGTCGTAGTCCTCCACGGCCAGCCCCTCGAGCACGTTCTGGGAGTGACCGAGCTTGGCACGCATGAAGACGGCGACCTGGTCGGGCGGCTCTCCGGCGGCGCCGGCCGAGCCCGCGCCCGTGAGCACTGCCGCCGCGGCGGCCGTCACCGCGGCCACCAGCACGGCGATCAGACCGCCACCCCGCCGCGATCCCTCGTGCGTCGCCATCGTCACGTCCTTCCTCGAGAGTTGTGTCGTGCCTCCAGGCGAAAACCGCCTCGCCCGTGCTCGCGTCATCATGCCCTGGCGCGACCGCCACCAGCAAGGGAATAATTCCCGGCATCGTGAGACACGTGCCGGGGCCGTGCGCCGCTGGTCACGCGGTGTGCGGCCGCGCCACCGCGGCCCGCATGATCGCCGCGGCGATCTCGGGGAGCGGCACGATCCGATCGACGACCCCCATCTCGACGGCCGCCCGCGGCATGCCGTAGACGACACATGTGGACTCGTGCTCAGCGATGGTCGTTCCCCCCGCGGCCCGGATGGCGGCCATGCCGAGCGCGCCATCCGACCCCATGCCGGTCAGGAGCGCCGCGACCGCGTGCGGCCCCGCGGCATCGGCCGCCGACCGAAAGAGCACGTCCACCGCCGGCCGGCAGTGGTGCAGCGGCGGGCTCCGCAGCAGACGGGCCCGATAGCCCTGCGGACACCGCTCGACCGCGAGGTGCTGCTCCCCCGGTGCGATCAGGCAGCTGCCCGGCAGCAGCACCGAGCCCTCCTCCGCCTCGCGGACGTCGATGGGGCCGACGTCGTCGAGCCGCTCCGCCACGATCCGCGAGAAATACCCGGAGATGTGCTGCACGACCGCGATCGGCGGCAGGCCCGCGGGCAGCTGCCGGAGGATCACCCGCAGCGCCTCGAGTCCGCCCGTCGAACAGCCGATCACGATGAGCCGCCGGCTGTCGACCGGACCGGCGAGGGGCGGCATCGGCACGGGCGCGACGGGCGCCGGAGTCGCCGTGGCCGCGCCGCCGGCCGCCGGGCCGCGCCGCCACCGGCTCGCCGCGGCCGCGGCCTTGACGTGAAACGCCAGCCGCTCGCCGAGCGCCCCGATCGACATGGTGCCGTCGGGCTTCGCCAGCACGTCCATCGCGCCGGCCTCCATCGCCTCCATCGCCTCGCGCGAGCCAGCCTGCGTCAGCGAACTCACGACGACCACCGGCATCGGGTTGTGCTTCATCAGGATCCGCAGGAATGTCAGGCCGTCCATCCGCGGCATCTCCAGGTCGAGCGTCAGCACGTCGGGCTCGAGCCGCACGATCTTTTCGCGGGCGACGTAGGGATCGCACGCCGTGCCCACGACCTCGATCTCGGGATCACGGGCGAGGCTGTC
>Ga0075471_10001373_pt1 | contig 15938 bp, 6 predicted proteins | sample DEB19_08_DNA_2_FD_74787 | JGI IMG/M metagenome (GOLD analysis project Ga0075471, IMG submission 74787) | Aqueous microbial communities from the Delaware River and Bay under freshwater to marine salinity gradient to study organic matter... | ecosystem: Environmental > Aquatic > Marine > Coastal ... | reverse complement strand
AGAGCACGTCCACCGGCTCCGTCAGGCTCGGTCGGTGATCGGCAAGCTCCAGAAACTCGTAGTCACGGTCGCTCGTGACCACGAGCCGCACCACGAGTTCATCGCCGACATCGAGCGGCTTCCCTGCGTCAAGCGGCTTCCCTGCATCGAGCGGCTTCCCTGCAGCCACCGGCTCGAGCACCGGGCCGGCCTTCGTGATCCGCTTCACGAACAGCTTCTTCTCGATCGCCAGTTCCTCGCGGCCCGCCGCCGGCACGTTCGCAATGTCGTCGAGATACTGCCAGTGGATGCCGCCCCAGGCGATTCCCTTGTCGGCCTTCTTCATGACGACATCGGCGAGCCGCGGCGTGATCTCGCGCCGCACGAACCGCTCTTCGCAGAAGCCCGTACCGGCCTCGGTATTCGCGGGCTTCACCGCCTCGCCGCCCACCGTCACGCTCACGAGCTCCTGCGACGCCAAGAGGTCCTCGCCGCGCCCAAGCAGCGCCGCAACGGCGTCGGCCGTGGCCCGGTTGCCCTCCCAGCGGCTCGTGCGCTTCTGCGACAGGAGCCATGCCTTCAAGGCCTCGACGGCCCGCGCATCGCCGGCCACCTCGTCGAAGGCCTCGATCATGATCGACTGTGTCTCGATCGGGGCGCTCGCCCAGCTCCACCACACAGGATGCGGATCCCGCCACCACATGCCCTGCCAGTTGTCCTCGGTGCCGTCGAGTCCCGTGCTCCGCTGCTTGAGGCTGTCGACGATCGACTTCGCCGTCTCGTGATCGCCGTGGCGGAAAAACGCGATCGCCAGATGACCCTGCGAGCGTCTGTAGTCCACCTTCATCCACCGCTTCTTCCCCACGTCGAGCCCCCAGGCATGGGCCTCGGCCGCCGGCCCGGCGAGCGGCACGTCTTCCTTGAAGAAGCTCCGTGCATAGAGCGCGAAGCAGCCGATCGGGGTGAGCACGGGCTCCTCCACCTTCTCGGCCCAACGCTTCTCTTCGATGAGCCGGTTGTCGAGCCAGCCAATCGTGCCCACCGCGGGCTGCATGTCGATCTCGACCCCGTTCGCCCGCAGCCGGCCGAAGCCGGCGATGATGCCGAGCGTGACGGAGTCGCACGTCGCCCCGCCCGGGAACCACGGCCAACCGCCATCGGCATTGCGCAGCATGTCGAGCCGCGTAAACGCCGCCTGCACCTCGTTCGCCGCGCGGTTTGCGTCGAAGAGGAGGGCGATCCGGGCCCGGGCCTCCCTCTCGTCCACCGCCTCGCGCACCCAGGGCGTCTCGGCGAGGAGCGTCTTCATGAGGTCGGCGTTTTTTTCGAGCGGGCTCTCGAGCGTCTTCGTCCCCTTCCACTGCTCGAAGACTTTTGCGATCCGCGGGTCGCGGGTGGCGAGATGGCGGGCGAGGCTGTTGGCATAGAGCCGCGTGAACAGCGTCTCGGTGCTCTCGTCGCTCTCCTCCATGATCGCGGGCAGGGCGAGCACGGCATACCAGGCCGGGTTCGACGCCGCCTGGATCACGAGCGACTGGCTCTCGATCGTGTCGGCCGGCTTCGCGAGCCGCTCGACGACGGCCCGCTTCTCGCCCGGCCCTCGGATCGTGATCGGCACCGTCTCCGTCACGAGCACCCGCTTTGCGAGCACGGGCAGCATCGCCTCCTCGCCGTCGCTCGCCTTCCCGGCCGAGCCCGTCGCCAGATACCGGAGTGTCTCGGTGCCGTCGGCGACCTTCACCGTGAAGAACACGGGCCTCGATTCACCGGCCGCGAGGTCGAACAGCTGGGTCCGGGCGGTCGCCACGAGTTCATTGCGGGCGGCGCCCGTGCGGGCGTCGGTCAGTTCAAACCGCACCTCCCCTGCGAGCCGGCCGGTGGACTTGTTGCTCGCCTTCACGGGGATCTCGACCGTGTCGCCCTCCCGCAGAAACCGCGGCACCATCGGCTCCACCATCAGGTCCTTGGCGGCAATGCAGGTGTCGAGGAGCGTGCCACTGCGGAGCTTTGCATCGTGCGCCAGTGCCTTGAACTGCCACGCGGTGAGCGTGTCGGGGAGCGTGAACTCGAGCGTCACCATGCCGCTCGCATTCGACGTGAGCGTGGGCAGAAAGAACGCCGTCTCGGCGAGGTTTGTGCGCGGGGGCGGCGCGGCGGCCTGAGTTGCCGGGCGTTCCGCCGGCGGCACGCCGCCATTCTTCGCTTCCTCCTTGTCCTGCCCTTTGCGCAGGATGCCGTTGGTCGCCACACCGTCGGCCATCATCGCCTCGGCCGGCGCTGCTGCCATCGCCATCGGCATCTCACCGCGGTGCCGGCGACCTCTGCCAAACATCATCCCACCCGCTTGTGGCCCAAAGGGCGCACGGAGTTCACGGTAGGTCATCTCAACCGGCTCCTGCGGCACGTCGAAGTGCCCTAGGATCTGATTCAGCGTCTGGCCACCATTCGTGAACGAGACCGAGCGGTGATCCCACTCGCGTCGGAAGAGCCCGGAGAGCCCGCTGGGCCACTCGTGCTGCGCAAGCGCATCGAGCGATTGGTCGTAGAGCGTCGCCACCATCTCCGCGACGGCCGGTGCGGCAGGGCCGTCGAGCGGGTCGGCCGCTGTCATGATCTTCGCCCGCCACACCTCCTGCTTCCCGGGCTCCACGCGGCGTGTAAACCGCTCCCACTCGATCGCCAGATTCTTGTTCGTCCACGGCACGTCCACCGTGAGCGTGCGACTCTCGAGCCGCCCCTCGTGCACGAGCCAGGCCCGCACGGTGAACCCGCCGCGCTGCTCATCGCCCACCTTCACGCTCACGGGCCACTGCGTCCTGCCCGGCTCCGTCCAGAAGCGGGAGAGCGTCTTGCCCGCCTGCGAAACCTCCACGAGCGCCCGGCCGCGGTCGTAGCCCGTGCCGACGAGGGCCTTGAACTCACTGCCTGGCTGGGCCGTGAGCCGCTCGGCCACGAGCACAAGCGGCCGCTTCACGCCGTAGCGATCCGCCGCCGGTGAAAATACCTCGATCGTATGGCGGGCCTTCACGGCACACACATCGCCGGCGGCTGGCATCTCGAACTCAGCCCGATAGATCCCCGGCGGCAACGTCGGCGTCACGACGGCCTTGCCGGTGGCGGCGTCGGTCACGACCTTCTCCGTAAACACAGCCTCGCCCACGGCCCACGACTCGACGTCGGCTGGATCAGCCGGCTGCGGGGTCGGAATCTTCGCTGCCGGACGCCCCTTTCCGCCGCGCCGTGGCCTTGCCGGCTGCGGGCCGTCCATGAAGAGGCTCGCGCGCGGCACCATGGCGGGCTGCACGAGTTTGCACACCGTGAGCGTGCCTCCTGCGGCCCGTGGGCCGCCGTCGAGCGCATGCGTCGTGAGCGTGATCGGCACGGCAGCCGGCGCTCCATCGGCGCCCACGGCCTGCCAGGCCTCAGCCGAGAGGCTGGCCTCGAGCGGCGCGTAGCCGGCCACCACGCGGTGCTCGTCGCTCCGCGTCTCACCGCCCGCATCGGTCACGTCGGCCGTGACGGCAAACGTGAACACGGGCGCACTCTCGCGCGGCACCGCGCGGTCTGGCCGCGCCGGAAACGTGATCGCAAATACCCCGTTGGCGTCGGTGGCGGCCGTGCCCCGGGCGATCCGCGCCGCCTCTCCGCCAAAGGGGAGCCAGGGGAAGAACCAGCGGCACCACGGTGGAAACCGCACCTCGCGCTCCACGTGCCAGCGGACTTTCGCGTTCGCGACCGGCAGGCCCGTGTATGTCGTGGCCGTGCCGGAGAGCGTGACGTCGCGATCGAGCACGACGTCACCCGAGGGCTTTGCCAGCGTCACCTGAAACTTCGGCCGCTTGTACTCCTCCACCCGCACGCTCGCCACGCCCGTGGCCCCTGCCCCTTCGGCGAGGATCGACCACTGGCCCGGGAGCGCACCGGTCGCAATCGGAAAGTTGCCATGGAACGAGCCGTTGGCATTCGTCGTATGCTCGACGTGCGCCGTCTCGCGGCCGTTCGCATCGCGAAGTACCACCTTCATTTTTTTGTCGGCGAGCGCTGCATACTTCCGCTTCGTAGGATCGGCCAAGCACGCGATCCCCTTGTAAAACACGATCTGCCCGGGACGGTGAATGCCGCGGTCGGTCATGAGCACGATCGTGTGGTGCTCCCGCTCGGCATCGTGCTGCCAGACATGCGTCGGCTCGGTGGCCGTCGCCTCGTCGCGGCCGTCGAGTTTCATCTGGGCGTGGAGCACCGCCTGCCGGCCATGCACCGCCGGCAATGCGAACCGGCCCTCACGGTCGGTGGTGACCGGAGCGCCCGCCGTATATCGCGGCGGATGCCTCCCCTCTTCCTGGACAAACGCCTTGACCGCAGCGCCTGCCAGCGGCTCACCCGTTTTGATATCCACGACGTAGCCGGCAAGCGGGTCGCCGGTCCGGGTTCCCCCCTGATCAGCCACGATCGCCAGCCTGCTCACCCACACGAGCGTGGCCTCGACCACGTTGTCTGTGTCGCCGAAGTCGGCCGCATGGCTCACGAGGACCCAGTAGCTGCCGGGCGCGATATCCTTTGGCACGGGCACGTCGTGCTGCACCTCGGAAAAGTCCTTCGCATCGGGGACCTCGACGGCAAACGCCTTCACGGGAGCCTGGGCGAGGAGCGCCTTGCGGTCGGCGTCGTCGAGCCACTGCCACTGCGGCTTGCCGGCGGCCACGCGGGCGAGCCAGTCGGCCGGCACGATTCGCACGTGGGCTCGGTCGAGATTCCGCGCCGTGATCCGGATCACAGGCCAGGGCTCGGCCCACGTCCGCTCCGTCTGTACCGTCAGCGACTTCGCCTCGATCTCTGCGATCAGGTTTTTACAGAGCACTCCGCCGGGGCTCTTCGGGTACGCCGCGACAGCTTTGGCCGCGATCGCCCGCGCCTCGACGACATCGCCCGCCTCGCGCACGACCCCGGCGAGGTGAAATCCCGCGAGTGCCGCCGTCTCGTATGCGCCCGCGCGTACGATGAAAGCCTCGAGTGCAGCCTGCTTGCGTTCCGCGAGACCCTCGCCCACGGCGGCCCCGGCCGCCCAGAGGATCCGGTCGAGATCGGCGGCGAGAAACGCCGTGCGATCGGTGTCGTTCCTGTGAAAGAGCAGCAGGTCGCGGTACAGCCGTGCCGCTTCCAGGAGCGGCGACTCGCGGTCGGTGACGGCCGGATCCTCTTCGGGCTTCCACGTGAGGAACTCGTCGGCCGTGCCGAGGGCCGGCGAGTCAGGGGCCACTTCAAACACGTCTTCCGGTGCCTCGACGCCGCGCTCGCCCGACGTGGCGAATTCGAGCGCGTCGTGGGCGACCACGTCCCACACTGTGGGCCTGTAGGCGTCGGGCATCGAGCCGGGGGCAATGAGCGGCGTCCACTCAGCGACTGGGAGTTTCTGGAGGGCGGCGGGCTCCACGAGCGCGGCCGTGAACCGGCGCCGAATCTCGCCGACGACGCCCGGCAGATCCCACGAGGCGATCGTCGCCAGATCGTCGGTCGCCGCTCCGCCCGCAGTGCGCTGCGCAAACCGCCAGCGGTTGTTCTGAAAGAAGCCCCACGTCCAGTTCGCCTGGATTGCCCGGAGCACGGCCTGCGTCTCGGCCGGAGCCTTCTCAATCGCGGCCGCCAACTGCACGAGCCGCTCGGGGTCATCCGGCGGCCGGTCGCCCGTCGCCGTGAGCACCCGCGTGGCGATCGCCCGCGCCACCTCCGCCCAGGCCTTCTCCTTCACGGCCGCTTCCTCGACGCCGGCAAGCGCCTCGGCCGCCGTCTTCGGCTTTCCCTCGTCAAGCGCCTGCTGCACCCGCTTCCACGCCTCGGCCCGGGGGCCCACTGGGACGTCGTCGCTCGCGGCGTTTGCGTGCCTCATTGAGATGCCTCCCGCGAGCATCGTCGATGCAACGACCACGGCGACCAACACGCCCCACCGCAGACGAACGTCTTTTGGATCCACGGCCGAAATCCTCCGAGTGCGTACGATTCCATGACGTTGCAAAGTCTACGGGGAGGGCGAACTCCCGTTACAGGGCATCGAGTCACGGGCGCTCGCATCAACCCTATTCCCCTCAACGACTTGCGCCACATCGCCAGAGTGGCTTCCCCGAAAAAGCGTGCTATAGTAGGAGATACCCAGTTGTTCGTGCCGGCGGAGCGAAACGCCGACACCCTTGGAAGTCTCGTTGAACGTCGCTGTGGCCTGCGGGCCGGGGCGGCCTGTCAGCAACCAGGAGGTTTCATGCTCCGCTCTCTCTCGCACCGCGTCGCGCTCGCAGTCCTCGTGGCTCTCGGCTTGGCCCAGACAGGCTCCGCCGCCGAGAAGCTCTCGTTCAACAAGGACATCCGGCCGATCCTGGTGGAGAACTGTTTCGGCTGCCACGGCGCCGACAGTGCCGGCCGCAAGGCCGACCTGCGGCTTGACGATCGTGACGCCGCCGTCGAGAGCGGGTCGATCGTGCCCGGCGACCCCGATTCGAGCGTGGCGCTCGATCGCATCTTCTCCGACGACCCTGAGGAGGTGATGCCGCCCCCCTCGATCAAAAAGGTGCTCACGACGGAGCAGAAAGAACTGCTCAAGCGCTGGATCGCCGAAGGAGCCGAATACCAGCCCCATTGGTCGTTCATCGCGCCCGCGCGACCCCCGCTACCTGCCGTCAAGAACGAGGCCTGGGTGCGCAACCCGATCGATCGGTTCATCCTGGCCCGGCTCGAGCAAGAGGGCCTCGCGCCAGCGGCCGAGGCAAGCCGCCACGTGCTTGCCCGGCGCCTCGCCCTCGACCTCACCGGCCTGCCGCCGGAGCCCGCGCTCGTCGATGCGTTCGTGCATGATCCGCATCCCGACGCCTACGAACGCTTCGTCGACACGCTGCTCGCGAGCCTCGAGTGGGGTGAACACCGTGGCCGCCACTGGCTCGACTACGCGCGCTACGGCGATACGCACGGCATCCACTTCGACAACTATCGCGAGATGTGGACCTACCGGCAGTGGGTGATCAACGCCTTCAACCGCAACGTCCCCTTCGACCAGTTCACGATCCTGCAACTCGCAGGCGACCTCGTGCAGGATCACGGGCCGAACGCCACGCCCGATCAGATTCTCGACAACAAGATCGCCAGCGGCTTCAACCGCTGCAACATCACGACGAACGAGGGGGGCATCATCGACGAGGAATACGCCGTCCTCTACACCCGCGACCGCACCGAGACGACGTCGGCCGTGTGGCTGGGCCTCACGACCGGCTGCGCGGTCTGCCACAACCACAAGTTCGACCCGCTCTCGCAGAAGGAGTTCTACGAGCTCTCGGCGTTCTTCAATAACACGACACAGGCGGTCAAGGATGGAAACATCCATAACACACCGCCGATCCTGCCCGTGCCAAAGCCGGAAGACCGACCTCGCTTTCGTGTGCTCGAACACGAGATTCCGCCGGCCAAGGCCGCCGTCGAGGCCCGCACGAAGGATGCGCGGCCCGAGTTCCATGCTTGGATTCAGGCGGCTGACATGTCGGTCGTCGCCAAGTCGCTGCCGCAGGACACGCCGCTCGTCGAATTGCCCCTGGGCGAGGGTACGGGAACCACGGCCCGGGTGAAGCTCGTCGGCAAGGAGAGCGATCTTCCGCTGACGGCCGCAACTGCCTGGCAGGCAGGGCCGAACAATGCCCCGGCGATCGTGCTCGACGGCAAGGCCGCCGAGATCCAAAGCGCCGGCGATTTCGAGCATGACCAGGCCTTCAGCATCTCGTTTTGGCTGCGGCCGCCCGCCAACGACGGCTCGTATGCCGTCGTGGCCCGCATGGATGATGCCAAGGGACATCGCGGCTGGGATATCTGGGTGCAGGGCCGCAAAGTGGGCATGCACATGGTGCATGCGTGGCCCGACGATGCCTTCAAGGTTCTCGCCAAGGACCAACTGAAGGCCGACACGTGGTCGCTCGTGACGGTGACGTACGACGGCTCCGGCAAGGCCGAAGGCGTGAAGATCTATTACGACGGCAAGGCGCAGGAGAAGCCCGCCGTCGAGAACAACAAGTTCAAGCGGAATTCCATCCGTAGCGACGTGCCGCTCACGGTCGGAAGCCGTTCGCCCGATAACGCCGCCCACGGCGTCGGCCTCGCGAGCCTTTCCATCTGGGGCCGGGCCCTTTCAGCCGGCGAGGTGCAGGGGATCTCTCGCGCCCAGACGATCGCCGACGTCGTGAAACTGCCGGCTGCCGAGCGGCCCAAGGCAGCAGGCGGGCTTTACGACTGGTGGCTGGCCACGTTCGACGAGCCTTTCAAGCAGGCCACGGCCACTGCCGCGAAGCTCGAGGCCGAGAACGCCGACATCCTCAAGCGGGGCACGATCGCGCATGTGATGCAGGAAAAACCGGAGATGCCGAAGGCCTACATCCTCGACCGCGGCGAATACGACAAGCGAAAAGACGAGGTGCAGCCCGACACACCCGACATCCTCCCACCGTTCCCGGCCAACCTCCCCAAGAACCGCCTCGGCCTGGCCCAGTGGCTCCTGCTCCAGGACCATCCGCTCACCACCCGCGTGACGGTGAACCGCTTCTGGCAGGAGGTGTTCGGCACCGGCCTCGTCCGCACGACCGGTGACTTCGGGATCACGGGCGAGCTGCCGAGCCATCCGGAACTGCTCGACTGGCTGGCCGTGGAGTTCCGTGAGAGCGGCTGGGACGTGAAGAAGCTCTTCAAGCTGATGGTGTCGAGCGCCGCCTACCGCCAGAGCGCCGCAACGACACCTGAGAAGCTCGCCAAAGACAATACCAATCGGCTCCTCTCCCGCGGCCCGCGATTTCGGATGGATGCCGAGATGGTGCGCGATTACGCCCTCGCCGCCAGCGGTCTGCTCGTGAAACAGATCGGCGGACCCAGCGTGAAGCCCTATCAGCCCGACGGGGTCTGGGAAGCGGTCGCGATGGGAGGCAACACCAGCCGCTACGACAGGGAGCAGGGCGAAGGCCTGTATCGCCGCAGCATGTATTGGTTTTGGAAGCGGTCGGCTCCGCCCGCCTCGATGGAAATCTTCAACGCTCCGTCGCGGGAGAACTGTTGTGTGAAGCGCGAGCGGACCAACACCCCGCTCCAGGCCCTCGTGACCATGAACGATCCGCAGTTCATCGAGGCCGCCCGCTTTCTGGCTGATCGGGCGCTCGAGATCGGCGGCCCCTCCGACGACGCCCGGCTCGAATTCATCGCCGAGCGTGTGCTGGCCCGGCCCCTCGCCGCCGATGAAATGACGATCGTCAAGAAGTCGCTCGCCGACCTGGCGGACTGGTACAATGTCCATCCCGACGATGCGAAGACTTTGATCGGCGTCGGCGACACGAAGCCCCGGGCGGCCGACCCGGTCCAGCTCGCAAGCTGGACGATGCTCACGAACGAACTCATGAATCTCGACGAGGTGCTCTGCAAATGAGCCCTCCCCCGATCCGCTCCCCGCTCGACGAGCTGGGCCTCACCCTCACCCGCCGCCGGTTCTTCGAGCAGGGCAGCCACGTGCTCGGCGGCGCGGCGCTGGCCACGCTCATGGGAGAAGGCCGCGCCTTCGGCAATGCCTCCACCGGTCCGGCGGCCGTCACATTCGACAAGGTGCCTGGGGCCGTCGGCCCGCACTTCGCCCCGAAGGCGAAGCACGTGATCTATCTGCACATGGTGGGCGGCCCGCCCCAGCAGGATCTCTACGACTACAAGCCGAAGATGGACGAGTGGTACGACAAGGATCTGCCCGAGAGCGTCCGCAATGGCCAGCGGCTCACCACGATGACGAGCGGCCAGAAGCGGTTTCCGATCGCGCCCTCCATCTTCAAGTTTGCCCAGCACGGCAAGAGCGGCATGTGGGTGAGCGAGGTGCTGCCGCACACGGCCACGATGGTCGACGAGATGTGCTTCATCCGCAGCATGCACACCGAGGCCATCAACCACGAGCCGGCGATCTGCTACATGCAGACCGGCAACCAGATCGTGGGCCGACCCTGCCTCGGGTCGTGGACGAGCTACGGCCTCGGGTCGCTCAACAAGGATCTGCCGACGTTCGTGGTGCTCGTGGCCCGCTCATCGAAGCCCGAGCAGCCGCAGGCGATCGGAGCCCGGCTCTGGTCGAGCGGTTACCTGCCCGGGGAGTATGCCGGGGTGAGCTTCCGCAGCGCCGGCGACCCGATCCTCTACATCAACAATCCGCCCGGCGTGTCGGCCGACGTCCGCCGCAAGACGCTCGACGGCCTCCAGGCCCTCAACCAGCGGGCGCTCGAGCAGATCGGCGACCCCGAGACGCGCACGCGGATCGCCCAATACGAGATGGCATTCCGCATGCAGACGAGCGTTCCTGATCTCACGAACATCGCCACCGAGTCGGAGAGCACGCTCTCCCTCTACGGCGACGACGTGAAGAACCCCGGCTCGTTCGCCAACTCGGTGCTCATGGCCAGACGGATGGTGGAGCGCGGCGTGCGGTTCGTGCAGATCTATTTGAACCACTGGGACACCCATGCCAACGTGGTCGGCCGTCTCAAGAACGGCTGCAAGGACATCGACCAGCCCTGTGCCGGGCTGATCCAGGATCTCAAGGCCCGCGGGCTCCTCGACGAAACGCTCGTCGTCTGGGGCGGCGAGTTTGGCCGCACGGTCTACTCACAGGGCGGCCTCTCGAAGGAGAACTATGGCCGCGACCACCACCCGCGCTGCTTCACGATGTGGATGGCCGGCGGCGGTGCCCGTGGCGGCCAGATCTACGGCGAGACCGACGACTTCTCCTACAACATCGTGAAGGACCCGGTGCACATCCGCGACTTCCACGCCACGGTGCTGCACCTGCTCGGGTTCGACCACGAGCGATTCACCTACCGCCATCTGGGCCTCGACCAGAAGCTCACCGGCGTCGAGCACGCGCGGGTGATCCCCGACCTGCTCGCGTGAGGAGGACAGGCTTTAGCCTGTCACGCCCGTGTAGCACAGACTTCAGTCTGTCGTCATTCATGCCAGGCTGAAGCCTGTCCTCCGTGTCACCCGCGGGCGACGCGGTTTTGCTCGTCGAGCACGATCACGGCCGGGGCGTGCTTGGCGGCGACCTGCTCGTCGAACCACGCAAACGACATGATCGTGAGCCGGTCGCCTGGCTTGCCGAGGTGGGCCGTGGCGCCGTTGAGTTCGATCACCCCCGAGCCGGCCTTGCCGTAGATCACGTAGGTCTCGAACCGTTCGCCGTTGGCCAGGTTGCCGACAAGGATTTTCTCGTAGGGCCGCAGCCCCACTCGTTCGGCAAGGTCGGCGGCGATCGTCAGGCTGCCTTCGTAATCGACCGAGGCACCCGTCACCGCGGCGCGGTGGATTTTCGACTTGAGCAGGCAGGTCGTCATGGGAGATAAACCGTAGTGTACCGGGAGTTTCCATGCACGACACAGCCCGCGACCACGCCCGGCTTTTTTTCGAACTCTATTGGCGGCCGGAGTTCACCGACGTCGTCGATCTCGGTAGCCTCGACGTGAACGGCTCGCTGCGCGAGGCGTGCCCCCCGGGAGCACGATACGTGGGTGTCGATGCGGCACCCGGAAAGGGGGTCGACATCGTGGTCGCGCCCGGCGATCCCCTTCCCTTTCCCGACGCGGTTTTCGACGTCGCACTCACCAGTTCCTGCTTCGAGCACGACGTCTGCTTCTGGGAATCGTTCGTGGAGTTGATCCGGGTTCTCAAGCCGGGCGGTTTGCTCTATGTCAACGTCCCGAGCAACCACGGATTCCATCGATACCCAGTCGACTGCTGGCGCTTCTATCCCGATGCCGGCCTCGCGCTCGTGCAGTGGGCCGTGAAGCGGGGCTATCCGGCGGAACTCCTCGAATCGTTCGTGGCACCGCCGAAGAACGAGGCGTGGGCCGATTTCGTGGCGGTGTTCCGCCGCGCCTCTGCCCAGCCCTGCATCCGCAGGGGCCGCATGGCAGACCGCACACCCGCCGACAATGTTCACGACTTCGAGCGGCCCGGCATCGAGCGGGAGACTGGCTGGATGTATGACATGCGCGTGATGCTCGACCAGTCCGCCCGCATCGCGGCCCTGGAGAAGGAGCTTGCGGAGTGCCGGCGGGCAGCGCCCCTGCCGGACGTCACTCCATCGTGAGCCGACGCCGATACACCGTGTCGCCGTTCGTGACGTAGAGGTGGTCGCTGTTCGAGCCGGCAAGAACGCAGCTGGTGAGCGGCTTGTCGGGCCGGGGTTTTGGCATCACGCCGCACAGCCGGCCCGTGGGATCGAACACCTGGATGCCGAGGGTCGACGTCACATACCACCGCCCCGCCCGATCGACCGCCATGCCATCGCCCCCCGCCACGGCGAGCAGCGGCGGCGGCTCGTGGAATCTGAACTCCCCCTTGGGATCGATCGGTCGCCGCATCTCCATCACCGGCGCCTTCGCATCGAGCGTCCCGTCGGCCCGCACGCGAAACATCCATGTGTGGGCCCCCTTGTAGTCGGACACCGCGAGCGTGCCCGCGTCGCCAGCGAGCGCGATCCCGTTGGGCCCGGTCATGCCCGTGTCGGCCGCCGTCTTCATGCCGGTCTTCGAGTCGATCCGCGTCACCTGCTGCTTGCCCGTCTCGGTGACGAAGATCGTGCCGTCGGGCAGGATCGCGAGATCGTTGGGAGCGAGGTCGCCTGCTATCTCCTCGACGCGACCGCTTGCCGGATCGATCGCGATCAGGCGCTTCTTCGACCCGTTGCAGCCATAGAGGCGGCCGTCGGGCCCGAACTCGAGGCCGCTCACGGCTTCCTGCGCGATCGTCGTGCGGGCACCGTCGGCTGCGGAGATGCGGTAGACCGCAGGTGCCTTCATGTCGCAAAAGTAAAAATTGCCCTCGGCGTCGGCGCAGGGCGCGTCGGCGAAGCCGAGCCCGTCGACCACCACCTCCCAGCCTGCCTCCGGCACGAGCAGTCGGCGAAGCGACATATCACCGGGCAGATCAGGCCGCGCGGGGGGCGGAGCCACGTGCCGTTGCTCGCGCCACAGCCACTCGAGGGCATCCGGGAAGATCCGGCTCGCATGGTGGGCGTCGTGGGCGTAACCCTCGGCCCAGTCGAACCGCACGTCGTACCCCATGAACTCGAGCGCCGCTGCCATCTGCTTGTTGGCCAGCGGCCAGTTGCAGAACTGGTTGTCGAGGTCTCCGCTCGTGTCGGCGAGATACACGCGGATCGGCTTGGGCTCCGTCTTCCGCACGAGCGACGGATAGGCGTTGCCGCCGCGCAGCCCCGTGAAACTCCCGATCGAGGAGAGCACGCGGCCGAACTGGTCGGGCCGCTCCCAGGCGGCCGTGAACGCACAGATGCCGCCCGAACTCGCGCCACAGATCGCCCGCAGCGCGGGATCGTCCGTGAGCGGCTGCTTCTTCTCCACCTCGGGGAGGATCTCCTCGAGGAGAAACCGGGCGTAGCGGTCGCCGAGCGAGTCGTATTCAAATGACCGATTCGAGTTTTTCCAGGGGCTCGGTGGCTTCTCCTTCGCCTGTTCGTGGCCGGGATCGACGAACACGGCCACCGTCGGCGGCATCTTTCCACCAGCGATGAGGTTGTCGAACACGACAGGCACGCGCCACTGGCCGTCGGGCTTGAGGTACCCATGGCCGTCCTGAAACACCATCACCGCTGCCGGCACGCCAGGCCGTGCCTGCGCCGGCACGTAGATCGCCCAGTCGCGCACCGTGCCGGGAAAGATTTTTGATTCCAATGGAGGCATCCGCTCGATGCGGCCCTTCGGCACGTCATCGCGCGGAACTGCGAGCGGGTGCGGCTCCCACTTCCCTGGCTTTTCCGTCGCCGCCGGGGGCACGGGCGTGGGCGGTGCATCAGACCAGAGCCAGCGCAGCCCGTCGGCGAAGATCGCTCCCGCCGCCTTCCCGGAGTGGCCGCCCTCGGTGAATTCGAAGCGGTGGTCGTAGCCGGCGAAGGCGAGGGCGGCCGCCATGTCGGCGTTGCCGAGCGGCCAGCTCCCGAAGAGGTTGTCGAGGTCGTCGCGGCCGTCCTGCAAATACACCTTGATCGGCTTCGGCGCCGGCTTCGTCTTCCGCACAAGCACGGGATAGGCGTAGCCGCCTCGGATATTGGTGAAGCTGCCGATATGGCTCATCACGCGGCCGAACTCGTCGGGCCGTTCCCAGGCGGCTGTTAAGGCGCAGATGCCGCCCGACGACTGGCCGCAGATCGCTCGATGCTTCGGATCGGTGGACACATTCAGCCCATCGAGGGCCACTGGCAACAGTTCGTCGACGAGGAACGTCGCGTAGCGGTCACCAAGCGAATCGTATTCGAACGACCGGTTGCTGCGGTCCTTCGCCCCGGGCCGATCGGCGGGAATCGTGCCGGGCGTCACGAACACGGCGATCGTGACGGGCATCTCCCCCTTCGCGATCAAGTCGTCGAATACCAAGGGCACGCGGTAGGGCCCGTCGGCCTTCGCATAGGCGGGACCATCCTGAAACACCATCAGCCGCGCAGGCTCGGCCCCGGAGTATTCAGCCGGCACGTACACCGACCACTCGCGCCGCGATCCGGGAAAGCTCGTGCTCGCCTCGAACACACCCTGCATGAACCTGCCGCGGGGTTGAGCAGGCTCGGCTGCCAAAGCCGACCGGCCACCACCCCATGGGAAAATCACCGCCAGGATGAGGATGGCACGCGCGAGCAACTTCGGTCTGTTCATAGGAGGCAGTGTGCTTGATTTCCCTATGGAGCACGAATGATACTGCTAGCAACATGAAGACAACCATTGATATTGCTGAAGCGAGGCTCGCGAGGTTGCGGCCCGCGACCACACGACGCTGAAAGAGCTCGTGCAGGAGGGGCTGAGCCGGGTGCTCCAAGAGCGGCGGCCCCGGCGGAAGGCGTTTCACCTCCGCACCATCGAAGCGATTGGCGGAGGTTTTCAACCCGAGTTTGCCGATGGCGACTGGCATCGGAGCCGAGACGAGATCTACCGGGGCCGCGGGACGTGATCGCGGTCGATACGAACATTCTCGTCGGCTGCGTGCGCGCGGAGTATCCGCACCACGGCAAGGCTCTCGAACGCATCCGCGATCCCGCGGAAGGCTCGTCGGCGTGGGCGTTGCCGTGGGCGTGCGTGCATGAGTTTCTCGCCGTGGTGACGAACCCCCGCATTTTTCGGGTGCCGCTTGCTGCCAATCAGGCGGCAGAGGCGATCGACGCCATCCTTGAGTCCCCGACGGTGCGGCTGATCGCCGAAGGCCCGGGCTATTGGGACACGCTTCGTCAACTGGTCACGGGAGGCGGCATCTCCGGTGCGAAAGTGCACGACGCCCGGATCGCGGCGATCTGCATCACCCATGGCGTCACGGAACTCTGGACTGCCGACCGCGATTTCGGCCGCTTTCCGGCGCTCCGCATTCGCAATCCGTGCGTTTAAAACATCCGGCAGCAATCGGCATCGCACTCCCCATCGTTGCCTGGCCATGTGGCCATTGGAAATCAAGCCGCGTAATCGCCCGGTGATGCGCGCCGACGTTCATGGGCTCGGCCTGTGCTGCCGCAGGGGCCGACCCGCACACGTTCGAGGCCCCATCGAGGCTACCGTCAACGCCGTGCCGAGCATCCACGCTTTCAGCTTTTCTCGCACAGTCATGGCAGACGATCTCCTGGGCTCAAAATCGCCTGGCGCGCAGGCTTTGCGACTGGGCTGAAGCATAGGGCTCCGCCGCCGGCCCCGGCTATCGGTCAGGTGGCCCGTCGCGGCCTGACGGCGTTTCGTCTCGAGGCTGTATGATACGAAGCGATGTCCGACCAGACTGCCACCGCCGCGACCGTCCGTCCGCTCGACGCCATCGAGCGCCGCGTGCTCGGCACGCTCGTGGAGAAGGCGAAGACGACGCCCGATCAGTATCCCCTCTCGCTCAACGCGCTGGTCAACGGCTGCAACCAGAAGAGCAACCGCGACCCGGCCATGAAC
>Ga0075471_10001372_pt1 | contig 15939 bp, 18 predicted proteins | sample DEB19_08_DNA_2_FD_74787 | JGI IMG/M metagenome (GOLD analysis project Ga0075471, IMG submission 74787) | Aqueous microbial communities from the Delaware River and Bay under freshwater to marine salinity gradient to study organic matter... | ecosystem: Environmental > Aquatic > Marine > Coastal ... | reverse complement strand
AGAGACATGATTGCGTTCGAGAACGAAGAGAAGAACGTGGAGGCACAGGCAGACCGTCTCACCTTCTCATACGACGTCGTTCGCGGAGAATCCACCCCCGCCACCGCAACTCTCGGCGCCGTTCAACTCCAGAACCAACAGGCCACCTCTTCATTCGAGTACAAGCGGGAGAACATCGAACTCATTCTCCGAGAGTACATCGAAGACATCGTCTACCCCGAACTCAAGAAGGACCTCAACAAAGAGCACGTCCTACGGTTTACGGGTTCAATAGGCGAGATAAACAAGATGCGGGACATTATCGCTACCTCCCTCGCCCGCAGAGAGCAGTACACCGCCATGGTGGAAGGACGTGAGGTCAAGACCGAAGAGGAACTCAAAGCACAATACACGAAGGAACTCCAGCGATACGGAGACAAGGTCTGGCTCAAAATCATTGACGACTTCTACAAGGACATCGACTGGAAGGTTGACCTCGTCATCATGGGCGAGAACATGAACCTGATTGCAGAAATGCAGAACCGTATCAACCTCCTCCAGTTTACCGCCAAGGACCCAACGATATGGTCTGACCCCATCAAGCGCCACATCATCTTCTCAGCACTCTCACGCACTGGAACACGCACCGCAGAACTCGACGCCATCCAGCGTGAAGCCCAGGCCTCTCCCCAACTACCACCGAGCGCCCCAGGCGCACCCCAAGGAGCGATGGTAGGAATGACACCTCCTTTACAAAACGCGGGGCTTGTGGTATAATCCCCTGAATGAACAAGGACCTACAGAATCTCATGAAGTACCCCGAGTTCCACGCTTTCAAGGAAGCGCAACTCGACTACGTTGAGAAACTGAAGGATGGGTTCGCCAACCTCTCACCGAACGACGCATCGTTTCCGGTTGAGGCGGCGGCCCTGAACCTGACCATAAAGGCAATCGAGGGATTCTTCGCAGAGCTCGGACTCGAGTCGAAGAAACTCGGCGCCAAAAAGGTAACGTACGAGTAAGCCGGAGTAAGACCTTATAGATTCGGCAAAGGTCAATAAACCCCGAATCACGAGAAGGAAAACTCTCCAAACCGCCTAATCATCGCTTAGATGGAAGAGGAAAAAAAAGACGAGACTGTCGACTCTACAAACGACACGGCATCGGCTACCGAAACCGAAGAGACCTCAACAGAGGAATCGTCTGAAACGGATAGCTCCGAATCTTCAGATGTTGATGTGAACAAGGTGCTCGAGACGAACAAGAGATTGTTTGAACGAGCAAAAAAGGCAGAGGCCGAGAAAAAGGAACTCGCCGAAAAAGTCAGACTGTTGTCTCAAAAGAAAGACGAATCTTCAGCGTCTTTCGACCCACTCGTAGACGCAGTACTCGCGGTCAAAAGCCTCGAGCCTGACGAGATTACCGAGCTGGGTTCAGAAGCACGCACACTTGGTTTGGACCCTGTGAAGTACATCAAGTCCACCGCGGGAAAGGCCCACCTTTCACAGATTCGCTCTGCGAAAAAGTCAAAGGAGGCTTCGCCGGAAACACCCGGACGTTCCCCTGTGTATAAGAAGTACACTCAGGCAGACCTCAGCAAGATGAGCGTCGCTGAACTGGAGAAAATCATACCCCGCTCCGAATAGAACTTACTAGCATTATTACCCGGAGCAGGTAACACATTACATGGCATCAACTACAGGACAGGCAAATCTTTCACCGGTGATGCAGACATTCTATGACCGCGTCTTCTTGGAACGCGCTAAAACAGCGCTCCGCCACGATTTCGGCGCGGACGTCAAGAATGTTCCGCTCAACTCCGGTAAGGTTGTCTACTTTACCCGCTTCACTCCGCTCGCACTTGCGACCACGGCACTCGTAGAAGCGACCAACCCGACCGCAGTCGACATGACCGCGACCACGGTTTCCGCAACCCTCACGGAGTACGGAAACTACACCACGGTTGGTTCACTCTTCGAGATGACCTCACTCGACACGAACCTCCGCGAGCACGTCGACATCCACGGACAGAACGCCGGTGAGACTATCGACCGCCTCATCCGCACGGAACTTGCTTCCGGCGCAACAGAGCTCACGGTTTCAACCGCGACCTCACTCACGAACATCCACACCACGGACACCCTCACGGGCTTGGAAGTTCGCCGAGCAGTCCGCACGCTCAAAAAGAACAAGGCATACCCGTTCGCGGGTGGCATGTTCCGAGCGATTATCGGACCGGACACGGCCATGGACCTCATGGGCAACTCAGAATGGCTTGACGCTCACCGCTACACCACAGCCGATGCAATCGAACGTGGCGTGGTTGGAAAGCTTCACGGCGTAGAGTTCGTTGAGACCAACGACCAGCTTTACAGCTTGTCAGCGGGCTTCTCAACAGACGCAACCAACATTGCAAACATCTACTCGAACTTCTTCTTTGGCGCACACGCGTACGCGGTTATCAATCTTGGTTCAACCACAGGACCTCGCATCTATGTGAAGACCCCTGGCGCGACCTCGACCGACAACCCGTTGGACATGTTCTCGACGGTTGGCTGGAAACAGCCGTTCGCAGTCAAGACGCTCAACGCAAACTGGCTTATCGAGCTCAAGACAGGAGCAACTGACGGCAAGAACGCCGCATAGTATAATCAACTAATTGATTGTTTTGGGGCGGCCGACTCTCTGAAAGCCGCCTCAATACAGAGAGAGCAATCAATGAACAAAATTTCACAATTCAAGTTCAAGGAACAGGAAATAGACCTCCTCGTCCACAAAAATGAAATCGGGTACTCAATGACCGTCGACGGCAAGCCGTACGGACTCAAAGTAACCATGCCCTCCCGAAAGACCCAGGACATCGCATCATCAGTACTTCTTCTTTTCTTCAACATATTTGAAACACTAGAAGTGGTAAAAAAAGATGTTCCTGAAGCCTCCTCATAAACAAGAGATATTCTTCGATAATGGTTCAATGCGCGTCATAGACGCGGTCGTTCGCATTGAGCAGGGGAATTGGTTCCATATCTTATCAGCAGACGGCGTGGAGTACATTACCAATCCACACCGTATTTTATTTGTACGTATAAAAAAATATGACCGCAAGCGAACTAGAGGCGGAGCTTCGGGCGCTCGACGAAAGAATCTCAGTCATTCCAAACACAAATCGTCCCGGGCTCTCAAACGTAAAACTGGACGGAATTGACATCTGTCCCGTTCCGTCAGACGACATCAAGGAGATGAGAGACGAAAACTACCGATACACCTTTCCAACCGGACACTCAGCACCACACAACTCAAAGGCAGATGTTATGCAGAGAGTACACCACGTACTCACACTATTAGAAACCGAGGAAGGAAGAGAATTATTCTATGACAAATAAAAGAATCTTGATTACGGGGGTGGCGGGTTTCATCGGGAGCCACTTCCTTCAGCATGTCCTCGAGAATACGGACTGGAACATTGTTGGCGTTGCTTCGTGGAAGCATAAGGGTACCCCTGAACGAGTAGAAGAGGTGCTCGCATCGAACCCAGAGTGGAAGAAGCGCGTAGAGATTATCACCCATGACCTCGAGTCTCCGTTTACCGAGACCACCAAGAAGAAGTTGGGAAAGTTTGATTACATTGTAAACATCGCCGCCCAGAGCCACGTGGAGCGCTCGATTGACGACCCGGTTCCGTTTGTACAGAACAACGTCAACTCAGTGCTCACGATGCTTGAGTTTGCCCGAGAGACCAACCCAGAAGTCTTCCTCCAGATTTCAACCGACGAAGTGTACGGTGTCGCCCCGACCGGTGTGAACCACCGAGAGTGGGCATCCATCCTACCCTCAAATCCCTACTCAGCATCAAAAGCCTGTCAGGAAGCCATCGCCATCTCGTACTGGAGAACGTACGGTGTCCCGCTCGTCATTACCAACACCATGAACAACTTCGGTGAAATGCAGGACGCCGAGAAGTACATCGCCAAAACCATCCGGCTTGTGGCGAAAGGGGAAACCATCCCCGTCCACGGAAAGGAGGGACAGATAGGCTCACGGTACTACCTACACGCCCGCAACCACGCGGATGCGCTCCTCTTCCTCCTCAAGCGTGGGAAGGTAACGAAGTTTGACGAAGACCACCTGGTACCCGACCGGTACAACGTGGTGGGAGACATCGAGCTCGACAACCTCACGGTTGCAAAAATCATCGCAGAGATTATGGGGAAGACGCTCAAGTACATCCTCGTTGACTTCCACTCGACCCGCCCCGGACATGACCGCAGGTACGCACTCGACGGGTCAAAGCTCCGCTCACTCGGATGGAAACCGCCGGTTGAGTTCAGAGAGTCACTCCGTCGGTACATTACCTGGACAATCGAACACCCGCTATGGCTGTAAAACTATTCAAACCGTTTGTGTCGTGGTGGGCTGTGTGGGAGGTTCTCAAGACTCTCCGCTCAGGACAGCTTGCCGAGGGACCGCGGGTAAAGAAATTCGAACATGAGTTCGGGCGAAAGTTTGGACACAAGAACGTGGTTGCCCTCAACTCGGGCACCTCTGCTCTGGAACTCGCGTACGAACTGGCTGATATACAACCAGGTGACGAGGTTATCACCCCTGTGTTCACGTGCACCGCCACCAACCTTCCACTTCTGCGTCTCGGCGCAAATATAGTTTGGGCAGACATAGACCGCGACCTAAACGTAAACATAGATGATGTCAAAAAGAAAATCACGAAAAACACCAAAGCAATCGTATTTGTCCATTTCGGCGGAAACAATCGGGGACTTAGCGAGTTGCTTAGACTTTGCAAGGCTAAATCCATCACTCTCATTGAGGATGCGGCTCAGGCTGTCGGCTCAGATTACTGGGGGAAAGGAGACTTCACTTGTGTTTCACTCCAGGCCATCAAGACCCTCACGTCTGGTGACGGGGGGGTCCTTATATGCAAAAAACGAAAAGACTACGACCGCGCCCGTCGGCTTCGGTGGTTTGGGTACGACCGAGAAGAAAAGCAAAAGAAAGGTGACACCGACCTCAAAGAAGCGGGGTACAAGTACCACATGAACGACGTGTCCGCCGCTATTGCTCTCGGAAACCTTAGGGTAATCGACAAGATAATAGAACACAGAAAAATGCTCTTGTCAATATACCGTAAACATGGGTTCACTGGTGGGCTTTGGATGGTGAGCGGACTGTTCGCCAAGCCGGAGCAGGTGAAGAAAAACCTCGCCAAACTCGGGTACGCCTCAGGCCAACACCACTTCAGAAACGACAGGTACACAGTGTTTGGTGGGCGGAAGAGGCTCCCCGTTATGGATGCGGTGGAGAAACACTACCTCCACCTCCCCATTCATCACGACGTAAGCACTCGGGATGCACAGATAATTGCGGAGACCGCATGTTTGTAAACCCCCACATCCAAAGTTCATACAGGAAACACGCTCTCGGAAAGACCCTCTACGACATGGTTGTTCAGCATAAACCTAAGGCGGTGGTTGAGTTTGGAACGTACCATGGTTACTCCGCCGCGTGTATTGCCCAGGGTCTCCGAGACAATGGGTTCGGAAAGCTCACCTCGTACGACCTGTGGGACCGATACGAGTTCAAACACGGCGACCTCGAGAAGACCAGAGAAAACCTCAGAGTGCTCGGACTCGATGGGTACGTTGACCTTGTAGACGGAGACCTCTCAGACTGGCTCAAGAACCCCACCGACTTCGACATGGCGCACATTGACGTCTCAAACACGGGGGACACAATCGAGTCGCTCAAGCAGATAAACAGACCTGACCGCGTGATTATGTTCGAGGGTGGGTCAAAAGAACGAGACGAGATAGGGTGGATGAGGAAATTTAGCAAACGGCCGATTGTCGGTTCGGCCCAGTATCTTATTTTGGACGACAGATTCCCGTCCATTTCAATGCTTATATGAGGCTCGAAGATGTAAAAAACGGCGCAAGGAAGATAGAATCCTATTACAACGTGTATGAAAATCACTTCTCTCAAATACGAGAAAGGAAGATTCGTATACTCGAAATCGGTGTACAGGGGGGTGGCTCATTACAAATGTGGAGAGACTATTTCCCCAACTCAGAAGTTGTCGGGCTAGACGTCTGCTCATACATACCGGGAGTTTTTGGCCCAAGAATCACCACAATACAGGGAGACCAAGCAGATACCGACCTACTAAAGACACTAACCGGATTCGATATAATTATTGACGACGGTGGGCACACCATGAAACAACAACAAACGTCGTTTGATATTTTGTTTCCACTTCTAAACGGGGGTGGTATATATGTTATAGAAGACCTCCACACGTCGTTTTATAGAGACTTCAAAGATATAGACACCCTCACAACAAACATGATTGCAGACCTTATGGTACAGGTAAACATGTCTGCCTTCGACACACCACGAGGAGACAAAAATATGAAGCCCGCCAAGGACCTCTCAATCTCAGAGATACACTCGTACCCCAGCATAACCCTAATATATAAAAAATGAAAATAGCTGTTGTAGCGTCGGGCTGGCACTTCCCGCTCCATTTTTACAAGACGATGGCGAAGCAGTTCGTTCCCCCAGACTGGACGATGGACTTGTTTGTGGTGGCCCATAGACTTCCAGAACACGCGGAGCCCGAGGTCAAACAGTTTCTATCGACCATAAAAAAACGTCGTGACGTCAGGGCGATTCTTGACCGGCGGTTCTACAAAAAAGTTGCGACCGTGGAAGAGATACAGAAACTTGGCTGGAACTTCTCCCTCGAACCAAACACCATCGGAGACTGGGGCAACGCAAACCAGTGGCTTGAGAAGCACGACTACAAAGAATACGACATCATCCTCTTCACGCACGACGACAACCTCATCCTCAACTACCAACTCATTCATAACGTGGTGAAGGGGGACGAGTATGATAGCTGGCTCATTCTCTCAAACTCCACCGGTATGCCTCCGGGTATGCTCCGCGGTTCGTTCGAGTTCTTCAAAAGAGAGATGCTCGACCGTATCGGAGGGAAGTTTGACATGTCTCTCGTGAAACTCACCCGCGAGGGGGTGACGTCCACAAACGGAGACCTCGCGCAACTCACCGACTGGAACAACACCGTCACGCCCCTAATGGACTTTATAGACAAGGAAAATCTCCGAGAGAAGGTCGGAGCCATGTCTCCCTGCTACCGCGTGTCGATGTTCTGCATCGAGGGTGAGCGGGGCTTCATCTCCAACACACACGGGATAAACACCGAACAAGAGGAGCGTGGAATCGCCACCCTCCAACACCACGGAATTATATGATAACGGTAGTAACTTCAATCACCGGCGCATACGACGGGCTCATCGAAGACCAGAACCGCGGTCGTGCGAAGTTCGTGGCCTTCACCGACGAACCCCAGTGGTCAGACACGTGGGAGATACGAAAGGCGTGCGACCTGTTCAAAGACCCACGAAGGAACTCACGGATTCACAAGATTCTTACCCACCAATACATAGACACGGAATACTCCATATGGATTGACGGCAACCTCAGACTCCTCGTCCCCCCGGAAGAGCTCGTCGAGAAGCACCTGAGGAATCACGACATCGCACTCTTCCGCCACCCGACGAGAGACTGTGTGTACGACGAGATGGACGCGGTCCTCACGCTTGGGTTTGAAAACGGAGACATCCTCCAAGAACAGGCCACCGAGTACTCCAAACAGGGATTCCCCGAACACCGGGGGCTCACTGAAAACAACGTCATCATTCGCAGACACACCCCCAAGGTTGAGGAATTGAACAACGCCTGGTGGTCGGAGTACTGTCGGTTCTCAAAGAGGGACCAGACCTCGTTCATCCCCGCGGTCGACCGCGCGGGTACGCGGGTAAACATTATCAACGAGACGTGGGCCCCGTACAACGGAACCTTCCGCCGTGGAGGGATAGAGTACGCCAACCACCTCAAACCAAGAGTATGAAAATTTTGGGATATAGGAACGACTTTGCGGTCAACGAGACTCGCAAGAAAACCGATGCGTATGGAGGACTTGGGTACTACCGAACAGTCAAACCATGCGAGAAACTCAAGGAGAAGTATGACGTAACCGTTTGGGGAAGAAGGATGATAGATACTTCCGCTAACCCCATAGAACTTTGGACGAAGGTGTTCAATGAGTACCACGTCCTCTGGACACGCTATTTTGATAAGGGCGGTGCGATTTCATATCTTATGGGTATGAGGGACCACTTCACCAACGACCTCGGAAAGACCAGAAAGGTTGTGGTGGACATCGACGACTGGCACCTCGGGGTTGACGAATCAAACCCAGAGTACCAGGCCTACGCGCCGGGGAAGTCAAAGAGAGCCGTGGTCTCGGCGATGTTCTCCCTCGCAGACGCGATGACGGTATCAACTGAACCCCTCAAAGAAGCCTACTCCAAATACCTCAAAGACGTGTACGCGATAGACAAGCCCATCTTCGTCGTTCCGAACTTCAATGATGTAAACGACTGGAACTTCACACCGGCAGAGAGGGACCCGAATAAGGTGGTTATTGGGTACACGGGTTCAATAACACACAACGACGACCTGACGATGGTTCTCCCGACACTCAGGAAACTCATGGAGAAGTACCCCCACGTACACCTCCAACTCCTTGGGCTCGTTCAAAAAGGAAAGGTTCCCCACTTCTTCGGAGACTGGCCCCAGGAACTTCGTAATCGGGTCGACCTACTCGGAGCAACCGAAACCTTTCAGGAGTATCCCGAGTGGCTCGCGTCACAGGCGTGGGACATCGGTATCGCCCCGCTCGTAGACACCGCGTTTACGAGAGCAAAATCCCACATCAAGTGGATGGAGTATTCCATGTATGAAATTCCAACGGTGGCGTCACGGGTCTACCCCTACTTTATGGAACTGGCGGGTAGGGATACCATTGTAGACGGTGAAACGGGCTTCCTCTGTCGCCCGAATGAGTGGGAACAGAAGCTCGAGAGGCTCATTTTAGACAAGGAATTACGGGTAAAAATAGGACAACAGGCAAAGGAATATGTCAAGAGAGCCTGGCAGTACAAGGACTCAAACATCATAGAAACGTGGGACGAAATCCTCGAAACCGTCTACCCTAGCAAAGAGCGATAAAGTGTGGTATAATATGTTGAACTAAATCTCAACATAATGAAACTATCATCCAGTTCACTCACGGGTATAACGGAAAAGCCGTCTCTCATTGAGGACATCGACTTTCTCGTTGGTACGACCTCTGACGACTACCCCAACGCGGACAAGCTCCGTAACATAAACCAGCACTACTACGAGGTGGTTACGAAGATTCTCTCCGCCCAGTCAAACTGGGAGTGGGACGACACCAACTTCTCAACCTTTCCCATAGGGACGACCACTCTTGTAGATAGCCAGGAAGACTACACCCTTCCCTCTGGAATCGTCAAACTTCTGCGTGTGGAGGTGCTCGACTCTTCCGGTAACTACGTCAAACTCAAGCAGGTAGACGACCAGGAGATTCCCAACGCCATGACCGAGTTCCAGGGAACCGCGGGTATGCCTCTCTACTACCAAGAAATTGGCCCCTCTGTAAAACTCTTCCCCGCACCCGCGAGCGGTTCTGTTACCCTGGCGGCAGGACTCAAGGTGTACTTCCAGCGCAACCCGACCATATTTACAAACGCGGACGCCGCGTCGTCTCCCGGGTTTGATGCTCAGTTCCACCGAATACTTTCTCTTGGAGCCGCACTCGACTGGGCCATCAAGAAAGGACTTCCTTCAGTGAAGGCCCTCGCCGAGAAGAAGGCAGACCTCGAGTCTCGCCTCATGGAGCACTACGCCAAGAGAAACAGAGAAGTGAGACCAAAGATTAGGGCTCCGCACATCAATTACGCCTAATGGCGATAGCCTTCGACGCAAGTTCCGAGCACGATACTGGTGGGACAATACCAACCGGGTTTTCGTTCTCACACACATGTTCGGGCACCGAGAGACTTCTCTTGGTGTGGGTCATTGACATAGGCTCAAACGACACCGCGGTAACGGGCATCACCTACAACGGCGACGCGATGACCCGGCTCGGTGAAGTTAGTGATGGTTCAAACGTCGTTGAGGGCTGGTACCTTGTAAACCCCGACACAGGAACAAACACCGTCTCGGTATCCCAAAGCGCAGGGAGGCGCTCGGTTGCGTACGGGCTCTCATACACGGGTTGCTCAGGAACACAACCAGACAACCACACAACAGCCTCAAATACCGGAACGAGTTTGAGCGCCTCAATTACCACCAACACGGACAATGCGTGGCTTGCCATGGCTGTCCTTGCCGCAAACACAACAACTGTTGAGGCTGGGGCTAGTACAACCAACCGCGGCTCAACAATACAAAACAACGGTCGCTCGATTCGTTCGATGGACAGTAATGCCGCAAAGACCCCAGCGGGCTCTTATTCTTTAGCGGCAACAATAGGTACAAGTTCCGCGAACGAGGCATACATAATTTCCCTCCGTGCCGCCGCAAGCTCGGCTTCACCGTCAGTGTCCCCGTCTGTTAGTGTCTCACCCTCGGTATCGGTATCACCGAGTTCCTCACTCAGTCCGTCTGTCTCTCCTTCTGTTTCGGTTTCCCCATCATCTTCCCTCTCCCCATCGGTTTCTCCCTCTGTGTCTGTGTCCCCATCAGAATCGGCGTCCCCCTCGTCTTCCCTCTCACCCTCAACATCACCCTCTGCGAGCACATCACCGTCCGCAAGCACGTCGCCTTCCTCTTCAGCTTCACCGTCCACATCCCCATCCGTCTCAGTCTCACCTTCCTCGTCCATTTCCCCCTCCGTTTCTCCTTCTGTCAGCACGTCTCCCAGTTCTTCTGCGAGTCCCTCACCTTCGCCTGCACCCTGGGACCTCGAAACAAAGAACTCGGCAAGCTGGTCACTAGAAACACAAAACTCGGCCTCGTGGTCAAACGAAACAAAAAATGACGCGACGTGGTCACTAGAATCAAGAAACCTATAATGCAAAAACTTCTCAAACTTTCAAGTAAAGACTTCCTCTCCGGCATCTCGCCCAACATGCACAGCGAGCAGTTTTCCGGTGTGTTTTCAGCGGCCATCGGTGTCTCTCCCCACGTCGGTCTCGGTACCACGTCGGTAAACGTCGGCTTGCTTCAGAAGGGACCCACGGCCGCAAACATAGATGCCGGAGTAATCGTTGACAACCCCATCGCCGGAGTTGTTGACCCCACAGGAACCCCAACCCTTTACCTCATTGGCGACTCCGGGCACCTATATGCACACACCACGACCTCGGATACGACCGTTACAGACAAACGCTCGGGTACACAGATTACAAACCCCGCGGCCGGCATCGCCCTCTTCCAACCGAACGGAGGAACCAAGTATCTCTATTACTGGCAGACCACACAGATAGGACGCTGGGACCTGTCTGGTTCCCACCCAACCGGTTGGACAGATAACCAGTACACAGGTCTTCAATCGACAACGATTCACCCCACACACACATTCAATGGTGCGGTGTGGTATGGAAACAAAGATAGAATAGGCAAACTTTCAGATGACGGTGCCGCCGGAGTAACGCACAGTACAAACGTCTTGGATTTTCCCTCAGAGTATACAGTCACCACCATTTCTGATGACGGGAACTACCTCGTTGTTGGAATTACCAAGAACACCATCACGGGCAACACGGCCATAAACGACAACAAAATTATCTACTGGGACGGGTTCTCCCCAAGCTGGAATCGAGAATACCCAGTTCAAGACGTCTCAATAGACTCCATAAGAAACATCGGTGGTGTACAACACATTCTTTGTGGTACGGGACTTTTTGTCTCAACATACTCAACCCCTCCCAAGAAACTTTTCAACCTCGATTCGGTGTTTAGACCGAACCTTTCCGGGGGTGCAACGTACTCACACTACCAGGCCTCAGTGTTCAACGACGCCCTCGTGTGGTGTGGAAATTCACAGCTCAACATGTACGGCTCACCGGTCCCCGGACTTAGGAAGTCTCTCACCACCCCAATCGCCGCGTCAGCAAACACCGTCATTCCGTCGACCTACACCAAACTCATCATCGGTGGAAAATACGCAAACCTCGGGAACGCGGGAACGGGTAGCGTCTCAGCAAAGACGGTGTACTTCGAGTTCCCAGTAGAGGTCTGTCTCGAGCGAATCGACGTGAACTTCGGCGAGCCCCTCGTGTCGGGAGATGCGATGGACATAGACATCCTCACCGATGAAGACACCTCTGCAACAGACTGGGGTTCAGCCTCCTTTGCAACACACGGAGCCATCAGAACCCGGAGAATGTCGGGAAGCAAATACCTCACCCAAGTAAAACTCGTTATCAACCTTACCGCCGGAAACCCGAAGATAAAGTCAATCACTCTCTATGGAACCCCAACCAACCAATAAAGACATAGAGCTCAAACTCAAGTACGACGAGGAGGACGTGGTGTTCAACCCAGACGTACGGATTGACAGCATCAGCGGTCTCGTCCCAACGCTTCTCTCCGCAACTCCCGCTCACACCCCGAGAAACTTCTCAGAGCAGGTGGTTCTGTACAAGTCTGGTACCACGTATCGCCTCTATATCTACGACGCTGTAAACGGCGCATGGAGATACGTGGCTTTGACATAACAGTAAAATCGTAGTATAATATATCATTATGCCCCCAACCCAGTCTACACCGACCATTACGTCCGACTTTCTTACCAAAGACCAACAGGACGCAATTCTCAAGGCCCAACAGACCGTCAAGTCCTCTGGTCTCACTCCCACGGTAAACGTGGATTTCTCTAAGCCCGTATCTGTGGACTCCCTCACCACCCCGCCCCCCGTTACTTTCCCGGAGCAGACGAAGGACGTAACCAACTACAACGCAGTTACGACGAGCATCGTTCCCGACACCCCCTACGACCAGCAGGTCACAGACCTTCAGAAAGAGTTCGACACCAGAATGTCGAGTATTGAAAGTGCCATCTCAGGAATCAGTGGGGAGGCAGAGACAGAATCGGGCATCAAACAGGAACTCGGTATTCCCGGTCTTGAGAACACAGTCAACGACCTAACGGCGCAACTCAATTCACTCAACGCCCAAGCGAAAGCGGAAATGCTCACCGCAGAGGGAAAACAAATTCCCCTCGCCGCCATCTCGGGAGAACAGCAAATCATAGAACGCAACCGCGCCATCCGTTCCCTCACCATCGGCGCGTCCCTTGCCGCGGCCCAAGGAAACCTCCTTACCGCAAACGAGAGACTCTCTGAGGCCATGAGAATCAAGTACAAGGACCCACTCGAGAAGATAGACCGCGAACTCAAACTCCTCGAACTCAATCGGGACAAACTACAGGGCGCCCAACGACAACAGGCAGACGCACGACAGCTTATACTCGAGTTCCAGAGAGAGAAAATGGAACTTGAAAGAGAGGACGAAACAAGCTTCAACCAGACAAAAAATGAGGCCCTCCTCGCTGGTATGCCGACCTCAGTTGCGGCCATGGCGGATGCCAAGTTCCGTTCTGGAGACCTCAACGGCGCATACTCACTGTTCTCTCCGTACCTGAAGAAAGCGACTGGAACCGGTGGACCCGGCCTACTGTCCGGACTCCCGGCCTCGGTACAGAGCAGACTACTTGGAATCTCTACCGCGTTTGGAAACAGAACGGAGGTGAAAAGATACAACTCAACGGTTGATTCGATAAATATCGTCAACGGAATTGACCCAAACAGCAAGAACCCCGCAGACCACCAACAGATTGTATACGCCTTCGCCAAAGCCCTCGACCCAGATTCGGCAGTCAAGGAGGGTGAGTACGAGACGATTCGTAGATACGCCCAGAGCACGTTTGATGCGTACGGCAAGCAAATCCAAAACGCAATCAACGGTACCGGGTTCCTCTCAGCTTCCGCAATCAGCAACATACAGACCACGATGAACAACGTCTATAAAAACAGGAAGCCTATTTATGACAACATCTACTCAGAAACATCCCGAATCCTGGACAACGTGGCTGGCGCACCAATCGCACAAGAGCTTCTCATTGACTACACGGGCGGAGTTATGGACAACGGCGACATAGACAAACCCACAAACTACCTGAGCCCAGAGGACAAAGAAGACACCTTTGACGATGTGGTAAGCGGCGGCTTCTGGAGCGGTCTATGGAACAAACTATTCGGCAACTAATATGCCAACACTTTCCCAGTCCCAATACAAGGCGCTGAGAGCAAAGAACCTGTCTGACGAAGACATCAAAGCGATAGCCAAGAAAAAGGGCTACTCCCTACCAGACACGCGGGGATTTTTCCCGCGCCTCGCCTCTGACTTCGCACAGCGCGGAGAGAGAATTGTTTCGGAGTTCGGAGATATCGCCCCAGCCGCACGGCGCAGTAAGTTCGAGGGAACCCTTGAGGCGGTACAGGCGTTTGGAAGAACGGCGGGACAGGTGGCCGGAGGTGCAAGCGACATCATAACAGAAGCCCTCCCGTCAGCAATCCGTACCGGCCTTGGGAACGCCTCCGAACGAGCTCTTCAGACCAACGTTGGCAAGAAAATCACATCGTTTCTTCAGGCACACCCAGAGTTTACGAAAGACTTCGAGACAGCCCTCAACGTGGGCTCCCTCGTTGGGGCAAAAACATTTGAGAAATTCGGCACACGAGCCGTAAGTAAAACATCTGGTGTGGCGGGCAAACAACTGACCAAAACAGGCTCAGCCATACAACGCGGGGTACAGCAGAGAAATATTGACGCGGCACTCGAACTCACCAAACCCTTCCAGCAAACCGAAACCTCTGTGGCGGCAAAGGCGTACCTAAAGACCGCACAGGCCACCGGTCGTGTGAACAAGAAGTTTGGCTTCGGGTATAAAGTAAAACCAAGCGACTTCGATAAAAAGGTTGCAGAGTCCGTGGCAGACTTTGTCACCCCAGATAAAAACCCATTTGAAATACAGCAAGCGGTCAAGACGGGTATTGGAAGACTCGCCAACGACAACAGGGCCGTCCTCGGTTCGGTAAAAGCCATCTTCCCCAAGAAGGAACTCAAAAAGTTCATCACCCAGAACATAGACGACGCGGAACACAAGGTTCTCTTTGCCGGAGAAAAACAGGCACGGAAGGCGTACGACGCGGTCGTAGATGCTCTGTACCAAAACGTCCCAGAGGGAAACCTCCAATCACTCAAGGCGGGAATCGAGAAGTTCGACGACATAGTTGACCCGTACCTCGACAAACTCAGAAACAAGTTCGGAGCCTCTTTGGTTGACGACGTAAAACTCCAGGCGGTTCAAGACGTTCGCCGCGGCGCCAAAGATTTCCTTATCGAAAAGATGAAGGTGGCAAACCCACAAGCGTCAAAAGCCTTTGAGACGACCCTCAACAAGGAGTTCCTCATGTACGAGGGGATAAAACGTATGGAAAAGAACGGACTTGAACTCCTAAAGAGGGCGGGTGCATTTGGCGCGGTGGGTGCCTTTATCAAAAATCACCCAGTCTGGTCTTTTGGCTTGGCGACGACCCTGGCGACGGGGAGTTATGGTGTAATAAAAACAAAAGACCTCCTAAACCCAATCACCCTCCTTACAATCCTCGCGGGAGGAAGTGTGTACCTCGGCAACCGTCTCTTCAACTCTCGTGTGCTCCGCCAAGGACTCGCAGAGGGACTCAAGACCGCTGGAAACAAGTTCACGGAAGTCGAACGCAAACAAGCACAGAACCTCATCCAACTTCTTTCTAAATGAACGAAAAACTAAAAAGGGCGCTTGAGTTCGCCAAAGAACCCAACAAGGTAATCCTCAAGGAGATAGAGGCCACACACGAAAAGGTGGAGGAGCTCTCCGAGAAACTTGGGAACAAATCAGAAACCGTAGAGGTAAAACTCGCGGGTATTGATGTTGTCACAATCAAAGGGGATAAAGGAGAGAAAGGGGATAAGGGTGACAAGGGCGACAAAGGAGACACCGGCCCCCAA
>Ga0075471_10001371_pt1 | contig 15945 bp, 15 predicted proteins | sample DEB19_08_DNA_2_FD_74787 | JGI IMG/M metagenome (GOLD analysis project Ga0075471, IMG submission 74787) | Aqueous microbial communities from the Delaware River and Bay under freshwater to marine salinity gradient to study organic matter... | ecosystem: Environmental > Aquatic > Marine > Coastal ... | reverse complement strand
GCCGGCGCCGCGCCTGGCGAAATCCCTCTATCAGCCCATCGACCCGGTGTCGGCGCTGGATGACGCGCAAAAGGTCCGCCTGCTCGAGCGCCTCGAGCGGCTGGCCCGCGCCCGCGACCCGCGCGTGAAGCAGGTGATCGGCCGGCTTGCGTCGGAATACGACGTGGTCTACATCGCGCGCTCCGATGGTCTGCGGGCCGCGGACGTGCGCCCGCTGGTGAACCTCTCGGTCACGGTGATCGTCGAGCAGGACGGCCGCCGCGAGCAGGGCTACTGCGGGGGCGGCGGGCGCTTCGGCTACGACTATTTCGACGACGCGAAGCTCGAGCAGTACGCTCACACGGCGGTGCAACAGGCGCTCACCAACCTGGAGGCAAGGCCGGCGCCCGCGGGCCCGATGACCGTGGTGCTGGGACCCGGGTGGCCAGGCATCCTGCTGCACGAGGCGGTGGGCCACGGCCTCGAGGGCGACTTCAATCGCAAGGGCACCTCGGCCTTTGCCGGCCGCGTCGGCGAGCGGGTGGCCGCCCGGGGCGTGACCGTGGTCGACGATGGCACCATCGCGGACCGGCGCGGGTCGCTCTCCGTCGACGACGAGGGCGAGGCAACCTCGCGCAACGTGCTGATCGAGGACGGCATCCTGCGCGGTTACATCCAGGACCGGCTGAACGCCCGGCTGATGGGCGTGTCGCCTACCGGAAACGGGCGGCGCGAGAGCTACGCGCATCTGCCGATGCCGAGGATGACCAACACGCTGATGCTCGGCGGTGATCGCGATGCCCAGGAGATCCTCGCGAGCGTCGACCGCGGGCTGTTTGCCGTGAACTTCGGTGGCGGCGAAGTGGACATCACCAGCGGCAAGTTTGTTTTCTCCGCCGCGGAGGCCTGGTGGGTGGAGGGCGGCAAGCTTCAGTACCCGGTCAAGGGCGCCACGCTGATCGGCAACGGCCCGGATGCGCTCACCCGCGTGTCGATGATCGGCAACGACATGGCGCTCGACCCGGGCATTGGCACCTGCGGCAAGGAGGGGCAGAGCGTCCCGGTGGGCGTGGGTCAGCCGACGCTGCGGATCGACGGGCTCACCGTGGGAGGGACTGGCTGATGCTGATGAGACGGCGTGAGTTTGTCCTGGCCGTTGCGGGCCTCATTGCCGCGCACCGAGCTGCCGGCTCAACGACGCCCGAGCCCGCCAAGGTCGAGAAGCTCACGCTGAGCGACGCCGAGTGGCGCAAGCGCCTGCCGCGCGAGCAGTTCCACATCCTGCGTGAGGAGGGGACGGAGCGGCCCGGCTCGAGCCCCCTCGACCGGGAGAAACGCAAGGGCGTGTACGCCTGCGCTGGCTGCGGCCTCGAGCTCTTCACGAGCGAGACCAAGTACGACAGCGGCACCGGCTGGCCGAGCTTCTACGCGCCGATACCCGGGCGGCTCGGCACCAAGACGGACTTCAAGCTCATCTACCCGCGCACCGAATATCACTGCACCCGATGCGGCGGGCACCAGGGCCACGTGTTCAACGACGGGCCGGCGCCGACGGGCAAGCGCTACTGCAACAACGGCCTCGCGCTCACCTTCATCCCGGCGCGTTGACGGGGCGGGTTGGCGATGTTGTCTCCCTCTGCTAGCATCCGGGCCATGTATCGCGCGCTCGGGCCGTTTTTCTTTTATTGGTTGCCCACGCCCCTGGCGGGCGGGAGGCCCTGACGCGCAAGCGTCGCGAGGCAAGCAGAATCCCGAAACCGCCAGCCCACAGCTGGCGGTTTTTTTTTACCGATGGCGCGCCCATTCACGGCGCAGAGGAAGAAAGTGATGAGCCAGTACCGCACCGACGACGTTCGCATCGAGCAGGGAGACGAGCTGCTGGCCCCCATGCAGCTACTGAGGGAGCTCCCGGCCAACGAGACGTCCGAGCGCGTCACTTTCGAGGCGCGGCGCGCCATCCACGACGTGCTGCGCGGCGCCGACGACCGGCTGCTGGTGGTGGTGGGCCCTTGCTCCATCCACGACCTGAAGGCGGCGATGGAGTACGCCACTCGCCTGAAGGACGAGCGCGACCGCCTCGCGCAGGACCTCCTGGTCGTGATGCGCGTGTACTTCGAGAAGCCGCGTACTACCATCGGCTGGAAGGGGCTCATCAACGACCCGCACCTGAACGACACCTTCGATATCAACGAGGGGCTGCGGCTGGCGAGGAGACTCCTGCTCGACATCAATTCCCTGGGCATGCCCTGCGGCACCGAGTTCCTGGACCTCATCTCCCCGCAGTACATCGCCGACCTCATTTCCTGGGGAGCGATCGGGGCGCGCACGACGGAATCGCAATCGCACCGGCAACTGGCTTCGGGGCTGTCGTGCCCGGTCGGGTTCAAGAACGGCACCGATGGCAACGTGAAGATCGCGGTGGACGCGATCAAGGCTGCCAACTCGCACCACCACTTCATCTCGATCACCAAGAGCGGCCACGTCGGCGTCTTCAAGACGGCAGGCAACGAGGATTGTCACGTGATTCTGCGCGGCGGCAGGAGCGCCAACTACGACTCGGCGAGCGTGGATGCGGCGTGCCGGGACCTCGCAGCGGCGGGCCTGGCCCAGCACGTGATGGTCGACTGCTCGCATGCCAATTCGGCGAAGCAGTACCAGCGCCAGTCGCTGGTAGCGCTCGATATCGCCGAGCAGCTCGCGGCGGGGGAGTTCCGCATCGTCGGGGCGATGGTGGAAAGCCATCTCAACCCCGGGCGGCAGGACCTTGCTCCTGGCAAGCCCCTCGCGTACGGGGTGTCCATCACGGATGCGTGCCTCGGATGGGACGAGACGGTGGCCGCACTTGATCGGCTGGCCCAGGGCGTTCGCGATCGCCGAGTGGCGCGCAACCACAAGGCCTTGGACGCGAGTTGAGCGACGCGCATCCCCGGAGCGTGCTTGCGCGCCTGGCCGCCGGACTCGCGGCGATCGGACTGTCCCTCGCGTCGCATGCGAGTCCCCCGATCGTCTTGAAGGACGGCCTGGGCCGGCTGGTGAGCCTCGCGTCACCGGCGGCGCGCGTCGTGACGCTGGCCCCGTCGATCACCGAAGCGGCCTTCTCGGTGGGCTCGGGTGCCCGGGTCGTGGGCGTGAGTGCGTGGAGTGACTGGCCCCAGTCGGCGAGTGGCCTGCCGGTGGTGGCGAGCGCTGCCGGCATCGAATGGGAGGGCCTGGCGCGGCTTGCACCGGACCTCGTCATCGCCTGGGAAGATGGTTTTCGGCCGTCGGATGTGGCCCGCATCGAAGCGCTGGGCGCACGCGTCTTCGTCGCTCGCTCCCGGAGCTTGGGCGACATCGTGCCGCTGCTCGAGGCCGTTGCGCTCCTGACGGGTGGTGACTCGGGCGCGCCCGTGCACGCGTTTCGCCAATCGCTCGAGGCACTGCGGGCCCGGCAGGCGGGGCTGCCCCGGCTACGCGTCTTTCTGGAGGTCTCGCACCGCCCGCTGCTCACGGCGGGGCGCGGCCATTTCCTCACCGAGGCCCTCTCTGTGTGCGGGGCAGACAACGTGTTCGGCGACCGGTCGGAGCCGGCGCCGTCTGTCTCCTGGGAGGAGCTGTTTGCGCGCAACCCGGAGGCGATCGTCGGCACCGGGGCGCTTGCCCAGGGTGAGGCCGTCTTTCGGGCCGCCTGGCGGCCCCGGTCGGCGCTGGCCGCCGTGCAGCGCGGCAAGCTCGCCTACGTCGCCTCCGCCGCACTGGGCCGGCCGTCGCCGCGGGTGGTGGAGGGCATTGAGTCGCTCTGCGTCGCGATCGACGCGCTGCGCTAGCTGCGTTTCCAGACCGGCTCGGGCACGCCCGCCGAGCGATTGATGACGCGGGCGGCGACGAACAGCAGGTCCGAGAGCCGGTTCACATATTGGAGGCTTGCGGCGGAGACCGGCTCGGCGTGATGCAGCGCCACCAGCGAGCGCTCCGCCCGTCGCCCCACCGTGCGAGCGACGTGGGCGGCCGCAGCGGCGCGGTGCCCGCCCGGCAGCACGAATTCCCGGAGCGGCGGAAGCCCGTCATTGAGCGCAGCGACCGCTTCCTCGAGCCGCAGCACGTGCGATTCCGTCATCACCGAGTGGCCCGGAATGCAAACCTCGCCACCCAGATCGAAGAGGTCGTTCTGCACCGCGGCCAGCGCCCGCTGCACGGGCTCGGGAAGCGGCTCGGCCAGCACGGCGCCGATGGCGCTGTTCAGCTCGTCCAGGTCGCCCATCGCGGCCACCCGCGGCGCGTCTTTCGGGGTTCGTGAGCCGTCGCCGAGGCCCGTGGTGCCGTCGTCTCCGGTGCGCGTGGTGATTTTCGTCAGTCGGTATCCCATGCCCCGATTGTATCGGTGAGGGGGCAGAGGGGCCGAAGGCCCCTGATAAGATGACGCCCGTTTCGTCCCCCGGTACGGCCCGTGAAAACCACCTTCCTGGATTTCGAGCAGCCCATCGCGGAACTCGCGCAGAAGATCGAGGAGCTGCGCTTCGTCCAGGACGACAGCGCCGTCGACATCTCACAGGAGATCGCGCGGCTCTCCACGAAGAGCAAGGCGCTCACCAAGGACATCTACGGCAAGCTCACGCCGTGGCAGGTGTCCAAGGTGGCCCGGCACCCGCAGCGGCCCTACACGCTCGACTACACCACGGCGATTTGCACGGACTTCGAGGAGTTGCACGGCGATCGCGGCTTCGCCGACGACCACGCCATCGTGGGCGGCCTCGCGCGCTTCAACGGCGAGCCAGTGATGGTGATTGGCCACCAGAAGGGCCGCGACACCAACGACAAGATCTTTCGCAACTTTGGCATGCCTCGCCCGGAGGGCTATCGCAAGGCGCTGCGGCTGATGAAGCTCGCCGAGAAGTTTCACATCCCGCTGCTCACCTTCATCGACACGCCGGGCGCCTACCCGGGCATCGGCGCGGAAGAGCGCGGCCAGTCGGAGGCGATCGGCCGCAACCTCTACGAGATGGCCGGCCTCAAGGTTCCCGTCGTGGTGACGATCATCGGCGAGGGCGGCTCCGGCGGGGCGCTGGCGCTCGCCGTGGGGGACGTGACCCTGATGCTGCAGTACGCAACGTACTCCGTCATTTCTCCGGAGGGCTGCGCGGCGATCCTCTGGAAGAGCGCCGACAACGCTGCCGAGGCGGCGGAAAGCCTGGGCATCACCGCCACGCGCTTGAAGACGCTGGGCCTGGTGGACAAGGTGGTCAACGAGCCGCTGGGCGGCGCGCACCGCGATCCCTCCGAGATGGCCAAGTCGCTCAAGAAGGCAATCGCCGATGCGCTGAAGCCCCTGCGCGAGCTCTCGGTGCCGGAACTGCTCGAGCGCCGCCAGGACCGCCTGGTGGGGTATGGCAAGTTCAAGGAAGTCGCGGCCTGACGCGGCGCTCCGGCGGTGCCCCGACCCGCCTCAGCCGTGATCGAACGCCTGCTCGCGCGCGTCTCCTCGGGCGCGCCCTCGAGCCTGAGGGGGCGCTCGGACGTGTGTGTCGCCTTCTCGGGCGGCCTCGATTCCAGTGTTCTCTTGGACGTGCTTTGCCGCTTGCGTAGCCGCATCGGCTTGCGCGTCAGCGCGATGCATGTGCACCACGGGCTTTCACCGCACGCGGACACCTGGGCGACACACTGCGAGAAATTTGCGGCGCAGCGGGGCGTGGACTGCCAGGTCGAGCGCGTGACCGTGGCGCGCCGCAGCCACCGGGGGCTCGAGGCGGAAGCGCGGGAGGCAAGGTATGGGGCGCTTGGCGCGAGCGGTGCCTCGGTGGTGGCCTTGGCCCATCACCGGGATGACCAAGCGGAAACGGTTCTTCTGCAAGCGGCCCGGGGCTCGGGGCTGGCGGGCCTGGCTGCCATGCCGACGGCCCGGGAGCGGGCCGGCGTCTTGTGGTGGCGCCCGCTGATCGACGAGCCCCGGGAGGCGCTGCAGGACTATGCAGCCGCTGCGGGACTCGAGTGGGTTGAGGACGAGTCCAACGCCCGCTGCGACGTGGCGCGTAACGTGCTGAGGCTGCAAGTGCTGCCGGCGCTCAAGGCGCCCTTCCCCCAGGCCCGCGAGTCGCTCGCAGCCCTGGCGGCCCATGCAGCGACGGCGGCGCGCGTGTTGGATGAGATTGCCGAGGAGGACCTGGCTCGGCTCTGGCGCGACGGGGGTATCGACGCGGTCCGACTCGGGGCGCTGACGCCCGACAGGCAAGCGGGCGTGCTTCGGGCTGCGCTGCGGGCGCAGGGGCTGCCCATGCCTTCGCGCGCGAGGCTCGAGGGGATGCGGTCCCAACTGCTTGAATCGAGAGCCGACGCGCAGCCGTGCGTTAGTCATGCCCGTTGGCGCTGGCGGCGTCACGGCGGCGTGCTTCTCCTCGCGCCGGGATCGGCTGCGCCGGCGCTGCCCTGGTCGTGCCCGTGGCGAGGCGGCGATGACGTTGACCTGGGCCCCGGTCGCGGCCGCGTCCTGTTCCGCGAATCTGCTTCGGGTATCGACCCGCAGCGGATCGGGCACGGCGATTGGGTGTTCGCGTCCCGCCGGGGTGGCGAACGCCTTCGCCCGCGTGCGGGCGGGCCGTCACGAACCCTCAAGAACCTCCTGCGAGAGGCGGGGATTCCCGCTCACGTGCGCACGAGTTTGCCGCTCCTCTTTCTCGATGGGCACCTCGTCTGGGCGCCGGGAGTGGGGGTGTGCGCCGACCGGATGGCCAGCCCGGGATGGATGCCGGTTTGGGAGCCCCCCGGCCGCCGGCGCGATGCCTAGTTTTTAGGCAGCCCCGTGTCTCGGCGGGGGGCGTCGTGATAGAATAAAAAGCTAAATTTTTCATCCAGTTAGCGGAGATTTTTCATGCCTTTGCAGCGCACCCTGTCGATCATCAAACCCGACGCCGTGGCGAAGAACGTCATCGGCCAGATCTACGCCCGTTTCGAGGCTGCTGGCCTCAAGGTCGTGGCGGCGCGGATGGCGTACCTGTCGCGCCAGGAAGCCGAGGGTTTTTATGCCGTGCATCGCGAAAGGCCGTTCTTCAAGGACCTCGTGGCGTTCATGATTTCCGGGCCCGTGATGATTCAGGTGCTTGAAGGCGAAAATGCGATCCAGAAGAACCGCGACCTGATGGGGGCCACGGACCCGAAGAAGGCCGAGAAGGGCACCATCCGCGCCGACTTTGCGGCCTCAATCGACGCCAACGCCGTGCATGGCTCCGATGCGCCCGAGACGGCCGCGGCCGAGATCGCCTATTTCTTTCCGTCAAGCGAGATCTTCAGCCGCTAACGAAGCGCCTGCGCGCGACCGCGCGCCGCCCCTGCCATGCGCACGAACCTGCTCGCCCTTCCGCTCCCCGCGCTCACCGAGTGGTTCGCCGCCCGAGGGGACAAGGCGTTTCGCGCGCGGCAGGTGTTTGCCTGGATCCACCAGCGGGGCGTCGATGACTTCGACGCCATGACCGACCTGGCGAAGAGCCTTCGCGACCGCCTGAAGGACGAGGCCGAGGTTCGCGCGCCGGCAATCCTTTCCGAGCACCGATCGGCGGACGGAACCGTCAAGTGGCTCTTCGACGTCGGGGTGGGCAACGGCGTCGAGACGGTTTTCATCCCCGAGGATGATCGCGGGACGCTCTGCGTCTCCTCGCAAGTCGGTTGCGCGCTCGACTGCGGGTTTTGTTCCACGGGGCGGCAGGGCTTCAATCGCGACCTGGGCGTGGCCGAGATCGTGGGCCAGTTGTGGGTGGCCAACCGGCGCCTGGAGGCCATGGCCAGGGAAGGGCTTGCGTACCGGCTGGAAGCGGCCAGCGTCGGCGCCACGCCCAAGCCCGTGACCAACGTGGTGATGATGGGCATGGGCGAGCCCCTCAATAACTTTGACAACGTGGTGGACGCGATGGCGGTAATGCTGGACGACAACGCCTACGGTTTGTCGCGCCGGCGCGTGACCCTCTCGACTTCCGGCGTGGCCCCGCTCATCCGCAAGCTGGGCGACCGGCTGCCAGTGGCGTTGGCGCTGAGCCTGCACGCGCCCGATGACGCGCTGCGAAGCGAGCTCATGCCGATCAATCGCACGTACCCGATCGCGGAGGTGCTCGCTGCATGCCGCGATTACCTCGCCGTGGCGCCGCGGGATTTCATCACCATCGAGTACGTTTTGCTTGCGGGGGTGAACGATTCCCCGGCGCAGGCGCGGGCGCTCGCCGAACTCCTCAAGGCGCTGCCGAGCAAGGTGAACCTGATTCCCTTCAACCCGTTCCCGGACTCGGGCTTTGCCAAGCCTTCGGTGGCCTCGGTTGCGGCGTTTCGCGACGTCCTCGTGAAGGCGGGCTTCGTCACCACGGTCCGCAAGACCCGCGGCGACGACATCGATGCCGCGTGCGGCCAACTCGCCGGGCAGGTCGTCAATCGCATGAAGCCGCGCGTCGTGCGGATCGGGGCGTCGGCATGAGCATCGCCCGCATGGCCTTCGCGACGAGCCTGGCTGTCGCAACGGTAGTGGGTGCGGCCGGCTGCGTCTCGCAGACCACCATCGAGACCCGGGCAGTACAGGACACGCGTGCGCCGGTCGACAATCGCCGGCGCGCCGAGATTCGAGCCGCGCTCGCTGGCGAGTATTTCCAGCGCGGGAACATGCAGGTAGCACTCGAGGAGGCGGAGACCGCATCGCGTGAAGACCCGTCCTACGCGCCCGCACACAACATTCGCGGCCTCGTGCTGCTGGAGCTTGGCGAGCAGGCGCGGGCCCGGTCTGCTTTCGAGGAGGCGCAGCGCCTGGCGCCGAAGGACCCCGAGGTGATGAACAACTTCGGTTGGTTTCTCTGCCGCGCCGGTGACTACGCCCGGGCCATGGACCTCTTCGCCACCGCGCAGTCGATGCCGCTCTACGCCACCCCCGAAAAGCCGCTCCTCAACGCGGGGCTGTGTGCGCGGCGCCAGGGGCTCACCGACGATGCGGAGATGAGCCTCAGGCGAGCACTCGCCATCCGGGCCGACTTGCCCTCAGCGCTGCTGACCCTGGCCGAGATCGCCTTCGAAGGCCGTCGGTTCGTCGAGGCCGATGAGCTGTTCATCCGCTACTCCCGGCTGGCCGAGCCGCCGCTGCCGGCCCTGGCCTTGGGCGTGCGCATTGCGCGGGCCGCCGAGGACAAGGCCATGGCCGATAGCCTGGCAGCCCAGATGCGTCGCCGATTCCCGAACGCCGTCGAGACCCGCGAGCTCGCGGGCCCGCCCCGCCCATGACCGACGCAAACGAGGCGCCCCCGCCGCGGTCGGCCGGGTCCCTGCTCGCCACCGAGCGGGAGAAACAGGGGCTGTCCCGGGTGGAGGTGGCGCAGCGCCTGTGCATGAGCGCCTCCCAGGTGGAGGCCCTTGAGGCCGGCGATTTCTCGAGGCTGGCGACAGGCCCTTTCCTGAAGGGCTTCGTCCGCAACTACGCGCGGCTGCTGGGCATGGACGCGGAGTCGGTGGTGAGCCTCGTGCTTCGCGACCTCCCTGCTGCGCCGCAGCCAGCCCTCGCGGTGCCGAGCCAGGAAATTCGCTTCGAGCCTTTCGGTCGCAAGTGGAGCCCTGCGGCGATGCGCGCGTCGATCGCGGCGATGCTCGTTCTCGTGGCCGGGATTGGCTCGTTGTATTGGTGGCTGAACGTGTATCCCGCCAAGCCGAGGCCCGTGGCGGAGCCTGCCGCGACGTTGGCGCCAGCGGAGTTGCCGGGAATCGCGCCGCCCGTCGCCGGTTCGTCGGCAGAGAGTTCGCCGTCGTCGTCGCTTTCGGGCGACGGTGTGCCCGCTGGCTCATCCGCACCCGCGGGGGGCACCCCGGCTGCGCAGCCCCCGTCGACGCCCGTTGCGGCGGAAGCTCCGGCTGCTGCTGCATCGAATGGCCTGTCCCGCTTGCGCGTCGTGGCCCGGGAGCGCACTTGGGTCGAGGTGATCGACCGATCCGGCACTCGCGTTGCCTCGCGCAACCTGGAGCCGGGAGTCGCTGCCGAGTTTCTCGGGCAGGCGCCTTTGCGGGTGGCGGTCGGCAATGCCCCCGGCACCCGCCTCACGTTCAACGATCGCGAGGTCGACCTGGCGCCGCACACGCGCGCCGCCGTTGCCCGCCTTGTCCTCGAATAGGCCCGTCCGTGATGCCACCCGTCGAGCGTCGTCGTTCCCGGCAAATCCGCATCGCCAGCCACCGCGTTGGCGGCGGCGCGCCGATCCTCGTGCAGTCGATGACCAATACCGACACGGAGGACGCCAAGGCGACTGCGGAGCAGGTGGCCGCGCTCGCGCGCGCCGGCAGCGAGGCCGTGCGCCTCACCGTCAACACGCTCGAGGCGGCGCGGCAGGTGCCCGTCATCCGCGATCGGCTGCTCTCGATGAACGTCGACGTGCCCTTGATCGGCGACTTTCACTTCAATGGCCACAAGCTGCTCACGCAGGTGCCCGAGTGCGCGGTGGCGCTGGACAAGTACCGCATCAACCCTGGCAACGTGGGGCAGGGTTCGAAGCGCGATGACCAGTTCGCGACCATGATCGAGCAGGCGGTCGAGCACGGCAAGCCGGTTCGGATTGGCGTGAACTGGGGCTCGCTCGACCCGGAACTGCTCGCCCGCCTGATGGATGAGAACGGCAGGCTCGCGAAGCCGAAGGAGGCGGGCGAGGTGATGCGCGAGGCGCTCATCGTCTCCGCGCTCGAGAGTGCCGCGAAGGCGGAGTCGATCGGCCTGCCGGGCGATCGCATCATCCTGTCGTGCAAGGTCTCCGCGGTGCAGGACCTGATCAGCGTCTATCGCCGCCTCGCCGCGCGCTGCGACTACCCGTTGCACCTGGGCCTCACCGAGGCGGGCATGGGAAGCAAGGGCATCGTCGCGTCCACCGCGGCGCTGGCCGTGCTGTTGCAGGAAGGCATCGGCGACACGATCCGCATTTCCCTCACGCCCGAGCCCGGCGGCGATCGCACGCGAGAGGTGATCGTCGCCCAGGAGATTCTCCAGTCGATGGGGCTTCGCTCCTTCACGCCCCAGGTGTCGGCCTGCCCGGGCTGCGGCCGTACGACCAGCACGTTCTTCCAGGAGCTTGCCGACAAGATTCAGGGCTACCTGCGGGCGCAGATGCCCGTCTGGCGCAGCCAGTACCCCGGCGTCGAGGACATGCACGTGGCCGTCATGGGTTGCGTGGTGAACGGGCCGGGCGAGTCCAAGCTCGCCGACATCGGCATCTCGCTGCCAGGCTCTGGCGAGAAGCCCGTGGCACCCGTGTTCGTCGATGGCGAAAAGACGGTCACCCTGAAGGGCGAGGCGATCGCGGAGGCGTTTCAGGCCATCGTGGAGGATTACGTTCGCACTCGCTACGGGCCCGGCGCCTCGCGAGCCCCCCGCCGCAAGGCCATTTCCATCCAGCCCGCCGCCGACTGAGGCGGCTTGCCCATGAGCGAGAAGATCCAGAGCGTCCGGGGCATGCCGGACATCCTGCCCGACGCGTCTCCTCTCTGGGAGCGGCTCGAGGACGCCTGCCGCAGCCTGTTCCGGCAGTACGGCTACCGCAACATGCGAACGCCTGTCGTTGAGCCGACGGCGCTCTTCGAGCGCGGCTTAGGCCAGGTGACCGACATCGTCGAGAAGGAGATGTACACCTTTGACGACCGGAATGGCGACAGCCTCACGCTGCGCCCGGAAGCCACTGCGGGCATCGTCCGTGCGGCGATCGAGCACAAATTTCTCTACAACGGCCCGATGCGCGTGTGGACGGCGGGGCCGATGTTCCGCTACGAGCGGCCGCAGAAGGGGCGCCAGCGCCAGTTCCACCAGTACGACGTCGAGGCGCTCGGTTTCGAGGGGCCCGACGTCGATGCCGAGCAGATCATCTTGCTGGCGAGGCTATGGAAGTCCCTCGGCGTGGGGCCGGTGGAACTGCAGGTCAACTCGATCGGCGACCCGGCGGATCGCCTGGCCCACCGTGAGACGCTCATCGCCCACTTTGAGGCGCACGCAGCGTTGCTCGACGAGGACGCGAAGCGGCGCCTGCACACCAACCCGCTGCGCATTCTCGACTCCAAGAACCCGGCGCTGCAGGCAATGATCGAGGCAGCGCCCCGCCTCATGGACCATCTCGGCGAAGGCTCGCGCGCGCACTTCGAGCAGCTGAGGGCGCTGCTCGACGCGGCGGGGGTGGGGTATGTCGTGAACCCGCGCCTGGTTCGCGGCATGGATTACTACAACCGCACGGTGTTCGAATGGGTGACGGACCGCATTGGCGCCCAGTCGACCGTGGCCGGCGGTGGCCGCTACGACGGCCTCTTCGCGATGCTCGGCGGGAAGCCGACGCCAGCCTGCGGCTTTGGCCTCGGCATGGAGCGGGTGCTGCTGCTCATGCAGGCTTGCGGTTGCGAGGCCTCTCAATCGAGCGACGCATTCATCGTTCATGCGGGAGACGCCGCGTTCCGCGAGGCCTGGCGTTTGGCGGAGCGTTTGCGAGACGCGGGGCTTGCCTGTGTGCTCGGCCCCGGTGGCAGCTTCAAGTCGCAGATGAAGAAGGCCGATGCCAGCGGCGCTCGCTTCGCTATAATTCTGGGTGAAGACGAAGTCGCGGCTGGCAGGCTCGCGCTGAAGCCGCTGCGCGACGGGGGCGAGCAATCCCTGCTGTCCCTCGGTGAAGCGATTGCGCGCCTCGCCCGGCGCGACTGAGGCCGCCGCCTCGATACCCAAACCAATCGAACGCGAAGACCAACCATGTCCGGACCCTACGACCTCGAGGAACAAGAGCGGCTTGACGCCGTGCGCCACTGGTGGGAGGACAATGCCCGCTTCGTGTATGGCGCCATCGTCGCCCTCCTGCTGGCGATCGGCGGCTGGCGCGGGTATGCGTACTGGTCTGAAACCCAAAAGGAAGAGGCTTCGGCCCTCGGCGCCGGCCTCGCCAAGGCGCGTGGCGACGCGAAGGCCACCGCCGACATCGCCCAGCAGCTCATCGACAAGTATCCGCGCTCCTTCTCGGCCTCCGACGCGGCGCTCGCAGCCGCCCAGGCCGCTTTCGAGGCCGGTGACCTGGCGAGCGCGCAGGCCCGTCTGGAGTGGGTGCTCAAAAGCGGCCGGGATGAGCACAGGGGCGTCGCGCGGTTGCGGCTCGCGGCGGTGCTGCTGGACCAGAAAAAGCCCGCGGAAGCGCTGACGGCGCTGGATGCCAACACCGACGAGGCCTACGGTGCGCTGGTCGCCGACATGCGGGGGGATATCCTATTCTCGCAAGGTCGCCTGGACGAGGCCCGCGCGGCTTACAAGCTGGCGCTAGACAAGTCGGGCCCGCGGAGCCCGCTGCGGAGCCTCACCGAGCTCAAGCTCGGTGCCCTCGGAGGGGCGACGTGAGAGCGATTGGCGTCGCGGCGCTCGCCGTCGCGCTCGCCCAACTGGCTGGCTGCGGCCTGTTCGGCGGCTCGCCGCGCAAGCCTGCGCCGCTCACGGCACCGACGGGGGAAGCGAAGGTGTCCCTCGCGTGGTCGGCGAATGTGGGCAAGGCCTCGGGCCAGCGCTTCGTGCCGGAAGTGATCGGCGCGCAGGTGTTCGCGGCCGCGGCGGATGGCGCCGTGTCGGTAGCCGCACTCGACTCCGGGCAGGTCACGCGCTTCACCGTTGCGCCGAAGCTCGCGTCTGGGCCCGCCGGTGGCCCGGACCTCCTGTTCGCGGGGACGCTCAAGGGCGATGTGATCGCGTTCACGCCGACGGGCGAAGTCCGCTGGCGCACCAACGTCGGCGGTGAAGTCATCGCGCGCGTCGTGGTTTCGGGCAATGTCGCCATCGCCCGGACGAGCGACGGGCGTGTTTTCGGGCTGGCGCGCGCAGACGGCAAGCGGCTGTGGGCCTATCAGCGCACCATGCCGCCGTTGCTCCTGAGGGGCGAGTCCGGCGCGGTGGCAACGCCCACGGGCGCCATCCTGGGCGTGCCAGGTGGGCGCTTGATTTCACTGGACCGCGACGACGGCCGCCTGGTTTGGGAAATCACGGTCGCCCAGCCCCGAGGCGCAACGGAGCTTGAGCGCATCACCGATGTCGTGGGCGTGCCGATGGTCGAGGCAGGCCGCGTTTGCGCAGCCGCATTCCAGGGCAAGGTCGGCTGCTTCGAGATCCAGGGCGGGGCAGCCCTCTGGTCGCGGGACCTCTCGAGCCCCACCGGCGCCTGGCTGGATGCCTCGGGCCTGTACCTCGCTGACGACGACGATGCCATCCATGCGCTGGACCGTGAGAACGGTGCCTCTCGCTGGAAGCAGGACAAGCTCGCCAACCGCCGCCTGACGGCGCCGGTGTCCGTGGGCCCCTGGCTGGTCGTGGGTGACGGTTTCGGCTATGTGCACATTCTTGCCAAGGAGACCGGCGCGATCGCCGCCCGCCATGCAGCCGATGGCTCGGCGGTGCAGGCGCTGGTTCCCGTCCCGGGTGGCGTGGTGTTCCAGACGGCGGGCGGCACCCTCGGGCTGCTTCGCCTCTAGGGCGCCGGCGGCGGGACGCCGCTGCGAGCCACGCCGATGAAACCCACTCTCGTCCTCGTCGGGCGTCCCAACGTCGGCAAGTCCACCCTCTTCAATCGGCTGACCCGAACGCGCGACGCGCTTGTGCATGACCTGCCGGGCCTCACCCGTGACCGGCACTATGGTAGGGGGCGAGTTGGCGACAAGCCCTTCATCGTCGTGGATACCGGCGGCTTCGAGCCCGTTGCGAAGGAGGGCATCCTGTCGGAAATGGCGCGACAGGCGCGCGAGGCGATCGCCGAGGCCGATGTGGTCGTTTTCGTGGTCGACGCGCGCGCCGGGCTGTCGCCGCAGGACAAGCGCATCGCCAATCTCCTGCGCTCGCAGCGCGCGCCGGTGCTCCTGGCTGCCAACAAGACCGAGGGCATGGAGCCGACGGTCGCCACGGCGGAGTTCCATGAACTGGGCCTCGGCGAGCCGCACGCCATCTCCGCCGCTCACGGCGAGGGGATCCGCCACCTGATTGAGGTCGCCCTGGCGCCATTCGCCATCGACGAGGAGCCCACGGATCTCCCCGACCATCCGCGGGTAGCCATCGTGGGGCGCCCGAACGTGGGCAAGTCCACCCTCGTCAACCGCGTGCTTGGCGAGGAGCGCGTGATCGCGTTCGACGAGCCCGGCACCACCCGCGATGCGATCGAGGTGGAGGCAAGTTTCCACGGGCGGCCCTACACCCTGGTGGACACGGCGGGAATTCGCAAGCGCGGCAAGGTCTTCGAGTCCGTCGAAAAATTCTCGGTCGTGAAGACGCTTCAGGCGATCGAGGACTCCAACGTCGCCATCCTGGTCCTCGACGCGAGCCAGGACATCGCCGAGCAGGATGCGCACATCGCGGGCTACATCCTCGAAGCGGGGCGGGCGCTGGTGGTGGCGGTGAACAAGTGGGATGCCGTGGATGACCCGCAGCGGGACGACGCCAAGCGTGACCTCGAGCGCAAGCTTGCGTTCCTCGACTTTGCCGAGTTTCACACCATCTCGGCGCGCCATGGCGCAGGGGTCAAGGGCCTGTTCGAGGCCGTGGACCGAGCCTACGCCGCGGCGATGGCCAAGCTTTCCACGCCGCGGCTGACCCGCGCCCTGCAGGCGGCGATCGAAAAGCAGGCGCCGCCGTTGGCGGGTCGTATCCGGCCCAAGTTGCGCTATGCCCACCAAGGCGGGTCGAACCCCCCCGTGGTGGTGATCCACGGCACGGCGATTGCCTCCATCAAGGAGGCTTATCGACGCTACCTTGAAAACACCTTTGTCAACGTGTTCAAGCTCAAGGGCACGCCGCTGCGCGTGGAGCTGCGCCAGGGCGCCAACCCGTACGAGGGCCGCAAGCCGTCTCTGCTCACGCCTCGCCAGGAGGCCAAGCGCAGGCGCCAGCGACGCCACCAGCGGAAGACTTTCGGCTCGTAAGGGATTCGACAGCAGGATCGGCCAGGCCCGGGAACTCCCGGGCGCCTGGCTTGACCTAAGTGGTGGCAGCGGGTGACATTTTCC
>Ga0075471_10001369_pt1 | contig 15952 bp, 13 predicted proteins | sample DEB19_08_DNA_2_FD_74787 | JGI IMG/M metagenome (GOLD analysis project Ga0075471, IMG submission 74787) | Aqueous microbial communities from the Delaware River and Bay under freshwater to marine salinity gradient to study organic matter... | ecosystem: Environmental > Aquatic > Marine > Coastal ... | reverse complement strand
TCCTCGATCGGCATCAGGAACGGCTTGTCGATGTCACGCTCCGGCTCGGGGATGAACGCATCCACCGCCGCCATCAGCTCCACGATCGAGTCCGCCCACTGCGCGTCACCCTCGAGCGCCTTCAGCGCCGAGACCCGCACGATCGGCGTGTCATCACCCGGGAACTCGTACTCGTTGAGGAGCTCACGCACCTCGAGCTCCACCAGCTCGAGGATCTCCTCATCATCGACCATGTCCGCCTTGTTCAACGCGACCACGATCGAGGGCACACCCACCTGACGAGCCAACAGCACGTGCTCACGGGTCTGGGGCATCGGACCATCCGTCGCCGCCACCACCAGGATCGCCCCATCCATCTGGGCCGCACCCGTGATCATGTTCTTGATGTAGTCAGCGTGACCCGGGCAGTCCACGTGCGCGTAGTGACGATTGTCCGTCTCGTACTCCACGTGCGAGATCGAGATCGTGATCCCACGCGCCTTCTCCTCCGGCGCCTTGTCGATCTGATCGAACGCCGTGGCCGTCACGTTCGGATTCCGATCCGCCAACACCCGCGTGATCGCCGCCGTCAACGTCGTCTTCCCATGGTCGATGTGACCGATGGTCCCGATGTTCAGGTGCGGCTTCGTCCGCTCGAACTTCTCCTTGGCCATGGCCAATCTCTCCTGAGTGCTGACGCGCAACCGAGCGCGTGTGTGGATGGTGCCTATGTTCGGTGGTGCGCGGACCACGATCCGGCGGGCCGGGTCGGGGGGTCCGAGTAGCGGAGGCGGGAATCGAACCCGCGACACCACGATTATGAGCCGTGTGCTCTAACCAACTGAGCTACTCCGCCGTATGTGACGAGCGGTCCGGCCGATCGGCTCCCGCCGGCGCCCTCTCGCATCCGCTCGTGCGGAGCCCTCGGTGGGGATTGAACCCACGACCCCTTCCTTACCATGGAAGTGCTCTGCCACTGAGCTACAAGGGCAAGGGCGGAGAGGATAGCAAGGCGGCCCCGCTGCGCTACCGTCCGGGCCGTGGGATGGCTGATCCGGAGCGTGGAACCCGCCGACGCCGAGGCCATCCGGGCGATCTACAACCGTGAGGTGACCGGATCCACCGTCACCTTCGACATGGTCGAGCGGACCGCCGAGGAGCAGGCGGCCTGGATGGCCGACCACTCCGGCGGCCACCCGGCCGTGGTCGCGGTCGACGAGACCACCGGGCAGGTGGTCGGGTTCGCCAGCCTCTCGCCCTACCGGCCCCGGCCCGCGTACGCCACCACGGTCGAGGACTCGGTCTACGTCCGGGACGACCAGCGGGGCAACGGGGTGGGCCGGGCCCTGCTCACCGAGATCGTCCGCCTCGCCGCCGCCCTCGGGTACCACTCGATCATCGGGCGGATCGTCGGCGACCACGCGGCCTCGATCGCCCTCCACGAGTCCTGCGGGTTCACCGAGGTCGGCCGGGAGGTCGAGGTCGGCCGCAAGCACGGTCGCTGGCTCGACGTCGTCCTCATGCAGCGGATGCTCTGAGCCACGACCCCCGTCTGCACCCGGCCGGGCGCGACTCCTGTGCAGCGCCGGCGGGCGCGACGACGCCGCCGGCCCCGGAGGGCGCAGCGGCGTCGGATCGGGTGGGCCCGGGAGGATTCGAACCTCCGTAGCTTTCGCAACTGGTTTACAGCCAGTCCCCTTTGTCCACTCGGGTACGGACCCAGCGGGGGCCTACAGTAACCGACCGTCCGGGACCGCTTCCAAGGGGGAACCATGCCCAGTTTCGACGTCGTCTCCGAGATCGACATGCAGGAGATGCGCAACGCGGTGGACCAGGCGTCCCGCGAGATCGCCAACCGGTTCGACTTCAAGGGCACGGACTCGAGCATCGAGCTCACCGACAAGACGATCGTGCTCAACACCGAGTCCGAGCAACGCCTCCAGGCCCTCACCCAGGTCCTCGAGGAGAAGCTCGTCAAGCGCAAGGTCTCGCTCAAGACGCTCGACTACGGCAAGGTCGAGGAGGCCACGAAGGGCCGGGCCCGCCAGACGATCACCCTCGTGATGGGTATCAGCGACACGAAGGCCAAGGAGATCGGCAGGTTCATCAAGGACCTGCCGCTCAAGGGCATCCAGCACCAGATCCAAGGGGATCAACTGCGGGTGAACGGGAAGAAGCGGGACGACCTCCAGGAGGTCATCGCCGCCCTGCGGGAGGCCGACTTCGGCGTCCCGCTGCAGTTCACGAACTTCCGCGACTGAACCCTCAGCCCGCCGCGGCGCCGGCCGACACGCCGGTCGCGGCCCGGGCCCGTTCGAGCAGGACGAACGCGCCGATGGCGACGCCGTACACGCAGAGCGCCGCGATCTGCACCGTGCGGAACCCGTACGACATGGCCAGGATCGTCGTGCCGACCGAGCCGATGACGGAGAAGAACCCGTTCACGGCCCAGCCCCAGGCCACGTACTCGTCGGGGTGGTCACCGAGGCCACCCACCACCGTGAGCCCGAGCGGCATGAACATCCCGAGGCACATGCCGAGCGGCGCGAGGAGCGCGACGGTCACCGCGATCCGGGCCCAGAGCGGCCAGAGGAGCAGCGCGTCGGTGAGCGGGTCGAGCGCGAGCAGGTAGAAGATCCCGAGCAGGCCGAGCATCGCGCCGCTCGTCACCACCGCACGACGCGGGCGATCCACGAACCGCTTGCTCAGCAGCGCGCCGAGCCCCGTGAACACGAGGATCGAGGCCAGCGTCACGGTGAGCGAGTAGGTCGGGTACCCGAGGAAGCGCACGAGCCGCTGGATCATGGAGATCTCGTACAGCATGAACCCGAGGCCGAGGGACGCGAAGTACAGCGCGGAGCGCCCCTTCGCGGGCAGGGCCCGCCACTCCTTGCGCACGAAGATGAAGGGGGCGAGGAGGAACAGGGCGGCGTAGCCGACCGCGACGAGCAGGAGCAGGAGCAGGACCCGCTCCCCGATGACGTCCTCCGGGTTGTCGGTCGAGAACGGCTCGGTGATGCGCGACAGCACGTCACCGAAGGACGAGAAGTGCCAGAAGAACGGACGATCGTCCCGTACCGCCGAGACCTCACGCGGGTAGGTGGCGGCGATCGAGGCCGCCTCGGCGTCCGAGCCCGCGCCGGCGAGGCGACCCACGATGCCGCCGTCGTCGGGCCGGCCGGGCGCGTACGCGACCTCCGAGCGCGGGAACGTGCCCGGCTCGTGGCGCGGGGTGAGCGGCACCGCGGCCGTGAACCGATCGATCTCCGCCTCCGTGAAGGGGGTGCGCTTGACCACGATGGTCGAGAGGTCGCCGGTCGCGTCGGTGATGTACGAGGAGACGATGATGTGGCGAGACGGATCCTCGACGCCGATGCGGGCCAGCGCGTCGCGGGCGGTGAGCACGTAGCGCGCGGTGCGGCTCGGGGCCCTCCGGTAGTCGAGCTCCCCGAACTGGACGACCATGAGTCCGTCGTCGGTGAGGTGGCGCAGCGACTCCTGGATCATCTCCGAGGTGTACAGGTACGACTCGGAGAGCACGAACGCGCCCGAGGAGGCCGCGTTGCTGGCGGCGTAGGAGTCGGGGGCCACGTACCAGACGAGGCTGTAGTCGTCGTCACTGCGGAAGATGAACGAACGCCCGTCGTCCTGATGGATGGTGACCCCGGGCTGGTTCGGGAGGTCGCCCGAGAACTCCTTGAGCGGGCCCTCGAGGAACCCGACCGTGACCGGGTTGAGCTCGACCCCCTCGATGCGGGGCGACCGGAAGCGCAGTGCCGCCACGATCTCGTTGCCGCCGGCCGACCCGATGATGAGCGTGTGCGCCGGGGGCTTGCCGTGGATGGCGAAGGGTAGGGCCCGCGGGTCCTCGTCGAAGCGGGTCTCGGCGTCGGGGTCGCCCTTGTACTCATGGATCCCGGACCCGAAGGTCCCGTCGTGCAGCAGCAGGTAGTCGCCGAACACCTTCTGGGCGTCCACCCGGAACACCGGGCCCCATCCGCTCACCGCATCCTCGACCGGCTGGAACTTGCCGCCCTCGACCTGGACCTCCGGCAGCGAGACCACGTTGGTCACGGTCAGCAGCAGCAGCGCGGCGAGGCCACCGGCCACCACGCTCGGCACGCCGAACCGGGGGTGGGCGACCACGGCGGCGAGGGCGAGCACGACCGCCGAGAGCATCACGACCTGCGGCGGGCCGAGCCACCAGATGAGCGGGATCGCCAGCGCGGCGCCGAGCGCCGCCCCGACGAGGTCCGCGAAGTAGAAGCGGTTCACCCGATCCTCGGCCCGGCCGAGGAGGACCGCGATGATCACCCCGATCATGATGAACGAGACGAACAGCGTGAACGAGATCGCGACGAGCGCACCGAGGTTGCGCCACGAGTCGGCCGTGCCGTAGTCCCAGATCTCGATCGTGTTGATCGGGAACCACGCGACGACGAGCTCACCGATCGCGATGAACGCGGCGCCGACGAGCGCGCACACCACGACCACCCGGTCGGTGGCCGCCTGCCGGATGCGGGGCCAGACCACCACGAAGATGCCACCGGACCCGATGCCGAGCAGCGCCAGACCGAGGACGAGGTACGTGTAGTAGTACCAGAGCTTGAACGACACGATGCGGGTGTACGCCACCTCGAGCAGGAGCCCGGCGAGGCAGACGAGGAAGATCGTGGCGACGTGGCGCGACCGCGTGGCGAGCGGGGAGTCGGTCATGGAGGGGTCAGGGTCCTTCGCGGATCAGTCGTAGTAGCCGGAGTGGAAGTACACGCAGGGCACGCCCTCGCTCCGCAGCATCTCGACGTTGCGACGGTCGTCCTCGATGCCGAGACGGATGTCGAAGCCGAACGCTCGCAGGTCCCAGAGGGCCGACTGCTTGTAGTCGCGGCTGAGCTCGTAGTCGCCCCAGCCCCGGGTGATGAGCAGGTCCCACCGGATGCCGTAGCGGTGCAGCCACGCGACGGTGAGGTGCTGGACCCGCTGGGGACGCGCGGTGAGCAGGATCACCCGCAGGTCCGGATCGAGGAGGTCGAGGAACACCTTGACCTCCTCGATGACCGGGTCGTCACCGCAGGCCTCGAAGAAGGCGTTCCAGTCCCGCCGCGGCGCCTCGAGGTAGTGCTGGCGTCCCGCGGCGTCCGAGAGCACGCCGTCGATGTCGACGAGCACCGCGGCGCCGCCCGGGATCGCCGCGGTGCGCCACTGCCAGTTGTCCGGTTGGACCGGGAGTCGCGGGGTCACTCGTCGTCACCGCCCGCGTTCGCGGCGAGGTACCGGTCACGGATGCCGGCGACGACCGAGGGGTCGGCCAGTGTCGTGGTGTCGCCGAGCGACTCGTCCTCGGCCACGTTGCGCAGCAGTCGCCGCATGATCTTGCCCGAGCGGGTCTTGGGCAGGTCGTCGGTGAACAGGATCGACTTCGGTTTGGCGATCGGGCCGATGAGCCGGGCCACGTGGTCGCGCAGTTCCCGGACCAGGCCGTCGGAGGCCTCGTGGCCGGCCCGCAGGATGACGAACGCGCTCACGGCCTGCCCCGTCGTGGCGTCCGTGGTCCCCACCACCGCCGCCTCGGCCACGGCGTGGTGGTCGACGAGCGCGCTCTCGACCTCGGCGGTCGAGATGTTGTGACCGCTCACGAGCATGACGTCGTCGACCCGACCGAGCAGCCACAGGTAGCCGTCGGCGTCGCGCTTGGCCCCGTCGCCCGCGAAGTACAGCCCCTCGAACCGGGACCAGTAGGTGTCGACGAACCGCTGCGGATCCCCCCACACGCCGCGCAACATCGAGGGCCACGGGCGGTTCAGCACGAGGTACCCACCGCCGGGCACGCCGACCGGCTCGCCGTCGTCGCCCACGACGTCGGCCCCCACCCCGGGGAGCGGGAAGGTCGCGCTGCCCGGCTTGAGGGCAGTGGCCCCGGGGAGCGGGCTGATCATGATCGCACCGGTCTCGGTCTGCCACCACGTGTCGACGATCGGTGTGCGGCCCCGCCCGATGACCTCGTGGTACCAGATCCACGCCTCGGGGTTGATCGGCTCCCCCACGCTCCCGAGCAGCCGCAACGAGGAGAGGTCGCGCCGTTCGGGGTACTCGTCGCCCCACTTCATGAACGTGCGGATCGCGGTCGGCGCGGTGTAGAGGATCGTCACGCCGTACTTCTCGACGATCGCCCAGAACCGGTCCTTGTCGGGGTGATCGGGAGTGCCCTCGTAGATGACGCTCGTCGCCCCGTTCGCGAGCGGCCCGTAGACGATGTAGGAGTGACCGGTCACCCAGCCGCAGTCGGCCGTGCACCAGTAGACGTCCGAGTCGGGTCGGATGTCGAAGACGTTGCGGAACGTGGACGCGACCTGGGTGAGGTACCCGCCGGTCGTGTGCATGATGCCCTTCGGCTTCGCGGTGGTGCCGCTCGTGTAGAGGATGTAGAGCAGTTGCTCGGCGTCCATCGGCTCCGGCGGGCAGTGCTCGCTCTGCGCCTCGACGAGGTCGTGCCACCAGTGGTCGCGACCGTGACGCATCTCGACCTCGTGGGCGGTGCGCCGCACGACGATGCAGTGCTCGACGCTCGGCGCATCCTGCAGGGCCTCGTCCGCGATGTCCTTGAGCGGGACGACCGAACCGCGCCGCCACGCGCCGTCACAGGTGATGAGCGCCTTGGCCTCCGCGTCGTTGATGCGGCCGCGCAGGGAGTCCGCGGTGAACCCGCCGAACACCACCGAGTGGGCCGCTCCGATCCGCGCGCACGCGAGCATGGCGATCGGCAGTTCCGGGACCATACCCATGTAGATCGCGACGCGATCACCCCGCTCGATCCCGAGGGCGAGGAGCGCGTTCGCGCACCGGCACACCTCGGCCTGGAGCTCGGCGTAGGTGATGGCCCGCTCGTCGCCCGGCTCGCCCTCCCAGAGGAACGCGACCCGGTCGCCGAGACCCGCCTCCACGTGCCGATCGACGCAGTTGTACGCGACGTTCAGCTCGCCCCCGAGGAACCACTTCGCGTACGGGGGCTGCCAGTCGAGGACACGATCGAAGGGGGTGTCCCAGTGCAGGAGGTCACGGGCCTGCGCGGCCCAGAAGGCCTCCGGGTCGGCGGCGGCCCGATCGTGGAGCGAGGAGTCGCGGACCCGCGCCGCGGCCGCGAACTCGGGCGGGGGCGGGAAGGTGCGGCCCTCGTCCAGCAGCCCCTCGATCGCATCCGACACGCGCGTCCCTCCTGATCCCCGCCGCGGTCGTGGGACCGCGCCCGGCGAGGCTACCCGTCGCTCCCCGAGCCCGGTCGACGCGCCTCGATCACCACGAAGGCACCGAGCCCGTCCGGGTCGGTCAGGGTCGCGGCCTCGACGGCCCGGCTCCGACCGGCGATCGCCTCGAGGTCGCCGCGGGCCGCTCCGGCCTCCCAGATCCGACGCCCCTCCTCCACGAGGCCCTCGATGCCGAGGCCCGCCGCCCACTCGGCCTGGGTGCACTCCCCCACGAGGTCGAGGCCCGCGGCGGCCACGGCATCCCGGACCGGCTCGAGCGGGAGGTCGGTCGTGATGTCCCGGGATCCCGGAGCGCCGTACGGGTCGTCGCCCCGCCGGTGATCCGCGTAGGTGCGCAACCAACCGCCGCGGGCCGCCAGCGTGGCCGCAGGTGCCGCGTAGTCGATGAGCAGCAGGGCACCCGCGTCGAGGAGGGCGCCGGCCCGCGTGATCCACTCGACCGCGGCGCCCACGACGGGCAGGCGGGTGCCGGGGGCCACGGTGTCGTGCGGCGGCAGGAGCGCGCGGTCGCCGGCCACGAGCGGGGCGAGCGTCTCGACGACGCGTCCCGCGTCCAGCCCGACGCGCACCTCGGCCCACCCGTCGGCGGCCGCCTCGGCGATCCCGAACGCGAGGTTGTCGAGCAGTTCGTTGGCGAGGACGACACCGGTGAACGCACCGGTCGGCAGGTCCTCGAGCGCCCGCACCCGGGAACCGGCGGGGATGCGCTCGCGCTGGGCGGCCCGGGCCGCCGGGGACCGTTCGACGAGCACGTACTCGAGCGCATGCCCGCACTCGGGACCGGCCCGCAGGACCTCACGGGCGAGGCGCCCGTCCCCCGCGCCGGCCTCGACCACCGTGAACCGCTCGGGCCGACCGAGGCGCACCCACTCGCGGTCGAGCGCGCGGGCCACGAGCATCCCGAACAACGAGCCGGTCTCCGGGCTGGTCACGAAGTCGCCCCGGGCGGACGGCCCCCGTCCCCGGGTGAAGAACCCGGCCTCCGGGTCGTAGAGCGCGGCCTCCATCCAGACCGTGAACGGGACCGGGCCCTCCCGCTCGATGCGCGCCGCGAGCCGCTCGAGGAGCGTCGGGGCCTCGCTCAGAGCGTCGACCCCGCGAGCTCGCCGATGCGGGCGAAGAGCTGCGGGTACACACCGATGACCAGCACGACGGCGCCGGTGATCGCGATCGAGGCGTTGAGCGCGAACGGCGAACGCAGCGCCTTGGACTCGACCTCGGCCGGGACGTCGCGGAACCAGATCGTGCGCGCGACCCCGGCGTAGTAGAAGAACGCGACCACCGAGTTGAGCGCCGCGATCACACCGAGGACGATCGCCGCCGGGGTCCCGGCGTCGAGGACGGCCCGGAACATCACGAACTTCGCGAACCACCCGGCGAGCGGCGGGATGCCGGCGAGCGAGAAGAGGAACGCGGACGTCATGACCGCGAGGATCGGCGAGTAGCGGAACATCCCGCCGAACGAGCTGATCTCGGCTGAGCGGGTGCGCCGCATCGCCGCGATGACGCAGGCGAACACGCCGAGGTTCATCGCGCCGTAGATGAGGATGTAGACGATCACCGCCTCGAACGAGGCCTGCTGCGCGCTCCCCGAGTTCGCGACCGCGAACGGCACGAGCATGAAGCCGCCCTGGGCGACCGACGAGTAGGCGAGCATGCGGATGACGCTGGTCTGTCGCAGGGCGACGAGGTTCCCGAGGGTCATCGAGAGGGCGGCGAGCACCCAGAGCACGGGCTGCCACGAGGTCTGGCTCGGGAAGAACCCGAAGTACACGACGTTGAGCAGGGCCACGAACCCGCCGGCCTTCGAGGCGACCGAGAGGAACGCGGTCACCGGGGTCGGCGCGCCCTCGTAGGTGTCGGGGGCCCAGAAGTGGAAGGGCACCGCGCTCACCTTGAACGCGAAGCCGACGAGGGTGAGGAAGATGCCGATCGAGAACAGGGCGGGCACCCCGGCCGAACCGGCGTAGTCGGCGATCTCGTCGAGCGCGGTCGACCGGGCGAGCCCGTAGACGAGCGACATGCCGTAGAGCATCACCGCGGAGGACAGCACACCGATGATGAAGTACTTCACCGCCGCCTCGTTGCTGCGCGAGTCGTGCTTGCGCCAGCCCGCGAGGACGAAGGTCGGGATCGAGATGGTCTCGAGGGCGACGAAGATCGTGATGAGGTCCCGGGCCCCGGCCATGAGCATCATGCCGAGGGTCGAGGTGAGGATGAGCACGTAGTACTCGCCCTGGTAGTAGTCGCCCTCGCCGATGTAGTCGACCGAGATGAGCATCGTGATGTAGGCGATGATGAGGAAGAACGCCTGCATCGCCAGGGTGTAGTTGTCGACGACGTACGCACCGCCGAACAACGAACGCACGCCGCCGGCCCGGGCCAGCGTGAGGACGGGCACGATGGCGACGAGGGTGCCGAAGGACGCGAGCTGGTACGTCTTGAAGCGCTCGCGGTACTCGAAGAAGAAGTCCGCGATGAGCACGACGACGATCGTCGCCGTGATGGCGATGGCCGGGGCCAGCGCGTGGACGTCCCAGGTGGTCCGCACGAGATCAGCCCCCGAAGATCCGGGTCACGGCACGGTCGGTGACCCCGAAGATGATCTGCGGGTACACACCGAGGAGCACGGTCAGGAAGATGAGCGGGGTCCACGCGATCCATTCGGCCGGGCCGACGTCGTGGATGTGGGCGTCCTCGAACTCCGGCTTCGGCAGGCCGAAGGCGACCCGCTGGTACATCCAGAGCAGGTAACCCGCGGCGAGCACCGTGCCGACCGCTGCGATCACCATGTAGGTGCGGAACGCGGTGACCGACAGCCCGGGCGCCGGGTCGTAGGCGGACAGGATCGCGGGGAACTCGCCCCAGAAGCCGGCGAGACCCGGGAGACCGAGCGAGGCCATCGCCGCGAACCCGAGGATCCAGCCCATGTGGGGGGCGGACTTGAGCAGACCGCCGAGTCGGCTCATCTCGCGGGTGTGGTACTGGTGCTGCACCGAGCCGGCCACGAAGAAGAGCAGGCCGGTGATGAGACCGTGGGCGACCATGCCGAAGATCGCGGCGTTGATGCCGAAGGTCGTGAGCGTGGCGATGCCGAGCATCACGAAGCCCATGTGCGCCACCGACGAGAAGGCGATGAGGCGCTTCATGTCGGTCTGGGCGAGGCAGGCCAGCGCCCCGTAGATGATGCCGATCGCTGCGAGCAGGCCGATCCACGGGGCCCAGGTCTCGGCCCCCTCCGGGAGGATGGGGAGCGCGATCCGCACGAAACCGAAGGTACCGAGCTTCAGGAGCACCGCGGCCAGGATCACCGATCCGACGGTCGGCGCCTCGGTGTGGGCGTCGGGCAGCCAGGTGTGGAACGGGAACATCGGCACCTTGATCGCGAAGCCGAGGAACAGACCACCGAACATCAGCACCTGGGTGCCGTGGGCGATGTCGCCCCCGTGCATCGAGGCGAGGGCCGGGATCTGGAAGGTCCCGAGCTTGAAGTACAGGGCCAGGAACGACAGCAGCATGAGCGCCGAGCCGAACAGCGTGAACAGGAAGAACTTGATCGACGCGTACTCACGGTTCGGGCCGCCCCACACCCCGATCATGAAGAACATCGGGAGGAGGACCACCTCGAAGAAGATGAAGAAGAGGATGAGGTCCTGTGCGACGAACGTGCCGTTCATGCCCACCTCGAGGATGAGGATGAGCGCGAGGAACGCCTTCGGGTTGTGCGGCTCCGGGAAGTGGTTCCAGGAGTACACGACCGCCAGGATCGTGATGAGCATCGAGAGGGCGAACATCGGGAGTGCGATGCCATCGACCCCGAGGTGGAACCGGGCGTCGATGACGTTGATCCACTCCTTGTTCACCACGAACTGGAGCCGTCCCGACGCGTTGTAGTCGAACTTCGCGAGGATCCCGACACCGACACCGGCGGTCACGAGGGTCGTGAGGAGCGCGATGACCTTGACGGTCTGCTCCTGCGCCTTCGGAGTGGCCAGCACCAGCACGAGCCCGACCGCGGGGAGGAAGACCGCGAGGGTCAGCGCCCAACTGTCGAACCAATTCATCTGAATGATCCTCCCGATTACCTGGCGAGCATGAGCGCGATGCTGAAGATCGCGACGGCGAAGACGATGAGCAGCGCGTAGCGCTGCACCTGTCCGGACTGGAGACGACGGAGGAGACCGCCGGCCTGTCCGGTCTCCTTGGCGAGACCGTTGTAGGCGGCATCGACGGTGCCCTGGTCGACGTGGGTGTAGAGGCCGCGGCCGAGCGCGGGCACGATGCGCCCGAGCCCGTTCGGCACCGCGTCGATGACGTTCTGGTTGAACCAGTAGGTCGCCCGGGCGAGCGGGCCCTTGACCCCGGCGACCACACCATCGGTGTAGAGGTCGTCGAGGTAGTACTTGTTCGCCAGGAACGTGTAGCCCGCCCGTGCCGCGGCATTGCGCTGGGTGAGGCCCCGCAACGGTCCGAGCTCCTCCTTGCGGAACCAGAGGGCGGAGGCCACGCCGATGGACGCCAGGACCACCATCACCGAGACCGCGGCGAGGGTGGTCTCGAACTCGGGCACGATCACGGGCGGGAAGGCGATGCGGGGTTCGACGTACTCGACGAACTTCTCGATCCCGAGCACCGAGGCGTTGGCGAAGCCGGAGAACACCGAGAACACCGCGAGCACGATGAGCGGCACCGTGATCGCCTTCGGCGACTCGTGGGGGTGGCCGTGGCCCCGGTACTCGCCGAAGAAGGTGAGGTACACGCACCGGGTCATGTACGCCGCGGTGAGCACGGCACCGACGATGCCGACGATCTGGAAGAAGTGGAACCCGCTCTGGCCCGCGGTGGCGAGGATCTCGTCCTTGGACCAGAACCCGGCGAGCGGGGCGATGCCGGCGAGGGCGAGCGATCCGATCATGAAGGTCACGAACGTGACCGGCATGAACTTGCGCAGGCCGCCCATGTCCTTCTTCATGTCGAAGGAGTGGTGCGAACCCGAGTGGCTGATCGAGCCGGCGCCGAGGAAGAGCAGCGCCTTGAAGAACGCGTGGGTGAACAGGTGGAAGATCGCACCGACCCACGCGCCGACGCCGAGGCCGAGGACCATGTAGCCGAGTTGGCTGATGGTCGAGTACGCGAGCACCTTCTTGATGTCGTCCTGGACGAACGCGAGACAGGCCCCGACGATGATGGTGATCGCCCCGATGATCGCCATGGCGTTCATGCCGCCGTCGGCGATCGAGAAGCCCTGCCAGAACACGCCGTACATGCGGGCGCCGAGGTACACGCCGGCGACGACCATGGTCGCGGCGTGGATGAGCGCGGAGACCGGCGTCGGGCCGGCCATGGCGTCGGGGAGCCAGGTGTGGAGCGGGAACTGGCCGCTCTTGCCGATGATGCCCATGAGCAGCAGCGACGCACCGATGAGCCAGACCGTGTGGCCGCCCTTGCCGGCGAGCGCCGCCTCGTTGATCTCGATGAGGTTGAAGGTCCGCCCGGCCGCGAAGAAGGTGACGATGACGCCGAGCAGCAGGCCGATGTCACCCGTGCGCGTGGTGAGGAACGCCTTGAGCGCAGCGTTGGTGTTCGGCTTCTCCTCCCACCAGTGCCCGATGAGCATGAAGGAGCACAGGCCGACGAGCTCCCAGCCCGAGAGCAGCATGAGGGAGTTCTCCGCGATGACGAGCACGAGCATCGACGCCGTGAACAACGAGAGGGCCGCGTAGAAGTGGGTGTAGCGCTCGTCGTGCTCCATGTAGGCGGTGGAGTAGATGTGGACGAGCATCGAGATGAGCGTGACGACGAACAGCATCATGACGGCGAGACCGTCAATCTGGATGCCGACGTCGAACTTCACGAGTCCGTTCGACCACCAGGTGAACGAGTCCGTGATCGGGCGGATGGAGATCGCACCCTCGCCCCCGCTGGCCACGAGGGATCGACCGAGTCGGCGCAGCGCCTCGCCCTCGACCAGTTCGTCCACGTGCTGGACCCACTGGACCACGGCCACACACGACATCACGAACGCGGTGACCACCGCCGGGATACCGATCTCCGCGCCCCGCTTCGGCAGCCGACGCCCGAAGAACAGGATGAGCACGAACGACAGGGCCATGAGGGCCGGGATGATCCAGGCGTGCGCGAGCAGCCACGGCTCGTGCACCACCTTCTCGACCTCGGTCGTCACCGCCTCGGTGATCCTCAGCATCGGATCAGCCCTTCATCTGGTGGACCTCGTCGAGGTCCGGGCTGCGGAAGTTGCGGAACAGGAGCAGGATGATCGCGAGGCCCACACCCACCTCAGCGGCCGCGATCGTGATGACGAAGAGCGAGAACACCTGCCCCGAGGTCTCCTGCAGACGGGCTGAGAAGGCGATGAGGTTGAGGTTCACCGCGTTGAGCATGAGCTCGACGCTCATGAGCACGAGCACACCGTTGCGCCGGACGAGCACGCCGTACATCCCGATCCCGAAGAGGATGGCGGCGAGGATGAGGAACTGGTTGAGCAGCATCAGTCCCTCCGGGCGAGGACGATGGCGCCGACGAGCGCGGCGAGCAGCAGGATCGAGACGGCCTCGAAGGGGACCACGTAGACCTTGAAGACCTGGGTCGCGATGTCGGCGGTCGGCGTGGGGGCCTCAAGGACGATCTCCTGGGTCGCGAAGGCGTCGACGATGAGTGCGGTCAGCGTGCCGATGAGCGCCAGGGTGGCGACGACGGCCGGGAGCCGCTGCCGGTTGTCGAGGCCCTCGAGGTCGCCCATCGGGGCCCGGGTGAGCATGATCCCGAACAGGAACAGGATGACCACGGCCCCGATGTAGATGAGGACCTGCACCCAGGCGACGAACTCGGCCGCCAGCAGGATGTACTGCGCCGCCGCGCCGGCCAGCACCACCACGAGGTAGAGCGCGGCGTGCACGACGTTGTGGGTCCGCACCACGCCGATCGCGGCGAGGACCATGGCGAGGGCGAGGATGCCGAAGGCGACGTTCTGGGCGACCATCTACTTCTTCTTCCCCGAATCCGCCCCCACCTCGAGGGGCTCCGGGGCGGGCACGGTCGCGAACCAGGCGCCGAGCCGGTCCTTGTTGTGGAGCAGGCTGGCGATGTTCGGCTCGGAGTACTCGAACTCCGGGCTCCAGAACAGCGCGTCGAACGGACAGACCTCCACGCAGATCCCGCAGTACATGCAGAGCGCGTAGTCGATGTCGAAGCGATCGAGGATGTTCACCGAACGGGGTCGACCGCCCTCGCGCTTCGGAGGCCGCTGCTCCTTGTGGCCCTCGATGTAGATGCACCAGTCCGGGCAGGACCGGCTGCAGAGCATGCAGGAGGTGCAGTTCTCCTCGCTGAGCGCGATGACGCCGCGGGCCCGGGTGGGCGGCGCCTCCTTCTCGTGCGGGTACTGCACGGTGACCGCACCCTTGAGCATGGTCTTGAAGGTGATGCCGAGACCACCGATGAGGCCGGGGAGCTTTGCCATCAGATCGCCACCTTGATGATCGCCGTGATGATCACGTTGACCAGCGCGATCGGGATGAGGACCTTCCAGGCCAGAGCCTGGAGCTGGTCCTCCCGCAGGCGCGGGTAGGTGAAGCGCACCCAGAACATGAGGAACGCCACCGCCATGAGCTTCACGACGAGGACGAGTGGACCGAGCAGGTCGGCGGCGGTGCCGTGCACGCCGGGGATCGACCACCCGCCGAGGAAGAGGGTGGCCGCGAGTGCCGCGAACGCGGTCGCCGTGCCGAACTCCCCGATGAAGAAGAAGAGGAACCGGAAGCCCGTGTACTCGACCATGTACCCGGCCACGAGCTCCGACTCGGCCACCGGCATGTCGAACGGGGTCTGGGTGAGCTCGGCCTGCGCTGCGATGAGGAACAGGAGGAACCCGACGAACTGCGTGAGGATGAACGGGTTGCCGATACCGCTCCACCCGAAGATCGCGCCGTCCTGCTGGGCGGAGACGATGCCCTGGAGGCTCATGGTCCCGGCCTGGATCACGACGCCGACCACCGCGAGCAGCAGCGGGAGCTCGTACGCGATGAGCTGGGCCGCGGCGCGCAGCGCGCCGATGAGCGCGAACTTGTTGGCACTCGCCCACCCGGCCATGAGCACACCGATGACCGAGAGGCTCGAGACCGCGAGGGCGTAGAACACGCCCACGTCGAGGTTGGCGACCTGGAGGCGGGGGCCCGCCGGGATCACGACGAAGATGAGGAAGGTCGAGATGACGACGACCGTCGGGGCCAGCGCGAACACGCGGCGATCGGCCTCGTCCGGGACGATGTCCTCCTTCTGGAGGAACTTGATGCCGTCACCGATGAGCTGGAACCAGCCGTGGAACCCACCCGGATCCATCGGACCGAGACGGCTCTGCATGTGGCTCATCATCTTGAGCAGGAACGTGTAGCCGAGCACCAGCGCGCCGAGCGGCACGACCGCGAGGATGACGACCGCCTTGATGGCGAGCAGGACACCCCAGGGGATCTCGACCGCGAGCGCGTTCACCGGTCGATGTCCCCGAGGATGAAGTAGAGCGAGGCGAGGATCGTGACCACGTCCGGCACGTACACGCCGCGCAGCATCCACGGCAGGATCGAGACGTTGCTGAACGACGCGGAGCGGATCTTCACGCGGAACGGGCCGGTCGCGCCCTTGGACACGACGTAGTAGCCCATCTGGCCCAGCGGGTTCTCGGTCTCGACCCAGGC
>Ga0075471_10001364_pt1 | contig 15980 bp, 9 predicted proteins | sample DEB19_08_DNA_2_FD_74787 | JGI IMG/M metagenome (GOLD analysis project Ga0075471, IMG submission 74787) | Aqueous microbial communities from the Delaware River and Bay under freshwater to marine salinity gradient to study organic matter... | ecosystem: Environmental > Aquatic > Marine > Coastal ... | reverse complement strand
CGGTCGGCTGCGACAGCAGCGGTCCTACAGCACTTCGCAGCTGTCGATCAACGTCAAAGGCGTCGACGGCCGGCGGCTCATTCGCCCGACGCTGTCGTTCCAGCCGGGCGGCTCGAGCCCGCCGGTCACGGTGTCGGCAGCCGAGGCGGCGTTGCGTGCCGACGCGGCGGCCGGCACGCTGACGATCACCTGCCGGGACGGCACGGTGCACGTGGGTGACGTCAAGGCGGTGTTTCCGGACACGATCGAGCGGGTGGTGCCGCTCGACGCCGTCAGCCGCAAGGGGGGCGGATCCGAGAGTCCGTCCGAAATCGCGATGGCCAATTTTCCCAAGGCGCGTGCCGACCAACTGGCCAAGATCGACCAGCTCGAGCAGATCGCGGCCGGCAAGACGGCCCTGGGAATCCTCACGGGCCGCATGGAGCAGACGACTCCGGCGGCCGTCGCCGCCGACCGCGAACAGGCGGCTGCCGCCCGATCGCGGCTCAATCGCATCATCATGGAGCCGTGGCGACGCTGGGCCAACGGCTTCAGCTGCCTCTGCTTCGTGCTCGTCGGGGCGCCCATGGCGATCCGGATGCGCAACGCCGACTTCCTCACCAGCTTCTTCCTCTGCTTCCTGCCGATCCTGATCGTCTATTACCCGTTGTTCATGCTGGGCGTGTCGCGGGCCAAGGCCGGCACGCTCCCCGCCCCGGCCGTCTGGATGGCGAACGTGCTCATCGCCATGTGGGGCGTCTGGCTGCTCCGCCGCGTGATCCGCACGTGACGATGGCGTTCCGCTTTCGGCGGCACTTCTCTAGACTCTTTCCCGGCTCGACCGCCCCTCCGCGGGCCCGAGTCGTCACCGGCCCTCGAAGGAGCCCCGCATGCCCCGCCCGGTCACGCTGTTCACCGGCCAATGGGCCGACCTGCCGCTGGAGGATCTCGCCCGCAAGGCCCGCGACTTCGGCTACGGAGGCCTGGAACTCGCCTGCTGGGGCGATCACTTCGACGTCACGAGGGCCGTGGAGGAGAGCGGCTACTGCGCGGCCAAGCGGGACGTGCTCGAGCGGCACGATCTGGCCGTGTACGCCATTTCCAACCACCTCGTGGGCCAGGCTGTGTGCGACCGGATCGATCAGCGGCACCAGGCGATCCTGCCCCCCCACGTCTGGGGCGACGGCGACCCGGACGGCGTCAACGAGCGGGCCGCAGAGGAGATGAAGCGCACCGCCCGCGCCGCACAGAAGCTCGGCGTGTCGGTGGTCAACGGGTTCACCGGCTCCGGGATCTGGCACCTGCTCTATTCGTTCCCTCCGGTGCCCGCGTCGATGCTCGACGAAGGCTTCGAACAGTTCGCGGCTCGTTGGCATCCGATCCTCGACGTCTTCGCCGAATGCGGGGTGCGGTTCGCGTTGGAGGTGCATCCCACCGAGATCGCCTTCGACACGGTGACGGCACGGCGTGCACTCGACGCGTTGGGCCGGCGTGAGGAGTTCGGCTTCAACTTCGACCCCAGCCACCTGCACTGGCAGGGCGTCGATCCGGTGGAATTTATCCGCACGTTCCCGGACCGTATCTACCACGTGCACGTGAAGGACGCCGTCACGCTCCTCGACGGTCGTGCAGGCATCCTCGGCAGCCATCTGGCCTTCGGCGATCCGCGCCGCGGCTGGGACTTCCGCTCGCCGGGCAGGGGCGGCGTCGACTTCGAGGAGATCATCCGCGCCTTGAACCACATCGCCTACGACGGACCGCTCTCGGTGGAGTGGGAGGATTGCGGGATGGATCGCGAGCACGGCGCGGCCGAAGCATGCACGTTCGTGCAGCAGCTCGATTTCGCCCCCAGCGGGCGTCCGTTCGACTCGGCCTTCGCCGAAGAGAGCTGATTCCGCTGCGGTGTCGCGGCAGCCACGGACACCCGCACGAGAGGCCGCCACCATGCCGACGACGACGATGTGGCCGGCCGTCAACGCCGCTGCGATGGCAGCCGCGCTTCTGTCACTGCTGGCGACAGTCCTGCCCGCGCGGACGAGTGCCGCCGAGCCCTCCGCGCCCAAGCCGGCGGCGGTGCTCGACGAGGAGTGGGACGCGGCCGCGGCGACCCTCGTGCGGCGGTGCGATGCCGCTGGCCACGCGGAGTTGGCGACGCTCATCCGCGGCTGGCGGCTCCCCGCGGAGGAGGGTCGGCAATTCGTGTTCGCCATTCCCTCGCACACGACGCGTCCGGACTGGATCGACACCCCGGATGAGCGGCAGATTTGGGACGATTTCCGCGCCGCCCGACGGACGCGGGCGGCCGGCATGCTCGCGCTGGCGGCGGCCGCCGCCCGGTCCGACGGCGATCCCGCCCCGCGCGCAGGCCAGCCCCAGCCCGCACTGGCAGGCACTGCCGAGGCCATCCGCCTCCTCTACATCGCCCTGCGCGACGACCCGGAGAACGAGCGGGCTCGTGAAGCCGGCGGCTGGGTACGACGGCGAGGCGAATGGATGTGGCCGGACGCCGCGCGACGGCTCGACCAAAACGAAGAGCACTCCGCCGAGTTCGGCTGGCTGCCGCGGGGACGACAGGAACGCTACCGCGCCGGAGAACGGTACGAGCGCGGCCGCTGGATCCGTGCCGAGGCGGCGGCCGTGCCGACCGACCCCGCCCGCGGCTGGAGGTTTTCCTCGGACCACTGGCGGATAACCTCGACGGCCGACGCAAACGCCACGGCGCTGCTCGCCGCGCAGCTGGAAGACGCCTACGTGGTCTGGCGGCAGGTGTTCGGCGGCTTCCAGCACGAGCCCGCTGAATGGGAGCAACGTCTTGCGGGCCGCGGCCGCCCCGCGTCTGACGAGCGCCGAGCGGCCTTCGCGGCCACGCTGGTCGCCGACAGGCGTCAATACGTCGCGGCACTGGAACGCCTCGAGCCGACGATCGCCCGCACGCTCGGCATCTACTGGACGCCGACGCACACGGCCTGGTTCTTCGTGGGCGAAGGACAGGAGCCCACGACGGTGCACCACGAGGCGACGCACCAGTTGTTCGCAGAGATGCGGCGGACCAGCCCGCTCGCCGGGGAGCGCTGCGGCTTCTGGGCGATCGAGGCGTCCGCCTGTTATCTCGAGAGTCTGGAGCGCACCGACTTCGGCTGGACGGTGGGAGGGCGCGACGCGGGACGTGCGGCGATGGCCCGGGAACGGCTGCTGGACGATTCCTTCCACGTGCCGCTGGCGGAACTCACGGGCCTCGGGCGGCGGGCCTTCCAGGCCGACGAACGCCTGCCGCAGATCTACAGCGAGATCTCCGGACTGGCCAATTTTTTCATGAACGGCGCGGGCGGCCGTTATCGCGGAGCTTTCGTCGAATACCTCACCCGCATCTACACCGGCACGGTCGATCCCGACACGCTCGCACGGCTGTGCCGGAAAAGCTACGACGAACTCGACGAGGAATACCGGCGTTTCATGGCCCGGTGACGCGACGCCGTCACCGTCGATGCGTCACGGCTGGTCCTGGGAATCGCCGATCACCGCGTCTTCGTCGTCGACGCCGGCAGCGACCTTTCCGTGATGGTTCTTGTAGAGGTGGTCGTCGTCGTGCAGTTCGCTAGGAAGCAGTCGCTTCACCCTGCCGTCCTCGTAGAGGACGTGGTGCAGGCCCTCGGGGTGGTTGCTGCTGCGCTCTCCTCCGTCATCAGGGGCGTCGGCCATGATCGGATGGTGCTGTCGCCGGCGGTTCACGTTGCGTTGCAGCGAGCCATTCGCGTCACGATGGCCGAGCGTGTACCCGTAGTCGCCCCCCATCGTCCGCACCAATTCCTCGAACCGTGGCGTGCCGACCGCCGCCTTGAGCTCTTCGAGCGTCGGCACGCGGAACGTGCCGCTCCTGGCCAGTTCCGTATCGGGATGGACAAGGGTGCCGTCGTCGGCAACGAGCCGCTGCTCCGACACGAGCGTCGGCGCGTAGATGCCGGCGCGCGAGAGCGGCCCGGAATCCGGTGGCGTGGGAAACATGCCGTGGGCGTCGGCGTAGCCCTGCAGCGCCGTCGACGTGCGCATGAGGTTTCGCTCGACCCGTCGGGCCCGTGCCTGGGCGATCGAGTCGAGCAACAGCGGCGCGACGAGCAGGCAGGCCGCGAGAGCCGCGCCCGCGATGAGTGCCCGGTCGATCCATTGCCGACTCCGCCAGCTTCCGGATCGTGACGGGCGTGGCTCCGCCCCCTCCTCCCCCCAGCGGCCGCGCGGGGTGGTCTCGGGAAGCGTGGCTTGGTGCGCCGCGATGAACTGTAGGGTGCGGCCTGCCAGCCCGGGAGGCGGGGCCAGCACGCCGCGATCGCGGGCCAGAGGCTTGGTTGCCAGCCGCAATCGCTCCAGGTCACGCCGCAGTGACGGGCCAACCTGCGGATCGGCCAGGGCGGCTTCGATCCGCTGCGTCTCCCCGGGCTCCAGGGCACCGAGGATGTGGCCGACTAGATCTTCTCGCATGGAAACACTCACGTCATTCGTGCTGCACGACGAACCTTCGGTGGGGCGTCAGGTTCGTTGACATCGTCATGGAACGTTCTTCAAGGATCACCGCTCATTGCCGCTTCGCTGCCAGGATTCGTTGAGTTTGAGGATCGCGGAGTGCAGCCGGCTTTTCACGGTCCCGACCGGAACGCCCAGCGCATCCGCCGCTTCGCGATACTTCATCCCCTGATGGTAGACGAGGACGAGAGCGCTCCGGAGCGAGTCCGGGAGGTCATCGACCGCCGCGCGCACCCACTCCCTTGCTTCCTCACCCTCCATGTGTTCGTCGGCGGTCTGGTCGCTGCCCGCCAGCATCTCCACGAGCGTCCCCACGTCGTCATCTCCGCCCGTGCGATGATCGAGGCTCACCATGCGGTGGCGACGGTTGCGACGCTGGGCATCGATAGCCTGATTGGTGGCGATCGTGTAGAGCCACGGACGGAACCTCCGCCCTTCCTCGAAGTTCTCCTTCTTCAGGTGGACCTGCAGAAACGTCGCCTGAAACACATCCTCCGCCATCTCCGCGCTGCCGAGGTAGCGTCGAAGGTAGCTAAACAGTTCGTGCTCGTACCGATGCACGAGCGACTCGAAGGCAGTCGCGTCGTCCTTGACCCGGAACCGCCGCAGCAACTCCTCGTCGGACGGCCCAGCCCCGTGGTCCAATGACTCGACCGCAGCACCGCCGACGAGCGGGTCTTCGGACCGGACACTGGGGTTGGAGTCGTGCAAATCCATCGCTTCTACGCAGCCGCACTGGGAAGGGTTCGGTGGACCTTCCGATGGCGAAATCCCCGCGTGGCGGGCCCCAATGGCGACCGGTCCGTTCCAAAAGTATAGCCACGCCGGTGGCCGGGCGGGGATTCCTGGTTCCCGGCGGAGGGACCGAGACTATTTGACATTTCGACCGTCGCGCACGGACATTCCGGCTGCCAGACGGCCGCCGCCCGGCAGCCAGGCATCGCGCTTCCCGACATCACCATGGCAACCTCGCCCCACCCTCGCACTCCACCGGCCTATCGCTGGGCCGGGCCGGGTGACATCAACGCGTTTTTCGGCCTGTCGCTCGACAACCTGGCCGACCTCGTCCTGGCGGTGTCCCTGCTGGCTTCCGTCTTCGACTACCCCGCCCAGTTCGCGGTTTCGCATCTGGTGCCGGGCACCGCGATCGGCGTCGTCGTGGGCGATCTGATCTTCTCCTGGATGGCCTTTCGGCTGGCCCGTCGCACCGGCCGCACCGACGTCACCGCCATGCCCCTGGGGCTCGACACCCCCAGCACCTTCGGCATGGTCTTCTTCGTGATCGGCCCCGCCTACGCCGCCGCGCTGGCGGCCGGGATGGACCGGGAGGCCGCGGCTCGGCACGCGTGGCACGTCGGGATGTGTGCCATCGTCTCCAGCGGCGTCTTCAAGATGCTCTGCAGCCTGGTAGCCGGGCCGATCCGTCGGATCGTGCCCCGCGCCGGCCTGCTTGGCAGCCTGGCGGCCATCGCGCTGGCCCTGATCACGTTCCTGCCGCTCCTCGAGATCTTCGGTTCGCCGCTGGTGGGCTTGGCGTCACTCGGCATCGTCCTGGCCTCTCTGACGGCCCGCATCCCCTTTCCCGGCCGAATTCCCGGCGCCCTGGCGGCGCTGCTCGTCGGCGGACTGCTCCACGCGATCGGCAACTCCACCGGCTGGATCCCGTCCGAGGAGCCGCACGCCTTGATCGACGCTCGTGCCGCCCTCTGGCCGACGCAGTGGCTGGCCGCGGTCAGATTCGAGTGGCTGGAGGCGTGGAGCGACACGGTGAAGTATCTCCCCATCGTGATCCCGTTCGCGTTGGGGACGGTGGTCGGCGGCATCGACTGCACGGAGAGCGCCGCAGCCGCTGGCGACGAGTACGACACCGCCTCCATCATCGGCGTGGAGGGGCTGGCCACGATCATCGCCGGAGCCTGCGGCGGCGTGATCCAGACGACCCCGTACATCGGTCATCCGGCCTACAAGGCGATGGGCGGCCGCGCCGCCTACACGCTCGCGACAGCGGCCTTCATCGGCGCCGCAGGGCTCACCGGAACCTTCGCCTACCTCTATCAAGCCATCCCCGGGCCGGCGATCCTGCCGATCCTCGTCTTCATCGGCCTCGAGATCACGGCCCAGAGCTTCCACGCCACGCCACAGCGGCATTACCCGGCCGTGGCGATCGCCTGCGTGCCGGCGCTGGCGGCGCTGGTCATGATCCAGGCGGACAAACTGCTCGCGGCCGGCGCCGCGCCGTCCTCGGCGTTGGCCCGCGAACTGTTTTCGATCCGCATCCTCTCTTCAGGGTTCATCGTCACGAGCCTGCTCTGGGCTGGGATCGTGGCTGCGTTGGTCGATCGCCGTCTGCTCCAGGCCGCCGGCTGGTGTCTCGCCGCGGCCGCCTGCACGCTGTGTGGCGCGATCCACTCCCCATTCGCCGGAGGCCGGCTGTTCGTGCCGTGGCAGATCGGTCCCCTGCCGGCCGAGGCGGCAGGCCGCGGCCCGATCGAACTCGCGGCCGCCTACGCGCTGCTCGCGGCCCTGTTCGCGACCTGGGCGGCGTTCCGACCCGCCGCAGCCGCCTCCGACTGACGAGCCCGCCCGGCCCGGAAGCGGCCGCCACGGCGGCCGTCTCCCCACAAAACGACGTGGCCGCACGATCACGCCGCGGAAGGAATGCACTGCTCGAAGTAGCGACCGACGACCAGGTGGCCGAGCACGGCCTCGCGGTCCGCGTCGAGAAACTGACGGACGTACGCGTTGGCGTTGGCGATGATGGCTCGGGCTTCGTCTGGATGCCGTTCGTAATGGGCGATCTTCTCCTCGACGTCGCGGAAGTCGTCGGCGATCTGTGCATAGTGATGGTCGGGGATCAACCTGCCTTCCATGAACCAGGTCTCGAACTTCGGACGGGGCGCCAAGCAGAGTGAGTTCGAGGACATGATCCACTTGAGGTTCGTCGCAACGTCGTTGCCTTCGAGCGAGAGGACGTACTTGAATTCCAACTGGTCTGCGATCGACAGCGGCGGCCTCCGGCACTCGGGATAGAAGTCCTCCTTGTTCACGTGACCGACGTCGCAGAAGTCGGAGCGGCAGTACCGCTGGAGGAACTCGAGCCGGCGCTCCTGCGGTGAATGCAGGTGCAGGCGGCCCCGCCAGACGAGCCGCGGCTGCTTGCCCGCGAAGGGCTTGTCTCGGGACACGAAGCGAAAGTGACGCGGGGTATCGAGCTTCATGAGCACGGAGTTCCGGTTGTCTCCACCCACGGGCCGGCTCTTCACGAAGGCCGGCTCATCGGGCACGCGGGTGACATCTCCGAACACGTACTTGAATCGCCGCATGTCCTCGAAGCACCGCAGGTGAGGCAGCAGGTCGAGGTGGTAGACCGTCTTCTTGGTGCGGCGAAACTGGGCGATGCTCGTCGCCTCGTGGATCATCACCGGCGTGGTGACCTGGTTGCAGTAATCGAGCCTCTCGAGCAGGCCACGGTCGGGCTGGCCGACGCGGGCCCGAACCACGGCGATCCTGCGGGCGTGATAGCGTCGCGGCATGACGAGCGCCACACCCGACTTCGCGTAGTAGAGGAACTTGCTGTTCCTGTGTCGGGGATCGAGCAGGGCTCTGAGCATGCGACGGGCTCCGACTGCGTTCATTCGAGCCCGTAGGCTCCGGCCATGGGGATGTCCAAGCCTGTCCGGCTGGCAAACTGCGTCCGCGACAGGAATCGCGGCTCGAGGTTGAACGTGAAGCCGACGTTGTTGCGGCTGTAGTCCACGTTGAATCCGAACGTCATCAGGAAGGACTCGCCGATCCGCACCAGCTGGAAGTTCTGCCCGATGTTCATGCCACTGAGATTGAGGGCCGTGCCGAACGAACTCGCCCACTTCGGACTCATGCGATAGGTGTACGAACCCGTGAGCACGCTGGCCTGGATCGGGCCGCCGAACTCGTTGAAGCCGATGTAGAAGCTGCCGCGGGGCGTGCGGTTGAGCAGCGCGCCTACGGTATAGAGCTGCTGGCCGCCGCCGAAGAAGTCGACGTCCGCGGTGGAGAGCACCGTGGTGCGGTCACCCACGTGCCAGCGGAAGTCGTACTGCCACAGGCCGAGCGTCTGGCCGAAGTTCTGGCTCGTCGTGGGGAAGAACTCGCCATCCACGTCAAAGACGATCCAGTCGATGATCCGCCGGTTGCCGGCAGGGCCACGTTTCGTCTGCCAGCGCTGCCGGGCGGCCACTCGAAATGCCGTCAGGTCATTGGCGATCTCGGTCGGCCCCGTCACCCAGCTCGCCATGCCGCGGCGCACCGCGTAGGTGCGGGGGTCGTATTTGTTGCTCGGTCCGAAGATGAACGGCGCCTGGAGCGGTGTCGGCTGGCCGGGGATCGCCCCGTAGTCCCAATAGGGGATATTGCGCCGGTACTGGTTGATCGTGTCGTCGTCGATCTGGTCGTAGAGCGGCAGCTGCGCGATGTCCTGAGTGCTGTTGGCGTAGGAGAACTCGGCCTCGAACACGACCTTGTGGGCCAGGCCGTGCACGTTCCACAGCTGACTCTCCACCGTGTTGTCGGCGGTCCACATGGGCAGGCTCGAGCGGATTCCGACCTGACCGTAGGCACGATCGAGCGCGCCCGCGGCGGTGTTCGGCGCGGTGGTGGAGAGCGAGTCGCCCCAGTGCGCCAGTTCGCCGAGGGCGTACGGAATGATCTTCACGGCTCCCGCCTGGAAGGGCAGATCCAGCTCGTGGCGCGTGGCCAGACGCTCGCCGATGACGTCGGCCTCGTAGGGAAGCAGCGTCCAGATGCTGCGGCCCTGGCCCGCCGTCGGCGTTTGGGGTTCACCCTGCTTGACATAGGCGACGTTCGAGTGCGCGTACCACGTGACGGCGTCACGCAGCAGAGGCTGGCCGAGCCAGTAGTGGTCGAGCCGCGGCCACCACTCGCTCTGCGTGAAGAAGGGGTTCACGCGCACGCTCGTGAGCAGCCGCAGCTCGCGGTTCTCGATGGGCCGCCGCAGGTCGAGCCAGGTCCGCTGCTCGTAACCCTCCTCCCATTCCGCCTCGTAGTATTCCTCGAGGAAGTTCATGTCACTGATCCAGCCGGCGGTGCCGCGGAGCTGCCAGCCGCCGAGGAGGCTATCGGTGCTGCCCCCCAGGTCCTGCCGGTGTCGCCAGAAGGAGCGGCCGCGGAACGTGCGGTTGGGATAGCCGGGGTAGGTGAACGTGCGTCGGTAGAGGCCGAGATTGTCGAGACCGACGTCGCCGATGAACCAGGCGTCGAGGTCGCCGCTGGCGGGGCCACCGAAGCCCAGGAAGTCGGGCCGGTTGTAGAGCAGCGACGTGCCGCCGCCGGGGCCGCGCATGCTGAGGTAGTCGACGTCGAAGTCCCAGTCGACGCCGTCGGGCGGCCGCCGCCACCCGAAGACCTGGAAGGCGTCCCAGCTGGTCAGGAGTTGCGTGCCGAAGATCCGGTCGTTCTTGAATTGCGCGTTGTTGACGTAGAACGTCGGCTTCTTCGCGTTCGTCGCCAGCACGGGCCACCAGAGCACCGGCACGCCGCCGAGCGTGACGGTGTTGCCGCGGCTGGTGATGAACTGCTGATGGTCGACCACCGGCTCGCCCGAGACCGGATCGATCGCGGGCTGGCCACCCGGCCCCGCCAGGGGCACCTGCTCGTCGGTGAACTCCAGCTCACGGGAGCGGAACTCCCAGCTCGGCACGCCAAGGCGACTGGACGTCAGCCCCGTCTGCTGCGCCACGAACCGGCTGCGATCGACCTGCCGCATCACGTCGGCACGCAGGCGGACGACGCCGGAGTAGTTGTCGACCGGCGTGAGCACCGTGGCACCGGTGATCACGCCGCTGGAACGCGGGACGTCGTAGAACATGCTCAACGCCTCGACGACCCGCTGCCCCTGCCGGAAGACGACGTTCCCTTCCATGTAGAGTTCCAGCGGCACGTCCGCCGCCTGCGCCGCGTTGCCATCGAGTGACGGCTGCGCCTGGCCGCGCGTCCAGATCACGAGCCTGTCCGCGGACACGTCGAGCGGCCCCGCCGGGTCGACACCGTCGACGACGAGGTTCACTCCCGACGTGATCACCGCCACCCATTCATTGCCCGCCGGGCTGGGAAACCAGCGGATGTTCAGCGGCACGCTCGACCGCGGAAACGCACGCAGGCGACGGGCCGGGGCGGCGGCGTTGACCGTGGGGACGGGCGCCGCGCCGAATTCGCTGAACTGCGTCCTCTGGATCGGCTCCTCCTCGTCTGCGGCGGGCGTCATGGCGGCCGTGATGCGATCGGCAGGGGCCTCGTATATCGGCGGCATGCCGGCAGCGGGCACGACGCTGGAAAACCGCAGCGTCGGCTCGCGTTGCATCCAGAAGCGGCCCGTCCACCGCGGACCGCGGATGCTCGTGGTGGCGTCGGCACTCGCGTCCGAACGAACGCTCACATCCCCCGCCATCCGCACCAGCATGCTGCGGACCAGCGGCGACCGATCGTCCTCCTCGTCCGTAGGCGGCGGCGTCGGGGGCTCCTGCTCGATCCAGACGACGGCCTCGTGCGCGGCGGCCTCGGTGCCGCCCTGCGAGATGCGAACGCCGCCGGTGAGATGCCAGACGTCGTACGATCCCTCGGTCCAACGCGATGCCTGCGTCGCGGTCACCGTGACCGGCTCGCGCGCATCCACCGATGGCACCTCGATCCGTCCGGCCTCGGCGATGGCCGCGGCCAGCCCGCGCGCGGGCAGCGCGGCCAGCGCACCGGCGGTCGCCGACTCGTTGAGCGGCTGATCCACTCCCTGACCGGCGGCCATCCGCGGGGCGCAGGCCAGCAGCCAGACCGCGGCGATCGCCGCGCGGCACGGGCGCAACGTCGAGCGACGCGAAGGCCGTTCGCGTCGGCGTGGACAAGGCGCAGCGGTGGCTGGGGACTCGCGGAAAATCACGCTGGAAACGGCCGCTCCATGGCGGAAAATCGGGGCGATTTCAAAAAAGCGCGGGACTATAGGAGTGCCCGCGCCGGCGGGTCAAGCCAGAGCGACGGGCCGTCGAGCAACGCAAGTCGTGGTGCGGCAGGGGGTTACCATCGGGCGGTCCACCCGTCGGCGCGACCGCATCCGGTCGACCTTCGGAATCGCTTCCGTGGCATCGATGCGACAGATTGGGAGGGACGGGCGACGGCGGGGCGGGGAACATCGGCAGCCTGGGCGCCGGCCCGAGCCTCCCCATCCTGCACGTCCCCGTCGCGGTACCATGTCTCGCCGGTCCCCGCGGACCGCTTCCGGCCCGTCGCCGTTCCGGCCTGCCGGCGGTGCCGAAACCCCGGAGCCGCCGCATGCCGCCGGCCCCCTCCTGCCCCACGACGCGGAACCCCCCCATGCTTCCGGCCGCCGACTCGATCGCAGCGTGGCTGGTCGATCGGAGGCGGGTGCTCGCGGGCGTCGCGGTCCTCGTCGCCATTCTCTCGGTGTATGAATCGCGGCGGCTCGAATTCGTCCGCTCGATCGACACGATGTTCGATCGCACCGATCCGGCACTCGTTCCCTACCGTCGCATGCTCCGGGCCTTCGGCTCGAGCGAGGTCGTGCTGGCCGCCTACGAGGATCCGGAACTCTTCACCCCCGCCGGCATCAGCCGGCTCCGCGCGCTGACCGACACCGTCGCCGGGCTGCCGGGCATCGCGTCCGCGACGAGCCTCGCCGACACGCCGCTGGGCGATCGCGTGATCGACGTGGATCGCAATCCGGTGGCACGGAAGCTCGTCACGCTGCTGGAGGGATACGCCGTGGGCACCGATCACCGCACTGCGGCGATCGTGTGCGTACTCGCGCCTCCATCGGCGACGCTCACGACGGCGCGTCAGCAGGCGGTGTCGCGAGCCGACACGATCGACCGGCTCCGCGGCATCATGGCCGCGAAGCCTGCCGGCACGGTGGCGGGCGAGCCGGTCATGCTCCGCGACGGATTCGCGATGCTCGAGCGCGACGGCAACCTCCTGGGCACGGCCAGCGCGCTGCTCGCGGGAGCGGTTCTGCTCGTGTCGTTCCGCAGCCTGCGCTGGCTGGTCGTGCCGCTGGCGGTCGTGCTGCTGGCGCTATGGAGCACGCGCGGCGTGCTCGCGGTCGCGGGACTCAAGCTGACCATGGTGTCGACCATGCTCTCGGCGATGGTCACGGTCGTGGCCATCGCCACGGTCGTGCACGTGATCGTGGAATTCCGCCGGCAGCGCGACGAGGGCCTACCGGCCGCAGCCGCGTTGCAGCGGTCGATCGCGGTGCTCTTCTGGCCGGTCGTCGGCTCGATCGCCACGGACGTGATCGGGTTCGGCTCGCTGATCGCCAGCCGTGTCGGCCCCGTGCACGACTTCGGCATCATGACGGCGGTGGGTGCGGTAATGGTGCTCGTGGCCGCGGCACTGGCCCTGCCCTTCCTCGCTTTGTGTGGCCGGTTCGACGCGGACCCGAAGCGGGCCTGGGGCGAGGGCGTGCTGGAACTGGGACTGGATCGGCTCGTGGCCAGGATCGTCCGTCATCCGGGGCCGATCCTCGCCGCGTCGGCCCTCGCGGTGGCGGCGGCGGTGGCGGGCATGCGCTGGCTCGAGGTGGAGACGGACTTCACCCGGAACTTTCGCCGCTCGAGCCCGGTCGTCGCCTCCTACGACATGGTGGAGTCGCGGCTCGGCGGGGCGGGCGTCTGGGACGTCTTGGTGCCGGCCGGACAGTCGATCGACGCCGCCACGCTCGGCAGCATATCCCGCCTGGAGAGGCGGCTGCGCGACGAGGTCACCGTCACCGGTCCCGATGGGGCGGCCACGCCCGCACTGACGAAGGTGATGAGCGTGGCCGACGTGCTCGATGCCATGTCGCCGATCCCGCTCGATCGGCTCGAAGACTCGCGGCTCGGCGGCTGGCTCGTGGCCGGGGCGCTCGACGTGCTCCGCCAGCAGGTTCCACAGCTCGACCGCGGCTTCATCGGCCGCGATCCGGAGGACGGCTCCATCTGGCTGCGGGTCATGCTGCGGGCCAGGGAGCGACAGCCGGCGGCCCGCAAGCGGGCGATCATCGAGCAGGTGCAGCGGATCGTGGCCGAAGAGTTTCCACCGGACGCCGAGGGGGGCGGGGCTGCGGTGACGGGATTCTTCGTGCTGCTGGCGCAGCTGGTGGATCGCATGCTTGCGGACCAATGGCTGACCTTCTTCCTCGCGACCGCGGGCATCTTCCTGCTGCTGGCCGTTTCGCTGCGCAGCCTGCTCCTAGCGGCGGTGGCGCTCGTGCCCAACGCCCTACCGATCTTCGTCGTCCTGGGCCTGCTGGGCTGGGCAGGCGCACGGATCAACATGGGCACCGCCATGATCGCCGCCGTGTCCATGGGCCTGTCCGTCGACAGCTCGATCCATTACCTGGCGGCCTTCCGCCGCCGGATCGCGTCGGGCCAGCCTTTCTCGGCCGCGCTCGAGATCGCCCATCAGACGGCGGGCCGCGCCATGATCTTTTCCACGCTCGCTCTGGTGGTCGGCTTTCTCGCCCTCACGACCAGCGGCTTCATCCCGACTGTCTCCTTCGGCGCGCTCTCCTGCCTCACGCTCGCGGGCGGGCTCTTCGGCAACCTCGTCGTGCTCCCTGTGCTGCTGACGCTGCTCGCTCCCTGGATCGAGGCCCGCTGATCGACAGGTGTTTTCCGCGTCGGCGGGAACCGGCTACAACAGTCGCTGCACCAGCACCACCACGGCCAGGAGCAGAGCATGACCCAGGATTTTTCCGCGCCGCGCGACGGCATCCTCGCCGAGCACTCCGCTCGACCAGAGACGATCGCTGCCGACGCCATCGTGACCTTCCTCACCGAGGGAGGCGTGGGCTCCGGCGCGGTGGCGGCGATCGACGCGGCGGCCGATGGCATCATCTCCCGGCTCGCGTCCGCCGGCGAGATCACCGGCAAGCGGTGCGAGTGCGTGCCCATCCTGGCCCCGCCGCGGCTGCTCGCCGGCCAGCTCGTGGTGGTCGGAATCGGCAAGCGCGAGGACGTGGACGCCGGCGTGCTGCATCGGGCCGCGGCGACGGCGGCGCGGCAGCTGGCGGGAAGGCCGCGGGCCCGCGTCGTGTTCGCCGCCGACCCCTCCTGGACGCCTCGGCAGACGGAACAGGCGGTGGCCGGAGCGGCCATCGGCATGGTCGGGCAGGACCTGTACCGCGCCGAGAAGAAACGGACCAGCTTCGGCACCACGGTGTGGCTCGGAGCGGCGGCCGACACGGTCGCACGCGGGGCCATCATCGCCGAGGGCGTGAATCTCGCCCGGCGGCTGGTCAACATGCCGCCGGACGACATCTATCCCGCGACCTTTGCGGAAGAGGCGGCACGTGTGGCCGGCCGCACCGGCATGGACATCGAGATCTGGGACGAGGAGCGGCTGGCGCGAGAGCGCTGCAATGCGATCCTCGCCGTCGGCCGAGGGAGCAGCCGCAGCCCGCGGCTGGTGCTGCTCACCTACCGCGGAGCCGGGCGGACGGACGGACGGCCCGACATGGCCTTCGTCGGCAAGGGAGTGACATTCGACTCGGGCGGCCTCTCGCTCAAGCCGTCGGAGTCGATGCTGACGATGAAGTGCGACATGTCCGGCGGTGCCGCCGTGGTGGCCGCGGCGGCCACGGTCGCGGCGCTGCGGCTGCCCATCGATCTCGTCGCGGCCGTCGGCCTGGCGGAGAACATGACGGGGCCGGCGGCCTACAAACTCGGCGACGTGATCACGGCGCGAAACGGCACCACGATCGAAGTGCACAACACCGACGCCGAGGGGCGGATCGTGCTCGCCGACGTGCTCGACGTGGTCCGCGGCCTGTCCCCCGCGAGGATCGTCGACACGGCGACGCTCACCGGCGCCTGCATGGTCGCGCTGGGGCACGACGTCGCGGGATTGTTCGCCAACGACCAGGAGTGGTGCGACCGGGTGGCGCGCGCGGCTCGGGCCGTGGGGGAGCCGGTCTGGCAGATGCCGATGTACCCGGAATACGACGATCAGATCCGCAGCGAGGTGGCCGACATTAAGAACGTCGGCGACGGACGCTGGGGCGGGGCGATCACCGCGGCGAAGTTCCTCGAGCGGTTCGTCGGCGGCATCCCCTGGACGCACGTCGACATCGCGGGGCCGGCGTTCGCGGAGAAGCCCCGGCCGTGGATCGACGGTGGGGCGACCGGCGCGTTCGTGAGGCCGCTCGTCGAACTCGCCCGCGGACCGGCCTGACCGGCGCCCGGCATGCGGCGGCTGTGCCGCCGGGAGGGCAAAAGTCTCCTCGCTCGAGGCCGCGGCGGCCACACGCCCGTCGAGCGTTCGCCGACCCCCTCGCCTGACTCCCCCAGACTTCCACGCCGTCGCTACAGCAAAACCAGATGCGCTCTAGAGCGCATCCCGCCTACGTGTAGCACCGGCTCCGGGACGGCAGAAGTCTCCTCGCTGTGGCCGCGGCGGCCAAACGCTCGTCGAGCTTCCGCCGATCCCTTCGCCTACGTTTCCTG
>Ga0075471_10001363_pt1 | contig 15981 bp, 9 predicted proteins | sample DEB19_08_DNA_2_FD_74787 | JGI IMG/M metagenome (GOLD analysis project Ga0075471, IMG submission 74787) | Aqueous microbial communities from the Delaware River and Bay under freshwater to marine salinity gradient to study organic matter... | ecosystem: Environmental > Aquatic > Marine > Coastal ... | reverse complement strand
CCGGGCAACACGCTCGTCGTCAACGAGCTCAACGCCCTGCTCGCCGTCGGCACGAACGTCGCCACGAACAACGGCAACATTACGATCAACCTGGTCAACGGCAGCATGAACGGCACCGGCAACATCATCGCCGGTGCCGCCAACGTGACGCTCAACGCTGCCAACGGCGGCATCATGCTCAACACGTCGGCCAGCCAGATCCGTGGCAACGTGCTGAACGTGACGGCGTTGAGCAACACGTCGATCACTACCAACGTCACCACGCTCAACGCGAACCTGGCCGGCCCGAACGCCGCGCTGACGGTCGCCGAAGCCAACGGCATCGCGATCGGATCTGTGCGGACCCAAGGCGGTCAGATCGCGATCACCGCTGGCCAGCTCGGCACCGGCTCGATCACCGGTGCGGGTGCGATCGACGCCGGTGGCGGCAACATCACGCTTTCCACCGTCAGCGGCTCGATCCAGCTGGCCAGCACGGCCAACCAGATCACGGGCAACGTGCTGACCATGACCGCCGCGAACGGCATCACCGTCAACACGTCGGTCACCAGCCTCAACGCGACGGTCACTTCTCCGGGCAACATCACCGTGGTCGAGGCCAATAACCTCACCGTCGACGGTGCCAGGACCGTCAACGGCTTCGTGAACATCTCGACGAACACGGCCAGCACGCTCACCGTCAACTCGATCAACGCTGCCGGCGCCAACGGCAACGTGTTCCTCACCGCCGGCAAGCTCGTCGTCGGAGCCCCGGGCATCACCGCCACCGGCACGGTCAATCTCGCCGCGGTTTCCAACTCGATCAACGTCAACGCCGGCGGCACGATCGTCAGCAACGCCACCATCCTCAACACGACCGGGCCGGCCAACACCGTGAACTGGAACGTCAGTACGCCCGCCGCGACCGGCGCCGGCTCGCTCCTCGCGGTGCTGACGAACGTCAACGCCTTCAACAACAGCTCCACGATCACGATCGCCAACGGATCGAATTACATCGTCAACCTGACGCAGAGCCTGCCGGCCATCACCAAGCCGCTGACGCTCATCGGCAACAGCAACCTCACGATCAATGGCGCCGGTGTCAGCGGATCCGGGCTCGTGCTCACGGGCAACGGCATCTCCGTCTCCGGCGTGACGCTCCGCAACTTCAGGGCGGCTGGAGCCGCTGGCATCGACGTGAACGGCAGCCGGAACTCCAACGTCGCCAACGTCCTAGTGACGAACAGCGCGATCGGCCTGCAGGCCCGCGGCGTGCTGACCGGCACGCGGATCGGCGGCAGCACGTTCCAAAACAACAACCAAGGCGTCTACATGTCCGGCGCGGCGAACCTCACGTTCGGCACGAGTGCTTCCTCGCAGTTCAACATCATTTCCAACTCGACGACGACCGGCCTCACGATCACGGGCGTGAATGGCGGCACCAAGATCATGGGCAATCGCTTCACCTTCAATCCCACGGCGATCAGCCTCATCGCGGCGGTCGGAAGTTCGGCGACGAACCAATTGCTGATCGGCAATGCCACGGCATTCAATACGATCAGCAACAGCACCGTGGGCGTTGTGGCCACTGGGTTCTGCACCTACACGACCATCAGCAACATGTCGTTCGGATCGGGCGTCAAGACGCAGTACAACGTCGTCAACTCGCGAAATCTGACGATCGTCAAGTGAACCGGTGCACGGGCCCCGGCGGGGAAGACCGGTGCCTTGCCCAGACGGGGCTGCGACATGCCGCTCGCACCCCTGGGGCGTTGAACGGCTGTCACCGGAATCGATGGGCATGCCGGCCCAGATCACGCTCCGTGTGCGCACTGCCGAACGCGTCTGACGACGACGAGCCTCAGCCAGCCGACCTCGCCGTGCCATTGCATCGACGCCCGCGAGGGACTGGTCGGACACGTGACAAATCACTACCCTGTTCCGGAGTCGAGGGAGTTTCATCCAGCGGTGACGATTACCGTCCTTCAAACGGTTTTCGTCCGCGTGAACTCCCTGTCGGTGCCGTGCTTCGGAGCAGACCACAGCGGCTTCGAACGGAGATCCCGTCGGCATGTGTCGCCCTGACACACGCGGCTCCCAAGCCCCCGGTTGCGGAAGGACGAACGAGACCGTGCCACTCGCGACGAACCAGGCGTGGCCGCATCGGCGCGAGCCCATGATACGGGCGATCACCTCTTTTCCCGGACCGATTCGCGCGCTCGAGATCGGAACCTGGTTTGGAGAGGGCTCGACCTCACTATGGCTTGAGCACCTGAAGCCCGGATCCACGCTCATGTTGGTTGATGCCTGGCGTCCCTACGCCAGCTCTGCTGACATCGAAGCCAGCAACGGGCTCTGGTCGGCCATGGATAACGCCACCAGCGATGCATTCCTGAGCACATTCCTCACGTGCCGACGGCACGAGATAGCGGCGGCCGACCGCCACATCGATATTCAGATTGTTCGCGCGCCATCCCGTCTCTTCCTGCCGATGCTCGCGGCGGACACCTTCGATTTCATCTACATCGACGGTGATCATACGTATGAAAATGCGACGGCTGACGTCAAGCAGGCCAAACGACTCATCCGCAAGCACGGATACGCGATGATTTGCGGAGACGATCTAGAGGCGTTCCCCACGCCACCCCTGATCGAAGCCGCTCGCCGTCACGTTGACCGCGATTACGTCGATGGTATGCATCCCGGCGTGCTGCTCGCAATCGCCGAGCACTTTGAGCAGGTGGCGATGCAAAACGGCTTTTGGCACGTCGTGGTGCAGGACGGGAGGTTCGGTTCGAAATGAGCGTTGTCATCGCACGGCCGGGCATCGACACGGCGACAGCGTCACCAGTCCACATCGCCACGACGCCCACTGTTGAGCCGTAGCACGACCGTGCCCACAGGGACTCGGCACCACGATGATGCCTCCGCCCGGAATGCGACTCACGTTTCGATAAAAAGATCTATGGGATCAACTCTTCCGACGAACGTGCTGCAGCTCAACGCTCCGCACCTCGGCATCACCATTCCCTTCACGTATTTCCAGAACTCCCACGAGCACATCGTCCGCATCCTGAAAGGTGACACGTATCCTCTGGTGGAAGGCCTGGGGACCGTGACCTCGATCGTCGACATCGGTGCGAACGTCGGTGCGGCGACGGTCATGCTCGCCCTCCGCTATCCCGATGCAGTCGTACACTCGTTCGAGCCAGGGCCGACACCATATGAATTGCTCTCGCGAAATGCCGCTGCGATTCCCCGGGTGCAGCTCCATCCATACGGACTTGCGGACAGTGACCGTGAATGCAAGCTCTATCGAAGCACTTGGGATCCCATGAGCGCCTCCGTGCTCTCGAGCGCCGAAAACACCGGCGACTTCGACACCATCCGGCTGCGCAAGGCCAGCCAGGCGCTCCGTGAGGAAGCGATCTCTTCGATCGACATCCTGAAGGTAGACACGGAAGGGTGCGAGGTGCCGGTGCTTGCCGACCTGGCCGAGCTGGCGAAAGCGGCCCGAGTCATCTATCTCGAGTATCACTCCGACGCCGACAGGCGGCGGATCGACGCGATGCTGGAGCCAAGCCACGTGCTTGCACATGCCGCGGCACGCCAGCCGCACCGCGGGGACGTCTGCTACGTGCATCGCTCCACCCCCTACGCGACGGCCATGGCGGCGCTGGCGATCCACCGCTGAAAAAGCCTCGCTGAGCGATCAATCGAGCGATCACCAGCGGCGGCGCATTGCCCACACGCGGCATCCCTCCCATCTTGCCACGCCCTGGCCCTCCCATCTTCACTGACCCGAACGCCAGGAACGACCCTTACGCCGTGCTTTCGGCACAACCGATTCATTCCCGTGTCTCGAAACAGGCATACAAGGGGCGGCCGAAATCATGGATGTCACGAATCTGCAGGCCCGGTGCACCAGGCTCAAGTCTCCGGCGACCCGGCAGGTCCCGGCCGCGCTTGCGACGATCGCTCTGGCTTGCTGCGCCGCGGCAGCCCCGGCTGGCGACTACGGCTCGATCGCCGGCGGGCTGCCGTATGACGCCCCGTACGCGGACGGCAGCTACGCGGCCGGCCTGCCGGGCGAGTTCTCCGGCGACTCCCTCCCGGGCGGCTCCGCCGACGGCATCGTCACTGAAGGCCCGATGGAGGGCGATCTTTGGTCCTCCGGCCAGCCCGGCACGGTCGACGCGTCGTCGCTCCCTCCGGACGGCACCCTGATCGAGTGCCCCACGTGCCCGCCCCAGGGCGGCGGCTGCAAGGACTGCTGCGACCCGCCCTACGGCATGGTCAACCGGCTCATCGACAACAAACACGCCTTCTGGACCTTCCGCACCGACGCCATCCTGCTGTGGCGCAATGCACCGCGGACCCAGCCGCTCTACGATTACTTTCCCCCCGCGACCGGCACGGCCTTCAACGCCAACCAGATCAACAGCACGCCGGCGGCGGGCCCCCGCTTCTCGATCTTCCGCACCGACGGCTGCGGCGACGCGATCGAGGCCACCTACTTCCGCGCAGCGAACTTCCGCGGCATCACCACGCTCCCCTACCGGCAGGAAGGCTACCTCCCGGTCTATCTGCCGATCCCGTCGGGCGTCGACACCGCGACAGCGAACCTCGGCAGCTCGCTGCAGAGCTTCGAGCTGAACGGCCGCATGACCGTCTGTCGGACGATCCAACTGCTCGGCGGCTTCCGCTGGTTCGAATGGCGGGAATCGCTGCACATGACCGACTCCTCGTCGCAGGCGGTGCCGCCGTTCCAGGAGTCCGTCTCGGTGAACTGCATCAACAGCCTCTACGGGTATCAGATCGGCTTCGACTCGCTCTTCTTCGACTCCCGCTGGCTGCGGGTGGAGGGCCTGATGAAGGGCGGTGCCTACCTCAACAACGCCGTGCAGACGACGGTGGCCAACACCTCCATCTCCCCGGACACCTACCGATCTCGCGTCGGTACGCCCCACACGCCCGCCTTCGTCGGCGAGCTGGGCATGACGGGCGTCGTGCCGATCACCTGCAACTGCGACTTCCGCTTCGGCTACATGGGCCTGTGGCTCGAGAGCCTCGCCCAGCCCACGAACCAGAAGCAGCAGATCGACCCGGCCGTGCCGGCCAAGCTAAACCTCACCGGAGGCACCGTGCTCCAGGGCATCACCCTCGGCCTCGAAGGCCGCTGGTAACCCCTGCAAGCACGCCGCGACGGCCAATCCGATCCTTGTCGAGGTCGCCCGTGGCGCAGCCGTCGAATCCCGGCACCGCGGCAGCATCGCGGTCGTCGACGCGACCGGCCGCAGCCTGCTCGCAGTGGGCGACGTGGAGCGCCCCGTGTTTCCCCGGTCGGCGGTGAAGCCGCCGCAGGCCCTGCCCCTCGTGGCCTCCGGCGCAGCCGACCACCTGGGCCTCGCTGATGCCGAGATCGCGCTGGCCTGCGGTTCGCACGGCGGGGATTCGCTGCACCTGGCGGCCGCCGCCTTGATGCTGCGGAAGGTCGGCTACACGCCCGACGACCTCGCCTGCGGCGTCCACCGGCCGCTCGACGAGAGGCCTCGCGGCAGTTGGCGGCCGGGGGGAAATCGCCGACCCCGCTCCACAACAACTGCTCGGGCAAGCACGCCGGATTTCTCTGCCTGGCCCGCCCCCGCGGCGAGCCCGCGGCCGGCTATCACAAGACCGATCACCCCACGATGCGTGCAGTCACTGCGGTGCTCGTCGAGTTCACCGGTGCCCCGCTCGACGAGTCACGGGCCGCGATCGACGGCTGCTCGATCCCGGCGTTCGCCCTGCCACTCCGCAGCCTTGCTCTGGGCTTCGCCCAGCTCGGCAGCGGCGCAGCCGTGTTGCCGGAGCTGTCGGTGGCCGCCGCGCGAATCCGAGCCGCACTCGTCGCCGCGCCCAAGATACTCGCCGGCGCCGGTCGCTTCGACACGGAACTCGCCGTCGCCGCGGGGAAGGCGGCCCTGTCCAAGTGCGGCGCGGAGCGAGTCGCCGCCGCCGTGCCCGATCGCGGACTCGGCATCGCGATAAAGATCGACGACGGTGGCATGCGGGCCGTGGAGCCGATCATGGCAGCAGTGCTAACCGCGTTCGCACCAGCGTCGCCGCCGCTCGGAGAGTTCCTGGCCGGCAGGCTCTGCCACCCCCGTGTCAACTGGAACGGCCTGACCGTCGGCGAGATCCGACTCGCCGCGGAACTGCCCCTCCTCCTGGCCAACCAAGTAGCTATGCCCTGATCGGCGCCGACTGCGTGAACGCTCCCTGCCCGGCCATGTTCTTGGCGGCGACGCGGAAGACGTAGTCGCGTCCCGTCGAGAGCCTCGTGACCGTCGTGGTGGTCGCGGTGGAGATGCCGTCGGCGACCGTCACCCACACCGAGCTGGTGCTGAGACGGTACTGGATGACGTAGTCGACCACCGGTCCGCCGGCGTTCACCGCCGGGGCCGTCCAGTTGAGCACGACCTTGCTGGCGCCGCCGATGCCGACCACGCCGCTGGGAGCCGTCGGCACCGCGGTCGGCGAGAAGGGCGTCAGTTTCACCGAGGCGGAGTAGTTGCCCACCACGCCCTTCGACGAGATCGCCGCCACCCTGAAGAGGTGCGTGACGCCGTTGGCAAGACCCGTGACGGTGGCCGAAGTCGCCGTCGACACCGCATCAGTGAACGTATTCCAGCTGCCACCGTTGTCGGTGGAGTACTGCACCTGGTAGTCGGCGATCGTCACGCCGGTGACCGCCACGGGCGCCCTCCACACCAGCGACACGCTGCCGTTCCCGGCCCGGCCGGTGAGCGACGTCGGGGCCGCGGCGAGCGGCACCGGCGCGATCGGAGCCGATGCGGCGGTGAACGCACCCTGCCCCACGTCGTTGACCGCGGCGACGCGGAACACGTAGGGCGTGTTGTTGATCAGCCCCGTGATCGTGGCCGCCGTCGCCGTCGAGGCCGCGTGGGGGAGCGTCAGCCAGGTGGCGGACGCGGCGGTCTTGTACTGCACGACGTAGTCCGTGACGGCCAGGCCGCCGTCGTCCGTCGGGGCCATCCACGACAGGTCGACCTTGCGGTCTGCGGGGCGGACGACCAGGCCCGTCGGGGCGGCGGGGGCCGCGACCGGCGTCGTCGGCGCGGTGTCGGTGGAGTAGGTGCCCACGCCGTAATCGGTGATGGCGGCGACCCGGAACACGTAGGGGACGCCGTTCGTCAGGCCCGTCACGGCGTAGCTGTTGACCACGCCGATGGTCAGCGTGACGGTATTGCCGCCGGTCGCGTACTGCACCCGATAGCCGGTGATGGGCGTGCCGCCGTCGTCGCTGGGAGTCGTCCACGACAACGACACCTGCCGGTCGCCAGCGACGGCCTCGAGATCCGTCGGCGCCGTCGCCGCTGCCCGTGGCGTCACGGCCGCCGAGGTGGCCGACCAGTCGCTCTGGCCTCCGTCGTTGACCGCGGCCACCCGGAAGACGTAGCTCGTGCCGTCCGTGAGCCCCGTCACGACCGCGCCCGTGTCCGTGCTCACGCCGTCGGTGAAGGGAGTCCACGTGGTGCCGCCATCGTCGCTGTACTGCACCACGTAGTCGGAAATCGGCGTGTTGGAGTTGGTGGGGGCGGTCCAGGACAGGTCGACCAGGCCGCTGCTCGGCACACCCACCACGGCGGTCGGGCCGTAGAAGACCGGCGTCACCGGCAGCGGCGTCACGGCCGGGATCCCTCCGCCCACCGCGTTGACCGCCGTGACGCGGAAGAGGTAGGGGACGCGGTTGGTCAGCCCGGTCACGAGCGCCGTCGTGCCGGTACCGACGCCGTCGTTGAACGGGGTCCACGTCGTCCCGCTATCGCTGCTGTATTCCACGGTGTAGTCGTTGATGCCGATGCCGTCGGCCGCCGTCCACGCCAGCTGCACCACGGTGTCGCCGACCGTGGCGGTCAAGCCGCTCGGCGCGCCCGGCACGTCGGCCAGCACGATCTGGAACGTCGTGTCGCCGTTGTCCTTGTTGGGCAGGACGGGATTGTTGGCCAGATCGGTGACGGCACCCGCCGCGAGCCCGGTGCTCGGCTGCGAGGTGACCTTCACGACGTAGGTGCCGGGGGAGTAATTCGCCGGCGCCTTGAAGACGACCGTGTTGTTGTTCTCGAAGTAGCTGAAGATGTAGTCGCTGCCCTCGGCGAGCGGCTCACCGTCTCGCGTCATGGAGAAGGCGGCCTTTGAGACCGTCGACTTGTCGATGCCCACACCGCTGTCGTTGAGCTGCAGCACGAACCTCGTCACGCCCTGCGCGTCCGACCGCTCGAGCCGCACCGCATCCGGGTCCGGATCCTTGTCGACCGGCACGCTGGCGCTCCCGTCGAGCGGCGAGAGCAGAGTCAAGGTCGGCTTCGTGAAGTCGACCCGGTCGATCGCCCCCCGGTCTTTGAACGCATTGCTGCCGAGGCCGGGCAGGCTGGCCTGATCCGGGTCGTCCACCCTCAGCTGCCCGTAGAGGTCGCGGTCGGGCACCACGATCGGCGACTCGGGGATGCCCAGCGGGCTCGTCACCGCGATCATGTCCAGGCGGTCGGCCAGGGCGTTGATGGCGCTGTCGATCGCCAGCGATCCGGCCAGGAGGTAGAAGTTGCCCGCGGCGGGGTTGACGAACGGATTGGCCAAGAGATCGACAGCCTGGCTATCCACGACGCCCGTAAACGGCGTCGTGACGTTGTAGTACGCCGACGTGGAGACGACGGTGGTGCCCGCGCTCGCTGCGGGGCCGAGGGCGTCGACGGCGACGCCGGTCGTCATGTTCACGAACAGGTTGTTGAGCAGGGTCGGCGCCGCGTTCTCGGTGACGTTGATCCCGATGCCGTTCTTCGTGGCCCCGCCGTAGATCGTGTTGTTCACGATCCGGCCGTACGGCCGCGCCGCCAGCGGGACGTTGCCCGTGTTGGGGTCGCCGCTGAAGAGGATCCCTCCGGTGCCGCTCGTCGAGATGACGTTATTGGCCACCACGGCGCCCGGCACGAGCCGGTTCGCGCTGAGCACCGGCAGGCTCTGGGAGACGCCCTGGTTGGGGGCGTTGGTGAGCGCGTCGCGGGCGGCGGCGTCGATGCTGATGCCGTAAGTCTTGGAATTGCTGATCGTGTTGTTCTGGATGAGGAACTGGCCCTGCTGACGGATCGGATTGTCGTCGCCGAGGTGTCCGTTGGCCGTCGACAGGTCAGTGTTCGACAGCGACGGGAAGACGGCGATGTCGGACTTGATGGGATCGAGGATGGCCCCGTACTGCGAGCCGCGGCGGATGGTGAGCTGGTAGGACCCCTGCAGGTTCTGGGCCGGGACGCTCTTCGAGGGGCCCGCGGTGCCCACGGCGTAGAAACTGCTCTGGTTGGCCACCGCCCCGGTTACCATCTCGCCCCGTTCGGCGGCGCCGATGATGATGTCGTCGAAGTAGAAGCCTTCGTTGGCGTTGTTCAAGCCCCGCTGCATCGACACGAAGTCGCTGCCGCTGAAGTTGCCGGTGGTGCCCGCGGGGCCGTTGATACTGTTGATCAGATTGCCATACGCGTCCCGCTGATTCGCGTCGAATTCGCCGGCCGTGCTGAAGTCGAACCGCAGACGCAGGCCGGATTGCCCGGCGAAGCTGCCCAGATCGACCCGGGCCTGCCGCCAGGCGGCCACGTCGTGGAGCTGCTGGACGTGCTGGTTGGCGTTGGTCGACATCCGGGCCGACACCGACGAGAACGCGGGCAGTTCCTCGTCGGCCGTGTCGGCCGGCGAACGCACGGTGTTGTTCGTCGCCAGCAGCGTCCAGGTCGCCCCGCCGTCATTCGAAATCAGCACGCGGGCGCTGTCACGCATGCCGTCGTTCGAGACGGTGCCCGAACTATTGTCCGCGTCGAGGAAGTAGTTGAAGTAGAGCGTCGGCGCGTCGGTCTTCGAGTAGCCGGCGAGGCTGAACGCGTTGGTGATCGTGCTGCCGTAGGCGCCGCCGGGCAGGTTGTAATTGTTGACGATGTTGGGATTCGCCGTCAGCTCCCGCTGCCATTCGTAGCCGGCGATGCCGGTGGACTCCACGCCGAACTGCCCAACTTGGTTCTCCGAGTTGTTGTAGACCCAGTACTTCCTGCCGTTGGTGGGGTCACCGCTCCAACCCTCGAGTCCGAACCACATGCTCGCGCCGCCCACGTCCTGATTGATGCCGCGGGCCTGTGCAACCCCCGCGGCGTTCGCGTCGATCTGCAGGTTCGCGCCGGCCTGCCCCGGCGTCCGGCTGTTGTCGGGTGCGGCATTGATGCCGTGGCCGAGGTCCGCCGCCGCATTCGTGCCGCGATTCTGGGTGGGATGCCAGAGATTGACGTCGAGCGGCGAGAACGCCAGCCCCGTCATGGTGTTCGCCGTGCCCATCGCGGGCGACGCGTTGACGTTCGACGCCCAGTCGGCGACGTAGCCGAGCGAGGACGCGTTGACGAACGCTAGATCGACGGCGCCGACGGGCAGATTCGCCGAAACCGTGACCGTCTTGTTCGCGCGGTCGATGGAGCTGATCGTTGTGTTGGCGGCCACGCCCGTGCCGAAGACGAGCATCCCGACCCGTAGGTCGTCGACGATCGCACCGGTCGTGCTCATGTTGGCCACCCGCAGCGATCCAGCCGAGACGACTCCCTGCCGAGTGGCGTGGTTGTCGAAGAACTTCAGGAACACCGTGCCGTCGGCCGTGGCGGCGTTCGACAGCGTGATCTGCCGATTCAGGACGTCGACCGCGACGATCGTCGTGCCGTCGGGAATGCCGTCGCCGGCGACCTGCATGTCGGCGACGAGGTTCGTGGCGTCCGTCGTGACGGTCGTTGTGGCAGCCTTGATGACGCCGTTCCGCTCGAACGCCAGCTGCGAGGGCATCGTGGCCGCCGCCAGGAACTTCAGCGACGTCGCTGCCGCGGTGGCGGTTGCCGCCTGTGAGAGCGTGATGGTGCCGGCGACCGGGTTCAACGCCGTGATGACCGTGCCGGTCGGGATGCCGGAGCCGATGACGACCATGCCCACCGCGAGGCCGGTGTTGCTGATCGTCACCGAGGTGCTCGTAGCCGTCGTCGCGCCGTTGCGGGGGGGTACGGCGGGCTTCACGCCCGTGAGCGTCGCCGCGGCGTTGGTGGCCGTCGCGGCCGAGGACAGCGTCAGCGTGCCCGCCACGGCGTCGACCGCCGTGACGGTCGTATTCGCCGGAATGCCGGCATTGAAGACGACCATCCCGTTGAGGCTGGCGAGGCTGCCGGTCGGCGAGGTGACGCCGCTGACTGTCGTCGACGTGGCGGTGATGCCGCCCGTCGCCTTCTGTGCCGTCGGGCCGTTCGGATTGAGCAGCACGAGCCGACCCGTGTTCGTCAGCCCGAAGAACTGGCCGCGGAAAAGGCCGTCGTAGAGGTTCTGGGGCGCCGCAGCCAGGCCCACGAAGCCGGTGGTGGCGGGGGTACCGCCGATCGCCGTGAGTTCGGTCGAGTAGTCGCAGACGAGCGTCGCCACCGCGAAGGTGTTGCCCCTTCTCGATGTGGATGGCCGGCGGCGGTGTGCGGGGGGGCACGGTCGTGGGCGCCACCGACGACTTCGGCTACCGGGTCGTGGAGAAGAAGTTCATGATCCACGACCTGCACGCCACCATGCTGCACCTTCTGGGGATCGACCACACGCGGCTCACCTACCGCTTCAGCGGCCGCGACATCAGGCTCACCGACGTGCATGGCCACGTCATCCCTGACGTGCTGGCATAGCCGCTTCGGCCACAGCGAGGAGACTTCTGCGGCCCCCGAGCCGGTGCTCCACCGGCCTCGGATGAGCTTTCGAGCCGGCCGGCTACAGGGGCTCCGTGCGTCCGGTGATCACGTTGAGCACCGGCAGGCCGCGAATGGCCGCAAGGCGGGCGCCACCGGCAAGGTGCGTCATCGACCCGTCGGGGCCGCGGCTGTCCCGAAAGAGCGAATCCGTGAAGGCTTCTTCGACCGAAAGGACTTCGACGTGGTCGTTGACGAGGTCGCGCCGCACGAAGAAGGCGTTGACGCCGGACGAGTTCGTGCCCACGAGGGCGTATCCCCTGCGATCCGCCAGGTGCGCGGCGGCGCCGAGCGAGCAGCCCGTGAACAGGCCGCTGGAGTGCGCCTTCCAGCGGGTGAACGCCGGATCGTAGGGGACGGTGATCGCGCGGTCGCTTCCGAAGACGGCGTTGTACTCCATGACGAGGATGCCGGGCCGCCAGCCCGACAACGCCTCCAGGATGTGGTAGTCGTTGCCATCGAGGTCGATGGAGAGAATCCCCAGGTCACGATCGAAGCCGCTCTTTTCGAGCAGGTCGCAGACGTTCTCCCGCGTTATGAAGGCCGCTTCGGCCAGCAGATGGTGCTGCCAGAACGTGGGCCGCGACCGCAATCGCTCGATGTTTTCGGTCGAGCCGTCCATCACGAATCCGCGCCAGTTGTCCTTCTCGAGCAGGAGCCGGCAGTTCGCCTCGCGGAACTCCTCGACCCCAAATTCGATGAAGGTGCGGTGGCGAATGGGAATCACCGAGACCAGCCGCTGCAGGATGCCATCCTCGCCCCACTGGGAGAAGACCTTGAATTCATGATCCTGCAGCCTGCGCGAGCTGTTCTCACGATTCTGCGCGGCAAGCAGACGCCCCTGATTGAGGAGCACCTGATCCATGGTGAGGCGCAACGCGTCCAGTTGCGAGGCCAGGGTGCGGGCCGCCCGCCTGCGTCTACCGAACATCGTTTCATTCCTGCGTGTGTGGCGTTGCGAACGAACACCGCAGAATATGACAAGAGCGTCTGCAGACGGGCAACAGAGGAGGCGCGGCGGCCGCCCGCTCTCAACCGATCGACCGCATCGAGAGGCTCTTGAGCGTCAGAACGGAGCCCACCGACATGAGCGCCAGGCCCAGCCACCGTGGCGGCCGCACGACCTTGCGGGATGCCGTTGTGGGCCAGGGGTTCTGCGCCGGAAATCCAGGCTGGTTGCCGAGCTGGGCGCTCACGAAGTGGCTCGACCGCTCGCTGAGAGTGAACGAATCGACGAGCCTGAACTGCACGCCGGCGAGGAACAGCAACAGCCCCACCAGCAGCATGTGCTGCCTCTTGACCCGCATCATCGCCATCGCCCACTCCCGTACGCCCGCACCATGAGCCTCATGATGAGCATCGAATGTCGCCGGGCCAGGAATGGAGTCCGCTGTCGACGCCGACGATTGTGCGGCGGGTGATGCCTGGCCGACGCCGCGGGGCCTGGCGGCCTGCGGTCACGGACGCAGCCGGATCTCGCGGTCGGTCTTGGGAGCCGCGATCCACGAGCCTCGGTTCGGGGCTCGCCCGCTTCCCCATGTTTCCAACGCGGCCGAGATGCCGCGGCCTCTTTGGGCCGCCGTGGCAGCCTGGGCAAGGGGAGGCCTCTTGCGACGAAAATGACTGCGGAGACCGTCGGAACCGTGCCGATGAACTTTTCCGAATGGAGTGATTCTGCGGACTGTTCCGTCTTTCACAGGCGTCGCTGCTGCCCATGACTATGGCCTTCCCGAGACGTCTGACACCCGGGCTTTCCTCAGCCCTGCGGGCGGTCTGCGCCGTTGCGGTGCTGGCGGGCGCCGCGATCGACGTCGCAGCCGACGACGAGGCGGTCGTCGGCGTCGCCATGGAACTCGAGCTCGAGTCGGGACGCGCCGGATCGGAAGCCGCGATGGCGGCGTCGACGGATGGCGAGAACATGACGATCGAGCCGGTCGACCTCGGTCCGCAGCGGGCATTCGCGGAAGTTTTGCGGACGCACGACGCGGTCGCTCCGGAATTGATCGACAACGTGTCCGCAGGATTCGCCGACGGCCTGCGCATCCAGGAATTTGGTCTCGAAGAGATGCCGGACGAGGCCAGTTCCGGCGATTGGTTCTCCAGCGGCCGCTGGTACGGGTCCGCCGAGGTGCTCTGGATGAGCCGCGGTCGCAACTACCGCCGCGTCATCGGCTACGATCCCTCGGTCCGGGGAAATCCTGGCAGAGATCCCAACTTCGCCGGCACGTTCGTGAGCCCCGGCATCCCGTTCAACGTCGTTCCGGGCGCCCGGATGACGCTGGGCCGCTACCTGGGCCGCGACTACCTCGACCGAGATCAGTCGCTGGAGTTGACCTACTACGGCGGCATGAGCTTCTTCATCCGCGACAGCTACCATGCCCTGCCGCGGTCGTTCCTGGTGACTCCTCTGGCCGGGACGATCCTTCCCGGTCTGCCCGGCTTCACGGAAGCGCAGACCTACGACTCGACCAACAGCTCCAACTTCAATGCGTTGGAACTCAACTACAAGCTGCACCGCCGGCTGGGGCGGGACCAGCTGATCATGTCACCGAACGGTGGGTGGGCCAGGCACGCGGAACGCGGCTGGCTGCCGGCGTTTCTGATCGGGGGCCGCCTGGCGAACGTAAACGAGGCCTTCACGTTCGTCAGCAGCCGCACCAACACGCCCTCCAGCCAGTTCAGCGGTACGTACGACATCCAGTCGCAGACCTGGCTGGCGGGCCTGAATATCGGTGGCGAGCTGATCAGTCAAAACGAGTTCTACTACTGGGGCCTCCGCGGCCGCGTCACGCCGGCGATCAGCTTCGCCGGCAATCAGCAGGCGGCGGCCGGCGTCAACACGCTGCCTCCGCCTCCGCCCGAGACGACCGTGGCGCGCGGATCATTCGCGTGGCGGCAGGCCGCGAATCAGGTCGGGCCGGGCTTCATCGGCGACCTGACGCTCCTCGGCGGCTGGCAGGTGACGCCGAACTTCGCGATCCAGGCGGGGTACGACTTCCTCTGGGTGGCGGGCGTCGCCACGGCGACGCGGCAATTCAACCTCGACAACGTCCGGCCGAACTCGATCGACGCCGGCGGCCAGATCCTCTACCAGGGCGTGTCGATGGGCATCGAGGCTTCCTGGTGACGTCCGGTTTCAGCGCGACTCTGCGGCGATGACCACCGCCGCCGCCTGGCCCATCGAGCAGAGGTTCGTCGACAAGGCGGTCGCCGGCCGACCGGCCAGCGGCTCCCGGTGCACGACGTTCACCGGACATCGCGGGTCGGGGGTTTCGTAGTTGAGCGTCGGAGGCACGAGCCCCGCCTCCAACCCGAGCACACTCGCGGCCAACTCGACCGCGCCGCTGCCGGCGCCGAGGTGTCCGAAGTAGCTCTTCGGCGCGGTCACCGGGACGTCGCCGAGTTCGGCCACGATCGCCGCCGACTCCATGCGGTCGGTCTCCAACGTGCCGCTGCCATGGGCGTTGACGTGTCCGAGAGATCCGCGGTCGAGTGTGGCGGTGGCAACGGCGGCGCGGATGGCCAGCCGCAGCGATGATCCGGTGATGGGGCGGCCCGGCTGCCGTGGCTCGCAGCGGGAGGCGGCGGCGAGCAGGCGGCCGCGAATCCGGGCGCCGCGGCGCTCCGCGTGGTCGCGCGACTCGAGCACGAAGACGGCGGCGCCCTCGCCGTCGAGCATGCGGTCGCGATCGCGGTCGAACGGTCGGCACACCTGGCTGGAATCGGCCCACGTCCGCGCCAGCGGCGGCTCACCGCGGGCCACCAGCGACGTGGGGTGCAGCCTGCATCCGGTGCCCCCCGTCAGCATCACGTCGGCCCAGCCGCGCCGGATGACACTGGCCGCTTCGCCGACGGCCAGCAGGCTCGAGACGTCGCCGAGCACGATCGTGTTGTTGGGACCACGGGCGTCGTGAGCGATCGCGATGTGCGAGGCGGTCATGTTGGGGAGGTGCTTGAGCAGCCAGAGCGGGTGCAGCTCCTCCTGGATCGCCTCGGACCAGAGGCCGAAGTCGAAGCGGCTCGATTCGAGCGACCGGCGGTAGGTGAGTTCCAGATCCTCGATGTCGGCGTAGATCATGTCGCCCCCCATGACGACGCCGAAGCGTTCCGGGTCGAGCGCCCCGGACGCGATCAGTGCGTCGGACATGGCCAGATCGGCCGCGGCGAACCCCATCTGAATGTCGCGGCTCATCACCTTGAGGCTCTTGCG
>Ga0075471_10001362_pt1 | contig 15999 bp, 12 predicted proteins | sample DEB19_08_DNA_2_FD_74787 | JGI IMG/M metagenome (GOLD analysis project Ga0075471, IMG submission 74787) | Aqueous microbial communities from the Delaware River and Bay under freshwater to marine salinity gradient to study organic matter... | ecosystem: Environmental > Aquatic > Marine > Coastal ... | reverse complement strand
ACCCTCGGGGTAGTAGGTGATGACGTACACGAGGTCGGGGCCGGTCGCGGCGACCTTCGTGACGGTGTCGGTGTAGGACTTCGCACCCGGCTCGATGCCCTCGGCGATCGTGATCGTCACACCGGCGGCCTTCAACTGGGTCTGCATCGCGGTGTTCGCCGCGGTCGTGTAGTCCTGGGTCGTGTCGAAGATGATGCCGACCTTCGTGGCCTTGAAGCCATCGGTGATCGCCTTGGTGGCGACCGGTGCGATCTGCGAGGTCATCGGCTGGAGCGTGAACCCGAGGCCCGAGGTCTGGTCGCTCGAGGTCAGACGCAGCGGGACCAGACCCGCCTCGATGTAGAGCGGCAGGGTCTTGAGGCCTGCGCCCGAGTTGTAGGGACCGACGACCGCATCGAGCCCGGACTCGATCGCCTGCTTGGCCGCGACCTCGGCGACCTCCGGGTCGGCCTGGTCGTCGATCGGCACGATGACGACCTTCTTGCCGTCGATGCCGCCCTTCGCGTTGATCTCCTGCGCCGCGAGGCGTGCGCCGCGCAGCATGCCGATGCCGGTGTCCTTCTGATCGCCGGTCAACGGCCCCTCGAGGCCGATGCGGATCGTCTCCGACGCGGCGGCCGTGGTGGTCGTCGAGTCCGAGGACGAGTCGGAGGAGGAACAGGCTCCGAGAGCGAGGGCGCCGACGGCGACGAGGCCGAGGGCGGCGAGGAACGGGCGGCGCATGGCGTCTCCAGGGTTGTCCGATGGGTGCGCCGGATCCTCGCACATCGCCGGGCGGTCGACTGTTCCCACGGGCGCGTCCGCCATCGGCGGCCGTGTTCGTCACACTTCGTGCTGCGGCGGTGACCGATCGTGACCAAGCGTGAATGATCGGGTCGCAGCGCGGGTCAGGCGTCCGTGCGGACTCCGGCGAGGTAGGTCGCGAGCACGCCCACCCCGGCGATCTCGTCGGCCGGCACCCGCTGCGGGTCGGTCCCGAGGACGACGAGGTCGGCGTACTTGCCGACCTCGATGGTGCCGGAGACGTCGTCGGCGTGGACCTGCCACGCGGCGTCGATGGTGATGGCCCGCATCGCGGCCCCGACCTCGTCGCACTCGGCCGGGTTCAGCACCTCGCCGCCGTCGCGCATCACCCGGGTGACGGCGGTCTGCACCGAGAGCAGCGGATCGATGGCGGTGACGTTGAAGTCCGAGTGGAAGCTCGGGCGGAGGCCGACCCGTCGCGCACTCGCGACCGGGTCGAGACGGCCGGCCCGTTCGGGTCCGAGGATGTGGTCGCGCAGCGCACGCCCCCAGTAGTGGACGTGGTTCATGAGGAAGGAGGGCGAGATCCCTACCGCAGCCATCCGGCCCAGTTGATCGTCGGTCGGGATCGAGCAGTGCTCGATCCGATGCCGGAGGTCGGTGGACGCGCCCGGACCGAGCGCGTCCTCGTACGCGCCCACGACCTGTTCGATCGCACCGTCGCCGTTCGCGTGGACCATGACCTGCCAGCCCTCGGCGGCGCGCGCCCGGATCGTGTCCACGAGGTACGAGGACGGGTAGTTCGGGTGCCCGCAGTCATCGGTCCCGAGGTACGGCTGCGCCTGGAACCCGCTCCGGCCCTGGTTCGACCCGTCGGACACGATCTTCCACGAGGTGACCCGGGCCATGTCGTCGCCCGCGAACGGAGTGAGGGGCGTCGCCGCGAAGGCGCGGGCGGCGTTGTCGACGATGGCGACAGAGACCCGCGTGGGCAGGCGACCCGCCCCGGCGAGTGCATGGAGGATGTCGAGCTCACCCGCCCCGAACAGTGCGCCCGTGCTCGCCTCGTGGAAGCGGGTGACCCCGCGGCGAGCCGCGGTGCGCAGCACGTCGACGACGTTGTCGTGCAGCTGGTCCTGGGAGGCGAGCGGGACGGGGGCGAGGATCCGTCCGATCGCCGGCATCTCCCCGAACGCACCGTCGAGGTGCCCCGCGGCGTCGCGCCCGAAGGTACCGCCGGCCGGTGCGGTGCTCGCGTCGTCGAGCCCGGCCGCCGCGATCGCCCGCGAGTTGGCGTACACGAAGTGCATCGACGCGTTGAGCACGATCGCCGGGTGGTCGGGGACGATCCGATCGAGGGCCGCCCGGCTGAGGGCCGGCTCGCCGGGCAGCAGGGACGGGTCGTAACGCTTGGCCAGCAGCCACCCGTCCTCCGGGAGGTCGGCCGCCGCGGCGCGCAGCGCGTCGCAGATCTCGTCGAAGGTGCCGTGCGCGATCGGGGAGGCGTCGACCCAGTGGTCGATCACGGCCGAGATCCACAGGTGCGCGTGCGGTTCGACGAATCCCGGGTAGCAGACGGTATCGCCGAGCTCGAGCACCTCGGTGTCCGGACCCCGACGGTCCTCGACCTCGGCCCGGGTCCCGACGGCCACGATGCGCCCGCCCGCGATCGCGATCGCCTCGGCCTCCGGACGGTTCGGATCCATGGTGACCACGCGACCGAGGACGAGGAGGTCGGCCGTACCGGGGTCGACGAACGGTGCGCGGGCCACCGGGACCCGCGGTCCGGGTGCGACCGGTCGGTGATCGACGAGGCGGCCCACCCACGCGGGGGGAGTGCAGGCCGGGCAGTGCTCGTGCAGCAGGGTGGCGTGGTGCATGCGGTGATCGTACGGGCCGGTCGGCTCGTGCCCGTGCGGTGTCCGCTCGTACCATCCGGGTCGTGGACTTCGCCTGGACCCCTGAGCAGGTGGCGCTGCGCGATCGGGCCCGCACCGTGGCGGCCGACGCGGTGGCGCGCCACGGGCGTCACAACGACGCCTGGATCAACGGCTTCTCCAAGGAGTTCGCCCGCGAGATGGCGGCCGAGGGGTGGATCGGCATGACCTGGCCGACCGAGTTCGGGGGTGGCGGTCGGCCCGCGATCGACCGGCTCATCGTGGGCGAGGAGCTCATCGCGGCAGGCGCGCCGATCGCCGCCATGTGGTTCGCGGATCGCCAGATGGGGCCCGCCCTCATCTCCTACGGACGGCCCGACCAGCAGGCGGAGTTCCTCCCGAGGATCCTCTCGGGGGAGACGACCTGGTGCATCGGCATGAGCGAGCCGAACGCGGGCAGCGACCTCGCGAGCCTCAAGACCGCGGCGCTGCGCGAGGGCGACGAGTGGGTCATCAACGGTCAGAAGATCTGGACCTCGTTCGGCGAGGTCGCCGACTACTGCTACCTCATCTGCCGGACTCGCACCGAGGGACCGCCGCACGCCGGCATCTCGGAGATCATCGTGCCGATGGACACGCCGGGTATCGAGGTGCGGCCGATCACCGACATGACGACGAACCGTCACTTCTGCGAGGTGTTCTTCACCGACGTGCGGGTACCGGTCGCCAACCTCGTCGGCGAGGAGGGCGGGGCGTTCCGGCAGACGATGGTCCAGCTCGAGCACGAGCGGGGCGGAATCGACCGGCTCGTGTCGAACCGGGCGCTCTACGAGTACGCGCTCGCCCGCGCCGATCGGAACGACCGGCTCGTGCGCCAGCGGATCGCGGACCTCGAGATCTCCTACCGCATCGGCCGCATCCTCGTGATCCGCGAGGTGCTCAAGCAGGCCCCCGCCGGCTTCAGCGCGGCGACGAAGTGCTTCTGCACCGAGCACGAGGCCCGGGTCGCCGACTTCGTCGCCCACGTGCTCGGGCCCGACGCCCTCCTGTGGGACGACGTCACCCGGGGCCTGTGCTACGCGCCCGGCTACACGATCATGGGCGGCACCTCGAACGTCATGCGCAACATCCTCGGGGACCGGGTCCTCGGCCTGCCCCGCTGACGGCCGCACCGTCCCCTCGGAGGGTCCCCGGACCCCCGTTCACACACCGTTCACAATCGGGCAACGGTCGGGAAAACCCGGGCGGGCACGCTCACGATCGTTCCGGGAGGTTCCCGGGCTCCGGGGCCGGATGGGCCCGGTTCGGTGGGGCTGCGTAGATTCGGCGCTCGACCCACCCAGACGCAGGTGAAGGAGAGACAGTGGCCTACCAGGCGGAGTACATCTGGATCGACGGCACGGAGCCGACGGCCAAGATCCGTTCCAAGACGAAGATCATCCACAAGGACGCCCCGGCCTCCGTCGCCGACCTCCCGATCTGGGGCTTCGACGGCTCGTCGACCAACCAGGCCACGGGCGACAAGTCGGACTGCGTGCTCAAGCCCGTGTTCATGTGCCCGGACCCGATCCGCGGCGGGGACAACGTGCTCGTGATGTGCGAGGTGTTCCTCGTGAACGACACGCCGCACCCGACGAACACCCGTGCCGCGCTGCGCGAGATCGCGGACAAGTACGCCGCCCAGGAGCCGATGTTCGGCATCGAGCAGGAGTACACCTTCTTCAAGGGCGGGCGGCCCTACGGATTCCCGGAGACCGGGTTCCCCGCCCCGCAGGGCGGGTACTACTGCGGCGTGGGCGCGGACGAGATCTTCGGCCGTGACGTGGTCGAGGCCCACACCGAGGCCTGCCTCGAGGCCGGGCTCGAGATCTCCGGCATCAACGCCGAGGTGATGGTCGGCCAGTGGGAGTACCAGATCGGGCCGTTGGGTCCGCTGGACGCCGCCGACCAGATCTGGGTGTCGCGCTGGCTCCTCTACCGCATCGCGGAGGAGTTCGACGTGATGGTGACCCTGGACGCCAAGCCGGTGAAGGGCGATTGGAACGGCGCCGGTGCGCACACCAACTTCTCCACCAAGGCCATGCGCGAGGACGGCGGCTGGGACAAGATCATCGCCGGGTGCGAGGCCCTCGGGAAGAAGGCCGACCTGCACATCGCCCACTACGGCCACGACATCGAGAGCCGGCTCACGGGTGCGCACGAGACGCAGCGGTACGACCAGTTCTCGTACGGCGTCTCCGACCGCGGTGCGTCCATCCGTATCCCGTGGCAGTGCGAGATCGACCGGAAGGGCTACCTCGAGGACCGTCGTCCGAACGCCAACTGCGACCCGTACGTGGTCACGCGGCTCATGGTCGACACGATCTGCGGCGAGCTCGCCTGATCCACCTCCGATCCGGAACGTGAACGGGGCCCCGGCCGAGTGCCGGGGCCCCGTTCACGTCCTGCTCCTCGCGGAGTGCGGATCACTGGCGGGCCCAGGCCTCGAGCGCCTCGGACTCGGCGAGGCCCTCGTGGTCCCGGCCGTGCGCGATGCGGATCTCGACGAGGTCAAGCCCGCCCTCGAAGGCGAACTCGTCGTCGTAGTGCTCGCTCACGGGGGAGCCGTGGTCGTACCCGACGCTCGGCCCGATGCTCGAGATGACGTTCATGACGAACGGGATCTCGACCGTGCCGCACTCGGCTCCGTCGACGACCACGGTCGCGATGCCATCACGCTTGATGCGGCGGAAGCGCACGCCCACGGAGCTCGTCCCGACCGGCACGGGGACGGAGGACTCGACCACGTGGTGATCGCCGAAGCAGTTGTAGTCGAAGACCAGTCGGTCCCGTTGCACGAACACGCTGAACCCGGAGTTCTCGGTCCCGCTCGCGTACAGCACGCCGCCCTGTCCGGCCGCTCGCGTGATGGACGCCTCGAGGTCCCAGGACCGTCCGCCGACGGGCGCGCTCGCCTGCGCGGGCATCGGCGCCATCGGCGGGCGGTAGCGGTACACCCGGTCGACCGGGTGCGGCGAGCGCTCGCGGAACCGCGCGCCGAACAGTTCGATCCCGCGGTCGTCGAGCGGCAGCACCCCGTGCTCCTCGGCCTCGCGCCACCAGATCTCGATCATCTCGGCGAGCTTCTCGGGCATCTCGGCGGCGAGGTCGTTGCACTCCGAGCGGTCCTCGGCGACGTGGTACAGCTCCCAGCGGTCCTCGTCGAACGGGGTCCCCGGGTCGTGCTTCGTGACCGCCTTCCAGCCCTCGTGGTAGATGCCGCGGTGGCCGTGCATCTCGAAGTACTGCACGGTCTTGTGGCTCTCGGCCGTCGCGTCGTCGAGGGTGTAGGCCATCGAGGTGCCGGTGACCGGCATCTGCTCGAGGCCCCGGAAGGTGGCGGGCGGGGTGACGTCGAGCAGCTCGTAGATGGTGGGGACGATGTCGTTCACGTGGTGGAACTGGTCCCGAAGACCTCCGCCGTCGGTGATGCGTGCGGGCCAGTGCATGATGAGGGGCACATGCACGCCGCCCTCGTGGGTGTTCTGCTTGTAGTACTTGAAGGGCGCGTTCCCGGCCTGGGCCCAGCCCCACGGGTAGTTCGCGTGGCTGTGCGGCCCGCCGATGTCGTCGATGCGCTGGATGGCCTCGTCGGGCGTCTCGATGAGGAAGTTGAAGAACTTCATCTCATGCATGACCCCGAATGGCCCGCCCTCCTGGCTCGCGCCGTTGTCGGACAGCAGGATCACGAGCGTGTTGTCGAGCTCGCCGAGAGCCTCGAGCGCGTCCATGAACCGACCGATCTGCGCATCGGTGTGGTCGAGGAACGCCGCGTAGGCCTCCTGCAGGCGGATGGCGAGCCGCTGCTGGTTGTCGGGCAGGTCTTCCCAGGGCTCGACCCCCGGGTTGCGCGGCGCGAGCTGCGTGCCCTCGGGCAGCAGGCCCATCGCCTGCTGGTTCGCGAACCAGCGCTCGCGAATGACGTCCCAGCCCTCGTCGAAGCGCCCGCGGTACTTGGCGAGGTACTCGGGCGGCGACTGGTGGGGCGCGTGGGTGGCACCGAACGCGAGGTAGGTGAAGAAGGGCCGGTCCGGGCGGATCGACTTCGAGTCGTGGACGAACTCGATCGCCTTGTCCACGAGGTCCTCGGAGAGGTGGTACCCCTCCTCGACCGTGCGGGGCGGCTCGATCATGTGGTTGTCGTACGTGAGCTCGGGATGGAACTGGTCGGTCTCGCCGTCGAGGAACCCGTAGTACCGGTCGAAGCCCCGCTGCAGCGGCCACTGGTCGTACGGGCCCGCCGCCGAGGCGCGCTCCATCGGGGTGAGGTGCCACTTGCCGAGCGCGAACGTCGTGTACCCCTCGTCGCGCAGCACCTCGGCGACCGTCGCCGCGTGGTTGGAGATGTGACCCGTCATGTGGGGGAAGCCGGTGATCCAGTTGGAGATGGACCGCATGCCGACGCTGTGGTGGTTGCGCCCGGTGAGGAGCGCGGCGCGCGTGGGGGAGCACACGGGGGTCACGTGGAAGTTGGTGAACCGCAGGCCCCGTGCCGCGAGGGCGTCGATGTTCGGGGTCTCGATGGTCGACCCGAAGCACCCGAAATGGGAGAACCCGAGGTCGTCGAACAGGATGATGACCACGTTCGGGGCGTCGTCGCCCGGGTGGGCGGGGGTGGGCCACCACGGCTCGGAGTCGGCGAGGTACCGGCCGATCTTCCCCTCGTACTGTCCGTACTGACGCATGGGTCCCCCTCGACGCGTGCGGTGGTGGCGCGGCGGCGCCGGTCGGGCGATCCTAAGAATGTGGCAGTCGGAGTGTCAACACTTGCGACTCGGATCAGACCCGGCTGATGACGTCCTCGCCGAAGCGGGCCAGCGTGGTCTCCGGGTCGGCCATGTGCAGCACCGACGGGATCACGCAGCGGGTGATGCCGATGTCCTCGAGTGCGTGCACCGCGCCGATGGGGTCGGGTCCGAACACGTCGGGGCTGCCGGCGGTGAGTTGGATGCGGTCCGCGTCGCGACCGGCCTCCGCGGCGGCCTCGCGCATCACGCCGAACAGCCGCGTGAGCTCCTCGTTGCTGCCCTTCCCGGGGAAGAAGCCGTCGCCGAGTCGTCCGGCCCGACGCGCCGCGGCGTCGGAGTGACCGCCGATGTGGATGGCCACCGATCCCTGCGCGGGTTGGGGCCGCTGGATGCAGTCGGTGAAGGTGGTGAAGCGGCCCGCGTAGGAGGCGCGGTCCTGGGTCCAGAGCGCGCGCATCGCCTCGATGTGGTCGTCGGTGCGGGCGCCGCGCTCGCGGAACGGCACCCCGATGGCGTCGAACTCCTCGGCGAGCCAGCCGACGCCGATGCCGAGTTCCACCCGTCCGCCCGACATGACGTCGAGGGTGGCGACCTCCTTGGCGAACACGACCGGGTTGCGCTGCGGGAGGATCACGATGCCGGTGGCGAGGCGGATCGTGGTGGTGGCGGCGGCCACGAACGCGAGCCAGATGAGCGGGTCGGGGATGGGGGCGTCCTCGGAGCCGGGCATCTTCCCGGAGCGGTCGTACGGGTATTCGGACTCGTAGCCCGCGGGCACGACGACGTGCTCGACGGTCCACAGCGACTCGAAGCCGGCGGCCTCGGCGGCGCGGGCGAAGCGGGTGGCGCCCTCGGTCGTGGCGAGCGGTCCGACGTTGGCGAACGCGATCGAGAAGTCCATGGCCCCTCCCCGGGGTGCGGCGGTGACGACTATTGGCACTGCGACTGCCGGAACGTAGCATCGGGCACGACGCCCTGTCCCGGGGTCCGTCGCACGAACCGCCGCTCGGCCCGGAGGATTGAACCCATGACCGATCTCGTGCTCGACTCGCTGCAGCGCCGGATGCGCACGATGCACGGGCTCTACTACCAGGCCACCGGGTCGATGACGCTCGAGCACGTGAACCACTTCGAGCGCGAGGGCGTGCTGCCCATCGCCTTCTCGCTGTTCCACTACACGAACATGGAGGACGCCTCCTTCATGCTCATCTCCGGCATGACGCCGATCTGGAACGACGAGTGGCAGGACCGGGTCCGGATGACGGTGAACGACCACGGCAAGCACCGGACGGTCGACGAGATGATCCACCAGCGCATCGGCGACTACGAGGCGTTCTGCGAGTACCAGCGCACCGTCTTCGATCGCACCGAGGCCTGGCTCGCCGAGGTCGACCCGGCGATCTTCACGAAGGTGCTCATCACCCGTCCGTTCCCGCCCCAGGTCGCGAGCACCTACAGCGCCCGGGTGGCCGGCGACGACGGCATCACCGTCCTCGACGGACTCGAGTGCTGGCTGTACCAGCACGGCCTGCGCCACATGGGCGAGATCGAGTTGGCCCGAGGCCTCGTGGGGCTCGGGGGTATGACCTCCTGAACGTCGTTCGGGAGTGTTCGGCCCGATGGTGGACCGGCGCGGACGTTGCGTCCTACGCTCGCCCGATGCGCCGTCTCGCCACCCTCGCCCTCGCCGCGCTCGGGGCCTCGCTGCTCGTGCCGGCCGCCGCCTCGGTCGCCTCGGCGGCCCCGCGTCGGGCGGTGCTGCCGTACACGGTGCAGAACCTCCACTACGAGTCGCCGGTGTTCCACCTCACGCCGGGCCAGAACACCATCGACACCGACCTCCTGCCGGTCGCGATCGGCGGCGTCGCGATGCGGCCGGCGGTCCCGGGGTGGATCACGGGGATCACGCCGAACCTCATCTACACCGACGGCACGGTCCCGCCGGTCGAGACCATCCACCTCCACCATGCGGTGTGGCTCAACGTCTCGCGGCTCGACTGGACCGCACCGGGCTTCCCCGAGCGCTTCTTCGCCACCGGTGAGGAGAAGACGGCGATGAGCCTGCCGGCGCCGTACGGGTACCGGTACGACCCGAACGACACGTGGGCGCTCAACCACATGCTGCACGTGCTCGACGATCAGTCCCATGACGTCCGCCTGACGTGGGACCTCACGTTCGTCCCGGCCTCCACGGCGGGGACCCGCATCAAGGAGGCGTTCCCGCTCTGGATGGACGTCCAGAACGGATCGTCGTACCCGGTCTTCGACGTCGCCGCCGGCAGCGGGGCAGCGGGCGTCTACACGTACCCGACCGACGCGACCGATCCCTACGGTGGCGGCGCCCCGAAGAACGAGTACACGATCCCGGTCCGCGGTGCCCTCATCCAGACCGGCGGCCACCTCCACCCGGGCGGGCTCCACACCGATCTCTCGCTCCGGCGCACGATGCGCTCGGGGGTGGTCCGGACCGCACACCTGTTCCGGTCCGAGGCCCAGTACTTCGAGCCCGCCGGTCCGGTCTCGTGGGACGTCGCGATGACCGTGACCCCGCCGACCTGGAAGGTCGGGGTGCGTGTCGGGGACGTGCTGTCCACGACGGCGACCTACGACACGTCGCGGTGGTCCACCTACGAGGACATGGGCATCATGGTCACCTGGTTCGCGCCCTACCGCGGTGGGCGGAGTGCGTTCGGTCGCATCCCGGTCGACGTCCCCGGGGTGACCACCCACGGCCACCTGGCCGAGAACGACAACCACGGCGGCGGGTACGACCCGGGCTTCTCCGACGCGTCCACGCTCCCCGGCGTGGGGGCTCCCACCGTGTCGGGCATCCCGACGATCGACATCACGAACTTCGAGTACGAGCCGGGTGACCTCGATTTCGCCACCCAGATCCCGACGGTGGCGGCGGGGACCGGGCTGCGGTTCCGGAACCTCGACGCGCCGAGCTACGGGGACGGCATCTGGCACACGATCACGACCTGCGCGCTGCCGTGCAACGGTTCGACCGGGATCGCGTACCCGCTCTCCGACGCGTCGGTCCAGCTCGATTCGGGGCAGCTCGGCAACTACGGCCCGCCCACCGCGGGTCGGCGCACGTGGACGACGCCGACGGACCTCTCCCCGGGCGACTACTCGTACTTCTGCCGAGTGCACCCGTTCATGCGGGGCGCGTTCCGCGTCACCCCGAACTGATCCCGGCGCGGATCAGCGGCCCTCGTCGGGGCCCTCGGCGGTCTGTGCCGCGAGGGAGGCGTGCACTTCGGCCATGTCGATCTCGAGGACCCGGGTGATGAGCTGCTCGAGCATCTGCTCGGGCAGCGCACCCGGTTCGCCGAAGAGCTGGACCTGCTCGCGGAACACCATGAGCGTCGGGATCGACATGATGTTGAACGCGGCGGCCAACGCCTGCTCGGCCTCGGTGTCGACCTTGCCGAACACGATCTCCGGGTACCGCTCGGCCGCCGCCTCGAACACCGGGGCGAACATGCGGCAGGGTCCGCACCACTCGGCCCAGAAGTCGAGGATCACGATGTCGTTGCCGGTGACCGTCTCCTCGAAGTTGTCGGCGGTGATGGTCACGGTGGGCATCGGGGCTCCGTCCTGTTCCGGGGGTGGGCCGGATGGTACCCGCACCCCGGCGACGGCCGCAGGGGTCGTCAGCACCCGGGCGTGGTGACGGCGCCCGGCGCGCACTCCATCCAGGCGTTGATGTCGAGGGTCACGTCGCCGAAGCCGACGATCTGATCGATGCGGGGGTCGTAGGCGACGTTCATGTTGTTCTTGATCTGAATGTTGTTGCCGTAGACCGCGCCGTTGAACTGTGCACTGTTCTTGAACGCGATCGGCCCGTTCGGGGCGAACAGGAGCACCGCGGTGTTGTCGCCCCCGGCGAGGTTCGTCGCCGACATGTCGAAGTCGTTCTTGAACCCGATGGCGCAGTCGCCCGGGTTGCCGCCCGTCGTCGTGCAGCTGGCCGCCGGCGCCGAGTAGTACGACACGAGCACGAGGACCTTGTCCGAGGTGTTCGCGGCCCCGACGCCGCCCGAGGCCTCGATGGGGGCGTCGGTGGCGACGATGGTCGTGTCGCCGACGATCGAGACCCCGGTGAGGTCGATCGGCGTGGCCGCCGAGCCGCCCTCGATGTAGAAGGTCCCCTGCAGGCCGTTGCGGTTCGCATCGAGGTACGCGTTGAACTGCGCGTAGTCGGCCGGGAACGTGTAGGTGTGCATCGAGGAGGCCGGGTAGTTCGCGGCGTTCCAGCTGAAGATCGGCATCCGCTCGGAGGCGGCGGCGGTCGTGCAGGTCTGGGCCGAGCGCGTCCCGCTCGATCCGCTGCCGGTGATCGAGCCCCAGGCCGTCACCGAGCCGGCGACGGTGCCGTCGTTGGCCACCGAGTACCGGGAGTGGAGCGTGTCGTCCGCGCAGCCCGGGGTGCTCGAGGAGGCCTTGACCCGTCCTCCCACGGTGCCGCGGTTCGACACGGTGATGGCGGTGCCCGCGGAGTCGTAGCCGCCCGACCACAGATCCCCGTCGGCCGACGATCCTTGCTGCATGGAGATCCATCCGGTCGCCGCGGTCACGTGGCCGCTGCCCACGGTGCCGGCTGGGCACTCCGAGGCGCCGGCCTTCCGGACCGCGTCGTTCGCGTACACGGTCACGTTCGTGTTGGCCCAGATGTCGCCGCACACGACGTTGTTGTTCTTGGTGGTGACGTCGGAGAGCGAGAAGAGGGCGTACCGGAAGGAGGTGGGCGGGGCGAGGATGACGCGCAGACGCCGACTCGCGGTGAGCGAGGCGGCGGTCCCGACGGTGCCCACCGAGTCGATCTGGTAATGCTTGCGGGGGAGGGCGGTCACCCGGTACTGCCAGGTGCCCTCGGCGGTCGTACCGCTCTGCACGCCGGTCGGCGGGACGCCATTGGTGGACTGCAGGTACGCGATCGCCTGGTGGACGCCGGACTCGGCGACGTGGACGGCGGCCCCCCAGGAACGGTTGCGCGCGGTGGTGGTGGCGGTGTGGTTCTGGGTGGTCAGCATCACCACGACGAGCGCGGACACGATGAACATGACGAGGAGCATCGTGACCATCGCCATGCCCTGTTCGCCGCGTGCCCGCATCTGCTGGACGCTCATGGTGGTCGGTCGGTTCGTGGTCATGTCTGCACCCGGTTTCGGAGGTTGACCTCGGAGTCGAGGACGAGGGTCGTCTCGGGGTCCCGCTTGGGCTTCACCTGGAGGATGATCCGCACCCACTGGGCCCCGGGCACCGGCGGGGCCGACTGGTACGAGAAGATCGACGTCGTGGCGAGGCCGGTCTGGACCGTGATCCAGGCGCCGGCGTCGAGACGACGCTTGAGCACGCCGGTGCCGGCGTCGTAGGTGATGGTGCGGGGCACGCCGCGCACGTAGGTCGTGAACACGATGTGGCTCGCCGTCGAGTTGGCGTCATCGACCGCGGTCGCCTGACGGAGTTCCTTCGTCATCCCGTTGAGCACGAGGCGCATCGAGTCGAGGCTCTGGGTGCGATCGGCCTGGTAGGCCTCCGCCCGGGTGAAGGCGTTGAGGGTCTGGATGAGCACCAGCCCGATGATGGCGAGGAGGGACACCGTGATGAGCAGCTCGATGAGCGTGAAGCCGTCGCTGCGGCGGGCATCGGGGGTCGGCCGGTCCATCACACGCACTGGTTCTTCGCGAGGGTGATGGTGTTCGAGGTCGTCGACTCGTTGCCCGCCCTGTCGTAGGCCGCGATCGCGAACCGCAGCGAGGTGAGCGACTTGGCGCTCGTGTCGCTGGCGCTCAGCCCGGTCGTGCTCGACACGATCGACCACGACACGCCGTCGGTCGACCGGTAGACCCGGTACCCGACGAGGTTCGTGTCGGTGCTGGAGCCCCAGGCGAGGTTGACGGTGCGGTCCGCACCGGAGCAGGAGACGGTCCGGGTCAGGGTGCCCGGGGTGGTGGGGCTCGTTGCGTCGAGGATGACGCTCCGGCTCCCGATGCTCCAGACGGTGCCGGCGGCGTTGCGGGCCCGGCCGAGGATCGACTTCGTGCCGTCGCCGGCGTTCACCGTCCACCCCAGCGTCGGGTTCGATGCGTCCCAGGCGGTCTCGGCACCGTAGGTGGCTCCACCGTCGTTGGAGAACGACACCCACACGGGTTCGGCGCACACCCCCATGGCGAGGGTGAGGGTGACGGTGCGGGTCGCGGTGTAGCCGACGAGCGCGCCGGAGCCGTTCGACACCGAGAACGACCCGCACCCGTTCGGGGGCACGGTCGGGGTCGAGGGCGGCGTGGTCGTCGTCGAGGTCGTGGTCGAGGAGGCCGCGGTGCGGGGTACCGAGACGGTCCCGGCCGTGAACAGCACCGACTCGCGCAGGACGCGCGCGGTGCCGGGCACCGACACGTCGCGGTACTTCACGACGACCGAGATGCGCTTGAGGTTCTGGGTCCCGGGGACGTCCGGCGCGTCGACCCAGGTCACGAACTGGTACACGTCGACCTTGGTGGTCCCGATGACCACCGGGCTCTCGACGTGGAGCACGGGACCCGGGGTGGCGGCGTCGACGATGAGCGGTTCGAAGTCCCCCTTCCCGGTGACGTCGTAGCTCGCGCCGTCCTGCGAGACGAACGCGTCCGGGTTGGTGGGATCGGCGGAGCGCACCGGCGGCTCGTTCATGGCCATCTGCGCGTAGTCGACGTCCCGCAGTTCCTCGAGGCGCTTGTTCGCGGTGGCCTCGGCGACCTGACGCTGCCGCCCGAGCGCGACGACGCGGTAGGCGACGCCGATCGACGAGCTCAGACCGACCATAACGACCGCCAGCAGGGTCATGGCGACGACGAGTTCGATGAGGCTCATGCCGGCCTCGGAGGACCGGGGGTCGGCGTCGATCGGGCGCGCGTCGGCCCGGCGTGACGCCCGTGCCCGCCGGACCGCGTCCAGCATCCCGTCCTCCTCGACCCCGGCACCCGGGTGGTGCCTCAGCCCCGGGTATCGGCAGCGGGGCCCGTCCCCTTGACCGGGGCGGCCCGCGGGCCGCGCGACCGGGTCGGGCCGGGTCGGGTCAGCCGCCGTGGAGGGCGACGGCCTCCCGGAGGACCTCGACGAGGCGGGCGGTCGTGACCCGGGCGTCGAAGCGCTCCAGGGCCCGCACCCGCCCGGCCCGGCCCATCGCCCGGGCACCCTCGGGGTCACCGAGGATGCGGGCGATGGCGGCCGCGAGGGCGTCGTCGTCCGCATCCGGATCGACGAGCAGCCCGGTCTCCCCGTCGGCCACGACCTCCGGGACCGCGGCCACCGCGAGCGCCACGGTGGGGACCTCTGCCGCCATGGCCTCGACGAGCGCGTACCCGAACGTGTCGATACGGGACGGGAACACGAACACGTCCGTCTCCGCGAACAGCGTGCGCAGCCGCGGGTCCCCGGGTCGGAAGTCGCGGAACACGCGCAGACCCGGCTCCCGGCCCACGTCGTCGCGGGTGACGAGGTTGAGGTCGGCGTCGGCCCGGAACGACCGACGCCAGAGTTCCAGCAGCCGGCTTCCACCCTTGCGCTGCATGCTGAAGCCGACGAACGTGATCTGCGGTCGATCGCGGGCGATGCGGCCCAACGCCTCCGGCATCGTGATGCCGTACGGGATGAGTCGGATCCGGGTCGGGTCCACTCCGTACTCATCGCGCAGTGACCCGGCCACCCACTCCGATTGGGCCACCACGAGGGTCGCGGCCTCGTACACCCGGCGTTCGAACCGTTGCGAGGTCGTGACGCGCCGGTCCGTGCCGCGCCCGGGGCGTCGGTAGGGGAGCAACGGCGCGCCCTGGGCCGTCGTCGCGTCGGTGCCCACCACCGAGGGTCGGTCCCGGAGCAACCCGTCGATGAGGAGCGCCGCGTTCTGCGAGTACACGTGGATCACGTCGTACGGGTCGGGCCACGACCGGAGTCGACGGCGCACGACCGCGCTCGTGCCGAGTTGGACCCGCAACGCCTGGAGGTCGGCGTCGGCGCGGGCCAGTCCCGGCACCGACGACGCCGCCGCCCGGCGCAGGGTGCCGGCCGGCGGGACATCGAGGAACTGGGGTCGGGTGCTCGGGTCGTCCCGGAGCGCAGCACGGATCGCGAGGTGCAGGGTGGCGTGCCCGCCCATGTTCTCGTTCACGAACAGCGGGCGGATCGGCGGGGTCACCCGGTGGCTCCCGGCGCGCGGCTCGGTCTCATCGCATCGGAGCCTAGGGCGCTGGTGGCCGTACGCTTGCGTGCCGACACGATGAGGGAGGCGTCAGCACCGTGAAGTCGAACGACGCCTGCTGGTGCGGGAGCGGACAGAAGTACAAGCGGTGCCACAAGCCGCTCGAGCGCCCGTTGCGGCCGGGTGCGGTCTCGCCGATGCGCAGCGTGCCGCCGATGATCGGTCGACCGCCGTACGCGGACACGGGCGAGCCGCCGCCCGGCCGCGAGGCGGCGGTGAAGGCGCCGGAGGTCATCGAGCGCATGCGGGCGGCCTGTCGGGTCGCGGCGGAGATCCTCCGGGACGCGGGCACGCTGGTCGCCCCCGGGATCACCACGGATGCGATCGACGTCGCCGTGCACGAGGC
>Ga0075471_10001358_pt1 | contig 16010 bp, 10 predicted proteins | sample DEB19_08_DNA_2_FD_74787 | JGI IMG/M metagenome (GOLD analysis project Ga0075471, IMG submission 74787) | Aqueous microbial communities from the Delaware River and Bay under freshwater to marine salinity gradient to study organic matter... | ecosystem: Environmental > Aquatic > Marine > Coastal ... | reverse complement strand
CTTCAGCAACCGGAAAATCTTTGGCGCAGTATATGCAGGAGCGCATCTGGCATCCGGCCGGCATGGCGGCAACGGCCACGTGGCTGAAAGGCAAGACGGGCCACGAGATCGCCGGTTGCTGCCTGCAGGCGGCGACGCGTGATTATGCGCGGCTCGGTCTATTCATTCTCGCCAACGGCAATGTCGACGGTCGGCAAATCGTTCCGCCGGATTGGTTTGTCGAGGCGACGCGGAAGCAGAAAGACATCGGTCAACCGGGTCGCGGGTACGGCTTCCAATGGTGGACGTACGACGATGGATCGTTCGCCGCGCAGGGCATTTACGGACAGGGCATTTTCATCGACCCGCAGCGACGTCTGATCATCGCATCGAACTCCAACTGGACACGCGCAGCGATTGGTCCGGAGTCAAAAGCGCGACAAGAGTTCTACAACGTGGTGCGCGCCGCGGTGGACCGCACGAGCCCTTGATCCGTACGCGCCCCCGTCGTCAGCGCAACACCGGCAACGTGTCGTCGATGGCGTGGAAAACCCGATTTCGGCAATCGGCGGCATCGATGCAGGCGAGTGTCAGTCGCGCGAGTCCGCGTCGTGATACGGAGCCGTAGGATTTTTGATCGCTGACCAAGCGGGCATTTTCCGGCGTGCCTTCCGGCGGGTCGCGCAGAACGGCATTGCGAATGATCGTGTACGAGACGCCCGAGGCGATCGCGGCGTTCTCACCGATCTCTTTGGCCACGAACAACCGGCGCATCGCCGGGTAGCGTTCAGGCGGATACGCATCCTTGCTGAGACCGACACCCACCGAGCTGTGCAGGATGAGTTGTTTGACGCCGGTGGCGCCCGCCCATTTTGCGATGTGGGTACCGCTGGTCGCGAAGAAGTCGACATCCGCGCCGCTGCGTCCCAGCGCATCGACGACGACGTCGAAACGGGTGCTCTGCATGGCGCGTCGTACATCGGCTTCGATCGTCACGTCGCCTTCGATGAAATGCACATCGACTTTCGTCAATCGATCACGGTCGGACGTCGGCCGTACGAATACCGTGACATCGTGACCCGCACCTTGCAGTGCGCGAACGATTTGGGCGCCGAGTTGCCCCGAGCCGCCGAACACGATGATTTTCCGAGACGCCGCGACGGGCGTCGGTGCGGCGTCCGACACCGTCGCATGAACAAGAAGTCCGAATGCCAGCATCGTGGTCAGCGCGGCTCGGCGGGTCGACCGAAACATCGTCTTTACCATGTGAGTCGCTCTTGAAGTTTTCCGGGCAACAATTTTTGCATGCGCTCGACGAATGCCGCGGGCAACTGCGAGAGATCATCCAGTACCACGCTGTCTACACGCCACAGCAATCCGCCGGGCCGGTTGCCCATGCGCAGCCAAGGTTGCCACTCCGCCTGACTGGTCCACGAATAGCTCGCGGGCACATGAGTCCGCCGTGAATCGAACACGTGCTCGAGTCGGCAGACCCATTGATCGATCGAAAACTCGTTGCGGACCGTCGGACCTGCCTGCAGCCGACTTGCTGCATGGCGGGTGAGCCACACGCTGTTGTCATGGATGCGCCAATTCAAAGATGGCGGACGGCCGATGGCGGTGCTCTCGAGGCCGACGCCGCCTTCGAGTTCCGGGCCAGTCGCCGGACGTAGCCAGGAATGCGTCGGGCCGCCTCTGAACGGCGGTGCCTCGAGCTTTTCGCCGGTCCACGGATTCTCGAATTTTTCGAGCCAGCGATCTTCCTCGGCGTGACGGTAGAACATCCAACTCTGGGATCGCTCCTCGACCGAGCCGTCATCGAGCCGGCGCGAGATACGCGATGTGAAACCTTCGACTCGATACAGGAGCCGTCCGAAGTCGGCGGGTGCCAAGGCTTGTCCGGGGATGGTCGCGAAGACGAAGCCGGGGTTGTGCAGCCAGCGTTGACGACCCGAGAGGTCGCCTTGCAGGCGGCCGATGAGCTCGGTGTTGAAAGCCGGATCGGCAATGCGAGTATCCGGTTTCTCTGCGCTCGTCGCGACGGTTGCAGCGCTCAGCCCCGATGTTGCGCTGAGCAGCAATCCGCTGCCGACGAGGCAATCACGTCGCGTCAACATAGGCTTCACTCCGTGCATGACCAGCGTCCTTCGACGCAAGATGAATTTGTCAGCGTGACGGCGCAACCGCCGCGGCGCCAGGCCGACGCGGATCCGCTGCCCCCAGGAAAAATCCTTTATCTATGACGATGGACTGCGCACTGCCCATGGTTTCGCTGACACGTATCTCGTGGCCCTTCTTTTTCAAAAGAGCAAGGGTGTCGGCATTGAAGTTCGGTTCAACCTCGAGCGGCCCCTCGCCTGCGGAGATGCGTGGTTGATGCGTCGCTTCGTCGATGTTGAGTTTGAAGTCGATGACGTTCACGAGTACTTGCAGGATGGTGTTCAAAATGCGTCCGCCACCGGGCGTGCCGACGGCCATCCAGGGCTGTTCACCTTTGAATACGAGCGTGGGTGTCATGGTCGACATCATGCGTTTGCCGGCTTGCATCGCGTTCGCCGGCATGGGTTCGCCACGGCTCGAAGCGAGAAACGCTTGCACGTGACTGTAGTTGTTCATTTGGTTGTTCAGCAGAAATCCGGCACCGTCGACCATCACGCCGGATCCGAAGTCCGAGCCGAGCGTGTAGGTGACGGACACGACGTTGCCGTAACGATCGGCGACTGAAAAGTGCGTGGTGTTCGGGCTCTCGTGCGCAAACGGGTCGCCGGCCTTGATTGCCGCGTTGGGTGTCGCCTTGTCGCGATCGATGAGTTTCGCCCGCTCTGCCGCGTAGGCTTTCGAGGTGAGACCTTGCAGCGGGATTTTGCCGAAGTCGATGTCGCCGAGATGCTTGACGCGGTCACGGTGCCCGAGTCGCATGGTTTCGGCGAGCAGATGTTCGGTTTCGGCGGATCCCGGCGACAGACCGCTCAAGTCGAACGTCTCGAGGATGTTCAACATGGTGAGCAGTGCCGCGCCCCCGCTGGCGGGGGGAGGCGTATAAACGGTGTAGCCGCGATAACTGCCGCGTAGCGGCTCGCGCTCGACGGCGCGGTAGGCTGCCAAGTCGTCGCGCGTGATCAGCCCGCCATGCTCACGCATGTCACGCTCGATGCGGGTCGCGACCTCGCCGCGATAGAACGCGTCGGCGCCTTTCTTCGAGATCTGTTGCAGGGTCCACGCTAGAGCGGGCTGCTTGAGTCGCTCGCCCGCGGCGTAGGCCGACCCGTCGGGTTTGAAAAACGTCTTGCGTCCCGCATCGCTCGTTGCCAGACGCTTTCGACCCCAGCCGAATACGAACGCTTCGTCGGCGCTGAGTACCAGGCCTTCACGTGCGAGTTTTTCAGCCGGTGCGACGAGCTCGGCCCATTTGGTGCGTCCGTATTTTTCGTGTGCGAGCCAAAGACCGGCGACGGTACCTGGTACGGCAGGGGCCCGATACCCCGTGGACGCGGCTGCGGATTCGCGGCCGTCCGGCGTGAGGTACATCTCGAGCGTCGCGGCTTTCGGGGCTACGCTGCGAAAGTCGATCACCGTCACTTTCTTTTGATCGGCCAGATACGCGGTCATGAAACCGTCGCCGCCAAGATTTCCGGCGCGCGGCAGGGTCACGGCCAAAGTAAAGGCGATCCCCACGGCGGCATCGATCGCATTGCCGCCGCGCGCGAGGATCCGCGCGCCGACGGCGCTCGCCGCTTCGTTTTGCGACACGACCATGCCGTCGAGCCCGACGCGGGGCGAATGGATGCTCGGGTATTCGAGAAGAGACTGTTGCTGCGCCTGCGCAACGTCGACGGCGCCGAGGCCGGCGAACAGCGTGAAAGCCAGGGTGAAGATCAAATATAGACGACGGGTTTTGAACGCATTCATAGATATGGACAATAGCATCGAATACGTCCATATTCCCGCACCAATTTCCGGAGGGTGACATGAAATCACGAGAAAAATGGGTCGCCGTATTGGGCGCGATGTTCATCACGACCACGATCGCTGCACAGAACGCAGGGCCTGCGGGGCGCGATGCTCCTGCCGAGGGAGAGCTCGCCGAAGTGGTGATCGTCGGATCGCAGATTCGCGGCCTCAAAGTCACCGACGTATTGCCGGTGACTGTCGTCGAGAAAGAAGACATCGTCGCGACGGCGGCGGTTTCGGGCGACGAACTGTTTCGTTCGATCCCGCAAGCCGGTGACGTGCAGTTTCAGGAAGCGCGTACGACCGGAAATTTGAACGATGCGCGCGGTGATACCTCTTCCATCAACTTGCGCAATCTCGGTACCGGCAACACGCTGGTGCTGTTGAACGGGCGCCGCGTCGTGCCCGCCCCGGGCACCCAGACTGAAAACTTGGTGCCCGTGCAAACGGCGAACACGAATGCATTCCCGATTTCCGGCGTGAAGCGCGTCGAAGTGCTGCGTGACGGCGCGGCCGCGATCTACGGCACCGATGCCGTTGCCGGCGTCGTCAACACGGTGCTCGAAACGGACTTCAAAGGTGTGCGCGCCGAAGCGCAATACGGCGGCTCCGAAGGCACGAACTATCGTGAAACCACGATCAACGTGAAAGCGGGTACGCGGTTCGAAAACGGCACTCGCGTCATGTTCTTCGGTGGATTCACCGGACACAACAAGCTGCTCGCGAGCGAGCGCGAGTATTCGGCGAGCGAAGATCACCGTGCGGCGGTGGCGAACACGCCCTGGGCGGGTGATACGGCGTTCGACAACCGCAGCACCTCATCGCCCTGGGGTTCGTTCACGGTCGTACCGAGCACGGTCGCCGTGCGACAGGGAACGGTTGCGCTCACCACCTCCGGCGTGTTCCACGTTGAGCCGGTGTCGAATACGGCGGCCGGATGCAGCAGCACCACGTACGGCGGCAATCTTTGCTTGCGAGCGGGCACCATCACCGGTGCCGTCGATCGCGAGCTTCGTTACAACGAGAACGCCGATCGCACCTTGAAAGGCGCGCTCGATCGATACAACGCGTTCACCACCGTCAGCCGGGATTTCGGCGGCGTCGAATTCTTCGGCGAAGCGGGTCTGTATCACGCTTTGTTCAGCGGTCTGCGCGAACAGTCGGCGCCGCTCTCGAGCGCGGTCATCTCGGTTCCCGCGAGCAACTACTACAACCCGTTCGGCCCGACGACCTTCAACGGCGTCGCAAATCCGAATCGTCTCGCGAACCTTGTCAATGTGCCGACGACGGGACTTGCGCTGCGTCTGACCACGTATCGCCCGGTCGATACCGGCCCGCGCGTGTATGAAGTCACCGACGACAGCTACCGATTGCTCGCCGGCTTGCGCGGCAACAAGTCGGGTTTCGATTGGGAAACCGCGTTGGTTTACTCGTGGGCGAAGACGGACGATCACACGCTCAATGCGATCAGCAACACGCTGTTCCAGCAAGCACTCGCCAAATCGACCCCCGATGCCTACAACCCCTTCAACGGGGGCAACGTCAACGATTACTCGGGTGCCGATGCGACCCCGAGCGATCGCACCACCATCAACGGATTTCTGGTCGGCGTGCACCGCATCAGCGAGACCAGTCTGGCGATGTGGGATTTGAAGGCGTCGAAACCGGACCTCGTCAAGTGGGCGGCTGGCGATGTCGGTATTGCAGGCGGCATCGAGTTGCGTCGCGACGGTTACGTCGACAACCGCGACAAGCGTCTCGACGGCACGATCACGTACACGGATGTGGTCTCGGGCATCACCTACGGTACGGACGTCATGGGCGCGAGTCCTTCGCCCGACGTGCGTGCGCATCGCTCGATCGCCTCGGCGTATCTCGAGCTCGCGATACCCCTGGTCTCCAAAGATATGAACGTTCCGCTGATGCGATCGGTGGACATGCAGCTTGCGGTACGTAACGAGAACTACTCGGACTTCGGCAACGTGGTGAAGCCGAAAGTCGCCGTCAATTGGAGCATCGCCGAGTGGCTCGCGTTGCGCGGTTCGGCCTCGCAAGGGTTCCGCGCGCCGAATTTGCCGCAGTTCTACAGCTCGGGAACGCAGGTGTCGAACACGCGTACCGATTATTCGTTCTGCCGCATCAACAACGTCACCTGCTCGGGCTCGAGCACTATCGAAGTACGTTCGGGCAATCGCAATCTGGGCCCCGAGGACGCCGAGAACGTGTCGGCCGGCATCATCTTCCAGCCGGACTTTTTGCCCGACTCGGCAGGCAAGGCGTCGTTGTCGCTCGATTATTGGTCGATCCGCGAAAAGAGCGTGATCGGCATCGAGGGCGGCCAGATTCAATTGTTGTACGACTATCTGTTGCGACTCGATGGTCAGACGAATCCGAACATCGTGCGTGACCCGCCGGTGGGCACGAACAAAGTCGGTCAGGTGGTACAGGTCAACGACAACTATTTCAACATTACGCCACGGCAACTCGCGGGCTTCGACGCCGGCTTGCGTTATGACCTGAAAAACACCGGGCTCGGCTCATTCACGTTCACCGCGAACGCGGCGAAGCTGACCAAGTTCAATCAGGATCCGACCGAGATCACGCGCAAGCTCACCGAAGCCAATGCCGCGGGGCGCCTGGGTTCGGGCATCGTGATCACGGCGGCGGGCAATCAGATCGGCGTCAACGGCAATCCGGCGTGGCGCGGCTCGGCTTCGCTCACTTGGCGCTTGAAGGAGTGGCGTGCGGGTGCGTTCGTGAACTACGTCGGTTCCGTGAACGACACGGGCCCCGCGCCCGTGAACGGTCAGTTGTTCAAGGTCGACAGCTGGACGACCGTGAGTCTGTACGGTCAGTACGATTTCCGTCGCCGCGAGGACTTTTTGAACAACACCTCGGTGCGTCTGGGCGTGCGCAATATTTCCGACAAGGCTCCGCCGATCACTTCGACGAACTTCGGTTACTTCGGCAGCCTCGCGAATGCGACCGGCCGGTACGTGTATGCGACCTTGTCGCGGTCTTTCTGAGGACTGAATTCGCTCAACCGGTTCGACCGAGATCGTGGAGCTGCGCAAGCAGCTCCGCGATTTTCGGCGCTGGTAGAAAAGATCCCTGCAGGCTGTTTGCCACCAGGCGCAGCACGTCCTCGCGATCGAGGCCAAGCGCTTCGATCATCGCCATGTAGTTGTCGAGTACGTATCCGCCGAAATAGGCGGGATCGTCGGAATTCACCGTGACGCGCAAGCCCGCACGCAGCATCGCGCGCAGCGGGTGCTGGGCGATATCTTTGACCACGCAAAGTCTGAGATTCGACAACGGGCAGACCGTCAGCGTCATGCCGCTGTCGCGCAATCGAGCCACGAGGGTTTGATCTTCCATCGCGCGATTGCCGTGATCGAGGCGTTCGATGTGCAGCAGATCGAGCGCCTCCGCGACGTATGCGGGCGGACCTTCCTCGCCGGCATGCGCCACCACACGCAAGCCGAGTTCCCGCGCTGCCGCAAATACGCGGGTGAACTTCGATGGTGGATGACCGAGTTCCGACGAGTCGAGCCCGACACCGGCGATGTGCGACAGGTGCGGACGAGCCGCGTCGAGCGTCTCGAATGCCTCGCGTTCGGATAAATGGCGCAGAAAACACAGGATGAGACGGCTGCTGATGCCGAAGTCGCGTTCGCCTTCCGCGAGCCCCTGCGTGATGCCTTCGATGACGGTAGCAAAAGGCACGCCGCGCGCCGTGTGACCCTGAGGGTCGAAAAACACTTCGACGTGGCGGACTCCGTCGGCGTGGGCGCGGCGGAGATAGGCGTGCGTCAGGTCGCGAAAATCGCGGCGGGTCAGCAGCACCGACATGCCTTGGTAGTAGATGGCCAAAAAATCGTCGAGTTTGTCGAAGCGATAGGCGGCGCGGATTTCTTCGACGCTCGCGAACGGCAGCGCGACGCCGTTGCGCGCAGCGAGTTCGAACATCATTTCGGGCTCGAGCGAGCCCTCAAGGTGCAGGTGCAGTTCGGCCTTGGGCAGGGCACGGAGCCAGTCGCGAGTTGGAGTCATGGGCCTCTCGGTAGTTGATCTGCTATCGTCAAGCGTCGGACAAAACCAATGAGAGTCTTGGGGGTCGTCATGCGCTGGTCAAGAGATGTTCGTCGTGTCCTCTGTGCGTTCCTTGCGGGCCTGTTCTTCGCCTCCGGAGCGGCGGCAGGGCCGACTTATGATCCGTCGCGTCAGGAGCTCGAGAGCGTGCTCGCCGATCTCATCGCCTGGTTGCCCGGCGGATGGGACTCGTACCCGCAAGTACACTTTGAGCGTCGCTACCGGGTGCCGGTCGAGGGCGAGCATCCGCATTGGCATCACATTTTTCAGCGTATCGATGCGCCGCAGCTCGGCGAGATCGTTTTTTACGGGCAAATCAACGAAGGTGGGCGCGGGGCGCCGATGATGCACCGTTCGCAGATCCTCTACAAAGTCTGGATCGACGAGAAGCGTGGCGCCGTCGTGATCAACGGGCAGGGGCCGGCCGATCCGGAAAAGTACGTGAATCTTCACGAACGCCCGGAGCTCTGGAAGGACGTGAAGTGGCGTGATTCGGCGGGCATCCACTGCGATTTTCTTTGGCGTCGTGACGGCGAGCAGATCGTCGGCGTCCTCGACGGGAAGAACGAAGCAGGGCGCAGTGCGGGGCCGGGCACCTGCACGTACATGGTCAACCGCACCGACGTCCAGTTTCTGGCGGACGCCGAATGGGTTCTGAGCCCGGACACGCTGTGGGACTACGACATCAACCTGATGGCCGGTCAGCAGTTCGTCGGCCGCAAAGACCGTACCCACATCCGCATGTATCGCTCGCGTGGTTACGACTGTCGCATCGAAGATCGCGCCGGCACGCGCGATTGGAAGGCGTATGACCGTGGCGCGACCTCGAAGGTACGCGCGTCCGACGGTAGCGAACTGCAACTCATGTTGTTGCGTGCGCCGATGCCCGCGGCCGACGGTACCGGACTGCACGATCGCTTGCGCCTGATGATCCAGAAGCCCGGTGAAGATCAGCCGATCATCGAAACCGAAGCGGCACCGAAGGCGAGCGCCATCGAACTGCGTCACGCCGGCGTGACGGCGCGTTGTGCGTTGGTCGACGCCTTGCCGCCGATGCACGTCGTGCGCTGACGGGCGATTCTCCGATGGCGCTGCGGGGCACGCAGGAGTTCGATTACGTCATCGTCGGCGCGGGTTCGGCCGGCTGCGTGCTGGCGAATCGTCTGAGCGAGCGCGGCGATTTGCGCGTGCTGTTGCTCGAGGCCGGCGGACGTGACCTGAATCCGTTCATTCACATGCCGGCGGGTCTTTCGAAGTTGGTGGGCAATACGCGCATCAACTGGAACCATGAAACCGAACCCGAGCCTCATTTGAATGGGCGTCGCCTGTACTGGCCGCGGGGTCGGGTTCTGGGCGGCAGCAGCTCGATCAACGCCATGTGTTACGTCCGCGGTGATGCACGCGACTACGACGAGTGGGCCTCGTTCGGTTTGGAAGAGTGGTCGTATCGCCACGTGCTGCCGTACTTTCGCAAAGCCGAGTATCAGCAACGCGGTGCATCGAGCTATCACGGCGCAGCCGGGCCGCTCGGAGTGTCGGAGTTGCGGCACCGCAATCCGCTCTCCGGCGTGTTTTTGGCGGCGACGGGCGAGCTCGGCTACGCCGTCAATGACGACTTCAACGGCGCGCATCAGCAAGGTTTCGGTTTCTACCAGGTCACGCAGCGGGAGGGGCGGCGCAGCAGTACGGCCGTAGCCTATCTGCACCCGGTGCGATCACGACCGAATCTCGTCGTGCGCACCGGTGCGCTGACCCGTTCCATCGTGATCGAAGGCGGGCGTGCGGTCGGCGTGCAATACGAGGCGGGTGGTCGCTTGGCGCGCGTGCATGCGCGCCGCGAAGTGTTGCTTGCGGCAGGTGCCATCGGCTCACCGCAAATTTTGATGTGTTCCGGCGTCGGTCCGCCGTCGGCATTGGAATCGGTCGGCGTGCCGGTGCGCGTGCCGCTCGATTCGGTCGGGCAGAACCTGCACGACCACATCGACTATTGCACGCTGCAAAAGTCGACGCAGCCGGTGACCTATGATTTCGGCGCCGTACGCGAGGCGCTCGAAGGCTTGCGGTACCTGTTCACGCGCAGCGGCCCGGGTTCTTCGAACATCGCCGAAGCCGGCGGGTTCCTGCGTTCGAGTCTCGCGCGCGACGAGCGTGCGGATGTGCAGTTTCATTTCGTGCCGGCGCAACTCGACGATCACGGTCGAAACCGAATGCCCGGGCATGGGTACACGTTGCATGCCTGCAATCTCCGACCGCGCAGTCGAGGACACATCGCATTGCGTTCAGGGTCGACGGCCGATCCACCTCGCATCCACGCGAACTACTTGAGCGACCCGGACGATCTGCCCGTGTTGGTCGAAGCGGTGAAGATCTCGCGCGAGATTTTCGCGGCGCGTGCGTTCGATGCGTTTCGTGGAGTCGAGGTGTATCCCGGTGAGCATGTGCGCAGTGATGCGGAGATCGCCGCCGCGATCCGTGCCAAAGCCGAGACCGTCTATCACCCCGTAGGAACTTGTCGCATGGGGGTCGATGCGGAGTCGGTGCTCGATCCGCGCTTGCGCGTGCGCGGCGTCGAGGCTCTGCGCGTGATCGACGCTTCCGTGATGCCGAAGATCATCGGCGGAAACACCAACGCGCCCACCATCATGATCGCCGAGAAGGCGGCGGATTGGTTGCTGGCCTCATAGACGATTTCTATCGTCCGCATAGAAACAATCCATTTTCAATCGAGACGATCGCTCTGCATCCTCACGAGCGTGGGCGCACTGTCGCGTCCGCATTTCGGAGAGACACTGGCGTGGCCGTGGAACATGGCTACGTTCGAAGGAGAGTTAGATGCGTCACAAATCATTGTCTTTGATCGTCGCTGCGGCCGTGGCCATGGCGGCGACGGCGGGCGCCCAGAATCTGGGCGCCAGCAGCAACCACAAGTGGTGGCCCGAGCAACTGGATCTGCGTCCGCTGCGTCAGCAAGCGGCCGAGTCGGATCCGATGGGTCCGGATTTCAATTACATCGAGCGCTTCAAGAAGCTCGACGTCGCCGCGGTGAAGAAGGACATCGCGAAAGTGATGACCACGTCGCAGGCCTGGTGGCCGGCCGACTACGGCAACTACGGTCCTTTCTTCATTCGCATGGCGTGGCACAGCGCCGGTACCTATCGACTGACGGATGGTCGCGGTGGTGCCGGTGGCGGTCAGCAGCGTTTCGAGCCGCTCAACAGCTGGCCCGACAACGTGGGACTCGACAAGGCGCGTCGTCTGCTGTGGCCGGTCAAGCAAAAGTACGGCAGCAGTCTCTCCTGGGCTGATTTGATGGTGCTCGCCGGCAACGTCGCGCTCGAGACCATGGGCTTCAAGACCTTCGGCTTTGCCGGCGGACGCAAGGACGATTACGAAGCCGATATCGTCTTCTGGGGTCCCGAGAGCAAGTTTCTCGCCGACGAGCGTTACAGCGGTGACCGGACGTTGCAGAAGCCGCTCGCAGCGGTGCAGATGGGCTTGATCTACGTGAACCCGGAAGGCCCGAACGGCGTGCCGGATCCGCTCGCTGCGGCGCGTGACATCCGTGAAACCTTCGGTCGCATGGCGATGAACGACGAAGAAACCGTCGCCCTGATCGCCGGTGGCCACACCTTTGGCAAAGCGCACGGTGCGCACGATCCGGCGAAGTGCGTGGGTCGCGAACCCGCTGCAGCCGGGATCGAGCAGCAAGGCTTCGGTTGGCATAACAAGTGCGGTCGCGGCAATGCGGGCGACACCGTGACGAGCGGACTCGAAGGCGCGTGGTCGGCGAATCCGATCGCGTGGACGACGCAGTATCTCGACAATTTGTTCGCCTTCGAGTGGGTCAAAACCAAGAGCCCCGCGGGTGCGACGCAGTGGATTCCCGCGAACGGCGCGGCCGCCAACCTGGTGCCCGACGCGCATGATCCGAACAAGCGTCATGCGCCGATCATGTTCACCACGGATCTCGCACTCAAGATGGATCCTGCCTATCGCAAGATCTCGGAGCGCTTCCGCAAGAACCCGGATCAGTTCGCTGACGCGTTCGCGCGTGCATGGTTCAAGTTGACGCATCGCGACATGGGTCCCCGTGCGCGCTACGTGGGCAACGCCGTGCCGGCCGAGATCCTGAGCTGGCAAGACCCGGTCCCGGCCGTTGATCACGAGCTCGTGAATGCGCAGGACGTCGCTCAGCTGAAGACCAAAATTTTGGCCTCCGGGCTGACGACGGCGGAACTGGTCCGTACCGCATGGGCATCGGCCGCGAGCTTCCGTGGTACCGACATGCGCGGTGGCGCGAACGGCGCGCGCATTCGACTCGAGCCGCAGCGCAACTGGGAGTCGAACGATCCGAAGGAGCTCGCGCGCGTGCTGGCCACGCTCGAGGGGATCCAGAAGGACTTCAACAAGTCGGTGTCCGGTACCAAGAAGAAAGTTTCGTTTGCCGACGTGATCGTTCTCGGTGGCGCAGCGGCCATCGAAGATGCGGCGCGCAAGGCGGGACAAACCATTCAGGTGCCGTTCACGCCGGGTCGCACGGATGCGAACCAGGCGCAGACGGAGGTGGCGTCTTTTGCGGTGCTCGAGCCGACCGCCGATGGTTTCCGCAACTACTACGGCAAGGGTAATACCTTGTCGCCCGCGGAAGCGCTGGTCGATCGGGCCAATTTGTTGACTCTGACGGTGCCCGAAATGTCGGTGCTGGTGGCCGGCATGCGCTCGCTCGGTGCCAACACGGCGGGCGTGAAGCACGGCGTGTTCACCGATCGCGCGGGCACGCTCAGCAACGATTTCTTCGTGAATCTGCTCGACATGTCGACCAAGTGGTCGAAGGCGGCCGAGAACGAAGGATTGTATGAAGGTCGCGATCGCACCTCGGGGCAGTTGAAGTGGACTGCAACGCCGGTCGATCTGATTTTCGGCTCGAACTCCGAGCTGCGTGCGGTGGCCGAGGTGTATGCGGCCGACGATGCGCGTGAGAAGTTCGCGCAGGACTTCGTCAAGGCCTGGACGAAGGTGATGAGCCTCGATCGATTCTGATCGGCTCTGCTCACGGACGAGCGAGGAAGACGGCGGCTTCGGCCGCCGTTTTCTTTTTCGGGCGACGCCCGTAAGCTTCGGCGCCCGGATATCGTTCGAGGCTTTGCATGAGTACGTCGCCGATCACCATCGTCACGATGGTCCTGTACATGGCGATCTGCCTCACGCTCGGGTTTTTGGCCTGGCGGCGTACCCGGACGCTCGGCGATTTCATTCTGGGGGGTCGCACCCTCGGCAGTTGGGTCACCGCCTTGAGCGCCCAGGCCACCGACATGAGCGGGTGGTTGCTGATGGGTCTGCCGGGACTCGCCTATGCCTCGGGCTTCGACTCGGTCTGGCTTTTGATCGGCTTGGTCGCGGGCACGTGGCTCAATTGGCAGTTCATTGCCGCACCATTGCGTGAGGCGACCGAACGTTACGGAAACTCGCTGACCTTGCCCGACTACTTCGAGCGCCGCTTCGACGATCACAGTCGAATGCTGCGCGGCGTGTCGGCGTTGCTCATTTTGGTGTTCTTCGTGTTCTACACGAGCTCCGGATTCGTCGCTTCCGGTCGCTTGTTCGAAGCGCTGTTCGGCTTGCCGTACGTCGAAGCGATGTTCTGGGGCACGCTCGTGATGCTGGCCTACACTTTTTTGGGCGGCTTTCTCGCCGTGAGTTGGTCTGACGTATTGCAGGGTTCCCTGATGTTCTTTGCGCTCGTGATCGTCGCGGGACTCGGCATCTCGATGGCCGGCGGACTCGAATCGACGTTCGCGCGACTCGATGCTCTCGATCCCGATTTGCTCGATCCGTTCGTGGCCGACGAGGGACGACGTCTCGGTTGGATCGGGATCGCCTCACTCCTCGCCTGGGGGATCGGCTACGTCGGTCAGCCGCACATACTCGCGCGCTTCATGGCTGCCCGCAGCGCGCGGCATATCGAGGTCGCGCGACGCGTGGCGATGGTCTGGGTCGTCGTGGTGTTGATTGCAGCGGTCATGGTGGGACTCGCGGGTCGGCTCGTGTTGCCCGAGCCGCTGCGCGGGACGGATACCGAAAAGGTTTTCATAGTGATGGCGACGATGTTCCTGCATCCGGCTGTTGCGGGTTTCTGTCTCGCCGGCGTCATGGCCGCGATCATGAGCACCGCGTCGGCGCAGTTGCTCGTCGCTTCGTCGGCGTTCGCGCAGGATTTTTATGGCAGCCTGTTCCGTCCGACCGCGTCGCAACGGGAACTGCTTTGGGCGGGCCGCTGGTCGGTGCTGGCGATCGCGGCACTGGCCTTCACGCTCGGCCTGGATCCCGAGAGCAAAGTGCTCGCACTCGTCGCCTGGGCGTGGGCAGGCTTTGGCGCCGCGTTCGGACCGGCCGTGGTGCTCTCTTTGTATTGGTCGGGCATGACGCGTGCCGGCGCATTGGCCGGCATACTCGTCGGCGGCGTGACGGTATTGCTCTGGAAGCGAGTGGCGAGCTTGGGTGGCGTGTTCGAGATCTATGAACTCGTCCCCGGATTCGTCTTGTCGGCACTGGCGATCTTGATCGTCAGTTCGATCTCGCGACGCAACGCGGCTGTTACGAAAGTGTAGGGAAAGTGACATCAAACCTTCACGGGGCATCGTTACCGTTCCGTGAATGAAGATCCTGATGCTTTCGGATGTCTATTTCCCGCGAGTAAACGGGGTCTCGACGTCGATCAGCACGTACCGGAACGATCTGCGCGCGCTCGGACACGACGTCACGCTCGTCGCTCCTTGTTATGCCGACGGCGCGCACGTCACCGATGATTCCGACATCGTGCGTCTTCCGGCGCGTAGCGTGCCGCGCGATCCGGAAGATCGATTTTTTCATTGGCGCAAACTTGTTCGCTGGACCGACGCGTTGCGTCCGGCGGACGTCGACGTCGTGCACGTCCAGACGCCCTTTGCGGCACATTACGCCGGCGTGAAGCTCGCGCGTCGCCTCGGTGCGCCGCTGGTGGAAACTTACCACACCTATTTCGAACACTATCTGCATCACTACGTGCCGTTTCTGCCCGGTGCGTTCATGCGCAAACTCGCCCGCAGTTTCACGGTATCTCAATGCGCTCAAGCGCAGGCCATCGTATCGCCATCGCGTCCGATGGCCGATGCGCTACGTGACTACGGCGTGCGCACGCCCATCGAGGTGTTGCCGACCGGGTTGCCGCCGTCTTGTTACCAACCTGGAGATGGTGCGCGCTTTCGCGCGGCACGGGGGATCAGCCCGCAACGTCCCATGGCTTTGTTCGTCGGTCGCGCTGCCCACGAAAAAAATATCGATTTCCTGTTGCACATGCTCCTCGAGTTGCGTGCCCGCATACCCGACGTGCTGTTGGTGATTGCAGGCGAGGGGCCAGCCGAGGCTCATCTGCATAAACTCGCCGAAGAACTCGGCTTGCGTCTCAACATCATGTTCATCGGTTATATGGACCGGACGACCGAGTTGCTCGATTGCTATCGGGCCGCCGACGTCTTCGTATTCGCTTCGCGCACCGAAACGCAGGGGCTGGTTTTGATCGAGGCACTCGCGCAAGGTACGCCTGTGGTTTCGACCGCGGTGATGGGCACGGCGGACGTGATGGCGCAGGTCAGTGGCGGCCTGGTGGTCGAAGAAGATACCGTGGCGTTCGCGGACGCCGTGGCGCAGGTCATGCGTGACCACGGCCTGCGCGCCGAACTTTCAGCCAAGGCGCGTCACGACGCAGAGCGCTGGTCGTCGCGCCATTTTGCCGAGCGGCTCCTGCGCTTGTACGAACGCGTCGTGGATGTCGAGCCCGCAGTCGAGTCGACGGTTTCTGCATGAGCGGCACGGTCGGCGCACGGTTCGCTCGTATCGATCGACTGGAGCATCGTCTGTGTCTTTGGGCGAATGTCGTAGCGCGGCGCCGTCATTTTCGCGCCGTATTTCGCCTCGTCAGCCGGATGGGCGATGGTCCGTTGTGGGGTTTG
>Ga0075471_10001357_pt1 | contig 16016 bp, 12 predicted proteins | sample DEB19_08_DNA_2_FD_74787 | JGI IMG/M metagenome (GOLD analysis project Ga0075471, IMG submission 74787) | Aqueous microbial communities from the Delaware River and Bay under freshwater to marine salinity gradient to study organic matter... | ecosystem: Environmental > Aquatic > Marine > Coastal ... | reverse complement strand
CAAGTGCGTTGGCGATCTTATGACGCAGCGCGCGCAGATCATCTGGCTCAACATCGCCGACTCCGACGAGGTGAACTGGCGGCGGATTGTGACCAGCGGCCACACTTACTTCCCCGTTTACGAGGGCCAGCGGGACAATGTGCTGGGCGTGGTGTCGTTGAAGGCGCTCTGGGCCAATCTCGCCCTCACGCAGTCCGCCCAGTTGCGCTCCCTGCTCACCGAGCCGTTGTTCGTCCCGGCCAACATGACCGCGCTCAAGCTGCTCGAAACCTTCAAGCAGACCCGCAAGCATCTGGCGCTGGTGCCGGACGAGTTTGGCACGGTGCAGGGGCTGGTGACGCTGGTGGACGTGTTCGAGCAGATCGTCGGGGACATCCCGGCCTTCGACCAGCCGCCGCAGGTGCAGGTCGTGCGCCGCGAGGACGGATCGTGGCTGGTGGATGCCTCGTTGGAGCTGGACGCGCTGAGGCAACTGCTCGGCACGAAGGCCCTGCCCGGCGAGGAGCAGCAGGCGTATGAGACGTTGGGCGGCTTCGTGCTCCACCAGATGCAGCGCATTCCGCGCGAGGGCGATCACTTCGAGTGGAATGGCTTTCGCTTCGAGATCGCGGACATGGACCGGCACCGGCTGGACAAGGTTTTAATCCAAACGCTCAAACCGGCGGCAAGTCAACGCGGGCACCCACCCGAACCGTCATGAATCCGGCCCCGAAGCCCACCACCGTGCCGACTCCTTGGCACAGCCTGCCAGCCGACGAGGTGCTCGTGCGCTTGAAGGTGAATCTGGCGGAGGGCCTCGCACAGGACGAGGCCGCGCGCCGGCTCGCCGAGCACGGGCCGAACGCGCTCCCGGAGACCAAGCACCGGCCGCTCTGGCGGGTGTTTGCGCGGCAGTTCGCCAGCCCGCTCATCTACATCCTGTTTGTCGCGGCGGTCATTGCGTTTGCGATGGGACATCGCAGCGACGCGGCGGTCATCCTGGTGGTCGTGCTCGTCAACGCCGTCATCGGCACGTTTCAGGAGGGCCGGGCGGAGCGCTCGATGGAGGCCTTGCAGCGCTTGTCCGCGCTGAAAGTGCGCGTGGTGCGCGGCGGCCGGGAGGAAATCATCGAGGCGCATGGGCTGGTGCCCGGCGACCTCGTGCTGCTGGCCGCCGGCGACGCCGTGGGCGCGGATGCCCGCCTGCTGGAAGCCGCCGCCTTAGAGGCCGCCGAGGCCGCGCTCACGGGCGAGTCGTTGCCGGTCGCCAAGCAGCCGGACCCGCTGCCAGAGGACGCACCGCTCGCCGACCGCCACAACATGGTCTATTCCGGCACCCACATCGCGGCCGGTCGGGGCAAGGTGGTGGTGGTGGCCACCGGTCTCGCCACGGAAGTGGGCAAAATTGCCAAGCTCACCACTTCAGCCGCCGATCCCAAGACGCCGCTGGAGCTGCGCATCCAGCAGTTCGGCCACTACCTGGTCGGCGCGGCCATTGCCATTTTCATCATCGTCGTCGCTTTCGGCCTTCTGCGCGGAATGCCCTTCCTGGAAATCCTCATGGTGGCCATCAGCCAGATGGTTTCGATGGTGCCGGAGGGCTTGCCGGTGGCCATGACGATTGCGCTGGCCGTGGGGATGCAGCGCATGGCCAAGCGCGGAGCCATCGTGCGCCGGCTGGCGGCGGTCGAGACGTTGGGCGCCACCAAGGTGATATGCAGCGACAAGACCGGCACGCTCACGAAGAACGAGATGACCGTCACCGCGCTCTGGCTGCCAGATGGGCGGGCCATCCAGGTCAGCGGCGCGGGCTACGAGCCGGTGGGCAAACTCACGTTGAACGGCGCTGAACTGACGCCGGGTCGCGACCCCGGCGTGCGTCCGCTGCTCGAAGCCGTCGCGCTCTGCAACGACGCCCAACTGGTGCCGCCGGATGACACCGACCGGCGCTGGCGGGCGCTAGGCGACCCCACCGAGGCGGCGTTGATCACCCTCACCGCCAAGGGCTGCTTGCCTCCGGAAGTCCTCCGCCGTGCTTGGCCGCGCCAGGCTGAAATCCCCTTTGATTCCGGCCCCAAGATGATGGCCACGCAACACGGAAACACCCACCAGCCAAGCCGCGTTTTCATCAAGGGTGCCCCCGAGGCCGTGCTCGAACTCTGTAGTCGCGCCCGGGCGGGCAGCGAAACACGACCACTGGATGATGGCTTGCGGCAGCAGGCGCTCGCGGCAGCGGAAGGGCTGGCCGGCCAGGCGCTCCGCTGCCTCGCCGTCGCGGAGGCGGAAGGCGCGGAGCTGGATGAGGCCGCAGGCTTTGCGCAGTTCAAGGGCCGGACCACGTTTCTCGGCCTGATCGGACAGATGGACCCGCCGCGTGACGAGGTGAAGGCCGCCGTGGCCGAGTGCCGTGCCGCCGGCATCCGACCGGTCATGGTCACCGGCGATCACAAAGTCACCGGGCTGGCCATCGCACGCACGCTCGGCATCGCGCGCGACGGCGATCTGGCGGTGGACGGCAACGAGCTGGAAAAAATGCCGGAGCCGGACTTGAGCGCGAACCTCGACCGCATCTCCGTGTTCGCCCGGGTGCATCCCGCGCAGAAGCTCCGCATCGTGGCCGCCTTCCAGGCCCAGCAACGCGTGGTGGCCATGACCGGCGATGGCGTGAATGACGCGCCCGCGCTGGCCACCGCCGACGTGGGTGTGGCCATGGGCATCACGGGCACGGAGGTGGCCAAGGGCGCGGCCAAGATCGTCATCACCGACGACAACTTCGCAACCATCGTCAACGCCGTCGAGGAAGGCCGGCTCGTCTATCGCAACCTGAAGAAGGTGATCCTGTTCCTGTTCGCGACCTCGATTGACGAGGTCATCGTGTTGCTGCTGGCGTTGTTCTGCGGCTATCCACTGCCGCTCTCCGCCGTGCAAATCCTGTGGGTGAACATTGTCACCGAGGGCGTGCTGACCGTGAACCTCGTGCTGGAAGGCCCGGAGGGCGACGAGATGCGACGCCCGCCAATTCCCGCCGCCGAGCCGCTGGTGGACCGCACGATGTGGCAGCGCATGCTGGTGATGGTCACGGCTTCCGTGACAGCCATCTTTGGGTTCTTCGTGTGGCGGCTTTCGACGGGCGTGCCATTTGAGTTGGTGCGGACGGAGACCTTCACTGTGCTGGTGGTCTGCCAGTGGTTCAACGTGCTCAACTGCCGGAGCGAACGGAGCTCCGCCCTGAGCTGGAGCATCTTCAAGAACTGGTGGCTGCTCGGCGGCATCCTGCTGGGCAACGTGCTGCAACTGCTCGTCATCTACACCGAACCGATGAACCGGATCTTCCACACGGTGCCCATTTCACTGCCCGACTTTTTCCTCATCGGCGCGGTGGCTAGCCTGGTGTTGTGGGCGGAGGAGGCGCGGAAGTTCTTCGCACGGCGTTCACGCCGCGCTCCGTGCCGCTCCGATTCCTCGCCGGACTAGAACGGCGATTCCTCGCCGTGCTCGCTGGTCTCACCCATGTCGCTAAAGTCCGTCGCTGGCGCGTGCGGGCGGAGGTTCCATTCCTCGCGTAGCTCGACGGGGATTTCCGCGAGGAAGCGCGAGGGCTGTTGCATCGCATCGCCGCCGCCTTGGATGAAGCGCATGAGCGGGTGCGAAAGATACAGTTCGTCCTTCGCACGCGTGACGGCGACATAGAAGAGCCGGCGCTCCTCCTCCTCGCCCTCGGGAGAGTCTATCGAGCGCGACGAAGGAAAGAGTCCGTCACAGAGCATGATGACGAACACGACGCGGAACTCGAGGCCTTTGGCCTGGTGGATGGACGAGAGGCGAATCTTCTCGTGGTCGTCCTCGCGCGGCTTGTCGTCCTCGGCCTCGACGTTCGTCAGCAGCGCGAGCTGCGTGAGGAAGTCCTCCACTGTCGGGAACTGGCGCGAGAAGGCAGCGAGCTGCTCCAGGTCTTCGAGGCGGTTGCGGAAATTGGTGTAAGTGGCCTTGAGGTAATCCTCGTAGCCGGCCTCCAGCACGAGGCGAATCATGGCGTCGGTTTTCGCACGAACTTCCACCGCGCAGAGCTGCGCAATGGTTGCGGTGAATTGGGCCCAAGCGGCGGCGGTTTTCTTGGGGACACTCGATGAGATGCGGGCCAAAGACTTGGCGAGCCGTTCTCCCTCACCCCCTCCCTCTCCCGCTGGGAGAGGGAGGATTTCAGTCAGCGGTGGACTGAAGGTGGCTCGCTCGTCGTCAGGTGCGTTCGAGCCGCGCAGCAGCGCGGCCCTACCAGCGGCGGGAGCGGAGCCGGGTCCTTCCGAATCCTCGAACGCGTCCGTGACTGTCCCCTCTCCCGGCGGGAGAGGGCCGAGGTGAGGGGGAACGCGTTCTTGGTCCGACTGCAGCCGATTCGCCTGCGGTGCGCGCGCTCCGAACTCCGAACAAAACTTGTTCCACAGCTTGTCCGCGCTCTTGCCGCCGACGCCCGGCATCATGCGGACGAGACGCTTGAAGGAAATCTCATCGCGCGGGTTGTGGACGAGCTTGAGGTAGGCGGCCACATCCTTCACGTGCGCCTGCTCGAAGAAGCGGATGCCGCTGGTGATGCTGAAGGGGATGTTGCGCCGCGTGAGTTCGAGCTGGAGTTCGAGCGCGTGGAAGTGCGAGCGGTAGAGCACGGCCATTTCGCCGAGTGGGATGCCCTCATCGCGTAGTTCGAGCGCGCGCTGGGCGACGAACGCCGCCTGCTCGGCGGCGTCCATGCACGCGACCACGACGGGCTTCACGCCGGACGGGCGCGCGGCGGCCAGCTCCTTCTGGAACTGGTGGATGTTCGGCGCGATGGCGGCGTTGGCGAAGGCGAGAATCTCCGGCGTGCTGCGGTAATTGACCTCAATCTTGAAGGTCTGGCAGCCGAAGTAGCGCTTGGGAAACTCCAGGATGTTTTTGAAGTTCGCCCCGCGCCACGCGTAGATGCTCTGCGCGTCGTCGCCCACCACCATCACGTTCTTGTGAACGGCGGCGAGTCGGTCAATGAGTTCGCCCTGGAGGGAGTTCGTGTCCTGATACTCGTCCACGAGGATGAACTGGAAGCGGCGCTGGTAGAAGTCGCGCAGGTCGGGGAAGTCGCGCAGGACGGCGAGCCATTGCGTGAGCAGGTCGTCGAAGTCCATGCCGTTGGTGGACTGCTTGCGCGCACGATAGCGGACGGCGATGTCCTCAATCTTCGGCGCGAGCGGCGCGAAGTGGTCGTAGTCCTGCGCGAGCGTCTCGGCGATGGAACGTCCCGTGTTCAGCGCCATTGAGAAGATGTCGCCCAGCACATCGGGCTTCGGAAAGCGCGTCTCCTTCACGTCAATGCCAGCCTCGTCCACGCAGGCTTGAATCAAGTCCTTCGCATCCTCGCGGTCGAGGATGGTGAAGTCGGGCCGCCAGCCGAGCACTTCGGCATGGCGACGGAGAATGCGGTTGCCGACGGAATGGAACGTGCCGCCCCAGAGGTTGGAGACGTCGTTGCCCAGCAGGTCGGAAACGCGGCGCATCATTTCCTTCGCGGCCTTGTTGGTGAAAGTCAGCAGCAGGATGCGGTCGGGCGGCGTGCCATGCTCGATGAGCCACGCGACGCGATAGGTGAGCGTGCGCGTCTTGCCCGCACCCGCGCCGGCGATGACGAGTGCGGGGCCGTCCTCGGCGGTGACGGCGGCGTATTGCTGGGCGTTCAGCTCGCGCGCGTAGTCAATCTGCAACTCGACGGGAGCGGAGAAGCGGTTGAGCTGGTAGTCGCGAGACACGGCGGGGATTCAACGGGCTGGGAGCGAACGGGAGAAGGAAAAACCAACCCTCGCAGGAGACGACGTAAGGAGGCTCACTTCAAATGCGGAAGAGCAAAGCCGGAACGATGGGAGAGGTCAGAGACTCCTCACGTCGTCTCCTACGGACGAGGTTACTTGGCGGCGACCACCACCGGCTCGGCGAGCTGCTGCCGGATCCGCTCCAAGTTCGCCTCGATGCTGGCGAGATACGGGTTGGGACCGTCCGGATAGGGCGCGCTGAGGTAGCGATAGACGCCTTGGAAGTCGTTCTTAATCTTGGGCAGGACGTATTTCTCCCAGAACCCGCCGGTCATCCGGGCCAGATGATCGGCGCTTTCAAACATCATTTTGGTGCCGCTGTAGCGCGCGGACTCGGCGAACTCGGCGAAGAGAATGGGCAGCTTGTCCGGATAATCGCGCGCCGCCATCTGGCCCAGCAGGTCGGCAGTGCCGATGCAGTAGCCGACGATGCGCTCCAACTCGCTTTGGAACGGGATGGCGTCCAGCTTCACGTTCACCCCGGTGCAGCGGATCATGCGGATGATCAGGCCAACATCCTCCGGGTTGTAGGCCTTTTCGGTGAGGAGCTGCTGCGCGAAGTTCGCACTGCGGCTGACGTGAATGAGGGTGTATTTGGCCCCGGTGCCCTCGTTGTCACCCCGCACCTTCAGATAACCGGTGTCGTGGAGCAGGATGGCCAGCAGGCCGAGTTCAAACATCCGCTGCGGCACGGCGGGCTGGCAGCCGGAATGTTGGCGGCCTTGGAGGATTTGCGCGTAGCACAAGGTGCCTTGCAGGGTATGCTCGAAGTCGTGGTAAAGCGCATCCACCGGCTGGTAATCCCGGTAGCGTCCGGCAAACGCATCTATCGCCCAGCCAAACACCCGGGCCACATAGCCCGGCCCGGCCTTGGGGAACATCCCGGCGTAAATACCGGCCACGGCGGCCTGCACGGCGGCAGAACTTTTCGTGTCCGCTGGAGGGAACATTGCACGCAACGTAGGCACGAAAAGGAACGATTGCACGCACATTTTCCTACGGCATTTCCCCGGCACCCTGTTAAATCACGGCCATGCAAACTACCCGCCGTCAGTTCCTTCACGTGTCCACCGCGGCCGTTTCAGCCCTCGCCGCAGGTGGTTGCGCCACCGTCTCCGAACCCGCCAGTCCGCTGATCGTGGACACCCACCAGCATTTGTGGGACTTGGGCAGTCAGAAGCTGCCGTGGCTGGGCGATGCGCCCGCCGTGCTGCGCCAGAGCTACCGCACGGAGGAGTATCTGGCCGCCACCGCCGGCTTGAACGTGCGCGCCGTTTACATGGAGGTGGACGTGGCGGAGGAAACACTGCGCAACGAGGCGGAGCTGGTGCTGGGCATCGCCGCTTCCGGCAAGACACCGATGCTGGGGGCGGTCATCGGCGGCCGCCCGGACGCGCCGGATTTCGCGGCTTATGTGCGGCATTTTCAGGGCAACCTGCGCTTCAAGGGCGTGCGCCGGGTGCTGCACTCCCCGGCCACCCCGGCAGGATACTGCCTGCGGCCGGAGTTTGTGCACGGAGTGCGCCTGCTCGGCGAGGTGGGGCGCAGCTTCGATCTGTGCATGCGCGCCCCCGAGCTGATGGATGGCGTCAAACTCGCCGCGCAATGTCCCGGCACGCGTTTCGTGCTGGATCATTGTGGAAACCCGGATCTCAAGTGCTTCCGCCCCGCCCGGCCGGGCGAGGACCAGCCCCGCCACACGGCGGACGAGTGGAAGCGCTCCATCGACGCCTTGGCCAAACTTCCCAATGTCATAGGCAAGATCTCCGGCATCGCCGCCAGCCTGACGAAGGGCGGCGGGGCGGAGGATCTGGCCCCGGCGGTGAACCATTGCCTGGACGCCTTCGGTCCGGACCGGGTCGTGTTTGGTGGCGACTGGCCGGTGTGCCTGCTTGGGGCCACTTATCAGGAATGGGTCCGGATGCTGCGCCAGATCATCGCCGCGCGACCGGCCGAGCAGCAGCGGAAGCTCTGGTCCGCCAATGCCCTGCGGCACTACGCGTTGAAGGTTTAGCCTGTGGACAAAAAAAGGGCAGGCTGTCACCAGCCTGCCCGGGGTTTGAAGTGATGAACAGAGGCTACTTCTTTTCTTCCTTCTTCTTCTCCCCCTTGGCCGGGGGCTTGCCGATGTTGAGCACCGTGGCTTCCATCTTGCCGTCCGCGCTCATCTTGTAGCCGCCGGAGACGTCCTCACCCTCTTTGAGGTCATCGAATGAGGCGGGCTTGCCGTCCTTGAGCACCTTGGTCGTGTCCAAGATCTGGACCACGCGCGCCTTCTCCCCGGAAAGCTTGATGGTCTTCGCGGCCTTGTCCACAGCGGCGGCCTTGCCGTTGAAGGGCAGGGTGCCGGCCTTCTTCTTTTCATCGCCCTTGCCCTTTTCGCCAGCCTTGTCCTTGCCCTTGTCCTGGGCGGACGCGGTGGCAGGGGTGGTGAGCAACACGGCGGTGGCCAAGGTTGCGATGGTTAGTGAGGTGAGCAGTTTCTTCATGACTGGTTCCTTTCTTAACTATTTATGTGTTGAGGTTGACTTCCCTGAGACGGGAAACGCTTTAGCAAAAAGCCCGGCGGGCTGGCAACTGTTTTTTTACGAGCCGCCACCGTCCAGCGGGGAGCTTGCCTGCCAGGGACTTTGCCTTAGTTTCCCGCCATGCGTTTTGGCTTCCTGCTCCTTCTCCTGTTGCTGCCCGCGTGGCTGACCGGCTGCCGCACAACGCCCCCGGTGCTGGACACGGCCCGACCCTTTCACGAGGCCCTGGCCGCGCGCACGAACACGCTGGGCGTGCCCAAGGGCAGCGAGGCCGAGCGAGCCGCCGTGCAACGCGTGAAGGATTTCTTCGTGACGATGACCGAAGACTCCGTGCGCCAGCAGACGCGGCAGGTTTATGCGCCGGAGGCTTATCTGAATGACACACTCAAGTCGCTGAACAGCGCGGCGGCCATTGAGGATTACTTCCTCGCCACCGTGCGGCAGGCCGAGAGCGTGACGGTGAAGTTCGAGGACGTGGCGGAGTCCGGCGGGAATTACTACTTCCGCTGGGTGATGGACACGCGGCTCAAGAAGCTCCGCCCGGGCGAGACCATCCGCACCATCGGCATCACCTTGCTGCGCTTCGATGCCCAGGGCCGGGTGGTGCTGCACCAGGATTTCTGGGACAGCACAGCGGGCGTGTATGAGCATGTGCCGGTGCTGGGCACGGCCATCCGAGGGATCAAAGCGAAGTTTTGAATTATGCCTAAACGCCGCCAACCGCGATTTGTGGTCATTACCGGCAGTGACACGGGCGTGGGCAAGACGGTGCTTACCGCCTGGCTGACGCGACAGTTGCGCGCCGAGGGAGCCAACGCGGTGGCCCTCAAACCCATCTGCTCCGGCGGACGGGCGGATGCCCGGGCGCTGCACCGGGCGAACGGACGGGCACTCGATCAGGACGAGGTCAATCCGTGGCATTTCCCCGCCGCGCTGGCCCCGGTGCTGGCGGCGCAGCAGGCAGGCCGACGCATCCAACTGAACCAAGTCATGACTTGGATGCGCACCGTGTCGCGTGCTCACGAGCTGGTCTTGGTGGAAGGAGCCGGCGGGTTGTTGAGCCCGCTGGGCGAGGGCTTTGACACACGGGATCTGGTCCGGGAGCTGAACGCGATTCCCGTGGTGGTGGTGCCCAATCGGCTGGGAGCGGTAAACCAGGCACGACTGGTCATTGAGGCATTGCCGGACCGCGCCCGGTCCAAAGCGCAGGTGGTGTTCGCTGCTGTGCGTGGCGCGGGGCCGGCGGCGCGGTGGAATCCCGAACTGCTTCAAGCGCACTTCCCCAAACTACCGCACACCTTGCTCCCATGGGTGACAGGCGGAGAGAAGCTGGAAGCGGAGGAGACCCCGCGAATCTCGGCCGCCTTGGCCGGCCTGGTGCAAACGCTGCGCGAGTAAAAACCGGACTTCGGTCCGGCACGCGATCAAATCAGGCGGCTTTGGGAGCGATGGGAAGCCGGGCCTTCATCAGGAAGGTCAGGGATTTGACGGCCAGCTCCATCATGAGGAAGGGCTTGCCGATGAGATCGTTCCCGCCGCTGATGGTGGACTTGGCGCGGCTCGCAAAGTCGGTGAGCCCAGTGACAAAGACCACGGGCGTCTTGGCATGATGCGGGAGCGCGCGGATTTGTTTGCAGAGGTCAAACCCGTTCATCCCCGGCATGTCGATGTCCAGAAAGATGAGGTCGAACGAGTTCTGTTTGCACAGTTCGAGGGCGGCGATGGGGTCGGCCACGTCGGTGGACTTGAGCTCGGCTTTTTCGAGGCCGCGCATGACCGCGCGGCGGGAGAGCGCCTCATCGTCCACCACCAGCACGCTCATGGTGTCGAACCGGACGTTTTCCGCCGCGTCCACGTTTTCGGCCAGCATGCCGAGAATGTCCACGGTGTGGGCGATGCTCCGGGTGGTGGAGGCGGTGATGTTCTTGGCGTTCTCGTATAGCTCGGTGAGCAAGGCTTCAAAAGCAGCGGAAATCCGGGCGATGGTGGTGCAGCCGGCCACGCCCGCGCCGCTGCTCAGGGAGTGGGCCTTGCGATACATGTCGAAGAGCAGCGCGCTGCGCTCCTCCATCCAGCGGAGGTTGCCGGTGTCGTTCTCGTTCTTGATGAAGGCCTGCAGCCGCTGCCGCATGTAGCCAATCGCCTGGGGCAGGCTTTCCGCAAAACCCCGGCGCAGCTCATGTTGGAAGTTCTGCTCAACCTCGATGAGGTTTTGCTCGCTGGGCGCGACATACGGCTCGGCCGGTCCCGGGGCGGTGCCAGCAGTGCCGGGCACGGCCAATGCGCCGGGCAACGGCAGACCCCCGAACTTGATGGCACCCGAACCCGAGGCAGGTTGGGCCGGGGCCGGGCCGGGCTCGCCAACCAGCTTCAGCGGCGCAGCCGCCGGGGCGGGCGGATTCGCGGCGATCGAGCGCGGCACCTGCAAAGTCCGGCCTGCGGGCTTGGGCTGGGAAGTCATCTTCAGCAGGCCGCTGAGCAGGGGAGTTTCCTCGGACTTGGAGGCCGGGGCCGGGGCCTTGGGAGCTGACGGAAGCGACGCCATCTTGATGGGACCGGCATCGGCACCCGGAGCTGGACTGGCCGCCGCAGGCGCGGTCGGCATCACGATGGACGCATGCTCCTCAGGCGGACCCCCGGCGGATTCTTCCCCGGCCAAGGTGGCTTTGAGGACGTCGGACACCTGCTTGGGCGTGCAGATGGCCTTGGTCAAACACTTGTTGGCGCCGGCTTTCCAGGCGGACTGGACCAGAGAGCCGAGGTAGGAGTTGGTGAAGACGACGACCGGCAAGACTTTCGACTCCTCCCGGCTGCGGATGAACTTCAAGACCTCAATGCCGTTGGCCTTGGGCAGTTGGAGGTCCAGCAGCACAATGGAGGGGAGGTTGCTCTTGATCATCTCCATGGCCAGCTCGCCGTCGGCGGCGTGCTGAACTTGGAAGCCGTCCATCTGCAGCTTGCGCTGGTAGATATTCGCGATGATGGCGTCATCTTCGACAATGAGGACTTTTTTCATCGGTATCCAGTTGCTCTTGGGTCATGCCGCCCGCCGCTGCTGTTGCCAAGCCGTCATGCGGCAGGCGCTCCGGGCCCCTTCTCGGGAGAGACTAACCGGGCTTTATACATGTGCGTCAATGATTTGATGGCCAGCTCGATGGGCAGAAAGGGTTTGGCAATGATGTCATTACCGCCGGCCAGCGAGGAGCGGGCGCGGGCTTGAAAGTCGTTCATGCCCGTGACGAAGACCACCGGGGTGCGGGCATAGTCGGGCAACTGCCGGAGCTTCTGGCAGAGGGTGAAGCCGTCCATCTCGGGCATGTCGATGTCCAGAATCACCAAATCAAAACGCTGCCGTTGCAGCATCTCCAGGGCCTCCACCGGGTTTTCCAGGCTGACGTAGGCGATGCCGGCCTTCTCCAGGCCGGAAATGATCGAGCGCCGCGAGAACACCTCGTCGTCCACGATGAGCGCCAGCGGCACCACGCTGCTGTCGTGGTCGGTGCGGCCTTCCGCGTCCAGCAGCCGGGCGAGCAGATCCACCGCGTGGGCGAAGGTGCGCAGCGAGGAGGAGTTGGCGTTTTGCGGAGCCTGATGCAGTTCGCGCAGGAAGGCCTCCAGCGCGCTGGAGAACTGGGCGCACTGCCGGAAGCCGGCGACCCCCGCCTTGCCGGTGAGCGAGTGCAGGGTGCGATACATCTCGCCGAGCAACTGCGCACGCTCCTCCAGCCAGCGCAGGTAGGCGGCGTCGGCCTCGCTCTTCACCACGGCCTGCAGCCGCTGGCGGACTTCCGCGAGCAGTTGCGGTGAACTGCTGACAAATTGCCGCCGCATCTCGTGCTCCATGACGGACTCCGGCCCAGCGTCGGCCACGGGGACTGAGGAGGTGGCAGGCAGGGTGCGGGGTGCGGCAGGCTCCGCCAGCTTCTCCGCGGAGGCTGCCGGTTTGGCGGCGGTTTCGGTCAGGGTGGCACAGACCACGCCCACGACCTGTCGCGGGGTGCAGATGGCCTTGGTAAGACACTTGTTGGCCCCGGCCTTCCAGGCGGACTGCACCAGATCGCCCAAGTAGGAGTTGGTGAAGACAACCACAGGCAGCGTCTGCAAACCGGGGGTGGAGCGGACGAACTTCAGCACTTCGATCCCGTTGATCTGGGGCAGAAGCAGGTCCAGCAAAACAATGTCCGGCCGACGCGCTTTGAGGGACTCGATCGCGGTGGCCCCATCGCCGGCCAGCTCCACGACGAAACGCTCCGCCGTTAGCTTGCGCTGATATAAATCGGCAATGATGGGATCATCTTCAACGATGAGGATGTGCTTGCCGGCGTGCATGGAGCCTGGGGCGGTCAGCTATCAACTGGCAGCCAGCGGCAGGCGGATGGTCACCGTGGTGCCCGCTCCCTCCGTGCTGTCCAAGTTGAGGGTGCCACCATGCATTTCAGTCAGGCGTTTGGCAATCACCAAGCCCAGGCCGGTGCCCTGCTGCTCGTGACGGCGCCGGTCAAACTGAACGTAGGCGTCGATGTTGCTGAGGTGCTCGACCTTCATCCCGCGGCCCCGGTCGGTGATCACGACTTTCAGAAACTTGCCTTCCGTGGTGGCCGTCAGCCCGACGGGCGTGCCCGGCTTGGAGAACTTGAAAGCGTTGCCCAGCAACTCCTCCACGATCTTGGCCAGCAAGTCGTCCGCAATGGCCGCGCTGGCATAGCAGATGTCGGCCAGCAAATCATTGAGGCGGTTCAATGCTTGGGCCTTCGTGCGGGCCACCAAGGTCAGCGTCTCATGCACGTCTTCCACGCGCTTGGCCCGCATGGCCTGGACCTCGCTGTCATCCGCGCGCAGGAGCTCCAACTGGGAATAGATGAGGAAGTTCTGCACCAGCCGCTGCAACCGCTGGCCGGACTCCAGGATGTTCCGGCCCATCTCCGCCAGCTCGGCGGGCTGGAGCGTGTCCGCGCAATTGCTGATGATCTCCCCGTAGCCCAAGATGCCCACCAGCGGCGTGTTGAGCTCGTGCGGGAGCATGAGGCTGAGGTTGGCCCGCAGCTCGGCGAGCTTCTTTTCCGCGCTCTGGCGGAGGACCTCGCGCTTCTTGATCCGGGCTTCGACCGCCTTGAGCAGCGCGCTCATGGCGAAGGGCTTGTGGAGGTAGTCATCCGCCCCGAGATCCATGCCCTTGCGCATGGTGTTCTGCTCCACCTCCCCGGTCATCAAGATGAGCGGGATGGCCGCGGTGAGGGGATCCTTGCGGAGTTCCGTGAGCGCAGAGTAACCGTCGGCCTGCGGCATGTTGATGTCGCTGATGACGAGGTCAGGGAGGGCCGCCCGGGCCAGCTTGAGCGCGGTGGCGCCGTTGTCCGCATCGATCACGTCGTAGCCCTTCAGCTTAAGCACCATGCTGATGGTCGAACGCAACTGGGCGTCATCATCTACGATTAAGATTCTTGGCATCGCTGTGTGTCCCCAAACTGGGGCAATCTGGGGCTCGTCCCGGAATGTTCAGGCAGATAGTTGTCCGACGGCCCACCGTGTTCAAACCGAAAAGCGCCCCGGGGAATCCCCGAGGACCTACCGGGCAAATCCCTGCACCTTGAGCCAGACCGCCAGATCGTGCGTCCAGGGATGCAGGGCTGTCACTGGCATTTTGTCCGGCTCCCAGCCTTTAACGCCCAAGCCCAGGCCATGCGCCCCCTTCTGGTAAATGTGCAGATCGAACGGCACGCCGTTGCGTTGCAGCGCGGCGGCGAACTCCAACGCATTCTCCACTTTCACCGCCTTGTCCTCCCACGTGTGCCAGATGAAGCACGGCGGCGTGTCGCGGGTGACTTGCAGCTCGTTGGAGAGCAGCTTCACCAACGCCTCGGACGGCTCCTTGCCCAGCAGGTTGTTCTTCGACCCGCCATGCGTGAGCGGCCCCATCGAGATCACCGGGTAGCAAAGGATGCCCAAGTCGGGCCGGCTGCTGGCCCGGTCGATGGCGTCGGCTGCCTCGGCTTGGCCCGCATCAAAGTGCGTCACGGCGGTGGAGGCGAGGTGCCCGCCGGCGCTGCTGCCCATGACGCCGATGCGCTTGGGGTCCAGCTTCCAGGCGGCGGCCTGGGCGCGGACGTAGCGGACCGCGCGGTTCACGTCACCCATCATCACGGGATGGCGATAACCCGCCGAACCCAGCCGATACTTGAGCACAAACCCGGCGATGCCGTGTTGATTGAGGAAAAGCGCATAGTCCCTGCCTTCATGGCCGGCCAGTCCACCATAGCCGCCGCCCGGGCAGATGATGACTGCGGCCCCGGTGGCCTTGTCCGCCGCCGGGTAATACGGCGTCAACGTGGGAATGTCCTTCACCGGGTCCGTGCCGAGCGTTCCGGGCGTGTCCTTGGCCCACAACGGGAAAGGATCCTTCGGCTGGGCGGGCAGGGTGAGGACACTGATGAAGAAGGCGGCGGCCAAGGCAAGGGGTTTCATGACGGACTTCATGCGGCTGCTGAACAGGACAGCAGGCTACGCGGACACCGGGCTGCAATTCAACCGGCAACTCCAACCATTCACCCGCGTCGGCCGCATCTGACCGAGTTGCCGGTTGCAGTTAAAACCCGCGTCAGCTAACAAGCGGGCATGCGTTTCATCGGCAGCGTCATCGAGCGGCTGCAACGGCACCCGAAGCGGATTGTTTTCCCCGAAGGCACCGAGCCGCGCGTGTTGCAGGCGGCGCGGCAGTTCTGCTCGCTCCAGCTTGGTGCGCCCATCCTGCTCGGCGACCGCACGCGCATCAAACGCGCCGCCGAGGCGCTGAACCTTTCCCTCGCCGGCATCCGCATCATCAACCCGGAGGAGAGCGAGGAACTCGACGGCTTTGCGAAGGTCTATGCCCGGCTCCGGCAGGCGAAAGGCATCCAGCACGCGGAGGCGCTCGACGCCATGCGCAAGCAGAACTATTTCGGCGCGATGATGGTGGCGATGCGCCAGGCGGACGGCCTCGTGTCCGGCGCGAGCGAAGCGTCCGGCAGCGTGTTGCGGCCCGTCTTCCAAATCATCCGCCTCGCGCCCGGCTATAGCTCGGCGTCGAGCTGCATGGTGCTGGAGGTCGAGGACACGCGCTTCGGTCATCAAGGCGCGATGCTCATGGCGGACTGTGGCGTGATTCCTGAGCCGACGGTGGACCAGCTCGCGGACATCGCGGTGGCCAGCGCGTTCCTCGCGCGGCAGTTGCTGGGCGTGCGGCCCCGGGTGGCCCTGCTGTCCTTCTCCACCAAGGGCAGCGCGAACCATCCTTCCGCCCAGAAGATGGAGGCCGCGACCGCATTGGCCAAGCAGCGTGCAACTCAACGCGCGCTCGAAGCCGACTTCGACGGCGAGTTGCAGGTGGACGCCGCGCTGGTGCCAGAAATCGCCTCGCGCAAAGTTCCGGAAAGCCAGGTGGCCGGCAACGCGAACGTGCTGGTCTTCCCCGACCTCAACTCCGGCAACATCTCCAGCAAGCTCGTCCAGCACGTCGCCCGCGCCAACGCCTACGGCCAGATTCTCCTCGGCCTCGACATGCCGGTGGCGGAAATCTCCCGCGGTGCCAGCGCGCATGACATCCTCGGCGTGGCAGCCATCGTCGGCTTGCAGGCCATTGAGTATCGCCTGCTGTATCCCGACGCGGGGGCACACGTCGCTTTGGGCTGATTTCGGTTTG
>Ga0075471_10001356_pt1 | contig 16017 bp, 17 predicted proteins | sample DEB19_08_DNA_2_FD_74787 | JGI IMG/M metagenome (GOLD analysis project Ga0075471, IMG submission 74787) | Aqueous microbial communities from the Delaware River and Bay under freshwater to marine salinity gradient to study organic matter... | ecosystem: Environmental > Aquatic > Marine > Coastal ... | reverse complement strand
CGTCGGGAGGTAGCAGTCGACCCACGGCGACCACTGCCACGACGCGCCGGAGAGGCCGGTCGCGTCGAAGGGGTCGCTGCTGCTGCCGGTGTTCAGCCGGATCGCGGCGTTGCCGCCGCCCGCGACGTAGTAGAGGTACCGGACGCGCGCGGGCTCGCCGACGGCGCTCGACGGCAGGTAGACGACGCGCGGGCGGAAGCGCCACGGGAGCGGCGTGCCGGCGCTCTCGAGCAGCGTCGAGAACGGCGCGTACGCCGCGCTCACGGTCGACGGCGCGGTCGCGATGTCGCGAGGCCAGGCGACCGACAAGTGCGTGCGGTTCGCCTTGATGCCGCCCTCGATCGTCTTCGCGATCCGCTCGTAGCCGCGCGTCGTGACGCTGCCCGCGCTGATGGGGTTGCCGGGGTTCAGCGGGCCCGTGAGCGCGCCGTACGTGTCGGCGTCGCTGACGCTCGTGCGCGGGCACTCCCACGCATCGATCCATTCGAGGGTGACGTCCGTCGCGGAGCGGGCGAAGGTGAACTCGAACGACCACGACGGGTCAACGAGGGTCGCGGCGATGGCGTCGAGGTCGAGGTACCCGACGCCGCCGAGGTGCACGTCGCCGGTGGGCGAGAGCGAGCCCGACAGCGCGCCGTACGTCGTGCCGTCGAGCGCGGTCGGGATCTCCGACGCGGGCGGCGTGATGGCGTTCCCGAGCGCGTCGCGGATCGTGAGCGACACGCTGATGGTCGCGAAGCCCGCGGCGGGGTCGGGGTCGCTGCGGTACGCCCACGCGATCCGAAGCTGCTTGATGCTCGCGTGCGTGCGCGTGTAGCCGAACACGAACGTCCCCGGCTCCTGCGCCATCATGCCGCCGAACTGCCGGCAGGGGCGGCCGAGGGCGACGACGTTCGCGGCGGTCGCGCGCGTGATCGTGTGCGACCCGCGCACCGTGAGCCCCGTGTAGCCCTCGGAGTAGGCGAGGACGGGGAAGTCGGGGATGAGGCCCTCGGTGCTCACGTCACTCGGGCTCCGTGGCGAGGGTGATGCCGAGCACCTGCGACTTGCCGGCGTTGGTGTAGAAGCCGCACCAGAAGGTGGCGACGAAGGCGTCGAGGGGCTCGCCGATCGCGGGCACCCCGGACGACCCGCCGTCGCCGAGCATGGGGTACTCCGTCACGCGCTCGAAGCTCGCGTCGGTCAGCGCCGCGGTGCCGCTCATCGGGAGCGTGAGCACGAGGTCTTCCCACGCGCCGCCGTTGGCGGGGATCACGTCCCACGCGAAGGCGTCGCCGGACTGCGGCGCGCGCCACCGGCCGGGGCACATGACGAGGATCGCGCCGACGTAGTCAGCGAAGGGCGAGGTCGCGAGCGTCTCGATGCGCGCGCGCAGGACGATGTTCGGCCACGCGCTCGCGGCCACCGCGTTGCGGTGGATGACGTGCGTCCCGAGGCAGACGTTCGCGGGGTTCGGCGCGAGCACCGAGGACGCCCAATCGAAGTCGGCGATGGTCAGCTCGGCGTTGATCGCGGGTGCTGTCGGCGAGGGCTGGTCGACGCTGTCGAACCCGGGCACCGAGCGGAGCGTGCGGTACGTGCTCTCGTCGCCGAGGTGGTTGAGGTCGGAGGTCATCCACGCCTGGAACGTCCCCGACCCGAGCGCGCGGTACGCCGCGAAGAGGTCGGAGGTCGACCCCCCGCCCGCGGGCGCGCGTTTGATGACCCGTCCGATGGTGTCTGCCATTGTGCGTCAGTGTGCGATTGCAGAGGGGAGCTCCCGCGACGCGCGGGACGCGCTACCGTGGGGCACCATGAGCCGAGCCGCCGTCACCCTCGCCGCCGCTTTGACCGCCGCTCTCGCCGCCTGCGGAGGCGACGGGGGCACATCCTCGCGGGACTACACGGACACGGGGTGTCCCGCGCCTGTGGCGGCGCCGGGGTGGGAGCAGTTCGCTTGCGATCGGGGGCGGGGGCAGTCACCGCGCTACGTCTCCGTCCCGTCGTGCGCGCAGGAACTCGGGCTCGTCGCCGCGATGCCGCAGGTCGCCACGATCGACAGCACGTCGCCGAACTACGCGCTCTGCCGCGCGGCGCGGGTGTCGGTGGTGACGATCGACGACGTGTCGCGCAGCACGTACTTCACGCGCTGAGTCACGCGGCGAACACCCGCGCGGGCGTCGACGACCCGTTGAGCGTGTAGGACGCATCGGCGAGGTAGGCATACTGCGTCTGATCGGGCCGCGAGACGACGACGCTCCAGTCGTCATAGATCAACATGACCTTGAGCGCCGAGGCCGCGAGCGCGGCGAAGGTGCCCGACGGCGCGGGGTTCAGCGTCACGGTGCTGCCGCTGACGGCGGAGACCGTGTGCTGCGTCGAGGCCGTCGGGCTCGCGGTGTCGATCTCCACGAGCCGCACCTTGTCGCCGACGACGAACGTGGACGCGCCGCCGTCGGCGTACGCCGGGCCCGCGAAGCCGCCGCTGCCGAAGGTCGACGTGTCGAGCGTGAGTACGGCGCCCGTGATGCCCGCGGCCGCGACGAGCGCGGTGGGGGCGTACCCTTGGATGTTGCTTGGGTTGAGCCGCAGCGTGTACGCAACCCACCCCTCCGTCTGCTCGCGGTACAGGGCCACTTCGCGCGACACCACCTGCGCGATCTGGTCGGTGATGCCGCGGCCGCCGCTGCGGTTCGGGATGCGCCACAGGTCGTTGATGTAGATGAGGTCGCCGACCTGCGCGTCGTACTTGTGCAGCGGCAGGCGGACGGTGACGTGCTCGTAGGGGTAGCGGTGCGGGCCGAGGATCGTCGCCGCCTGCGCGAAGACTTGCGCGTAGAGGCGCGAGGCGTCGGCGCTGCCGCCGACCGTGCCGCGCGGCATCGTCGCCGTGATGCCGCCGCGCGTGCCGTAGCGTCCGCGCGAGGTGGCGTCCACCACGTTGACCGTGAGCGACTGCTCGGGCACCTCGACGGTGAAGGTGTTGACGATGCCGTCGCTCCCCTTCTCGTACCCCGGCGTCGCGTTGTCGCGCGCGAGGTCGGTCGAGGACAGGTCGTAGTCGGCGGGCTCGGTGACCGCGAACTCCGCGATGCGCGCGATCGACACCTTGCCGTTGCGCATCACGAGCGCAAAGCCGTTGAGCGCGGCCTCGTTCGCGAGGATCTCCAGCGGCGTCGCGTCGAGGTCGAGCACGTACTCCCGCGAGCCGCGCAGCGCCGACGGGTACTGCCCCGCGACCGTCGCGATGTGGTCGAAGTCGATCGCGCCGATGACGCTCGCGAACTCCGGCCCGAGGGTCTCCATCGCGAACTGCAACGCCTTCACCCAGGTGTCGGCCTTCGTGTAGAGCCCGAGCCGCGCGACCGTCGGCTCGCTGATGACGAAGCCGGGGCGGCGCGGGCCGCCGCGGTCCGTCGGCGCGGGGTTGAGCCCCGCGTAGTAGCCGGCCACCGTGGTCGACGGGGCGTTGAGCGCGTCGCACACGAGGTAGTACGCGCCGCCCGACGACACGGCGTCCGTGATGCGCGCGACGCGACGCGAGGCCCGGTTGTTCGAGTCCTCCATCACGAGGCAGTAGTAGACCTCGCCGTGGTAGGACGGCCACTCGGCGCCCGGCGTCGGGACGGGCGGGATGCTCGCGTAGTCCCCCTGCGTGACGTAGACGCGCGAGGCCGTGAAGATGGGGACGTACGCCTTCGGCATCACCGAGGGCGCGCGCAGCGTGGCGCCCGTGGTCGACGCAGGGAGGTCGGTGTAGATCGGCGCCGCCCACGGGTGGAAGAAGCGCAGGTACCGCGACGAGACGAAGCCCTGCACCGTGACCGTCAGCGTCCCGCTCTCGTCGAGCGCCGCGCCGAAGTTGGCGCCGACGGCGCCGTAGCTCGTCGCGCCCGCGGCGGAGAGGTCGGCGACGAATGCCTCGCGCGACGGGTGCCAGCCGCCGCGGTCGGGCGCCGCCGCGTCGCCGGTGAGGATCGCGAGCGCGTCGACCGCGGTGCTCGACGCGGCGCTCACGAACAGCGGGCAGAAGTCGCCCGCGAAGGGGAGCCGCAGCGTCGAGCGCGCGTTGTTGGCACTCGCGTGCACATAGCCCTGCACCGTGATCTGCCGCTGGTTGATCTTCTGCCCGAGGCGCTTGATCGCGTGGTCGACGTGGACGACCCAGCCCTCGCCGTCGTCGGCGAGCGCGGCGCCCGTGCCGACGTTGCCGAAGTGCTCGAGGGACAGGCGCGTGATGACGCCGTCCGTCACCTCGGCGAGCCACAGCGTCGCGGGGCGGCCGATGATCTCGTCCGGGCCCGAGAGCGCCACCGGGTTGCCGAGCCCCGTGCCGGCGGCCTCGTCGTAGAGGTGCCGCGTCGGGGTCGAGCCGAACGCGCCGCGGGTGCACGACGTGAACGCCGTCGCGGTCTTGCTCCCGTACGCGATGGCCTCCTGCCCGAGGTACACGACGCCCGACGACGCGAAGGCCCCCGTCGACACCACGTCGAACGACGTGGCCGACGCGCTCACGGTCGCGGTGATGTACGTCGACGCGAGGTTGTCCGCGTTGCTGAACAGCGCCGTCGCGGCGTACTCGTTCGTCCCGTCGTCGACGTCGGCGAGGTAGACGGTCACCTCGGAGACGTCGAGCTGCTGCGACTGCGTTGGCTGCGCGCGCTCGGAGAACGACACGCCGTCGCCGCGCAGCGAGAGCCACGGTTTGCCGTACGCGGTCCAGTTGGTGTAGGTGTTCCCCGGCCACCACTCGTCAGGCGGCGACGAGATCGACAGCCCCGTGACGCTCACGCCCTCGGGGTAGAAGATCGCGGGGACGCCGTGGATGAGGAGGATCGGGATGACCTCCGCGCCCTCGGCGGCCGTGCTCCATGCGATGCGGGTCATGCGTCAGCGGATGCCGTCGAAGAGGCCGAGGCGCAGGCAGAGGGCGGAGAGCAGGGGGCGCTCGCGGATGGCCTTCATCGCGGCGTCGTGGTCGCCGATGAGGTAGGGCGCGAGCACGGCGGCCGCGTGGTCGCTGATGGGGCGCGTGAGGCGCGCGAGGAGGCGGCCGATCATGGCGCCACCGGGAAGCCGGCGGACGCGGCGGCCTTCGCCAGAGCGCCCGCGGCGATGTACGCGGCTGCGGCCTTCCCGTGGGCGGCCGCGCCGTCGAAGTCGAAGCCGGCGAGGGCCGCGATCGAGGCGGCGGTCTCGTAGGCGCTGTGCAGCAGGCACTTCTCGTCGGACGGCAGGGCGTCCCACCACGCGAGTTCTTCGGGCGTCGGGTTGTCGTCGTCGCTCATGGCCTGCACCCTATCACGCCCGCGTCCCCGTCGCCGTGCTCTGCCGCAAGAGCGGCGTCACCCATCGGTAGTAGGCGTCCCACCCCTCGCGCGTGCGCTCGAAGCGCGGCTGCGCGATGGCGGCGCCGGGGATGGTCACGAGGTTGTACCGCTCCGACGTGCTCGACAGGTGGTCTTGGAAGTTGCCGAGCGCGGCGGCGCACGTCTTCCCGAGCGACGACGCGAGCAGGTCGACGACCGACCACTGCCCCGCGTGCGCGCCGTACTGCGCGCGCGAGTAGATCGCGTCGGGGTAGATGGGCGACTGGTTCACGCCGAGCGCCGCGCGCGTCGACGGGTCGGGCGGCGCGAAGTCGAAGGTGACCTCGTCCTCGTCGTGCCAGGTGTTGATGCGCACGCCGTAGCCGACGCCGGCCATCGTCTCCGACGACGCAACGGCGGTGCGCGGAACCCAGCCGTTCGACGCGCGCGACGTGAAGGTCGCGAAGTACCGCGGCGGGTGCGCGGCCGTCGCGCTCGTGGCGCTGCTGATCGCGACCGTGAAGCCGAGGTAGTTGAGCGCGTCGCCCGACGCGGACAGCGCGCCCGTCGACGTGAACACAACCTTCGAGTCGTCGCCCATCGCGAGCGTCACGACCTCGCTGCGGCCCACGCCCGAGATCGCGGAGTTGATCGCCGCGCGCACGACGCGGATGAAGTCGGACGTCGACGGCGCGAGGAGCATCCGGTAGGAGCCCGACGGGATCGTGACGTTGACGGGCGACGTGCCCGACGCGAACGTGAGCACGATGTCGGGCGGCGACGAGGTCCACGCGAACGTCGTGGCGATGGCGCTGCGCAGCGTCGGGGGCATCAGTTCGCGCCGCCCGCGCCCGCGCGCCCGAGGTTGAGTTGCACGCCGCCCTGCACGGCGCCGCGGTTGAGCACGCCCGCGAGTTCGCGCGCGCTCTGCCGCACGCCGCCCGTGCCGTACATGGGGCCGCCGAACATGACGTTGACCACGTTCGTTCCGCCGCTGTCGCCGCCGACCTTGCCGACCGACGGAGCCCGCTCGCGCGCCTCGCGCCCGCCGCCCGAGGCCGTGGCGGGCTTCGACGGAGGCGACGGGGCCACGGCGCCAGCGCCGGCCGACGCGAGGGCGCCAGCGCCCGCGTAGAGTGCCGACGCCGCGAACGACTCCGCCGCGCGGTCGTACTGGTACGACACGAGCGACGCGACGCCCTCGGCGAGGTAGAAGGCCGACTTGACGAAGGCTTCCTTCGCGAGCGCCTTGAGCACCTCGGAGAGCACGCTTTGCAGCGCGACGCCGACGGTCTCGCTGCCCTCCGCGATGGCCTGGAAGTGCGTCGCGAGGGAATCGCTGAGCGCGCCGTACGCCTTCTCCGTGAACGCGACGGTCTCGCCGGTCACGTCGATGCGCTCGCGGTGGAGTTCGCGCATCCGGTCGTTGAACGACTCCTCGCGGTTGAGTTGCTCTTCGAGCGCGCGAGCCGTGCGGGATGCGTTGCGCTGCGCGCGGAGCTCGTCCACGCGATCGCCCGCGGCGCCGCGGAACCCCTGCGACTGCCGGTCGAAGCGGCGGCTCACTTCGATGCCGCGGTCGACGGCCTCGCGCGCCTCGCGGTCACGCTCCGCCGTGCGCTCGGCGGCGACGCGACGGCCCGCGGCGGCAGAGTCTTCGATGCGCGCTTGCAGCGTGCGCTGCTCCGCCTCGATCTCCTGAAGCATCCCCGTGAGCCGCGCGCGCGTGCGGCGCCCCGCGTGCTCCATGCGGCGGTTGATGACGGCTTCGAGGTCGGAGAGCCGGTCGAGTTCCGACTGCGCGACGGTCGCAGCTTCGCGCGCGGCGCGCTCACGCTCCGACCGCTCGACTTCGACGAGCCGCAGGCGCTCGTGCTCGGTGGCCGCTCCCATCTGCAACAACTCCACCTCGCGGCGGCGCAGGGCGTTGGAGCGTTCGAGGTCGGACTGCTCGACCTGCCCCAACTGCCGCGTGAGGGAGATGGCGCGTTCAAGGCTCGCGAGCGGGTCGCCCCCGCCCTGACCGCGCTTGAACTTGCGGGCGCCGCCCATGATGTCGGAGCCCTCGCCGAGTTGGCGGTCGATGAACTTGACGGGGTCGAGGATGGCTTGCTGCGCGTCGGCAACGGTGCTGCGCAGGCTCGCCATCATCCTGCGGCCGAACGACCCGAGGTCTTGCCCCGGCGCGGGCGCTTCGAAGGTCGGCGTAGCGCCGGACTGCGGCGTGGCGGCCTGCGGTACACCCTCGGCAAACGCAGCGCGAAGACGCGACCACGTCTCCCGCATCCCGTCGAGGGCGCGGTTGAGTGACTGCACGTCGCCGTCGAGCGCGGCGATGGCCGACACGCCCACGTTCGCGACGTCGGCGATGAGCGAGAGTGACTGCCGCGCCGCCTCGGCGCCTTCGCCGATGGCGGTGAACCACTCGCGCGTGGTGGCGACGCCCTGCGTCTCGCGCTCGATGAAGCGGGCGGCGGCGGCGTCCCCGCGTGCGAGCGCCTGCGTGAGCCCCGTGGCGAAGCCGGTGGACGCCTCGCGGGCGAACTCCTGCATGTCGCCCTTGGCGCGCTCGAAGCGGAGGCCGATGTCCTCGACGCGGTCGCCGAGCGACGCGGCCGTTTCCGTCAGCGCGCGGAGTCGGTCGTCCGCCGTGTGCGCCTCGCCGCCGACGGCGCCGAGGGACGCGCCGAACCGGCGCAGCCCCTCCTGCTCGCCGCCGAGGAGCGCGTCGGTGAGTTGCTCGACGGCCTGCGTCACCTCCGTGCCCGTCTTCGTCGCGTAGTCCGTGGACACCGCGATCAGGGCGTTCATCTGCTCCTGCGTGAGCCGGAGCCCGGCTTGGTGCAGCCGCATCGCCGACGTGCTCGCCTGCAACGACGAGACAAACGCGGAGCCCGACCGCGCGGCTTGCTGGAAGTTCAGCCCCGTCGCGCGCTGCGCCACGTCGAGCCGCTGCCCCTCGCGGGCGAGCCCAACGACGGCCTCGGTCACGTCGACGATCTTTGCGGCGACGTCCTCGAAGGGGCCGACGACGTTGCGGTAGGCGTTGCCGATCCTCTCGATCTGCTCGCCGGCTTCCTTGAGCGCGCCCCACGCATCGCTCGCGCGCTTCGCGTTGGTCTCAAGGCCGCCGACGGCCTCGGCCGCGCCTTTGATCGTGTCGACGAAGGCGTGGAGTCCCTCGACGCCTTCGCCCCACTCGATGTTGAACTTGAAGTCGAGGTCGCTATCAGACACGGATCGACCTCAGAATCGCGACGACCTGCGACGCGGGCAGCGGCAGGACGCACCCGTGCACGTCGCCCGCAGTGACGCCCGGGGCGCCCTCGACGGCGGCGTGGCGGAAGCCCTGTCCCCACCGCTCCAGCGGCTCGCGCAGGGCCGCCGCGTCGACGTGCTCCGGCGCGTCGAGGTCGACGAGGATCAGCGCGCAGCGCCGCGACCGCGCGGGGCGTTCCGCCGCTCGTTCTCCTGCTCCTGCTCGCGGATCTTCTGGTCGCTCTTCCATGCTTCGTGCTGCGCGTTCTTGAGCGTCGAGAGGGCGACGAGGTCGGCGCGCGTGAGGTCGCGGCCGAGGCTCTCGGAGATGGGGACGTGCCAGTCGGAGGCGAGCGCGACGGCGCGCAGGAGTTCGACCGGCCACGGCTCCGCGTAGGTGAGGCACGCGAGTGGGCACGTCTCCGCGGGCGGGGTGCCGGTGAGGCGCGCGACGTACTCCGCCTCCGCGCGAAGGTCGGGGTCGAGCGGCTTGCCGCCGCGCGGGCAGCCCCAACGCTCGCGCGCCTCACGGGCCGCGTCGAGCATCCCCGCGCGCTGCGAGGCATGCTGCGGGCCCGGGGGGAGCTGCTCCGCATCGCGCGCCGCGCGGCACCCGCAGAGGGCGCGCGTGGACGCTAGCGCGCGAGCATCAACCCACGCGGCAAGCGGAAAGGGGCGAGGGCGCGCGGCCCCGCCTCCGTGCGGTCCGAGACCACCTTCGCGATCTCGCCGATGGCGTCCTCGCCGAAGGTGTCGTGCAGGTGGTCGACCCACTCCTCGGGCGCGATGGCGACGCCGGGGCGCGGCGCGTTGATGGCGCCGTGCGCCTCGGCGCGGTGCTCGACGCCGCGCTCGTCGGTGTAGGCGTGGCACGCGAGGGCGACGAGGGTCTGCGCGAACGCGGGCCCGCTGCGCTCGTTGGCGATGCGCCACGCGGCCGCGGAGAGCGGCGCGACGGTGAAGCGAACGGGGCGAGCGTCGGGCTTGAGCGGGAGGTCGGCGAGCGCCTCGGCGCTGCGCTCGCGCTCGTAGCGCGTGAGCTTCGCGGGGGCGCCGGGCGCGTCGAGGTCGATCGCGGGGTCGCACGTCGGCGTCGAGCTCCCGACGCGGGAGCCGATGAGCACGACGGGGATGGTGGCGGCGGGGTTGGTCATGCGGGCGTCCGTTGCGTTCAGCCGAAGGCGACGCGAAGGGGGGAGTAGATCGGGTCGAGCGCGGTGCCCGACGAGCCGCCCACGGTCACGGCGTCGTCCTGGAGCGCGCCGAGCTCGAGGTCCATGTACAGCCGGTTGCCGACGTTGGTCAGCTTGGGCTCCGCGGTCAGCTTGCAGTTCGACACCTGCCAGATCCAGAACGCGGCGTTCGCGCCGGTCCCCATGCGCCACACGATGGCGAACGAGTACCGCGTCTCCGCGTCGAAGGCCGTCGGGTAGCCGCTGTCGAAGCGCAGCGTGACCTTCACCGTCGCGGCCTTGGGGCGCCCCGCGGTGTCGACCACGGCGACGACGGTGTTCGTGGCGGCGGGGTCGCGCACCATCTCCCACGCGTTCGCCATCTCGACGCTGAACTTCTCGCACACGAGCGTGGTGCCGCGCGTCGGCGCGCTCGCCGCGGCGAGGTAAACCTGCGGCTGAAACGACGCCGTCGCGCCCATCTCGTCGGAGGCCGTGGCCGTCGACAGCGAGAGGGCGCCGGTGGTGAAGCTCGTCGCCGTGAGGTCGAGCGTCATCGTCGGCAGCTTGCCGATCTCCCACGCGAAGCCGAAGTTGCCGTACGCCCCGTTGAAGGTGTACTGCGCCGCGGTGTCGCCGACGTACGCGACCTGCGTCGTGAGGCTCGACGAGTGCGATTCGGCCATCGCGTACGAGTAGAGGTTGCGCACGACCGCCGACGTGGCCGGCGTGCCCGACAGCGCGGGCGACACGGTGATGGTGTCCGTGCTGACGTTCGTGACGAGCGCCCACTCCATCTGACCGGAGATCGCGACGGCGATGTGCGTGCCCTTCGCGAAGCGAACGCCCTCGCCGGGCTGCACGTCGAACTGCGTCGCGCTCGTGCCCGTCGCGACGGTGCTCCCCTCGTCCGCGTGCTCGTAGCCCATGCCGTGGCGGAGCATGATGCGCGGCGTGAGCGACGCGGGCGAGACGCCGTCGACGAGCTGGTCGGCGGCCTTCGTCGCCTTCAGGTACATCTTCAGCGCGAACTTCGACGCGAGCTCGAGCCCCTGCACGGGCTGGATGGCGTCGGCGCGGCGGACGCGCACGTCCTCCACGTCGAGCATCTCGCGCATCGCGCCGTCGCCGTGCAGCTCCTGGAGCACGAAGCAGCGGGTCATCGCGTTGGGGAACGACCCGCCCGGCGTGACGCCGAACGACGACTCCTCGCCGATGTACACCGCCTGTTCGCGGGTGATGATGTTCGACTGTGCCATGTGTTCCTCTGCGCCCCGCGGGGCGCGCTATGCCTTGCGGACGACGACCTGCGCGCGCTTGAGCGCGGCGAGCATGAGCCCGCGCGCGACGCCGATGCGGGAGTCGAGCCCCGCGCGCCGCTTCCACGCGGCGTAGGCGGGCGAGAGCGCGCGGAACGGCGTGTCGCCCCCGCTCGTCTCCAGCCGGCGCGCGAACACCGCGCGGAGGGCGTTCGCGCCGACCGTCAGCACCGGGAGCATCGACGGCTCCTCGCCGCGGAGCATCGCCTCGGCGAAGCGCTCGCGCACGCGGGCGATGACCTCGTCGCGGGCGGCGCGGTTGATGGTGAAGACGGGGCGCGCGGGCTGCCGCGACGTGCCGCCGTCGAACCACGTCAGCTTCCGCGACTCCTCCGTCGGGAGCGCGAACACGGCGGTGTACTTCCGCCCGAGCTCCGCCGCGATCTTGTCGAGGCGCTTGCCGATGCGGGCGGCGGCCTCGGCCGCGGCGCGTCCGTCGACGGTGACGAGGTCACGGCCCATAGGGGTCCGTCACGACGCTCTGAAGCACGAGCTCGAACGCGGTGGTCATCGTGTAGCGCCCGCCGCCGAGGTCGCGCCCGGCGCCCGTCGTGCGCTGGCAGCGCACCATCACGGGGTCGGTGTCGAGGCCGCGCAGGTCGTTGAACTCAAGCGCCTGCTTGATGCGGCGCGAGTCGTTGACCGCGCGGCGGTCGGGCCGGTACTTCTGCACCGCCGCCGTCTCGGTGCCCTGCGGGTCGACGAACGCCGTCGAGGCGGCGCCGTACTGGTAGCCCGCGGTCACTTCGAGGGTGACGCGCTCCCACTGCGGCGACGAGTAGGGGTTGTTCGTCGTGTCGTCGGTGACCGACACGAACTTGACGGAGACCGCGCGGTCGAACTGCTCGGCGGGGTACGACGGGTCGTCGAGGGGCGACGCCTCCGCGGCCTCGCGGAAGACGCCCGCGGCGATGGCGCGCGCCTGCGCGTCGGGGCCGAGGGTGCCGTCGGTGCCGCGGCCCTGGAAGAGGATCGCGCGCAGGCGCGTCTCGACCTCGGAGAGGTAGTCTTCGTTCGCCATCTGCTAGAGTCGGGGGATGGACATCGAAGCAGCCGCGCGGCGGATCGCGTCCGTCGCCGAAGACCTCACCGCCGCCATGTGCGCGTTCGACGAAGACGAGACGCCCGAGGCGTTCGCGTACGCCGACCGCGACGACCTGCGCACCACGCCGGGGTGCAACTTTGGCCACGGGTCGCGCACGTTCACCCTGAGCGGGTGGACGCTCTCGGCGCGGTTCCGGGCGGGCTTCACCCCGCACGCGCTCGAAGAGATCGTGTCGCCCGACGGCGAGCGCTTCGGCGAGGACGTGGCGCTCATCGTGTGGCGCTTCGTCGAGGGGTACGCCACGAGGCTGCCGTGGGTCGAGCGCGGGTGGCGCACGTCGCCCACCGTCACGCCCCCTGCCGCGCGCGCACGACGCGGAGCATCCCGCGCTGCGGTCGGGTGAAGTCCGCGGCGTCGACGGCGAACTCCTCGCCGCCCGTCGTGAACTCCGGCCCTTCGAGCACGACGGTGACGCGCTTCGTGTAGCCGCTCGGCGGGGCGACGTCGTCCTGCGCGTAGCCGCCGCCGGGGAACTCTTGTGTGATGGGGCCGATCTCGTAGACGGCCGCGACGAGCACGCCGTCGGAGAGCGACACGGTGCCGCCGCCGAAGTAGCTCCGCTGCCCGTCGGTGACCTCGACCACCTTCGGCCGCGGGTCGAGCACGGTGTCGGTCGTCGTCGCGAGCGTCGTGCCCTGCGCGCCGACGGCGGCGCTGTACGTGCGGACGCGGATCGTCGTCTTCGTCGTCCGCTGCCCGAGGGCTTCGGGGATGCGGCGGACGGCGTTCGCGATGGCGCGGAAGCCGTTGAGCGCGGAGGTGTTGTTGGCGCCCATCAGTAGACTTCGAGCGCGGGCGACCCCGACGACACGCGCGCCGCGAGGTTGCGCAGGAGCCCCGTCACGCCGAGCGCGGCGGCGAGCCTGCCGCGCAGCACGTTGCGGAAGTTCTCGGCCTGCACGAGGATCGACCCGCCCTCGCTCGCGCTGAAGAACTCGATCTCGTCGACCTTCTTCACGCCCGCGCTCGCGACGTTGGCGCGCTGCACCTGGTCGAGCGATTCGAGGTCGGCGATGATGCCGCGCGCGATGGTGAGCCCCGACTCGACCTCGACGGGGTAGGTGCCCGAGTGCGTCTGCTTGCAGATGACGTCGATCGTCGACCCGCTGATCGCGCGGACGGTGCAGACCTCGCGCGAGGCGTCCACGTCGATCACGACGCGCGAGGAGACCGCGGAGAGGCCCGCGACCGACCCGAGGGTCAGCGTTGCGGGCCCCGCCGCGGTCACCGCGGTCGAGCACGTCGTCGGCGCGACCGACGAGGAGGAGAGGTTGGGCTGGATCACCGAGGTGTAGACGACGTGAATGTCGATCATCGGCACGGCGCCGATGTCGAGCAGGTTGTCGAAGAGCTCCGCGCGGATGCGCATGAGCTCGGCCTCGGTGAGCAGCGACATGTCCCCTCCTCGTCAGGTCACGTCGGCACGGCCGCGCCGTAGAGGCGGCCGATCGGGTTGTAGTACGCGGTGACCGCGGTGGTGTCCGCGGGCGCGGTGGCGGCGCCCGCGAGGGTCGCGACGCAGCGCACGGAGCGGAGGCAGTGCATCGACGGCGGGACGGAGAGCGTCTGCCGCGTGACGACCTCGGCGCCGGTGCCGCCCGCGCTGGTCCACGTCGCGCCGGTGATGTCGAACCACGTGGTGCCGTTGAAGCTCCCCTGGAGCTTGAACGTCGCCGCGACGCTCGACGTGGTGACGGCCGACGTGCACGCGAACAGGCACGAGCCCGGGTCGAAGAAGCCGGTCGAGACGGACGCGCCGTTGCGCGCGGTGCCGTTCGCCGAGGTCGCCGTCGCGAGCGACGCGATCGAGACGATGGGGATGTTCATGGTGGTCCTCCTCCTCGCCCGGCGTCAGTTGGAGTGCGCCGCGCAGACGAAGCGGTTGTCGAGGAGCGCGTAGCCCTCGTACGCGAGCCAGATCGCCTTCGCGGTCTCGCCGTAGTTGTCGTCCGACGAGAGCGCGATGCGGCAGCCCTCCTCGTCGGCGACGCGCCCCACGATCTCCTTGCCGAACATGACGGCGTGGTTGATCGTCACGCCCGACACCGTCGACGTGTCGACGACGTTGGAGTTCGACATGTACACCTCGACGGTGCCGGCGCGCTTGAGGAAGCCCGCCTGGAGCGGGTTGGTGTTCGGGTTCTCCTTGGCGTACCGCGCGAACTGCGGGTCCATCTGGAGCTGGACGGCCTGCGCGGGGTTCACGACGAGGCGGTAGAGACCGTCGTCGAAGCGCGGGATGTTGAGCGACTGGAGCTTCGCCTCCATGCGCAGGATCGTCTCGTAGTCGAACGGGCGGTCGCCGTTGACGTTGGCCGTGAACGCCGACGAGTCCGACGACAGCGAGCCGTTCGGGTCGTTCGGGTAGAGGATGTTCGTCGACACGGGCGAGTCGAACAGCGTCGCCACGACGTTGTCGATGAGCGCGTCGCGGTCGTAGTGGAGGTGCGCCCCGACGCGCTCGACGAGCGAGTGCACGCCGCGCTTCGCCATGTAGCGGTCGATGCCGAAGGGCTGCACGGCGCTGCCGCCCGAGGCGTAGGGGCCGCCGAGGCGCACGATCTCGACGGGCACCTGCTCGCCGGTGATCGCGAGCGGCGTCACGCTGATGGACGAGCCCGCGGCGATCATGCGCGACGCGATCGTGTAGCCGCCGCCGGTGAACACCGGGCGGTTGAACTTCACGACGTTCCCGGGCTGCGACGCGAGCTCGTCGGAGACGACGATCGCGCCGCTGCGGATCGGGTCCGCGAGCATGAGCTTCATCGTGTCGAGGCCGGGCACCGCCTCGCCGAGGCCCGCGGGGATGCCGCGGCCGTTGACCCACTCGAAGGCGCCGGGGTTGACGGCGAGCTGGGCGCGCAGGTCGGCCATGTAGACCATCTGCGCATAGAAGAACTGCGGCACCGGGGCGGTGAGCATCCGCTTCGCGGTGAGCTCCACGAACTCGCTCGGGAGCCATGCGGAGGAAACGACGGGCATGGAAGTTCATCCTGCGGGATGTAGAGTCCCGCGGTTGTTGGTGGACGTGATCGGGTGAGGGAGGCGGCGGTCAGTTCGCGCGCGGCGCGGAGGCGCGGGCGCGGGTGATGGCGGCGGTGTTCAGGCGGTAGAACGCGGCCTGCGCGATGGGCGAGGTCTTGAGCGCCTCGTACTGCGCGAGCACGGCCGCGTCGGGGTTCGCCGTCTGCGCCGAGGGAGGCGGCGCGGCGTTGCCCGCAGGGAGCGTCGTCGCGCCCTGCGGCACCACCTGCGGCGCGGCGGGGATGAGCCCGTGCGCGCGCATCGACTCGATGCCGCGGATCTGCGCCGAGGGGTCGTCGCCGTACTGCGCCACCACGAAGCCGCGGAGCGACTCGGGCAGCGCGTTGATCGCGTTGGTGGCCGTGATGGCGAGCACCGCGCGCATGTCGTCCACGCGCTGCGTGAGCGCCGCCACCTGCGGGTCGACCGCGGGCGGGACGGGGGGCTGCGGCGGCTGCGCGGGGGCGGCCACCGGGGCGGCGGGCTGCGCCGCGGGGGACGCGGCGACGGGGGGCTGCGCGGGCGCCACGGGGCGCTGCGCGTAGGGGTTGACGTACGGCGGCTTCACCGGCGCGGCGGGGGGCTGCGCGGGCTTCGGCTCGGCGGGCGCCGCGGCGGGCTGCTGCGGCTGCGCCGCGGGCGCCTGCGGGGCGGCGGCGGGCGCGGTGTGGACGTGCACCTGCACCGGCATCCCCGGCGACGCGAGGGGCGCTGCGGGGGCGGCGGGCGGCGGCGACGCGGCGGGCTGCGCCGCGGGGTTGGTCGGGTCGCTCACTGCGGCATCTCCATCGGGTTGGGCGGCGGCTGCGACGGGCGCTCGCCCGCGCCGTCGATCTCGGCGAGGGCGGCCT
>Ga0075471_10001355_pt1 | contig 16024 bp, 9 predicted proteins | sample DEB19_08_DNA_2_FD_74787 | JGI IMG/M metagenome (GOLD analysis project Ga0075471, IMG submission 74787) | Aqueous microbial communities from the Delaware River and Bay under freshwater to marine salinity gradient to study organic matter... | ecosystem: Environmental > Aquatic > Marine > Coastal ... | reverse complement strand
CGGTCCCTATCTGCTGTGGGCGCACGAAACTTGAGGGGATTCTTCTTTAGTACGAGAGGATTTGGAAGGACGTTCCTCTGGTGTTCCAGTTGTCACGCTAGTGGCACGGCTGGATAGCTATGAACGGAACGGATAAACGCTGAAAGCATATAAGCGTGAAGCCCGCCCCAAGATCAGGTTTCGTAGGGTTTAACCCGAAAGTCCCCTGGAAGACGACCAGGTCGATAGGCCGGACGTGTACGTGCAGCAATGCACTCAGCTAACCGGTACTAACGGACGAACGCTTGACCACTCGTATCGAGTGCTTGCAATCTGAGTCACCCGCCTCCGCGGGTGAGTGGGTTGCGATCCCGCAAGGGATCTGAAGAGCATGCCGACTACCACGACCCCGAACATGCATCTCCTCAGCGGAGGTGCAACCGAATTTCCGGTGAACATATCTGGAAGGTCACACCCGTTCCCATCCCGAACACGGTAGTTAAGCTTCCAGAGCCGATGGTAGTACCAAAAGTGCGAGAGTAGGTATCGCCGGAATCTTTCAACGCAGGCCCGCACGGCCCACAGCCGTGCGGGCCTGTTCGTTTTGCTACGCCCCGTAGGACAGGCTTCAGCCTGTCACGTGCCTGTCTGGTCCCTGCTTCGCCGTTCGCTCTCGCCCACGCCGGCGAGCATCTCGCGGAGGAGTTCGAGCGGCAGGCCGACGACGTTCGACGGGCTGCCGGCGACGAGTGCGAGCGGCAGCCGCTCGTCCTGAAAGCCGCAGGCGCCGGCCTTGCCCACCCACAGGCCGCTGGCGAGGTACCAGGCGAGGAAGTCCCCCGACAACGGCCCCATCTCCAGGAGGCTCTCGGCAACGCCCTGACGCGGCCGGCCGTCGGGCCGGTACCAGACGCACACGCCCGTCAGCACGCGGTGGCGGCGGCCCGAGAGGGCCTGGAGCATTCGTCGGGCCTCTGTGGCGTCGGCAGGCTTGCCGAGCACCGTGCCCTCCACCTCGCTGAGCGTGTCGCAGGCCACGATCGTGCCTTCGGCGCCGGTCGCGGCCACGGCCTCGGCCTTGGCGAACGCCAGCCGCTGCACGAAGGCGGCGAGCGATTCGCCGGGCCCGCGCGGGGGCTGATCGGCCTCCACGGCCTCGTCCGGCGGCGCCACGGTCACGAGCCACCCTTCGGCGCGGGCCAATTCAAGGCGGCGGGGCGACCTGCTTGCAAGCACGATGGCGGGACGCGACGCTGCATTCATGAAATCGGCCGCTCCTGATCCGGAGATCATCCACGAGGACGAATCGATGATCGTACTGGCCAAGCCGGCCGGCGTGCCAACGGCCAATGCTCCCCAGGGGGCGGCCAGCATGTATGCGATCCTGCAGGCCATGCGCCCCCCCGGCGCCTTTCTCGGCGTCGTCAGCCGGCTCGACGCACCTGTGTCAGGGGTGCTCGTGTTCGCCGCCACGAAGGCCGCCGCCGCGGCGCTGTCCGCCCAGTTTCGCGACCGCACGGTGATGAAAGACTACGTGGCCGTCGTGGAGGGACGGTTTCCCGCGCCGCTCGGCCAGTGGGTCGACTGGCACGATGCTCTGGAGCGGCACGCCGACGACGAATCACCGGGATCGGCCGCAGCGTCCGCTCCTCGCGCCGCCCATGTCAGGGCCCGTGTGGTGCGGAGGGCCGGCGAGGTGTCGCTCGTGGAGCTCGCCCCATCAACGGGGCGGCGGCATCAGTTGCGGGAGCAGCTTGCGCGGCGTGGCTGTCCGATCGTGGGGGATCGTCGCTACCGGTCTCGCCTGCCGTTTCCAGCCGGCATCGCGTTGCACGCCAAGAGGCTCACGATCGCGCATCCGCGCTCGGGGGAGCCGTGCACGTTCGAGGTGCCGCTGCCACCGGACTGGACGCGGCGGTTTCCGAGCCTTCTGCCCGCGGCCGGCGATAGACTTCCGCAACCGGCTCCCGGCCGCCGCCCCGGCCAAGCTGGCCGACCCACGCCGTGACACCATGTCGAGCGCAGCATCCAACCCGGACGACCCCCGTGGGCCGCGGCCACCGCGGAAACCGCGGCCTTTTCGTGAAACGGCTCTCGCCAGCGGTCTGGTGACCGCCCTGCAGGTCGATGCCGCCGAGGCCGAAATCCGCGCGGCCCCGGCGGGCGACGTATCCCGCGATCGGGCGATCGCCGATCTGCTCGTCTCCCAGGGGCTGCTCACGCCGTTTCAGGCGGAGCAGATGCTCGTGGGCCGCCGCAAGCTCACGCTCGGCCAATACAAGATCCTCGACGCCATCGGTCAGGGCGGCATGGGCCGCGTGTTCAAGGCGGAGCATGTGATGATGGGGCGCGAGGTCGCCATCAAGGTGCTCCCGCGCGAGAAATCGACGCCCGAGACGGAGGCGGCGTTTCGCCGCGAAATCCGCATGCTCGGCCGGCTCGATCACGACAACCTCGTGCGCGCCCTCGACGCCGGCCACGACGGCAAGGTGTATTACCTCGTGACCGAACTGATCGACGGGCTCGACCTGCGGAAGCAGGTGCGGCGCTACGGCGTGCTCGACGACGTGGCCGCCGCATCCGTGATCTCGCAGGCCGCCAGGGGGCTGGCCTACGCCCACGACAAGGGGCTCGTGCATCGCGATGTGAAGCCGGGCAATCTCCTCGTCACGACCGATGGCCGGGTGAAGGTGCTCGACCTCGGCCTTGCCGGCAGCGTCATGGAGGAGGAATCGACGCGCCTCGGGCGGGTGGTCGGCACGATGGACTACATGGCGCCGGAGCAGATTCGCGCGCCCGACAAGGCCGGCCCGCCTGCCGACATCTACGGCCTGGGATGCACGCTCTACTACACGCTCGTGGGCGAGGTGCCGTTTCCCGGCGGCACGCGCGAGGAAAAAGCGCGTCGCCATCTCTCCGAGCCCCCGCCGCCCGTCCGCCGGTTCGCCCCGCATGCCAGCGCCGGACTGTGTGCGGTCGTTGAGGCGATGATGCGGAAGGATCCCGCGGAGCGGCTGGCTTCGGCCGCGGCCGTGATCGACCGGCTTCGGCCGTGGACTCCCGACAGCCCGGTGGCGATGCCGCGGCAGCCCGTGCCCGGCCGCAGTGGGCGATCTTCCGCGCGGCCTGAAACCGTGCTCGCAGGGAAACCGCCGCACGAAGGATCGTCGCGCCCATCCTCGGAAGCGAACGACTCGGGGGCGGCCCGGGAGTTCGACCCGCTGGCGATCGATGATCCGGCCACTTCGGGCCACGGCGAGCCAGGCGGAGGTCTGCTCGGGAGGCTGCTCGCAGGCCTGCGACGCACGCTGCGTCCGTAGCCGATCCCTCGAGGCCGTTCCGCCGCCACGCGTTGACAGGTGGGCAGCCTGCATCTACCAATGGCGTTTCCCGGAGCGGTCGCCGAGCGCCCGCTGCCGTGGGACGGGTAGCTCAGTTGGTAGAGCAACGGACTGAAAATCCGTGTGTCGCCGGTTCGATTCCGGCCCCGTCCACTGATCCAGCCCGTCCGCTGCATCCAAAGTGTCCGCAAAAAGAAAACGGGCGGTGTCCTTGAGGACACCGCCCGTTTTGCATGTCGTTCGCTTGGGCTCAGCCCTGAACCATCGCCTTGAGGTTCTTGAGGGCCCGCACGCGGACCTTCACGCTCGCCGGCTTGGCCGGACGATCCTGCAGCTCGCCAGTGAAGGGATTCTTGACGCCCTTCTGAGCCGGACGGGCCGGCACCTTGCGCCGCTCGACCTTCACGAGGCCGGGGATCGAGAACACACCGATGCCCGAGCCCTTGAGAGCCTTCTGGATCTCGTGGGTGAGCGCTTCCATCACCGCGACCACGTCCTTCTTCTGCAGGCCGGTCGTCTCGGAGATGCTCCGCATGATCTCCGTCTTCGTCATGGGCTTGCTTCCCGACTTCTTCGCCATCGCCAATTCCTCCGAAAAATTGTGTGCGGCAGAACCCCCACCGCGATATGGAGCCCGGCACGATCTGCCGAAAGCGTCGGTGATTAGAGGCTCTGGAAATGAAATTGCAAGGCGAAATCCGGGTTTCTGGCCGAAAAAATGCGGTGGGAGGCCGCGGCGGTGCGTCGCCAGGGCTTTCGGACCGTTCGTTTCGCCCCGCCCGACCGCGTGTTGCTGGAGCGGGTGGATCGGCCGTAACATGATGGCACGCGATGTGATACGCTCCAAAACGCACGCTGTTTGGGCGGTCTCGGAGCCGCCCTGATCGTGTGGTTCGGCGATCGCCGAGGACCTCGGCCCCTGCGGCCCGGGGAACGACATGCTCTTCTTCCCCCCGCCACCGCCGGTCGCCGGAATCCGGCCGTGCCGCGGTGCCGCCGGGTGCGTGGGTGCGTTCTTCCTGCTGGCGATCACGGGCGGGATCGGATTCGGAGACGGGCCCGCGGCCACATCCGAGGCCGCCGACGACGAGTCGATCGAGGCCAGGGTGGCGCTTCCGACCGACCGCCTCAAGGAGCGGCAACTGGATCGGGCCCAACGGCTGATCACCGACGAGCGGTGGAGCGACGCCGCCACGCTCCTCGATGAGATGCTCGCCGGCGATCGTGATTTCTTTTTTCGCCCGCAGCAGGGGCAGGCCACCTGGCGGAGCATCAAGACAGAAGCATCCCGGCTGATCGGGACGCTCCCCGACGCCGGCCGCGCCGCGTACGACCTGCAGTTTCGTGCGCGGGCCGATCGACTTTTGCAGGAGGCGATCGCGGCTGGTGACGAGTCCGGCATCGTGGCGGTCGCCCGGCGCTGGTTTCATACACCGGCCGGCCGGCGGGCGACGTTGCTCGCGGCGCTGGCGGCGCTCGAGTCGGAACAGCCCTTGGCCGCGGCGGCGTGGCTCGAACGGCTCACCGGGGCGGACGGCGTCGCGTTCGAACCGACGCTGTCGGTGATGCGCGCGGTTGCCTGGTGGAGAGCCGGCGACCGAACGGCCGGCGTGCGGATTCTCGACGAAGCCCGTGCGCGCGGCGGCACCAGCGTGCGGGCGGGAGGGCGCGATGTATCGCTTGCTTTTCCTCCGGGAGGCGCCGCGGCGTGGCTCGAGTCGATCGCCGGCGCCGGCTCACCGGCCGCAGGTCGCCGCGAAGCCGAATGGTGGATGGCACGCGGGGATGCCGCCCGCAATGCCCTGGTCGACGCCTCGCGGCCGCTTCTCGTTCCCCGCTACCGCGTGCCGCTGACGCGCCATCCCGAGGAGGCTCGGCTTCTCGAGAAGCGGCGGCGTCTGTTCGCCGACCGCGAAACCCCGCTGCTGCCCGCCGGCATGCCGCTGGCCATCGACGGCACGATCCTCGTGCACTCCCCGCTCGGCCTGCTGGCCGTCGATTTCGCATCTGGCAAGCGCATCTGGCTGCGGGGCGGCGAAGCCTCCGGCGACGCCGGTGCGGCGGTGGCGGAGGAGGAGACCGAGGATGGGCGGCCCGAGGGGCCGGCCAGCCTTTCGCGGGTGTTCGGTGATGCGACTTCCGGTGCGGTCTCGAGCAACGGGCGATTCGTGTATTGCGTCGAGATCGGTGGGCGTGATCGCGGGAGGGGTGTGCGTGCGGTGGGGCGTCGCGGCGGTGAGATGCCCGGTTCCCAGGAAGGCAACGTGCTGGCTGCCTACGATCTCTCCGCCCGTGGCGCGCCCGTGTGGCGGCTGCCGGTCGCCGAGGCGCCGGCCGAGGAACGCGAGGGTGCCGACGCGTGGTATCTCGGCGCCCCGCTCGTGATCGGTGATCAGTTGTTCGTGCTGGCGGAAGAGAAGGGGGAGGTGCGGCTGGATGTGCGGGCCGCAGCCGATGGTCGCCTGCTGTGGTCGCAGCCGCTGGCCGAACTCGACGAGGAACTCCAGGCCGACCGCCCCGAAACGCAGATGCGGCGATTCTCCGGGCTGTCGCCCGCCTTCGCCGAAGGCGTGCTCGTGTGTCCGACCGGCGCCGGCACGGCCATCGCGGTCGATCTTGCGACCCGCACGCTCCTCTGGGCCTACACCTATGCGGTGGCGGGTGGCGATGACGACGCCTCGCAGCCCGGGGCACGCGGCCCGCTTGGCGGCATGGTTCGTCGGCGCGTGATCGTCAACGGCGTCCCCGTGGGTGGCCAGCCGGCCGCGCCCGGCGGCTGGCGCGACGCGTGCCCGATCCTTGCGGAGGGCTGTGCGCTGCTCACGCCCGTCGAGTCGGAGGCCTTGCACTGTCTCGACCTGCGCACCGGCGCCCTGCGATGGTCGGTGCCCCGGGGCGACGGGCTGTGTGTGGCCGGGGTCGTCGACGGAAGGGTCGTGGTCGCGAGCAACCATGGCGTCGACAGCCTGTCCATGAAAGACGGCACGAGTGGCTGGCGCAAACCGCTCGCGCTCGGGCCGGCGACGGTGAGCGGGCGTGGCATCGTCACCGCCCGGCGATTGTTCCTGCCGCTCGACACGCCGGAGGTCGTTGAGATCGATCTCACAGACGGGTCCATCGCGGGCCGCTCGCCGGCCCGCGGCGGCGTGATTCCCGGCAACCTCCTGGCCTACCGCGGCGAGGTGATCTCGCAGGGCGTCGATTCGCTCGACGTGTTTCACCAGGTGGTGCCGCTCGAAGGCCGGATCGAGACGGCGGCGAACGGGCGCCCGACCGATCCGTGGGCGCTCCTGTGGCGCGGGCAGCTCGACCTCGACCGGGGCCGCATGGCCGAGGGCCTGCGGGCGATCGCGGCCGCCAGGCAGGCCGAACCGCAGCGCATCCCGGCCGACGTGGTCGCCGATGCCCTCCTGTTCGGCATGCGGCGCGATTTCGCGGCGGCGGCGCCCCTCTGGCGGGAGATCACGGAAGTCGCGGGACCGCTCCCGCGATCCAAGGCCTTGCTCAGCATCGCGCTCGACAACCAGCTCGCCGCCGGCGCCGTTGCCGACGCCTGGCGCGCCTGCCGCGGGGTGCTCGAGTTGTCACCGGCGGCCGAAACGGACGACGACTGGCTGATCGAAGCCGTGTCCGATCCGATGCTCGCCGTCTCAGAGCCCCGCTGGCTGCGCGGCCGCCTCGCCGATCTGCTCGAGCGCGCGCCGCCCGCCGTCCGGCAGGAGATCGACGCCTTCGCGAATGCTTCGCTCGAGGCCGCCCGCCGAGCCGACGGCCCCGACAGGTTGGCGGAACTCTTGCGGATCGAGACTGTTTTCGCGGCGCACCCGGTGGCAGCCGGCGCTCGCGGCGAGGTGCTGGAGATGCTCGAGGCAGGGGGGGCGGGCGGAGCCGACGCCCGGGATGCTTCGCGGATGCTCGCCGTGCGCCGTGACATGCTCCGGCTGCGTGTCGAAGACGGCCCCACACGCAGGGGCAACGCAGCGTCCGCTGTGTCGGACGAATCGTGGCCGCTCGGCCGCGTGACCGCGCAGCGCAGCGGGCGGCTGAAGGCCGAAGACATGATGCGGATGTCGAGAGTCATTCCCATCCCGGTCGATCCGCGCTCGCGGAGCGTCGTGCCCGGGCTACAGGTCGGCTGCGACGTGCAGTCGACGTCCCTGATCCTCACCGACGGCCTCGGGCGCCGCGTGGGCGATCCGATTCCGTTCGATCCCGGGCGGGCCGGCGGGCTCAATCCGGTCTTTCAGCCTCTTCATGCGGAGGCGGCCGCGCTCGGGCCGGTGTTCGTGGTGCGGTCGGGGGGCGCGGTGGCCGCCTTCGACGTCCGCGGCCCCGCGGGCCCGCCGCCGGAGCGGCTCTGGATGCTCGCCGACGCCTCGCCGGCGTTCGCCGAGCGGGCGGCGGCATTCGGGATTCACCTCGGCCGCGGCGCGGCCCGGGTCAAGCGCAACGGCAACATGCCGCTGGGGATTCGCGTGTCCGAGCCCGAGATGCCGGCCGTGCAGGCACCGGTGCGCAGCATGCTGCTGGTGCACGACGGTCTGGCGAACGTCGTCGATCAGGCCGTCGAGTTTCGCGACCCGGCGAGCGGCACGCTCTTGTGGAAGAGGCATCGGCTGCCGGCCGCCGGCGAACTCGTGGGCGACGACGAATTCCTCTGCATCTACCCGCGCGACGGCAAGCAAGCGACCGTGCTGGCGACGGCCGACGGGCGGCTCGTGCGCGAGTGCACGCTGCCTCCGGAGCAGGTTCGGGTGGCGGTGTGCGGTCGCCGCTTCGTCGCGATCACTTCGCCACCGGCGGCGGACACGGTGACGTTGGAGTGGGTCGATCCCGCCTCTGATCGCCGCATCGTGCTCGGTGGCTTTTCGCCGGCCGCCCGGGCCGCCCCGGCGGGGGCCGACACGCTGGCGGTGCTCGAGCCCGACGGGGCGCTGACGCTCGTCGACCTCGAGTCCGGTTCGATCCGATCCCGCACGATGCTCTCGGCGATGCCGGCCGGCCTCGAGAGCCTGCAGGTCGTCCCCTGGCAGGATCGGCTGCTCGTGATCGCAGGCCGTCGCGAAACGGCGCAGGAGCAGCGGCAGTTCGAGAAACTGGGGATCGTCACGCCGCTGCCGCAGATGGTGCCCGGCGACGACGCCGTGGGCATGACCTTCACCGGCTCGATCTGGGCGGTTTCGCAGGAGCGCGGCGAACAGTTGTGGCAGGTGCCGGCGACCGTGGTGCGGCACTGTCTCCATCGCCACCAGCCCGCCGAACTGCCGGTGCTCCTCTTCGCCCGCCATCTCCAGCCCCGGCGCGACGGCGACCGCGCCCGCCTCAGCGTGCTCGTGCTCGACAAGCGTACCGGGCATGCGGTCTACGTGGACGATAAGATCGGCGTGCAGCAGCACGTGTTCGCCGGATGCGACATCAGCGGCGATCCCGATGCGCATGCCGTGACGCTCGCCCGCACCGGCGGCGACACCGCGGAGATCCGCCTCGACTTCACGGGCGAACCGATGGCCCCCCGGCCTCCGTATCAGGCGGCGACGAAGCCGACGGGCGGTGGCGACCTGTTCTCCGAGCTCGAGTCGTGGCTGCAGAAGGCGATCACGATCCCGCTCCCGTTCTGAGTGTTCATGATCCTGCGCCACGCCATCGTCGCCTGCCTGCTCGGAGCCGCCGCGCTGCCGCCGCCCGCCGCCGGCGCGCCGCTCGATGATCGCGTGGAACGCACGGTCACCAAGGGGCTCGACTGGCTCGTGCGCCGGCAGTCGCGCCGGGGCAGCTGGGCGGCCAACGACGGCCGCTACCCCACCGCGATGACGGCGCTTGCCGGCACCGCGCTGTTGCTCGAAGGTTCGACGACCACCCAGGGCCGCTATGCGGAGCCGATTCGGCAGGCCGTCGACTACCTCGTGGGCCGCTCGCGGGTCAACGGGCTGATCGGCGACCCGAAGAGTGACGACCGCTACACCTACGGCCACGGGTTCTCGATGCTGTTTCTTTCGCAGGTTCTCGGCGAGGAGGAGGACGAACGCCGCCGCGAGGAACTCGTGCGGGTGCTGACCAAGGCGGTCGAGTTTTCGGGCCGGGCCCAGACGTCGGACGGCGGCTGGGGATACGTGAGCGCCAAGGACGGCAACAACTTCGACGAGGGATCGACCACGATCACCCAGGTGCAGGGCCTGCGCGGCTGCCGCAACGCCGGCATTCCCGTGTCTCGCGAGATCATCGACAAGGCGATCGCCTACATCCACAAGTGCACGATGCCCGACGGCGGCGTGCAATACAGTTCGAAGGGCGGCGGCGGGCGGCCGGCGATCTCGGCGGCCGCGATCGCCTGCCTGTTCAATGCGGGCGAATACGACGACACGCACGTGCCGCGGATGCTCGACTACGCCGAGAAGCATCTCGGCAACATCGCCAACAACGGGTTCGGCCACTGGCACTACGCCCACTTCTACTACGCCCAGGTGATGTATCGCGAAGGCGGGCGAAAGTGGGAGGCGTACCGGGATCAGATGGAGAAACGGCTGCTTTCCGAGGCCCAGCCCGAGGGCGACGTGCTGTTCTGGCCGCAGGGCTACATCGGCCCCGTCTACACCACCGCCACGAACCTCACCATCCTTCAGCTGGAAAACGGTACGCTGCCCATCTACCAGCGGTGATCGGCCTGCAGCCGCCGCACGTTTCGCACCCCGCTCCGGAGTCCTCATGAATTCGTCCGCCGCCAGCCTCGGTTCCGCCGTCGAGCGTCTGCACGAGGCCCACGACCGCATTCTCGAACAACTCTCGCGTGTCATCGTGGGCCAGCACGAGGTGGTGGAGGAACTCCTGATCTCGCTCTTCAGCCGTGGCCACTGCCTGCTCGAGGGTGTGCCGGGGCTCGCCAAGACGCTCCTGATCAGCACGCTCGCGCGGAGCCTCGACCTGTCGTTCAGTCGAATCCAGTTCACGCCCGACCTGATGCCCGCCGACATCATCGGCACCGACGTGCTCGAGGAGGATCGGGCGAGCGGCACGCGGCAACTGCGGTTTCTCGAGGGGCCGCTGTTCGCCAACGTCGTGCTGGCCGACGAGATCAACCGCACGCCCCCGAAGACGCAGGCGGCCCTGCTCGAGGCGATGCAGGAGCGGCAGGTGAGCGTGGGCCGCGTGCGGCACAGGCTCGTCGATCCGTTCTTCGTGCTGGCCACGCAGAATCCGATCGAGCAGGAGGGCACCTATCCGCTGCCCGAGGCGCAGCAGGACCGCTTCATGTTCAAGGTGCGGGTGCACTATCCGTCGTTTCACGAGGAGTTCGAGATCGCCCGGCGCACGACGGGCGCGGTCGTCGAGGAGGCCAGGCCCGTGCTCTCGGCGGCCGACATCCTCGCCCTCCAGCAGAGTGTCCGCGAAGTGCCGGTCAGCGACCACCTCGTGCGCTATGCCTTGGCGCTCGTGCGGCAGACGCGGGCCGGCGAGAAGGGCGTGCCTGATTTCGTCTCCGATCAGCTCTCGTGGGGGGCCGGGCCGCGGGCCGTGCAGTTCCTGATCGTCGGTGCGAAGGCGCGGGCGCTGCTCCAGGGCCGCAGCCACGTCGCCGTCGAGGACATCCAGACGCTCGCCGCCCCGGTGCTCCGCCACCGGATCGTCGTCGGCTTCGCCGCCGAGAGCGAGGGCGTGACGCCCGACGCGATCATTCGCCGGATCATCGAGACGACCCCCAGCCGAGAGGACGAGCTCACGCGTGACGCCCGGTTCCAGACGATATTTGCATCCTGAGGCGATCGCGCGGATCGCCCGGCTCGAACTGCGGGCCCGGGCGGTCGTCGAGGGCGTCCTCGCAGGCCTCCACAAGAGCCCCTACAAGGGGCAGTCGGTGGAGTTTCTCCAGCATCGCGAATACGTGCGCGGCGACGACCTGCGCCGTGTCGACTGGAAGGTGTGGGGCCGGCAGGACCGGCTGTACGTCAAGGAGTTCGAGGAGGAGACGAACCTGCGGCTCGCGCTGCTCGTCGACGCCTCGGCGAGCATGGACTACGGCTCGGGCCCGCTCTCGAAGTACGACTGCGCCGCCACGCTCGCGGCCAGCCTCGCGTGGCTCGCCCTCTCCCACGGCGATGCCGCCGGGTGCGCCGTGTTCGACGACAAGGTGCGGGCGAGCGTGCCGGCCCGCACGAAGCGGTCGCAACTGACGAGCGTGGTCGAGGTGCTCGAGACGCCGCGCGGTGGGCGCGGCACGGCGTTCCTGCCGGTGCTCAAATCGCTCGCCGAAACGCTGCCGCGGCGCGGGCTCGTGGTGATCGTGTCGGACCTGCTCGGCGACCGCGACGGCGTGTTCCAGGGCCTGCAGATGCTGCGGAAGCGGGGCCACGACCTCGTGCTGCTCCACGTGATGGATGACGACGAGCTCGAGTTTCCGTTCGATGGCCCGACCCGCTTCGAGGGGCTCGAGGTGCCGGACCACATCGCCTGCAATCCGCGGGCGCTGCGGGCCGGGTATCTGGCGGCCCTCGAGGACTTTCTCGCCGATGCCCGCCGCCGGGCGGCTGCGGCCCGGTGCGATTACTCCCTCGTGCGCACGGGCGAGCCGCTCGATGCCGCGCTCGTGAAGTTCCTCTCCCGCCGCGCCCGGATGCCGGTCTGACGCATGCCCATGTTCGACTTTCCAGCGCTGGTCTGGTGGGGGCTGCCGCTCGTGGCGGCGCCGGTGATCATCCATCTGATCAACCTCCTGCGTCACAAGCAGGTGCGCTGGGCGGCGATGGAGTTTCTGCTTGCCAGCCAGCGCAAGTACCGCACGCGCGTGCTCCTCAAGCAAATCCTGCTGCTCTGCCTGCGGGTGGCGGCGGTGCTCGGCGTCGTGCTCGCACTCGCCCAGCCGCGCTGGCAGCACGCCCTCGGGCAGTTGCTCGGGGGCGGTCGCACGAGCCACGTCGTTCTGCTCGACGACAGCTATTCGATGGGCGACCTCTCGGCGGGCGACCGGGTCGGAGAGACGGCCGCCTTCGACCGGGGTCGGCTCGTCGTCGAGCGAATCGGCGGCGAACTCGCCGCCGCCTCCGGCGGGCACGAGCTCACGCTCGGCCGCTGGTCGTCGTTCGCCCGTGCGGCCGACGATGCGTCGCCCCCGCGGTTCGACCTCGACCGCGAGCCCGTGACGCCGCCCGTGGTGCAGCGGATCCGCGACGAACTGGCCCGCCTCGCGTGCTCGCAGACCGATGCCGACCCGCGCGGGGCGCTCGCCGCGGCACTCGAGGCGCTGGGGTCGGGTGCGGCGGCAAAGGTGCTGTGGATCGTCAGCGACTTTCGTGCCAAGGACTGGAAGGCGGCCGACGAGGCCGCCGAGCTGTTGCGGCGCCTCGCAGCCGCCGGGGTGGAGATCCGGCTCGTCGACTGCGCGGCCGATGGCACCGCGGGCAACCTGTCCATCGAGCGGTTGGAGGTGGCCGGCGGCGTGCCCGCCACCGGCGTGGTGCTGCCGATCGACGTCGCCGTGCGCAACGACTCCGACCGCCCGGTGCGCGGCGTGGCGGTGGAGCTCCGTGAGGACGGTGCCGACCGGCCGGGCGTGCGCATCGACGACATTCCGGCCGGTGGCGTGGCCGTGCAGCGGTTCGACGTGCGGTTTCCGAAGCCCGGTAGCCACGTGATCGACGCGCGGGTGGCAGGCGACGCGGTGCCCGCCGACAACCTGCGCGCGGCGGTTGTCGACGTGGCCGATCGCGTCGACGTGCTCGTGATCGATGGCGACCCGCAGGGCGGCGTGCGCGCCGGCGATGCCTTCTACCTGGCCACGGCGCTCGCTCCGGGGGCCGGCGCGCCGACGGGCTTGCGCCCGCGGATCGAAGCGCCCCGCGCCCTCGCGAATCTGGACCTCGCCGCGTTCGACTGCGTCTGGCTGCTCGACGTGGCCCAGTTCGATCGGCCCGAAGTCGCCGCGCTCGAGGCCTACGCCAAGGGAGGTGGAGGCGTCGTCTTCTTCGGCGGGCCGCGCACGAAGGTCGACGCGGTGAACCGGACATTGCACCGCGCGGGAGACGGTCTCTACCCGGTGCCTCTGGCGGGCGCGGTCGATCTCGGCGGGGCGGCGGCCGACGGTCCCGACGTGCGCGTGGAGGATCATCCGGTCGTGGCGGTGCTCTCCGGCCAGCGCAATCCGCTGCTCGATGCGGTGCGGGTGGAGCGATATCTGGCGATGGAGCGCGGCTACGAGCCGCCCGCCGGCGACGGGCTCCGGCGGCTGCTCTCGCTCCGCAATGGCGCGCCGCTCGTCGTGGAAAAGCCCTTCGGCGCCGGGCTCGTGGTCGCGGTGCTCTCGACCGCGGCGCCCGTGTGGAACAACTGGGCCCGGGGCAACCCCAGCTGGGTCGTCGTGATGCTCGAACTCGAGAGCCATCTGGCTGCGGCGCGGCGACGGGCTGCGGGCCTCGAAGTCGGCGATCCGCTCGAGGTGGTGCTCGAGTCGGGCACCGACGCGCACGACGTCGACGTGCTCGTGCCCCCCCTGGGCACCCTCGTGCACCAGACCGCCGCCGTCGGCGAGGATGGCCGGCTCATCGCCGGTCTCCCCACCGCGACGGCCGGCGCCTACGTCGCCCGGTGGAAGCGGCTCGATGGCACCGAACGCGAACGTGCGTTCGCTGTCAACGTCGCGACCGACGAAGGGCGGCTGGAGCGGATCGGCCGCGACCGCCTCGATCGCACGCTTGCCGGGATTCCGTTTCGCTACGAGACGGCCGCCGATCTGGAGCCCGGCTCGGGGACGCTGGCCGGCGTGTCGCTCCTGCATCCGCTGCTCTACGCCCTGCTCGCCATCCTCGTCGTCGAACAGATCGTCTCCTATTCCGCGAGCTACCACCTGCCGGCCCGTCGGTCTGCGGCCTGACATCGCCCGGGCAACCAGCACTCCAGCATCCAATGCCGATCCGCACCCTGAGTCCGATCCTGCCGCCGCTCGTGGCCACCACGGAGCAGGTGCACCATCGCATCACGAGCGCGGTCGTCGAGGGCTTTTCCCAATGGTGGCAGATGCCGCTCTTCGTGGCGGTGCTCGCTGCGCTCGCCGCGTTCGTGATCTGGATGTATCGGCGCGATGCGGCCGAACTGCCCCGCGGCGTGGGCGCGGTGCTCGCGGCCTTGCGGCTGGGCGCGTTCGCGGCGCTCGCCGCCGCGTATCTCGACTTCGAACGCACGGCCGAGCACGAGGTGCTCTTTCCCTCGCGGGTCGCGGTGCTCGTCGACACGAGCGCCAGCATGACGATCGATGACGGGCTCGCCCCTGCCGCCGGGGGCGACGCGTCGCGGGCGGCACGGGCCATCCAGACCCTCGAGGCGGGCGGGCTGCTCGACGCGCTGGGTGAGACGCACGAGGTGTCGCTGTGGCGGTTCGACGCCGACGCCGAGCCGCTGGCGGTGCTGCCGGCCCGTCACGAGCCGGTTTCCGTCGGCGCGCCGGCCGTGGGAGAGCCCTCCGTCGCATGGCGCGAGCGTCTGGTGCCGCGCGGCTTCGAGACGCGGCTTGGCGAGACGCTCGCGCACGTGATCGATCAGGAGCCGTCGGGCGTGCTCGCGGGCGTGATCGTGCTCTCGGACGGCGCGAACAACGCGGGGCTCGATCCGGCCGCGGCGACGGCCGCGCTCGCCCGGACGCACGTGCCGGTGCACGCCATCGGCATCGGCTCGGAGATCCTGCCGCCGAACGTGCGGGTGGCCGACCTGTTGGCGCCTGCCCGCGTGTTTCCGGGCGACCGGTTTTCGGTGACCGGCTACCTCCAGGCGCAGGGGCTCGCCGGCCGGACGGTGCGGGTGGAACTCGCCGAGACGGCAGCCGGCGGAGCCGCACGCGTGATCGAGGCCGCCGACGTGGTGCTCGGCGCCGATGGCGCACTCGCGACGGCCCGGTTCGACGTTCCCGGCCTCGAGGCCACGGGCCGGCGGGAACTCGTGATGCGTGTCGCCGCCCCCTCCGAGGATCGGACGCCGGCCGACGACGTGCAGATGGCCGAGGTCGAGGTGGTCGATCGGGTCACGCAGGTGCTGCTCATGGCCGGGGGGCCGTCGCGCGAGTACCAGTTCATGCGCAATGTGCTCGAACGCGACAAGAGCTTCGCCGTCGACGTGCTCCTGGGCACGGCGGCGCCGGGCATCTCGCAGGACGCGCGGCGCATCCTCGACGCCTTCCCGTCCACGGCCGAGGCGCTCGGGGAATACGACGTGATCGTGGCCTTCGACTACGACTGGCGGCTGCTCGACGCGGCGGCCCAGGCGCGGCTCGAACGCTGGGTGGCGCGTGAATCGGGAGGCCTCGTGCTCGTCGCGGGCGGGGTGTTCATGGAGGCGTGGCTCGCCGATCCGCAGACGGGCGTGGTGCGGGCCCTCCATCCGGTCGAACTGCGGCGCACGGTGCAGGCCGCGTTCGAGAGCCCCGAGGCTCGCGAGCAGCCGATGCCGCTGGCGCTGACCCCCGATGGCCAGGACGCGGAGTTTCTCTGGCTCGCATCGACCCGCGTCGCGAGCCAGACGGTGTGGGACGAGTTCAAGGGCGTCTACTCGTGCTTCGGTGCGTCGGTCGCCAAGCCCGGGGCCACCGTGTATGCCCGGGCGCGGGCGGCGGGCGGCGAAGGTGCGGTCGGCGACGCGAGCCCGATCGCGATGGCGGGGCAGTTTTACGGGTCGGGCAGCGTGTTTTTTCTGGGCAGCGGCGAGACCTGGCGGCTGCGCGGCATCGACGA
>Ga0075471_10001354_pt1 | contig 16029 bp, 15 predicted proteins | sample DEB19_08_DNA_2_FD_74787 | JGI IMG/M metagenome (GOLD analysis project Ga0075471, IMG submission 74787) | Aqueous microbial communities from the Delaware River and Bay under freshwater to marine salinity gradient to study organic matter... | ecosystem: Environmental > Aquatic > Marine > Coastal ... | reverse complement strand
CCCCGGACGTTGATCCCGGCCGCCAGGCCGGGATCGGCCGCCACCGCACCGTCGACCCCCAGGGTGGCCAGGGCCACCACGTACGGCAGGGTGGCGTTGGTCAGGGCGTACGTCGAGGTGTGCGGGACGGCCGCCGGGATGTTGCCCACGGCGTAGCACAGGACCCCGTGACGCCGGTCGACCGGATCGGCGTGCGACGTCTCCCGGATGCCCTCGACCGCGCCGCCCTGGTCGATCGCGACGTCGACCACCACCGAACCGGGCCGCATGCCCGCCAGCATGGCGTCGGTGACCACCACCGGAGCCCGCCCACCGGGGACGAGCACGGCGGTGACCACGAGGTCGGCGTCGGCGACCGCCCGCTCCACGGCGAGCCGGGTGCTGGCGAGGGTCATGATCCGCCCCCGGTGGATCTGGTCGACCCAGCGGAGCCGCTCGAGGTTGCGGTCGAGCAGGAGCACCTCGGCCTCCATGCCCTGGGCGATCCAGGCGGCGTTCCAGCCGACGCTGCCCGCACCGATCACGACCACCCGCGCCGGGCGCACGCCGGGGGCGCCACCCATCAGCACGCCTCGACCACCCTGCTGGCGCTCGAGGAACCGCGCCCCGATCTGGGGGGCGAGCCGTCCGGCCACCTCGCTCATCGGCGCGAGCAGCGGCAGGGTGCCGGCGGCGTCCTCGACGGTCTCGTAGGCCACCGCCGTCGTGCCCGACGCCACCAGCGCGTCGGCGACGGCCGGATAGGCCGCGAGGTGCAGGTAGGTGAACACCGTGAGATCGGGCCGGAGGTACGCGAACTCGGCGGCCTGGGGCTCCTTGACCTTCACGACGAGCTCGGCACTCCAGGCGTCGGCCGCCGTCGCCACCACCTCGGCGCCGGCGGCGACGTAGTCGGCGTCGCGGATCGACGAGTCGGCTCCGGCGTCGCGTTCGACGAGGACGCGCAGACCGTTCCCGACGAGCTCGTGCACGCCGTCGGGGGTCAGGGCGACCCGGTGCTCACCCGACTTGGTCTCGCGCGGGACCCCGACCGACTGCACCCGGGCGGTCACGAGAAGTCGATCTCGTCCCGCAGCGACCGCTTGAACTCGGCGAAGCCCGGCGTGCCCGCGAGGGTGCGCACGGCGTCCCAGAGGGCGACGGCGTCGGCGCCCCGGGGGATGCGCGAGATCACCGGGCCGAACAGCGAGTTCTCGGCGTCGGTCCCGGGAGCGAACGTGAGGATCGGCGTGCCGACGTCGGGGCCCGTTCGGCCCAACGCGGTCTCGGTGTCGGAGCGGAGGCGCGCGTCGAGGGACTCGTCGTCGACGGCCGCGGCGAGAGCCGGGTCGAGGCCGACGTCGGTGAGGGCACCGACCAGTAGGTCGTCGGGCAGGGGCGCACCACCGAGCACCTCGCGCGACAGGCCCGAGGTGTGGAGACGGGTGCCCAGGGCGGTGTAGTAGGCGGCCACGCCGTCGTTGCCGGCCGAGTCGTCGATCGCGGCGGCGACCCGCAGCCAGCGCTTCCCGGCCCCGTGGACCAGGGCGTAGGCGGGCGGGAACTGCGAGTAGTCCTTCTCCTCGTTGACGATCGCGAGGCTGATGAACCGCCACCGCACCGAGTAGCCGGTCTGGTCCTGCACCTCCCGGACCCAGCGGCTGGTGATCCAGGCGAACGGGCAGACGGGGTCGAAGAAGAACTCGAGGTCGTGGGCCATGGCGAAACGGTACCGGGGCGCCGGGCGGTGTCGCCCGGGTGGCCACCGATAACCTCACCGCCGTGACCCACCGCTCCCGCCCCGAGTCCCCCGTCCGTCGCGTCCGCCTCGGGGCCGTCGCGGCGATCGCCGCGATCGTCCCGGTCGTCCTCCTCGCCGCGGCCCTGCCCGCCGGGGCCGCCACCAGCCCCACGATCGCGTCCGTGCGGGAGCGGGGCGGCATCACCGTCGGCACGAAGTTCGATCAGCCGCTGTTCGGCCTGACCGATCCCGCCACCGGCGAGCCGGCCGGTTTCGACGTCGAGATCGCGAAGCTGGTCGTGCGCGAGGTGTTCGGCGCGAAGGTGGCCCGGAACGTCTCGTTCGTCGAGACCCCGTCGAAGGCGCGGGAGTCGGCCCTGACGACCGGCGCCGTCGACCTGGTGGTCGCCACCTACACGATCACCCCGGAGCGCGACACCGTGGTCGACTTCGCCGGGCCCTACTACGAGACCGGCCAGTCGATCCTGGTTCCGCACTCCGACACCACGACCGACGGCGTCGCCGACCTCGCCGGCACACGGGTCTGCACCGTGACCGGATCGACCTCGGCGACGAACCTGGCGGCCAAGGCCCCCACGGCCGTTCCGGTGCTCCTCGACACGTATTCGGCCTGCGTGGCCGCCCTGCGGGCCGGCGAGGTCGATGCCGTGACGACCGACGAGGCGATCCTGCTCGGCTTCCTCGCCGACGACCCGTCGGGCCTCCGGCTGGCCGGTCGACCGTTCACGACGGAGCGGTACGGGATCGGGATCCCGGAGGGCGACCGGGCACTGGAACGGAAGATCGATGCCGCCCTGACCCGGTCGTTCCGCGACGGATCCTGGACCCGGGCCTGGAAGCGCACGATCGGACCCAGCGGCGCACCCGTTCCCGAGCCACCCACCCGGGCCCTGAAGCGGGAGTGCGCCTGCCCCTGACCGGACGGTCCGCCCGGTCCGGTCTCCGGCGGACGGCGACCTATGCTCCTGACACCGACGTCAGGTAACGCGGACTCCCGGAGGACCCCGTGGCCGAGCTCCCCAAGATCATCAGCGTCGACGACCATGTCGTGGAGCCCGCCCACGTCTGGCAGACCTGGCTCCCCGAGAAGCACCGGGCCGCCGGCCCCCGGGTCGAGCGGGCCCGCTTCGCCCCCTTCGTGAAGCTCCCCGGGGCCCGCTACGTCAACGAGTTCACCGACGACGGCGACTGGGGCGACTACTGGGTCTACGAGGACCGCCTCATCTACGTCCAGAAGAAGTTCGTCGCCATCCCCCGTTCGGCCGTCACCGGCGACCCGCCGGTGTTCGACCGCACCCAGATGCAGATGGTCGCCACCACCTACGACGACATGATCCCCGGCTGCTACGACCGCGACGCCCGGGTGGCCGACTTCCTCGCCAACCACACCGACGGCTCGCTGCCGTTCCCGACGTTCCCCCGCTTCTGCGGGCAGACGTTCATGGAGGGCAACGACAAGGAACTCGGGCTCGCCTGCGTGGTGGCCTACAACGACTGGATGGTCCAGGAGTGGTGCGCCCCGTCGCAGGGCGTCAACATCCCGCTCTGCATCCTCCCCCTCTGGGACGTCGACCTCTGCGTGGCCGAGGTCGAGCGCATCTCGGCCCAGGGCGTGCGGGCGGTGTGCTTCTCCGAGATCCCGTCGATGCTGGGTCTGCCCTCGATCCACTCCGGCGACTGGGACCCCCTCTTCGCCGTCTGCGACGAGCGCGGCGTCGTGCTCAACATGCACATCGGCTCGTCGTCGTCGATGCCGAAGGCCTCGCCCGACTCCCCCGAGGCCGTCGGCTCCACCCTGCAGTTCAACAACGCCTTCGCCTCGATGGTCGACTGGCTGTTCTCCGGCAAGCTCGCCCAGTTCCCCAACTTGAAGCTCGCCTACTCCGAGGGGCAGATCGGCTGGATGCCCTACGCCCTCGAGCGGGCCGACCGGGTCTGGGAGATGCACGAGCCCTGGACGCACGCCAAGGCCATCGTCCCCGAGCCGCCGTCGACCTACTTCGCCGGCCGCATCTACGGCTGCTTCACCGACGACGTCCACGGGCTCGCGAGCCTCGGGGCGATCGGGGTCGACAACGTGTGTTTCGAGGTCGACTACCCGCACTCCGACACCACGTGGCCCGACACCCGGTCCCACGTCGAGGAGATGGTCGCCCACCTCGACGACGAGACGATCTACAAGGTGCTGCGCGGCAACGCCATCACCATGCTCGGCCTCGACCGCGTCTGACCCCGCCCTTGGGTCGGGACGTCACTGCACGACGAAGACGGTGTGCATCCCCTTCGCGTAGTGCGAGACGGTCTCGCCGTCCTCCTGCTCCACGATGTTGCAGAAGAGCTCGTACGCGCCCGGCGTGAGGTCCGAGGCCGTGAACCGCTTCGACCGCCCCGCCGGGATGTCCTCGGCTTCGCCCTCGGCATCCGCTTCCGCGATCGCCGCCTCGTCGGCCGCGCCGTCGGCCTCGACCGGCAGTGGACGTCCGTCGGCGAGCCGGGCGAGGACCAGCTCGTGGACCTCGGTGCCGGCGTTCTTCGCGACGAACGTCACGGAGTCGGCCGAGGTGAAGTCCCGCTGCGGCCGGACCGAGAACTCGCGCAGGACCACCGGGATCTTCGCCACGGAGGTACGGCCCGCCGGGCGGGCGGCACCCGCCACGACCGCGGGCCCGACCACGGCCCCGGCGATTGCACACACCCCGACCAGCACGATTCGGATCTGACGGATCACGACGCCTCCCCCACGACTCCGCCGCAGCGTACGGTACGGACGTGACCGGCCCCATGTTCCTCCTGCTGCCGCCGTCCGAGGGCAAGGAGCCCGGCGGCACCCGGACCCGGGGGCGGGGCCCGTTCGACGCCCGGCTGCGATCGGCCCGGGGCGCCGTCGCCGACGCCCTGGCGGCGGTCTGCACCGCGGCCCCGGCCCGTCGCGAGAAGGTGTTCGGCGCCCGGGGTGAGCTGCTGACCCGCGCCGAGGAGGCCGCCCGGGCCCTGGCTGTCGGCACCGCCGTGCGCCTGCCGGCCTGGCAGCGCCACACCGGCGTGGTCTGGATCCACCTCGATCCGGCCTCGCTGGGACCGGTCGACCGGTCCCGGATCCTGATCCCCGATGCCGTCAACGGCCTCACCACCGCCGAGGACCGCATCCCCGACTTCCGCTGCAAGTTGTCGGTGAGCCTCGACGGGCTCGGCGTCCTCGCCCGCTGGTGGCGCCCGCTCGTCACCGAGGCACTCGTGGCGCACTGCGCGGGCGCGACCGTGGTCGACCTCCTCCCGGCCGAGCACGCCGCCGCGATCGACCACGACGCGCTGACCGCCGTGGCGACGGTCGTACCGGTGGCGTTCGTCGGCCCGAACGGTCGGGCCGTCGGCCACGACGCCAAGGCGGTCAAGGGAGCGTTCGCCCGTCACCTGCTGACCCGCGGCCTCGGCGCCGCGACCCGGTTCACCGGACACGGCTGGCACGTCACCCGCGACCGGTCGGGCGCGCTGACCCTCACCGCCCCGACCCCCGCCCCCGCCTGACCCCGCCCACCCCGTTGTTTGGGTGATTGTGGGGCCTCTGGCCCCCACAATCACCCAAACAACGAGCGGGCCGGCGGGCTGCGTGGTCGACGTACCATCGGCGCCGTGCCCGACATCCCGCTCTCCATCCTCGACCTCGCCTTCGTCGGACCCGACGAGACGATCGCCGACGGCCTGGCCGGCTGCGTGGCCGCCGCCCGCCTCGCCGAGGAGTGCGGTTACACGCGGGTCTGGTACGCCGAGCACCACAACATGGCGTCGATCGCGTCGTCGGCCACGGCGGTCGTGATCGCCCACGTGGCTGCGCACACCGAGCGCATCCGCCTCGGCTCCGGCGGCATCATGCTGCCCAACCACTCGCCCCTCACGGTCGCAGAGCAGTTCGGCACCCTCGAGGCGCTGCACCCCGGCCGCATCGACCTGGGCCTCGGCCGGGCGCCCGGGACCGACCCCGTCACCGTCCGGGCCCTGCGGCGTGACCCCGCCGCGGCCGAGCACTTCCCCCAGGACGTCGTGGAACTCCAGGCCTACCTCGCCGGCGCCTCGCGGGTGCCGGGTGTGCGGGCGGTGCCCGGCGACGGCGCGCGGGTGCCGATCTACATCCTGGGCTCGTCGCTCTTCGGCGCCGAGCTCGCCGCCATCCTCGGACTGCCGTACGCCTTCGCGTCCCACTTCGCCCCGGCGGCCCTCGAGCAGGCGGTGGCGCTCTACCGCGAGCGGTTCCGACCGTCTGCGCAGTGCGACCGGCCCCACGTGATGGCCGGCATCAGCGTGGCCGCGGCCGACACCGACGCCGACGCCGAGCGCATCTTCGACGCCACGCGGCGGTCACGGGTGCGGCACTTCTTCGGCCGCGACGGCGTGCCCATCTCCGACGCCGATGCCGACGCCGTGCTGGCGTCGCCCCGGGGTGCGGTCGTCGACCAGATGCTCCGGTACCGCGCCGTGGGCAGCCCCGCCACCGTGGCGGAGCAGCTTCGGGCGTTCGCCGCCCACGCCGGGGCCGACGAGCTCATGATCGTCCACCAGGGCACCACGACCGCCGAGCGCCTGCGGTCGATCGAGCTGACCGCCGACGCCGGCGCCGTGGTGGGAGTCTGAACCCGGAATCTCACCGGGGAGTGCGGCGCCTCCGCCACACCCACTGGGCCGGTCGGCTCAGGCGGCCTTGCCCTTCGCACCGCGGACCAGCGCCATGTTGGGGTTCTCCGGCAGCTCCGTGAGGGGCTGGCGGATCTCCTCGACCGTCGGGCCGTACTGCGCGGCAAGCGGCGCCAGGGCGTCGAGGTCAAAGCCGTAGAGCTTGGCGGCGTTGCCGGCGAGGATCTTGCGCATCCGGTCCTCGTCGAAGTCGCAGAACACCTGGCGCAGGTGCTCCCGGGTGTAGGGGCCGGTGCCCTCGTCGTGGGGGTAGTCGCTGCCCCACATGAAGCGGTCCTCGCCCATGAAGTCGAGGGCCACCCGGGCCTCGGCCGGGCCGGGCTGGCTCGCCCCGAGCCACACGTTCTGGTGGAAGTAGTCGGTGGCCGAGCCCGCGATGGCGTCCTCGGGCCGGTACTTGAGCTCACCGATCGAGCCGCTGCGGACGTTCTCGATCATGGCGTCGAGGTCACGCAGCAGGCCGGGGATCCACGCTCCGCCGAGCTCGGTCATGACGAACTTGAGCTTCGGGAACCGCTGGAACACGCCCGAGATGATGAGGTACACGAGCGGGCGCTGCGAGTAGAAGGGCACCTCGTTCATGAGGAGCATCGGCGTCGCGGCGTAGCGGCCGTAGTCGGGGTTGCCGGTGCCACCGTGGGCGTTGATCGGGATGTCGAGGTCCTCGATGACCTTCCAGAGCCGGTCGTACTCCGGGTCCCAGAGCGGCTTGACGTGCTTGCAGTCGGGAGGGATGTTCGGGAGCAGGATGCCACCGCGGAGGTTGTTCTCCTTGATGAAGTGCACGTCGGCGATGGCGTCGTCGATGTCGTTGAGGAAGATCTGCCCCACCCCGGCCCGGCGCTCCGGGTACCGGTTGCAGAAGTCGACCAGCCACCGGTTGTGGGCCCGCACCCCGGCGAGGCGCAGCTCGTACTGCTCGGGGGTGGGCGGCGGCGCGAAGAGCACGAAGCCCGGGTAGAACGGCGGCACGGTGTTGGGGAAGATCACCTCGCCGACGACGCCGTCGGCCTCCTGCTGCTCGTTGCGGACGTCGTCGTCCCAGTTGCGCACCCGCAGCGACGTGTCGCGGAGGTCCTTCCACGGGTTCTTGTACTCGCCGCGCCAGTCGTCGAACGCCTGTCGGTAGGCCGGGTCGAGGTACTCGCGGTACTGCTCGTGGCTGCCGCCGGCGTGGGTGTCCGACGAGATGATGGTGTAGCGGTCGGCCATCGGGCCCTCCTGGTGGTGGATGCGCAGTCGTTCAGAACCCGGCGACCGGGCTCCCGATTCCCCGAGCCTAGGCCCGGGCCTCCCGGGCGTGCCCGAGGAGGTAGAGCAGGTCGTAGGCGAACGTCGCCCCGGCCAGGGCCGTGACCCCGGCCGGGTCGTAGGGCGGTGACACCTCGACCACGTCGGCGCCCACCACGTCGAGTCCGTCGAGGCCCCGCAGCAGCGCCCGGGCCTGGTGGGTGGTGGGCCCGCCGACCACCGGGGTGCCGGTGCCGGGGGCGTAGGCCGGGTCGAGGAAGTCGATGTCGAAGGTCAGGTAGACGGGCCGGTCACCGACGATCGTGCGGATCCGCTCCACGGTGGCCTCCATGGGGGCGGCGAGCAGCGTGTCGGCGTCGATCACCGTGAAGCCGTAGGTGTCGGGGTTGGGCGAGCGCATCCCGATCTGGACGGAGTGGGCCGGGTCGACCAGCCCGCGGGCCTGGGCGAGGTAGCCCCAGGTGCCGTGGTTGAGGTCGTCGCCCATGCCCCAGGTGTCGGAGTGGGCGTCGAAGTGGACCAGCGCCAGCGGGCCGTGGTGGGCGTGGTGCGCCTCGAGCAGCGGATAGGTGACCATGTGGTCACCGCCGAGCGACAGCACCGACACGCCGGCGGCGACGATCCCGCCGACCTGCTCGCGCACCGCCGTGCACATGCGGTCGGGGTAGGCCGCGCCGAAGGCCACGTCGGACCAGTCGACGACCTCGTGGCGGTCGAAGATGTTGTGGTCCCAGGGGTAGGGGCCCCACGGGTAGCAACCGACCAGCGACGTCTGCTCCCGGATGGCCCGCGGCCCGAACCGGGCGCCGGGCCGGTTGACGGTGCCACCGTCGAAGGCGATGCCCACCACCGCCATGTCGACCCCGGCGAGGTCGCGCGTGTAGCGCCTCCGCCCGAAGCTGAGTTCGCCGAGGTAGTCGACCCCGTGCATGAGCGCCTGACTGAGGTCGTGACCCAGGTCCATACCGCCTCCCCGTCCGTGGGCTCCGCGTGACGAAGTCTGTCAGCCCCAGACGGCCGGGACCGTGTCCGGCCCACGCTCGTACATGCCGATGATCTTGGTCGGCGGGGCGTCGGGATCGGTCCGGAGGTTCGGCAGACGGCGCAGCAGCGCACCGATGGCGGTGGCCATCTCGGCCCGGGCCACGTGCATCCCGAGGCAGATGTGGGGACCGTTGCCGAACGCCAGGTGGGTCCGCATCGGACGACCCGGGTCGTAGACGTCGGGGTTCTCCCACCGCGCCGGGTCGCGGTTGGCAGCACCGAAGACCGGGTGGACGACCGAGCCGGACGGGACCGCGACCCCGGCCAACTCGGTGTCGTGCATCACGAACCGACCGAAGGCGGGGTCGGTGGCGTTCCACCGCGTGCTCTCCTCGATCGCGGCCCGCAGGACGTCGGGGTCCTGGCGGGCGCGGTCGAGCCACTCGGGCTGGGCCAGGAGGGCGGTCAGCGTGATGCCCATCTGCTTCCAGGTGGTCCCCGAGCCGGCGGCCAGCAGCAGGAACGCGAAGCCGAGCACGTCGATGTCGGAGAGCACGTGGGTCTCGCCGTCCTCGGTGAGCTCCGCCTGGACCAGCACGCTGATCAGGTCGTCTTCGGGGCGCTCCCGCCGGGCGGCGACGATCGGGGCGACGATCCCCATGAACTCCTGGATGCCCCGGCCCTGCGAGGTGACGGCGGCCCGGATGTCGAGCGCCTGCTCGACGGTCACCCCGAACGACCCGCAGATGGTGAGCAGCGGGATGGCGGCGCAGAACTCGACGTTGAGGTCGGCGGCGCCGTTGGCCTCGATGCCGTCGATCAGGGCCTCGACGGTGACCTCGATCCACTTCTCGATCCACCACCGGGCCCGCCCCGGCACGAACGACGGTTGCACCAGCGAGCGGTACCGGCGGTGCTGGTCGCCGTCCATGGTGAGCATGCTCGAGTCGGCCAGCGAGGCCGTCTCCCCGGGCATCAGCGACGACGACGAGAACGTCTCGGGGTGGCGGACGATGTGGTCGCAGGTCTCGAAGTCGAACGCCGAGAAGTGCCGGCGCTCCGGGAACGGCAGGCCCTGGAAGAACTCCTCACCGGTGAACCCGATGAGGCGCCCGGGTGTGCCCTCGTGGACCGGCCCGGACGCGCGCAGGCGCTGGAACTCCGGGTACGGGTCCGCTTCGTAGGACCCGCCCATGTGGGCGTAGACCTGCGACCGGAGGTCGAAGAGCTCGCGGATGCGGGCCGGGTCGAGGACGAGTCGCTCGCCCACGGTCAGATCCGCTCGAGCAGCACCACCGGGATGACCCGGCTCGTGCGCGTCACGTACTCGTCGTAGTTGGGCCACACCGCCGTGGCGACCGCCCAGCACCGGTCGCGCTCGGCACCCTCGACGGTGCGGGCCCGGGCCCGGAAGACGTCACCCTTGACCTGCACCGTGACCTCGGGATTGGCGGCGAGGTTGGTGTACCAGTGCGGGTTGTCGGGGGCGCCTCCCTTCGACGCGACCAGGACGCAGTTGTCGCCGTCGGGTCCGTAGATCAGGGGCACGGTCCGCTCGACGCCCGACTTGTGGCCCACCGTGGTGAGCAGCAGGCACGGCGCGCCGTTCCACAGGTAGCCGACCTCGCCGTTCGTCTCGCGGTACTTCGCGACGTGCTCGTCGCCGATCAGGGTGATGTCGGGTGCGACGTAGTTCGATTCGGTGCCGTCGGACACGGATACCTCCAGGGTCGGGTGCGGAAGCGGGTGGACGGGGATGCGGGCCGGGTTACCTGGCGACGTAGCCGCCGTCGACCGGCAGCAGGACGCCGGTGATGTTGCGCGACTCGTCGGACGCCAGGAACAGTGCCGCCTCGGCGCAGTCCTCGGCGGTGACGTACCGGCCGTTGGGCTGCAGGCCCGCGGCCATGTCGAGGTAGTCGTCGGGCGGCTTCGAGAACGGGTTCGCGGGGTCGACCATGATGAAGTTCGTCAACGGCATGGTGCCCGGGCAGATGGCGTTGACCCGGATGTCGTGCGGTGCGCACTCCACGGCGAGGCCCTTGGTGATCTGGTTGACCGCGCCCTTGGTGGCGCCGTAGACGACGCTGCCGAACCCGACCATGCCGGCGATCGAGCCGGTGTTGACGATGGTGCCGCCGCCGCCCTGGGCCTTGAACTGCCGGATGGCGTGCTTGCACCCGAGGAACACGCCGCCGAAGTTGACGGTCGTGAGCGTCTGCCAGCCCTCGAGGGTGGTCTCCTCGAAGACGGGCCCGGCGACCATGCCGGTGATCCCCGCGTTGTTGAACATCACGTCGAGGCGCCCGTAGGTGTCGACCGCGGCCTGCACCGCAGCCGCCACCTCGGCCTCGACCGTGACGTCGCAGTGGACCGCAGTGGCCGACCCGCCCGCCGCCTCGATCAGGCGGACCGTCTCGGCCGCCCAGTCGTCCTTCACGTCGGCCACGACGATGCGGGCACCCTCCTGGGCGAAGCGCAGGGCGCAGGCCCGCCCCACTCCCGATCCGGCGCCGGTGATGACCACCACCTTGTCGAGCAGTCGCACGTCGTTCCCCCCTGTGATCGATCCGTGGTCGGACCGTGGTCGGATTGTGGTCGGATTCCGTGGTGGCCGTCGTCAACGGACGACGTCGGCCACCTTGAGGTCGATGATCTCGTCCATGGAGAGGCCCAGGCCGAGCAGGACCTCGTCGGTGTGCTGGCCGTGCCCGGGCGCCCGGCGCATGGCCGCCGGCCGCTCGTCGAACTGCACGGCGCCGGCGGGCATGGCGAACGCCACCTCGCCGTCGTCGATCCGCCCGAGGTAGCCGTTGGCCACGACCTGGCGGTCGTCGGCCATCTCGGTCACCGCCTGGAACGGCTCCCACGGGAACGACTCGTCGGCGAAGGCCGTCCGCCACTCGTCGAGGGTCCGGGCCGCGAAGACCTCGTCGAGCGCCGCCAGGCACTCGGCGGCGTGCTGAGCCCGGACCCGGATGTCGGCGAAGCGCTCGTCGGCCAGCAGGTCGGGCCGGTCGACCGCCCGGCACAGGTCGGGCCAGTACTTGTCGGGCTGCAGGAAGCACAGCGTGAGGTGGCGGCCGTCGGCGGTGCGGAAGTTGGCGGTCAACGGATTGGGCGGCACGGGCCGGGTGCCCGGCGCGGGCAGCACCGCCGGCTGGAACGTGCCCTGCAGCGCCGACAGCACGTCGGAGCCGAGCATCCACATGGCGGTGGCGAGCAGCGACACGTCGACCACCGAGCCCTCGCCGGTGCGGGCCTGCTTGAACAGGGCGGCCGCCACCCCGAACGCCAACTGCACCGCGCCGTTGCGGTCACCGAGGGCGCCGCGCTGGGCGATGGGGTCGTCGAGCCCGACCGGCGTGAGGGTGCGCCCGAGCCCACCCCGGGCCCAGAAGGCGGTGGCGTCGTAGGCCGGCTTGTCGGCGTCGGGGCCGCGGGCGCCGTAGCCGTGCCCGCGTGCGTAGATCAGCCGCGGGTTGACCGCCCGCAGCTCGTCGACGCCGAGTCCGAGCCGCTCGAGGCTGCCCGGGAGCATGTTCGTGAGGAAGACGTCGGCGTCGGCGATCAGCCGCAGGAACAGCGCCCTGCCCTCGGCGGTCTTCACGTCGAGGGCGACGCTGCGCTTGCCGCGGTTGGCGAGCTCCCACGACACGTTGAGCGATCCGGTGCCGGCGCCGATCCCCTGCGAGACGAGGCCGCGGTAGCCGTCACCCGTCTCGGGGTGCTCGATCTTGACGACGTCGGCACCCCAGTCGGCGAGCAACGCACCGGTGACCGGCACGAACACGAACTGCGCGAGCTCGACGACGCGCACCCCGGCGAACAGGTCGCCGGGCGTCCCCGGATCGCCGGTCATGTCGGCGGGGCGGGCGGCTCGGCCGGGGTGAAGCGGTAGAGCTTCTCGGCGTTGGCCCGCAGGATCTTGTACTGCGTGGCCTCGGGCAGGTTGGCGTCGTCGAGGAGCTTGCGCGCCACGCCGATGCAGTCGGGCCAGGTGGTGTCGGAGTGCGGGTAGTCCGTCTCGCACATGACGTTGTCCTCGCCGATGATGTCGAGCGAGCGCAGGCCCGACGACTCCTCGATGAAGCAGCCGTAGATGTGCTTCCGGATGATCTCGCGCACGTTGAGGCGGTCGAGGTCGGCCATGACCTGCTCGGTGGCGACGTTGTTGTTGTAGAAGCTGGTCGTCATGGCCTTGGCCCAGTGCCGCTGCTTGTCGATCACCTGCTCGGCCCGCTCGATGAAGTAGGGCATCCAGCCGATGTTGCCCTCGGAGAGGGCGATCTTCACGCCGGGGAACCGCTCGAACACGTCGGAGAACAGCCAGGCCAGCATGGTGCCCGCCGCCCGCACCGCCCCGAAGGTCAGGTTGGCGAGGCCGGGAGCGTCCGACGAGATGACCGGCATCGTCGACGACGAGCCGACGTGCATCGACACGACCATCTGCAGGTCCTGGGCCGCGGCGAGCACCGGGTCCCAGTAGCGCCCCGGGTCGTGGATGGTCGGCAGGCCGAGCGGCTCGGGGTTCTCGGAGAACGCGAACGACGTGGCGCCCTTGGCGGCGCAGCGCTCCATCTCGGTGGCGGCGAGGGCCGGGTCCCAGAACGGGATGATGATCAGCGGGATGAACCGACCGGGCGCCGCAGCGCACCACTCGTCGATCATCCAGTCGTTGTAGGCCTGCACGCACAGGAAGGCCAGGTCCTTGTCCTTGGCCTCCCAGAAGATCTGACCGCAGAAGCGCGGGAACGACGGGAAGTTCAGCGAGGCGAGGATGCCGGCCCGGTCCATGTCGGCCACGCGCTGGATCGGGTCGTAGGCCCCCGGGTGCATCTCGGAGTAGGGCACCGGGTTGGGGGTGAACTCCTCCTTGGTGCGCCCGACCGTGACCGACAGCCCGGAGGTCGGGACGATCTTGTCCTCGTACATCCAGCGGTCGTCGGCGGTCATCCGCGGCGCGACGTCGTGGTACTTCGCCGGGAGCCGGTCGAGCCACACGCCGGGCGGCTCGATGACGTGGTCGTCGACCGACACCAGCCAGTTCAGGTCGTAGGCACCCATGGTCGCCTCCTCGTGGATACGCTGGTATTTCAGCGCGTGTTCTCATATGCTAGTGATCTCGGCGGGACCGGTCAAACGCGCCGACGGCGTCCCGACCGTCCCCGAACCCCGACCCCGAACCCCGTCCCCGAACCCCGTCCCCGAACCCCGTCCCCGAACCCCTCCCGGAGCCCGTCGTGCCGATCCAGCCGTCCCCCGCCGTCCTCCGGGCGTGCGACGTGCTCGACCTCCTCGCCACCACCCCGGGCGAGACGCGCTCGGTCTCCGAAGTGGCCCGCGACCTCGGCATGTCGCGGGCCACCTGCGACGCCGTGCTCCTCGCCCTCGCCGAACGGGGCCTCGTCGAGCGATCCCCCACCGACCGTCGCTACGCCCTCGGGGCGGCGTGCATCGGGATCGGCGACGCCGCCCGGACCTCCGGCGCCGCCGTCGCGGCGATCACCCCGGTCGCCGACGAGCTGGCCCGGGCGCTCGGTGCGTGCGTGGCGGTCGTCCGCCGGGCGGGCGACGAGTTGCGGGTCGAGCGGGTGCTCGACCACGGTCCGGTGTTCGGGGCCCGGGCCCGGCCCGGTGAGGCCATCCCCCTCGTACCCCCGTTCGGCGCGGTGTTCCTGGCCTGGGCGCCCGAGCCGGAGGTCGCGGCCTGGCTCGACCGGGCCGACCCGCCGCTGTCCGCAGCGGACCGGTCCCGCTACGCGACCGCCCTGGCACTCACCCGTGACCTCGGGTGCGCCCTGTCGATGGCGCGCCAGCGCACCGACCTCCTCGAGGTGCTCGAGGACCTCGTCGACGCCCCGAGCCCCGAGCGGATCCGCGAACGCGACGCCCTCATCCGGGAGATGGCCCGGACCGACTACCTGCCCGTCACCCCCGAACCCTCGGCGCCGTCACGGATCAACCAGATCTCGGCACCGGTGTTCGACCACGACGGGCGGGTCGCGCTCGCCGTGATGGTCCTCGGGCCGGCGACCGACCTCTCCCCCGCCGAGGTCGCCGCGCTCACGGACCGGGTCCGTGAGGCAGGATCCCGGGCGACGACCCGGATCGGAGGAACCACCCCGTGACCGAATCCACCGCCGCACCCCGACCGGCTCCGGTGCGCCCCGTGCCGGTCCCCGACGAGCGCTCGGCCGGCTACTGGGAGGCCGCCCGGCGCGGCGAGCTCGCCCTCGCCCGCTGTGCGGGCTGTGGCACCTTCGCCCACCCGCCGAGCACCGTGTGCCCGCACTGCCACACCGCCGACCCCGACTTCACGTTCGTGGTCGTGCCGGGCGGCGGCACCGTGCGGTCGTGGACGGTCATCCGCGACTCGTTCCTGCCCGGCTTCGCCGACGACGTCCCGTTCGTGCTCGTCGACGTCGAGCTCGACACCCAGGCCGACCTGCGCCTCATCGGTCGCCTGCTCGACGGGCCCGACGCGGCGCTGCACCAGGGCGACCGGGTGGCGATCGCGTTCGAGCACCCGACCGCCGACGTCGCGGTGCCGGCGTTCCGACTCGAGGCGGTGACCCCGTGAGCGGCTTCTCCGCCCGTTCGCGGGTGGCGGTCGTCGGATACGCACAGTCGCCGATCGTGCGCCACGCCGACCGACCACTCGGGGCGATCGCGCTCGACGTCGCCCGCTCGGCGGTCGCCGACGCGGGCCTGCGCGTCGACCAGATCGACGGCTTCACCACCGGGGCGCTGCTCCCCACGTCGGGGAACCACGCCGTCGTCGACGGCGTGTCGGTCGTGACGTCGAACTGGCTGGCCGAGAACCTCGGTGCGACGCCGCGCTACGTCGCCGGGTTCCAGGGGTTCGGCCAGATCCCCGGCGCCGTGATGATGGCCGTCAACGCCGTCGCGTCGGGTGCTGCCGAGTACGTCGTGGTGCACCGGGCGCTGCACAATCCGCCGTCGGGTCGGTACCACGGCAACCCGATGACCACCGCGCCCGGAGCGATGCAGTGGAGCGCCCCCCAGGGGTTCTTCGGACCGCTCGCCATGATCGCCCTGCCGTTCAACGAGTACCTGCAGCGCTACGGCGCCACCCGCGAGGACATGGCGGCGGTGGTCACCGAGGCCCGGGCCAACGGGGCGCGCATCCCGTGGTCGTACTGGCACGGCCGCCCGATCGAGCCCCGGGACTACGTCGACGCCCGCGTCATCGCCGACCCGGTGTGCATCCTCGACTGCGACATCCCGGTCGACGGCGTGGCCGCGTTCGTGCTCACGAGTGCCGAGCGGGCCCGCGACCTGCCGAACCGGCCGGTGTACGTGAGTGGCTACGGGATGGGCAATCCCACCCCCGGGCGACTCGG
>Ga0075471_10001353_pt1 | contig 16029 bp, 11 predicted proteins | sample DEB19_08_DNA_2_FD_74787 | JGI IMG/M metagenome (GOLD analysis project Ga0075471, IMG submission 74787) | Aqueous microbial communities from the Delaware River and Bay under freshwater to marine salinity gradient to study organic matter... | ecosystem: Environmental > Aquatic > Marine > Coastal ... | reverse complement strand
GCCATGGAAGGCCCCGCGGGCGTGACTCGCCTTGGATGGCGAGAGGCCGGGCGTAGCGGACCTTGGCTCCGCACGCACGGCCCAAGCCCGCGGGGGCCATGGAAGGCCCCGCGGGCGTGAAATTCAGAACGTCAGACTGTCTTCCGCAAAGACTTCGCGGCTCTCGTAGGCGTGGAAGCACCGCGAGACCCGCTGCGACAGCATCTGGAGAAACATGCCCCGAAACTCCGACTCCGAACGGTCGGATGCGGGGATCGCCGAGTTGGCTGGAAAGGAAAAGTCGTCGATCCGCTTCTCGAAGAGGACCTTCTTCGACGAAACCTCGAAGACCCGAACGTGGGCGGTGGCCCGGCCCCGGTAGAGCGTCGAGCCTTCGTGCAGCCGGAACTCCTCGAGGTCGACTCCCACGACGAGGTCCGCATCGAGCGACTTGCCGAGCGTCGGATAGTCGATCCAGGAGTTCTCGTCGATCCAGCGGGCCACTTCCTGCTGGCTGATCAGGTGGGCGCGGCGGACCTTCCCCTCGAGCTGGGATCCGATGAGCGACGCGAGTTCACGGGCCGAGCCGGCGTCGGTGAACTCGAGTTCGACGATCGGACGGCAGACGACGGCGACGTGCTTGCCGCGAAGGCCGTTGAACTCGGCCGGCACGTCGGCCGGCTGGAGCAGATACGCGGCCGTGAGGAGCGTCGAGCAGCCGCAGCATGCGGGCAGTGTCAGCAGCGACAGCACCGCGAGTGGAAGGCCGCGGGCAAGGAATGCGTTCATGGGGCGAGGCCTCGTGTCGGTGGCGGAAAACCGCGGGCGGGAGCCTAGCCGGCGACGGAGGCCCGCTCAATGCCGCTTCCCCGCCGGCCATCTGGCAGAATGGGCAAGGAGCGAGCCATGGGAACCCGATCAACCGTCGCCTTGTCCGATGCCGCACGAGCGAGCCTTGCGGCAGAGTTTCTCGCCGCCGTCGAGGCTGCCCTGCCGGCCACCGGCCTGTGGTCGATGCCCCTGCTGGTCGCCGTGTCGGGGGGAGCCGACAGCGTCGCCCTGCTCGCCGCCCTCAGGCGGCTCGTGCCGTCCGGCCTGGAGCGGCGGCTGATCGTCGCCCATGCCGAGCACGATCTCCGGGATTCGGCCGGCAACGATCGGGTGTTCGTCGCCGATCTGGCCGAGCGATACGGGCTGCCCTTCATCTGGCGGCGGGTCGGCGTCCGGGCCGACGATGGGAACGAGGGAATCGAGGGGCGGGCCCGCCGGCTCCGCTACGCGTTCCTTCTCGAGGCCGCCGAGGCCCATGGCGCCAGGCACGTGCTGGTGGGCCACACCGCGGATGATCAGGCCGAGACGATCCTGCAGCGGATGCTACGGGGCACCGGCCTGGCGGGCATCGGCGGCATGGCCCGGGCGCGTGAGTTGGGGACGGGAATCGGTCTGCTGCGTCCACTGCTGGAGGTGCGCCGCGAAGCCGCTCGGCAATTCCTCGAGTGCCTCGGAGAGCCATGGCAGGAGGATCCCACGAATGCGGATGGTCGCCATGCCCGAAACTTCATCCGCCGCGACGTGCTCGCTCCCTGCACAGCCGGTCCGTTTCCAGCGGCGACGGAGTCGCTCGTGCGTCTGGGGCGGCAGGCGTCGCTCGTGGCGGCCGCCCTGCGGAGCGCGGCGGAGCATGTACTCGAGTCGTGCTCGTCTCGCCATGCCGACGGGAGCGTCGTCCTGCGTTCGAAGGAACTGGCGGGCCTCGACCGCCATCTCGTCGCCGAGGTCTTCGTGGCGCTCTGGCGGCGCGAAGGCTGGCCCCAACAGGACATGACCGTGCGACACTATGCGGGACTCGCGGCGATGGCCGGCGACGACGTGGTGACCGCGACCGCCTGCGACGCCCCGGGGCGAATCACGGTGCGGCGACTCACGGATGGCCACCTTCACATCCAGCCGCCGGCACTTCTCCGGGGAAGCCGCCGCCCGTGAAATCGGGGGAATGCGGATCCGCCTCGCGAAAGGGCCCTGGCGCGGGGCTCGGGACTGCCCATGCCCCATCGCCGGACGTGCGCTGCGGACATCCTGTCCTTCGCTCACTCGGATGCCGCCGGCGCTCCGGCATCCTGCCTGCGCTTGGCGTCATACGCCGGCTCCGGGGCAGGGGCAGCCCCTCGCTGAGTTCGCGGCCTGGAAAGCCCCCGATCGTGAAATCGGGGGAATGCGGATCCGCCTCGCGAAAGGGCCCGCGACACGGCCGGGCCGACGAGTCGTGGGAGGTCTCAGGGGGACATCTCGACCCGCCTGTAGCCGCCGATGCTCGCGAAATAGAGCATGAAGCCCAGGTAAATCACCGCCATCGTGGCGGGGATGAAGGAGTCGGCCTTGAGCGTCTGCCGGTCACCTTGCTGGTCGGCCTGCACCGCCAGTTTCTGTGCGGCCGTCGCCGCTTCACCGGCATCCCGGGCCGCCTTGACCTTCGCGCCGTCGAGGCCGAACGATCGCGTGCTGGGAATGTTGAGGAAGGTGCTCGGCGTCTCCGACTTGTACTGCTCGTAGACCGCCTGATCGGCCACCTGGAGCGACTCACCGGCGAAGCGATCCTTGCAGTAGCCGAGCCCAGGCCCGCCGATCAGGCCGGCCGAGAGCATGCCGATGCCGCCCATGATCGACATCGCCACCGCACCCGTCTGCGGGAAGCGGTCGCCGACCACGGCGAGCATCGTGGGCCAGAAGAAGGTCTTGCCGACCGCGTAGATGCCGAGGGCCGCCAGGGCGGCCGGGAAGGTATCCATGCCGCTGGCGAACCGCAGCCCGATGAAGGCCAGCACCGACGAAACCAGCAGCAGGCCGATCGGCGACAGCCGGAGCTTCGTCTCGATGAAGTGGGCGCAGAACCGGAGTCCGAACATGATCATCGAGGTCCAGATGAACAGGGCCTTGCCCTGCTCCGACGAGAACAGGTTGCCCGTGATGTTCTGGATCCAGCTGTCGGTGCCCAGTTCCACCGCACCGACCAGGGCATGGGTCATGAAGAGGATGAACAGCATCACGGAGCCGAGGGAGAACCGGGTCATGGCGGCCACGGCGAGAAGCAGCAGCCCGCCGAGGGCGTAGCCGGCCGCGGCGGCGCTCTCCGGGATGAAGTTCTTGAGGATGTCGCCGAAGAAGAGTGCCAGCAGGTAACAGGCCACCGCGGAGCCGAGGATCCCGACGTCGCGGAACATGTCGACGAAGCTCGCTCCCTTGGCGGCCGCTTCCGACTTCGGGAACGTCTGGCCGAGGAACATCAGCGCGTAGATCACGGTCGGGACGAGGTACAGCGCGAGTTGGTACTTCCAATCGAGGTGCAACTTGTCGTCGAGGTACCAGCCCGCCACCGTGCCCAGCACCATGCCCGCCGGCCAACTGGCGTGGAGGATGTTGAGGTAGTGGGTGCGATTCTTGGGAAACACCGTCGCCACCAGCGGATTGGCGACGGCCTCGAGCGTGCCGTTGGCGAAGGCGAAGATGAAGGAGCCCCAGAAGAGGAGCTGGTAGGCATTGGCGGGCGACGACGCGCTGAAGGTGACGAGGGCCGAGAGGATGTGGCCGGCGAGCGCGAGCGCGACGAGTTTGCCGTAGCCGATTTTGTCGACGATCACGCCGCCGATGATGATGCCGAAGCAGAAGCCGGTGAGGCCGGCGCCCGTGATCTGTCCGACCTGGGAGGCGGTGAAGCCGAACTCCTCCCGCCAGTTGTCGAGAATGCCGCCCCGGATCGCGAAGCCCACCCCCGCGGCGAGGATCGCCATGAAGCCGGCCCAGAGCAGCCGATGGGCATTTGGATAGGCGCCGGCGAGATCGTCGGCGGAGTGGCTGGTGCGGGTCGCGGCCATGCGAAGAGCCTCGTGCGGGTGTCGAAAAAACGATGCGCGGCGGCGCGGCGGCCCGGTGGCCGGTGTCACGCTCCCCCGGGAAGTCCGCGCGAGGCGGCACTATAGCAAGCCGCGCAGACTGGCGAAATGGCGGGTTTTTCCCAGTCTGGACGGCCGGGGCCGTGGCTTGACCACCGCCCGCGGGCATCCCTACCTTCCCGCCGCTTTTCGAGACTCCGTCATCCTCCGCGCCGCACCCTTTCGGCCCATGAAATCGATCACCGATCTCCTCTGGACGCTCGTCCGCTGGACGCTGCCGCTCACCGCGGCTGCCGTCGTGGTGGCCGTCGCACTGGGGTCGAATCGGATCGGTGAAGAGGTTCGCCGACGCGTGGAAGGCCGTCTCCAGGCGATGTTCCCGGAGATCGCGATCCGTGTGCAGGCCGCCAGTCTCGTGGAGGGTGAAGGCATCGTACTCCGCGGCATGACGTTCGTCGACCCGACGCAGCCGCCCGAGCAGGCCGCCCTGCTCTCGGTCGAGGAAGTGCGGGTCGCCTGCGGCACCACGCTCAAGGATCTTGTCGCCGGCGACCCGCAGATCACCGCGATCCGCATCGGCCGCCCCGTGGTCCACGCCAGGCGCGGCGCAGACGGCCGCTGGAGCCTGGCAAGACTCGTCCGCGGCGGCTCCGGGCCGCGGGTGCCTGTGACCGTGGATGATGCCACGCTGATCATCGAGGGCGCGGGGCTGGGCACGCAGCTCACGCTCCGCAACATCGGCGTCGAGTTGCGGCCGGTGGCGGATGCCGCCGGAGTCGCCTCTACCGTGGTCCGCGGCACGGTCGCCGGAGATCTCTTCGACCGCGCCGGCTTCGAGGGACGACTGACCCCGGAGGGAGCCTTCGAGGTTGATGGGCGGCTGGATTCACTCGAGATTTCGCCCCGGCTGCGGGGGCTCCTGCCCACGGCCGGCGCCGCGCCCGAGTGGCTCGCCGGCCTCCGCGGCCGTCTGGACCTCGACTGGCGGGCCGCGGGATCCCTCGCCGCGGTCCACGAGGCCGACTTCACCGCGGCCGGCCGCCTCGAGTCGGGGCACTTCGAGCATGCCAGCCTGCCCTTCGCGATCACCGACGTCACGGCCGGCTTCACCGCCGACCGCGGCGGCCTCGTCTGCGAGCGGCTCGAGGCCCACTCCGGCTCGACGCTCCTCCATGGATCGGGCCGCATGATCGGCTGGGATGCGGCCGCCGACTTCGAACTGCTCGTGGAGGCCGAGCGGTTGATCGTCGGACGGCACTGGGAGGCCCTGCTGCCGCAGTCCGTCGCAGCCCACTGGAGCAAACTGCTGCCCGCCGGCGAGGTCGACGTGCGGGCGCACCTCTTCCGCCGCGCCGGTGTCGTCCGCCCCGACGTCTCCCTGCGGTGCCGCAACGTCTCGCTCACCTATTACCGCTTTCCCTATCGTGTCGACCGCACCGTCGGCACGGTGACGCTCAAGGACGACGTGCTCTCGATGCATCTCATCGGCGAGGCGGGCGGGCATCCCGTGCACGTCGAGGCCGCCGTGGGAACGGCCGCCGGTGGCCGTGGCTTCGTCGAGGTCCGCGGCGAGGGCATGCGGATCGACGACGCCCTTCTCGCGGCCCTGCCGGCCAAGAGCGCCGACATCGTGCGGTCGTTGCGGGCCGCCGGCACGTTCGACTTTGCCTTTCGGCACAACCGGTCGCCGGAGTTTCCCACCGGATTCGCCAACTCCCTCGGCATCCGGCTCACCCAGTGCTCCATGGCCTACGCGGGATTCCCCTACCCGTTGGGAAACGTGTCGGGCAGCATCCACATGGATCGGGGTAACTGGACGATCCGCGAGATCACCGGTTCGAACGACACCGGCCTGGTCCGCTGCGCCGGCGCGCTGCAGCGGATCGGGGACGACGACGGCGAGCTCACGCTCCAGTTGGTGGGAAGCAACGTGGTCTTGGAGCGGGAGCTGCGCGACGCGCTGCCCTCCGGCATGCGCCGCATCTGGGACGACATCGACCCACGGGGCAACGCCGAGTTCACGGCCCAAGTTCGGCATCGCGTGAAGGCCCGACGGACGGAAGTGGAGCTCGACGCGGCGCCGCAGGGCGACACCGTCTCGATCGAGCCCGCCTGGTTTCCCTATCGGCTCGAGCGGCTTCGCGGGCGGCTTCACCTGAAGGACGGGCGGCTGCGGTTCGAGGACGTCCGCGGCGCCCATGCCCGGACCACCGTCTCCGCCGAGGGCACGTGTCGATTCACGCCCGACGGTGGCTGGCATGTGTCCTTCGAGCGGCTCGCAGCAGACCGCTTTCGCGCCGATCACGACGTGCTGCAGGCGCTTCCCGCGGGGCTCCAGCGGGCGGTCTCCGGCGTGCGGCTCCAGGGCATGCTCTCCGTCGACGGCGCGATCGACATCTACTCCACCGCGGCCACCATGGCCGCCGGCCCCGGGGGCAGGCCCGAACCGGTGCCGGGCCCCGCCGCCGCGGCCTGGGACATGCAGCTCGACATGGAGCAGGCGTCGCTCGACGTCGGCGTGCCTCTGGAGCACGTGCACGGCGGCATCCGGCTCCGAGGGCAGAGCGACGGCACGACCTGGCGGACGCTCGGCGACATCGAGATCGACAGCGCGATGTGGCGCGGCGTGCAGGTGACCGGCGTGCGCGGGCCACTGGCGATGGATCCGGCCGGGGCACGGTTCGGGACGACCGCCGCCGCGGATCCTCAGGCGGGATCCCGCCGGCTCACGGCCCGCGTGGCCGACGGCACGCTCACGATCGATGGCACCGTCACGGCCGGAGCGACGGGCGGTTTCGCCGTCGCGGCTACGCTGGCCGATGCCGATCTGGGACGCCTGGCGGGCGACATGAGCGGCGGCCCGCACCATTACGGCGGCCGGGTGAACGGCGGCATCGAGGTCCGCGGCTCCCGGGCGGGCTCGCATTCTTTCGTTGGGCAGGGGCAGGTGAAGCTCAGCGATGCCGACATCTACGAACTTCCCGTCATGGTGTCGCTGCTCAAGATCCTGCGGGTGAAGGTGCCCGACCGGAATGCCTTCAGCAGCAGCGTGGTCGACTTTCGCGTCGAGGGACCGCATGCCTACCTCGACAACATCGAGCTCTCCGGCGACGCCATCAGCCTCGTGGGCAACGGCGAGGTCGACTTCGATTCCAACATCAACCTGATCCTGCGTCCGATCATGGGCGAGGCCCAGACCCAGCTGCCGGCGATGAAGCGCCTGCTGGGCGGTGCCAGCGGCCAGTTCGTGCTCGTGCACGTCGATGGCACGATGACGGAGCCGCTCACGTCGACCGAGGCATTTCCCACGCTCGCGGCCGCCGTCCAGCGGCTGCAGTCGCGTCGCCGGTCCGACGGCAGCATGGCGGCGTGGCGCGAGGAGCAGGTGCAGCGGTGAACTGCGGAAGCCGGGCAGGCCGCCCCGGGTTGGTAGAGTGGGGGAGCGGCGCCGGTGCGCAGGGCGTCAGTCGGGAAGCATGTGAGGATTCGGCCGATGAAGTTCGTCAAGATGCACGGTGCCGCCAACGATTACGTCTACGTGGACTGCTTCGCCGAACGGCCGCCTGCCGATCCCGCCGCGCTGGCACCGCTGATCGCGGACCGGCATCGCGGGGTGGGCGGAGACGGCCTGGTGCTCGTGATGCCTTCGGACAAGGCCACGGCCCGGATGCGGATGTTCAACGCCGACGGCAGCGAGTCCGAGATGTGCGGCAACGGCGTCCGTTGCGTCGCGCACCTGGTCGTGTCGCGGGGGCGGGCGGCCGAGGGGCCGGTCACGATCGAGACCGGCCGCGGCGTGCTGACCCTGCGGGTATCCCTCACGGGCCCTCGGACCTCGCAGGTGCGGGTCGACATGGGCGAGCCGCTGCTCGATGCGGCAACCATCCCGGTCGTCGCCGGGGCCGCCGGTCAGGTCGTCGACGCCCCGTGTCCGGCGGTCGCCGCCGAGGAGCCCTGGTGGCGGGACTGCGGCCTCGACCCGCGGATGACGTGCGTGTCGATGGGAAATCCCCACGTCGTGTTCTTTTGTCGCGACGTCGATCGCGTGCCGCTCGAATCGGTCGGTCCGCGCATCGAGGCGCACGCGATCTTTCCACGGCGCGTGAACGTGCACTTCGTCGAGGTGCTCTCCCGCAGTCACGTGAAGATGCGAACCTGGGAGCGGGGCAGCGGGATCACGATGGCCTGCGGCACCGGCGCGTCGGCGGTCTGCGTCGCGGGCGTGCTCGGCGGTCGGACCGCGGGTGCCATCGAGGCCGATCTGCCCGGCGGCCGGTTGGAGCTGGAGTGGACGCCCGGCGGCCACGTCTTCATGACCGGCCCCGCTGAAGAGGTCTTCGAGGGCACGTGGCCGGACGACTGAACGAACCGATCGACGGGCCTCGGCCGGGGTGTCGATCCATGCACGACCATCGATCCAGGGAAGGAAGACGATCCGTGAAGTTCAAGACGCCATTTGCGATCGGGAGCGTGTCGCTCGTGTCGACGGCGGCGATCCGGCGGCTGATGGGCACCCTCGATTACAAGGTCGACTTCGGCGATCCCGATGCCGACCCCGTCAGCGGGCGGTACCGCGGCGCCAAGATCTACGTCTTCTGGCACGAGAACATCCTGATGCCGCTCTATCTTCGCGGCCACAGCAATATCTCCATGCTCCTGTCGCGGCACTGGGATGCCAACGTGCTCGACCGTGTGGCGCGGATGATGGGATTCGGCGTCGTTCGCGGCAGCACGTTTCATGGCGGGTCGGCCGCGCTGCGGGAGCTCGCCCAGCGGGCCGCCACGGGCAACCTCACGATCACGCCGGACGGTCCGCGCGGCCCCAAGCGACGGCTCGCGCCGGGCTGCGTCTTCCTGGCCAGCACGCTCGGCATCCCGATCGTCGCCATGGGTCTGGGATATGATCGCCCCTGGCGGCTGGGCACGTGGGATCGCTTCGCCGTGCCGCGGCCCTGGTCCCGGGCCCGCGGCATCGTCAGCCGCCCGATCGCCGTGCCGCCGAGCCTCGACCGGGACGGCATCGAGCATCATCGTCTGGGCGTCGAACGACTGCTCGCGCATCTCTCCGACGAGGCGGAAGCATGGGCCACGGCCGGCACTCGCCGGGAGGGCCAGGCGACCGTTCGCAAGGAGCCCTCCCGGGTGGCATCGTGGGCCGCAGGCATCGAGGGCCCGGCGGGTGTGAGCCTGCAGTCGGAACTCTCCCGGCTCGGCCTCAGCGAGTCTGCGTCCGCGAACACCTGCGATCATGAGACCGCGGGCATGAGGATCGCCTCGTGAACGCCGACCGGCCATAAGACCACGGGCGGCCCTGGCCCGCGGCTCGGGACTGCCCACGCCCTCTCGGAGGACGTTCGTCTCGGCCCTCCTGGGCCTCTACTCACTGCATGTCCGCTGCGCTTCGCCATCCTGGCTGCGCTTGCTTCCATAGCCCGCTCGAGGGCATGGGCAGCCCCTCCCTGAGTTCGGGCTCGTACAAGCCGACCGGCCGTGAGGCCGCGGGTGAACTCCTTGGAATCAAGCCCCATCTCGGATTCGCCCCACGTCTCACGGCGTTGGGCTTGGACAGACGGACGCGGGAGGATCACGTGGGGGCCGTATCAACTATCGCGACAGCCGCTCGAGCCGCCGCTCGAGCACCTCGAGCAGCGACCGGAGCCGGAGCGTTTCCCGGCGGAGTTCCTGAACCTCGGCGTCGCCGGCTGGGACGGGCCGCTGGGCGAGTCGGCCGCTGCCGGTGGCGCCAACCGGCGGTATCGGCCCGGGTTGGAACGTGGGGGCGGCGATCGGCTGCATGCTGGCGTCGCCGACGAGGGCCTGCTCGAGAGGGAGTTCGAGCGATTGCAGCACGACCTCGGCCCGCTTCTCAGCGCCGCCGGGAAGCACGTAGTGCAACGGCACCGGACGATCGATCGGACCGGCGCTCACGAGTTGTGTGAGCTCCTGAGGAGACCTCACGGGCCGGTCTCCCAGCGACACGATGACGCTTCCCGGCGGAATGCCGGCCTTCGAGGCGGGAAGGTCGCCGACGACGCCGATCACGTAGGCGCCCGCCGCCTGCGGCAGGCGGAATCGGGTCTGGATGCTCGGATCGATCGGCACGGTCCGCACGCCCAGCGCCGTGCGACCGCGGGTGGCCGGTTCCCTCACGGGTGACGCGGCGTTGGGGCGAGGCGCGGCAGCCGGGGAACCCGCCGCGTCGGCTGACAGCGCGGGCCGGGCGGGTGCGGCCGGTGCCGTCGACGGTGCCGCGAGCTCCACCGTGGGAGGGGTGATCAACACCGACGCCGTCTCCGAACGGGCCGCAGCTGGTGCGGCGGCATGCGGCGGCACGGTGGCCGGGGCGAGCGTGGTGGCTGCCGCCGGCATCGAGACGGAAGGCGGCGTGGCGAGAGGGTGGACTGCGTTCGCAGCCAGTGCGTCTGCCGGGTCGTCCACCCCGGACTGCCGCTCGCGGAGCGCGGCCACGGGAGGCCGCGGCACCGCCACGAGGGCGATCTCGTTCACCTGATCGGCTCGGGCCACGGAGAGGCCGACATGCTGACCCGCCGTAATGGCCGTCAGGGCCTGGGAAACTTCGTCGGCACTTCGCAGGGGAGAGCCGTTGATCGCCCTCAGTTCGTCGCCCGAACGGATGCCGGCCGTGGCGGCGGGTCCGGCGGGCACGACCTCGACGATCGACCATCGTCCGGGCACGTTCGATTCGGCGACCGCCATGCCCAGCCAGCCGTTGGCCGCCGTGGCGGCGGGAACGGGAAGCGGCGTCAGCGGCCCGGCGGAGGGGCCGGTCGCCGACGGAGTGACCGCGGCCATCGGCACGGTTGCCGGTGAGGTCGGCGGGCTCTGCTGCGGGGAAGCCGGCGGGGCGAAGGGCAGGGCGATCGGCTCGCCGATCGAGATGTCGCCAGGCTCAAAGGTCACGGGCGGACGCGTTGCCGGTTCCTCGGCGAAGGCCGGCGCTCCGGCCCACGATGCCAGCAGTAGAGCCGTCATCCAGGAAACCATCCGAAACGCATCCTGCATATCGAGATCCATCACGGACGGTCGGGGCAACCACAACGCATGCCGCCCACACGAGCCTGTGTTGAGGCTCGTGTTCGGGGTGCCGCAGTATACGTGATCCGAACCGCTCCGGGAGCGGTCGATCAGCGTCGCGACGGGCCGCGCAAAACAGGGCTTTTGCCGGCCTTGACGGCCTCACGAAGACCGTGTCGTCGGCGGGCGGTGCCGGCGTCGGCGGCACACGAACAACTTGTGCACGATCCGGAAACCGACGCGGTACGGTGGTCGAGGCAGCTCTCGTTCGGCGGATTCCGCGTGAGGCGGCCCAGGTTGCCCCCGCGGTGCTGTGATGGTTTGACAGCACTGCAAGCACTCCTATACTCGCGCCGCGTCGATGAAGGACCGCCACGCGTCGACGTGACACACGGACGAACGAACAGCGTTTTGGGAACCGCCGGGAACCCGAAACAGGAAGGATCCATGGGGAACGCACCCAAGCCTGCCGCCGAAGAGTTGCCCGGTGACGGGGAGACGGCAGCACGCCTGCTGTCGGGTTTTCGCGGCCGGATCGGGGACGAGCGGTTCGCCGTCTGGTTCGGTGATTCCACACGGTTCGCGGTGACGACGAGTCGGCGAGCCACGGGCCGTCGCAGCGGTGCCGTCGTGCATGTCCGGGCCGGAGCCGGCTTCACCCACGAGTGGCTGCGGCGGACGTTCCAGGCCGACTTTCTGGCCGCGGCCCGGGAGGCATGCGGGCCATCCGCCGTCGTCGTGTGGGAGCCCTTCGCCGATGCCGTGCCGGCTGCCGAGGCGGGCCGTGACAGCGTCCGGGAACTGAGCCTGGTGGCCCGGCCGCGAGCCGTGGTGGCCCAGCCGCGGAGCATCTCGATCCAACCCGGCCGGGATTCGGCCGCGGCCGCGGCGCCCGCGACCATCGGCCGGCGGTCGAGTCGCAGCCTCGCCGACTTCGTCGTCGGGCCGAGCAACCGCATGGCGTGTGGCGCGGTCGAGATGGCGGCCCTCCGTCCGGGCGAGGTGTCGCCGTTGGTCATCCACGGACCGAGCGGCGTCGGCAAGACACACCTGCTCGAGGGAGCCTGCGACCGGGCCCGCCACCTGCATCCGGGCATCAACGCCGTCTGTCTGTCGGCCGAGCAGTTCACGACGGCATTTCTCCAGGCACTCCACGGCGGCGGGCTGCCCGGCTTTCGCCGCACCTGCCGTGGTGCCGACCTCCTTGTGATCGACGACCTGCAGTTCTTCGTCGGGAAGAAGGCCACGCTGCTCGAACTCCAGCAAACGCTGGAGGCGGTTCAGCGTCAGGGCCGGCAGGTCATATTGGGTTGCGACCGGGAACTCGACTCGCTGCCCGATCTCGGTCCCGATCTCCTCACGCGGCTCCGCGGAGGCATGATCGCCCGGATTCTGCCTCCCGACTACGACGTCCGCCGCGGGATCGTCGCGGCGGTCTGCGGCAAGCGGTCCTTCGGCGTGCCCGATGACGTGGTGCACTTCATCGCTACGAGCATGACCCGGCACGCCCGCGAGCTCTTCGGAGCCGTCAACCGGCTCGAGGCGACGAGCCTCATGCTCGGCGTGCCCGTCACCCTGGCCATGGCGGAGGAGGCCCTCGCCGACCTCGTGCGGTCGAGCACGAGGAGCGTGCGTCTGGCCGACATTGAGCGGGCGGTCTGCAAGGCCTTCGGCATCGAGAGCGGCAGCCTGCAGTCGTCGCGCCGGGCCCGGACTGCGAGCCACCCGCGGATGCTGGCGATGTTCCTCGCCCGAAAGCACACCCAGGCCGCGCTGGCGGAGATCGGCACCTACTTCGGCCGCCGCAGCCACTCGACGGTGATCGCCGCGCAGAAGGCCGTCGGGGAGTTGGTGCAGAAGCGGTCGCCGATCATGCTCGCCGATGCGGCGTGGGATGTCGAAGAGGCGATCCGTCGCGTCGAGGACGTCCTCCGCGCCGGCTGAGACGCGGGCTGCCCTGGTGCGCGGCTCGGAGCTGCCAATGCCCTCTCGCCGGACGTTCGTCTCGGCCCTCCAGGCCTCGACTCTCTGCGTGTCCGCTGCGCTTCGCCATCCTGGCTGCGCTTGCTCCCACAGCCCGCTCGAGGGCACGGGCAGCCCCTCGCTGAGTTTCGGCCCGTTTCGCTTGATGCGGCAGTTCCCCATCGTGAAACCTCCCGACGCTGAGGAGTCGGTCGGTGGGCACGCACAGAAGCCGGGAATGTTTGCGACTCACGGGCGATGCCCCGTCGGCCAGGTGAGCATCCTGTAGCAAAATCCCCGGCCTCGAGCATGCCTACCGCCGGCGAACCAATCCGGCGCCGCATCCGTTGCACTACGCTCGACCCGAATCAGTCGGCCGGTGTCGGGGCGAGTGTTTCTTCGAGGCTCGCCTTGTACCGCACGCTCGATTGCGGACCGCCGAAGCCGACGACCCGGCGGTCGATGGCCGTGCGGCGGCTGATCACCCGTCCCTGCTCGATGTCGAAGCGGATCGTGCCGTCCCAGATCCGCTCCAGGAGCCGTGCCTCGAGCCGTGGATCGTCGACGGGCGTGAGCACGGTGGTGTCGACCGCGATGGTGGCGATGCCATCCTTGATGGACTCGAGCCGGTAGCGAAGCCGTGTGCGGACGGCCTTGCGGGGGCCATTGGGCACCTCGACGACGACCTCCTGTGGGATCGTCCACTCGTCGCCGACCCTCGCCGGCTCCTCGGGCAGGGGCACTACGACGAGGTCGCCCGTCGCCGCGGGCGGGCAGGGGCGGAGTTCGCGGCGGTCGATCACCCGCCCGTCCGCGGCCACCGTCATCCGGACCAGGGGCACGCCCAGGCTGGGCCGCACCGCCTCGTACACCGGCGGCGGCTCGGCATCGCTCCCGCTCTCCCAGCGGACCTCGCCGCGGTCGCTCGTCCGCGAGGTCATCGTCACGTCGTCCACGGAGTGCTCCAGGATGGCCGTGCCCGCCGCATCGACCGCGACGACGTGCCAGATCTTCGTCGAGTCGGTCATGGTCTCGACCGACTGGGTCGTGCCGTTCATCGTCGTTTCGGTCAGCGCGCGATGCGCGACCTGCACCGGAATCCGCTCACCGGCATGGAACCGGTAGCGAAGCGGCGCCGGCTCGTCGGCCGTCACGAGGCCGCTCCCCGCCAGGGCGAAGACGACGATCGCGCGGAGCACCCCCGGCAGTCGCGTCATGCGCCACCCCGCGACACCCGCGGCTCGGCCGCCCGGAGACCGCCCCCCCAGGCGAGCTTCTCGCGGAGCGTGCGGTAGTAGCGGTGGCGGCCGGTTTCCACGAGTGTGAATCGGGGTGCCGCCCGCCGGACCCGGATGCGGTCGCCGGGGGTGAGGGGGGCGATCACGCGGCCGTCGACCACGCAGGACGACCCGGCGTTGGGCTCCGGCACGACGATCTCGTAGGTGCGTGCGGCGGAATCCACGACCGTGCGGTTCGTCAGGGTGTGCGGGTTGAGCGGGGTGAACACGAAGGCGTCGAGATCCTTACGGACGATCGGACCACCCGCGGAAAGGTTGTAGGCCGTGGAGCCGACCGGCGTCGAGACGATCAGGCCGTCGGCCCGGTACGTGGTCGCCAGTTCACCCTCGACGAAGAGTTCGATCTCGATCATCGAGAAGGGCGGCCCAGCGAGGATCGAGGTCTCGTTGAGTCCGAGTTCCCGCTTCGCCACCGCCTCGCCCCGCAGCACCTCGGTCTCGAACATCAGGTGATCGACGAGTCGGAATCGGCCGGCGTCGATCTCCCGCAGCGCCTCCAAGGCGGCCTGCGGAGGAACATCCGCCAGGAAGCCCAGCCGGCCGAGATTCACGCCGAGCACCGGCACCTGGTCGTAGCCCATCCAGCGGGCGGCCCGGAGGATCGAGCCATCGCCACCGAGCACCACCACCAGATCGAGTCCGGCAGGGCAGGCTTCCGGTGGACCGGCATCGGGAGCGCCGGGCGGCGTGAGCAGGCTCGCGACCTCGTGGCCCGCCGCCTCCAGCATGGCCGCCAGCCGCCCCGCTTCAGCGGCCACGTCGGCCAGGCCGCCGGGGCCGACGATCGCCAGCCGCAGCGGCTTCGGCGCAGCATCTCCCGAACGCAGTCTCGATCCGCGTGCCATGGCGTCTCGCCTCCGGGTCGCTCAGCGGTTGGCCGTCACGTGACCGGCCGACCGACCCACCGGCTCCCGGCCTGCGAGCCGACGGCACGTGGCGGCGATGCCCGCAGCATCGAGGCCGAGGTCGGCAAGGAGTTCCGCCCGCTCGCCGTGCTCCACGAAGCGGTCGGGCAGGCCCAGCCGCGTGATCGGTCCCGTCTGGCAGCCGGCATCGTTGACGGCTTCGAGCACGCCGCTGCCGAAGCCGGTCTGCAGGGCATTTTCCTCGATGGTCAGGCCCCAGGGCGCCGCCTCGAGCCGCTCGAGCAGCAGGCCCACATCCAGCGGCTTCACGAACCGGGCGTTGATCACGCAGACCTCGAGGCCTTCGGAGCGGAGTTCGGCCGCCGCCTTGACCGCCTCTCCGAGCAGCGTGCCACAGGCGATGATCACGCCGTCGCCCCCTTCCACGAGCACCTCCGACCGGCCGAGTTCGATCGGGGTCCGCGGGCCGGCATGCTGCTCGACGGTCGCCTTCGGATAGCGGATCGCGACCGGGCCCGGCTGGGTGAGCGCCCAGTCGAGCATCGCCGGCAGGTCATGCTCGTCTCCCGGGGCGAGTACCACCATATTGGGAAACAGCCGCAGGTAGCCGAGATCGTAGGAGCCGTGGTGGGTCGGACCGTCCGGTCCCGTCAGGCCCGCCCGATCGAGCATGAACACCACCGGCAGGTTCTGCAGGCAGACCTCCTGGAAGATCTGGTCGAACGACCGCTGGAGAAACGTGCTGTAGATGTCGACGATCGGCCGACAGCCGGCCTTGGCCTGGCCGGCGGCGAATGCCACGGCGTGCGATTCACAGATGCCCACGTCGAAGAAGCGGTCCGGAAACTCCTCACGGACCGGCTCGAGCTTGTTGCCCTGGCACATCGCGGCCGTCATCACCGTCACCCGGGGATCGCGCCGCAGGCAGGAGCCGATCGCCGCCGAAGCCGCGTCGGTGTAGGCCCGCGACGACGACTTCTTGATCGACACGATGCAGTCGTC
>Ga0075471_10001352_pt1 | contig 16032 bp, 9 predicted proteins | sample DEB19_08_DNA_2_FD_74787 | JGI IMG/M metagenome (GOLD analysis project Ga0075471, IMG submission 74787) | Aqueous microbial communities from the Delaware River and Bay under freshwater to marine salinity gradient to study organic matter... | ecosystem: Environmental > Aquatic > Marine > Coastal ... | reverse complement strand
GGCCGCTGGCTGACGTCGCCTATCCGCTCGCTCCGGTGCTGCTCGACTGGCTCGTCGATCCGGCGCGGTTCGTCGTGCAGGTCTTCCTGGTGATCGGCGGCTTCGGGACGGCGCAGCACCTCACGCGACTGCCCGCGGCGGGCTGGCATCCCTTCTGCGCCGCGGTCACGCAGCGGTACCGGCGGATCGGCATCCCCTACCTGGCGATGCTGCCGGTGGCCGTCCTCGCCAACAGCCTGGCTGCCGGCTGGATGAACCATCACTCGATTTCCTCAACGCCGACGCTGCCGCAACTGGCGGCGCATGCCCTTTTCGCGCAGGATCTGCTGCGGTACGAGCCGCTCTCTGCCGGCATCTGGTATCTCGCCATCGATTTCCAACTGTTCATGCTCGCCCTCGGCACGGCGACGCTCGTGCGACGGCCGCGCGCGTTGTCTGCGCCGCGGTGCCTCGCCTCCGTCGATCTCCCGCTCCAGGCGGTCCTGGCCGTGCCGGCGGTGCTGTCGCTCTTCTGGTTCAATCGTGACCCTGCGTTCGACTGCTGGGGTTTCTACTATTTCGGCAGTTACTACCTGGGCATGCTGGTGCAGTGGGTGGTCTCGGGCACCCTGCCTGCGGCGACGCTCTGGGGCTACATCCTGCTGGCGGTCGCGGCTGTGGCGGTCGACTGGCGGCCGCGGCTTCTGGTGGCGGTGGCCACGGCGCTCGTGATCTTCATGGCGGCCGAGCGCGAACGGCTGGGGTGCTGGCAGGAGGGGCGGCGAGTCGGCCGGCTCGGCATCGACTATCTGGGCCGCATCTCGTTCAGTCTCTTCCTGATTCACTTTCCCGTCTGCCTGGTGGTGAGCAGCTGGCTCTCGCAGTGGCCGCTCACACCGGCAGAGGCGCTGGCCGGCATGGTGGCTGCATGGGGAGCCAGCCTCCTGCTCGCGATCGTCTTCCATCACGCGGTGGAGCAACCCTGCTGGCGGCCCCGAAACGGTCGGAAGAGGCACGAGGCCGATCGCGCTGCCGTCGGCGACCGGTGCCATGCAGGCTCGCGGTTGAGCAGCGGTCGTTGGCACGTCGACGCGGCGACGCCGTAACTGGATTTCAGCGGGCCGCAGTCGCGGCGTCGAGCCCCTTGATCGGGAAAATCGCCGACGGCTCGTGCTCCATCGCCATCGATGCCTCCAGGCGGGCAATGACGTCGGGGTGCTCTGTGGCGACGTTCTGCGACTCAGTCGGGTCGGCCTCGAGGTCGTAGAGTTCGATGGTCGCTGGCCCGCGGGCCAGTCCCTGACGCACTCCCTTCCAGCGGCCCGACCAGATCGCCTGCTGGCCGCCGTAGCCGGCGAACTCGCGGTAGAGCAGCGGCCGCGTCGGCGCGCTCCCGCCCGCGAGCACCGGCAGCAGGCTGATCCCGTCGGTGCCCGGCGGCACCGCCTCGGGCTGGCCGATCGCCTCGAGGATCGTCGGCAGCCAGTCCTCGAAGCCGCTCGTGAAGTCGCTCGTCGATCCGGGGGGCACGCGGCCCGGCCAGCGCACGATCGTCGGCACCCGCACGCCTCCCTCGTAGAGCGAGCCCTTGAGGCCGCGGAGATCGCCTACGCTCGCGAAGAAGCCCACGTCGACCTCGGCGTCGAGGTGCGTCGTGCCGTTGTCGCTCGAGAAGACGACGAGCGTGTCGTCGGCCAGACCGAGGGCGTCGAGCCGGTCGAGGATCTCGCCGACCTGACGGTCGAGACGGGAAATCATCGCGGCGTACGCGGCCCGCGGCGTGAAGTGGGGCGTGTAGCCACCGCGGCCACCGCTGAACGGCGGATCCTTCCAGCCGAGGGCGAGGTAGGGCTCGAGGTCGCTGTCGGGCACCTGGAGCGCCACGTGCGGAAGCGTCGACGGATAGTACAGAAAGAAGGGCCGATCGCGGTTGGCGTGGAGGAACTCGAGCGCCGCCGCATGCATGCGGTCCGGGGCGTAGTCGCGGCCCTTGAAGACGTCGTAGCTGCGCGGGTCGGCCGGATCGGCGCCGGGCGGCAGGCCGGCGTGGCCGGGGATTGGCGGATCGTTGCCGAGCGGCAGTCGTGCCGCATCGTTCCAGAGATCGGCGGGATAGTGACTGTGCGCGTGCGACTGACAGAGGTAGCCGAAGAACCGATCGAAGCCCTGCCGGAGCGGGTCGCCGGCCGAGTCCGGGCCGCCGAGCCCCCACTTGCCGAAGCCGCCGGTCGCGTAGCCGGCGTCGCGAAGCAGCTCCGCGATCGTGACCGTGTCGACGGGAATCGGCTCCTGCCCTTCGGGCGGCGTCGCCCGGTTGTCGCGCACGTGGGCGTGGCCCGGATGCCTGCCGGTCATGAGCACGCAGCGGGAGGGCGCGCAGACCGCGCTGCCTGCATAGTGCCTGGTCAGCCGCATGCCCTCGCCGGCGAGGCGGTCGAGCCGGGGCGTGCGGATGAGCCGCTGGCCGAAGCAGCCCAGCTCCCGGTAGCCGAGGTCGTCGGCCAGGATGAACACGACGTTCGGCGGACGCCGCGCGGCCTCGCGTGGCGGTGGCGGGGCCGCCGCAGCAGCCGTACACACCACGACCGTGGCCAGCAGCAGCATGCCGATCCCGACGCGGGTGGGGCTGCGCATCACCGGTTCCCTCTCTGCGGACCTGCTGCGTGTGGGTGCGTAAAGCTTATCCGGGCCACAGCTTCTTCGCGTTAAGCTTCTTCGCGTTAAGTCGCGTTAAGTGTAGCGGTCGATGCAAGGCGACCGTCCCGCCGGGAAGGCAGAAGTCTCCTCGCGGGATGATTTCGCACCACGAGCTCTCACGCCGCGGGCGTCGTGGACAGGCGAAATCCTGCAAGCTCCTCGAGCTTCCGCGGATCCCGGGTCTCCGTGTGCCAGGAGCACCGCGGCAGCGCCCCGGCGAGGCGAGACTCGGTCTAGAGACCGAATGCCACGTCCATCTCCCGGGCGACGCCGCGGAGGTAGGACTCGTCGCCGCCGGCGACCTCGGCCGCCAGCCACCCGTGGAAGTTGATCTCACGGAGCGCCTTGCGGACGTCGGCGTAGTCGATGTCGCCCGCGCCGATCGGCGTGAACTTCCCTTCCGCCCGCGAAAAACCCTTCACGTCGAGTTTGAGCACCCGGCGGCCGAGCGTGCGGATCCAGTCGCCCATCGAGCCGTACTTCCAGTGGTTGCCGATGTCGAACTGCATGCCGACCCAGGGCGACCGGAAGTCGTCGACGTAGCGGACGAACTTGTCGGCGGTCTGGTCGGCTTTCCCCTCGTGGTCGTAGAGGAACTGGTTCCAGACGTTCTCGATCAGGATCTGCACGCCGAGTTCGCCGGCGAGCGGGATCGCCTTGGCGATGTTCTCGACCGACCTCGGCCAGATCTCCGCCTCCGGCCCGTCGGCCCCCTTGCCGGCGACGAGCAGCACGCTGTGGCCGCCGACGGAGCGGGTGTCGCGGATCGCCTGCATGAGGCTGGCGAGCGCCTTGGCGCGGATCTCGGGATCGGGGCTCGTGTGCCGCACGTCCCAGTGGCCCGAGCAGACGCTGCCGTCGACCGGCAGGCCGCTCTCGGCGATCGCCCGCTTCGTCTCCGCGACGTCGGCATTCGGGAAATCCATCTCCACGCCGTCGAAACCGGCCGCCTTCGCCGCGCGAAACCGCTCCACGAGTCCGGCGGAGCCCGGGAGTTTGATCATCCCGATCTTGAGCGTCTTCTTGAGCCGGCCCGCCAGTGCATCGGGCACGTCGGCCGCGGCCCGCGCTCGGTCCGTGGGGCTCGCGACGAGGGTGGCCACGCTCGAGACCGCAACGCCGGCCACGAACCGACGGCGGGAGAGCGACGCTGCGGTGTTCGGCGCGGGGGCGGCAGATGCGGCATGCGAATTGATCATCGGTGGCCCTCGAAGCGTGTGCGTGGAGAGTATGCCGGCAAGGAGACGTGGGGCACGTCGCGAGACGACATCCTTGGCAGCAACCTACCAGCCGCCGTACAGCCCGGGCAATTCAGCCGGGGCGGTCGACCGTCATACCGGCCGCTTGATCGCCCGCAGGCCGGCGATGAGCGCGATCGCCCCGACCGTGGCCGTGATCAGGCTCCCGAGCAGCCCCGTCGCCGACAGGCCGAGAAGCCCGAAGAGAAAGCCGCCGAGAATCGCGCCGATCACGCCGACGACGATGTCGCCCAGGACGCCAAACCCGCCGCCCTTCATGATCTGGCCGGCGAGCCAGCCGGCCGCCAGGCCGATCAACAAAAACCAGACGAAGTCCATGGTGGCAATCTCCTCGATCGCGGTCGCGCTGGCAGCGGCACGATGTGTTTCTGCCGCCCGCCGCCTCCTAAAGGATCCCCGGATCATACCACCGCGGGTCGGTGCCGACTTGGTAGCATACTCCGCGTCGATGAAGCCCTCCGCTGCCCTCGGGACACCGTCGCCCATGCACCAGAAGCGGCCCGCGAAATCGCTCGACCTCAAGCTCGCCCGGATCGTCGCCGACCCGTCGTGCCGCGACTTCATCCTCGCCGACGCCAAGGATGCCGACATGGCGTTCGGCCTGGCCGCCCCGGGCCTGGCCCCAGGCGGCCGGCCCGGCACGGGCCCGTTTCGTTCGATCGCCGACTACCGCGACAGCATCCGCGAGCTCGTGCGGCAGGGGCTCGTCGACATCATGCTTATGAGCGCGAGCACCAACGAGGTGATCGGCATCGACGAAGGTCTCTTCGTCGAGAGCCACGTGACGCCGGCCGTTCGGATGAACGACACGACCGACATATGGCTGGCGGCCGGCACCGGCGGCTACGGCCGCGAGCCCGCCCTCCCCTTCTCTACCGCCACGATCGCCCAGGCCCGCTGTGGCCGGGTGGCCTGCGACGGCGCCGACGTGCCGCGCGGGGCGAACCTCGGCCTTTTTTCGATGACGCTCAACGACGACGCCCGTCTCGACCGCGATATGCTCGCCGCCTACCGCGAGTTCCGGCTCGAGGCCGAGCGGGCCGGGTTTCGCCACTTCCTCGAGGTGTTCTTTCCCAATGCTCCCGACGCCGTGCCGGGGAAGGCCGCGGGCCGGCTGCGTGAACGGCCCGGCGGGGTCGCCCGGTTCCTCGCCGACCACGTGGTGCGGGCGCTGGCGGGCGTGCCGCGGGCGGGCCGGCCGATCTTCTTGAAGATTCCCTACCTCGGCCCCGAGGTCACCGAGCAGCTGGCGGCCTACGATCGATCGGTAGTCGTCGGCATCCTCGGTGGCGGCGCCGGCACCACGCACGATGCCTTCGGGCTGGTCGAGGAGGCGAAGCGGCACGGCGCTCGCGTCGCCCTCTTCGGCCGCAAGATCAACGCGGCGGAGCACCAGCTCTCGTTCGTGAAGATTCTGCGGGCAGTGGCGGATGGCGACGTCGCCGCCGCGGAGGGCGTGCGGGCGTATCACGGCGAGCTCGAGAAGCTCGGCCTGACGCCCCACCGGCCGCTCGATGCCGACCTAGCCCGCAGTGACACGGCTTCGGCCTACGGCGGCTGAAGCGCGGGCGGGCCTTAGTCCTCAGGTAGACCGGTCAGTCGCCCGAGGGCACGCCGCCGGCGCGGACGGCGGCGAGCAGGTCGAGGATCTCGTCGAGCGAGAGCGTGTCGAGCAGCCCCTGGGGCATCGGCGACACCGTCGATGGGTGGGTCGCCTCGATGTCGGCCCGGGCGATCTTCTCCGTGCGGCCGCGGAGTGGGTCGACCTCCACCTCGATCTCCTGGCTCGACACCCGCGCCGAGCGGCCCGTGACCACGCGGCCCGAGGCGAGCTCGAACGTCGTGGCGTGGTACTTCGGATCGACCACCTTCGAGGGCTCGATGATCGACTCCGCGATCGCCCGCAGGTCGAACCGTCGGCCGACCGCCGACAGGTCGGGGCCCACCGCCGAGCCGCCGCCGCCGAGCTTGTGGCACTTGAGGCACTGCCCGGCGGCGAGGGCCGCGCGGGCCCGCGCGGGATTCCGCACGGCGTCGACAGCATCGAGATGGGGCGCGAGGTCGGCGACGGCCCACTGGCGGACGACCGGCCGCGGCGTCTCCGCGGGCAGGTCGCTCGGTGCCGCGGACGGCGGCGCGTCGAGGGCGGCCAGCTCGGGCGCGAGCAGGCTGCGCTCGTCGGCGGAGAGACCCGCGGTGAAGTCGTCCTGCATCCGCGTGAGGATCTTGGGCAGCAGATGCCCGCCAGTGAACCCGCGGGCGTCGACGAACCAGCGAAACAGGCGGCGTCGCTCGGCGGCCGACCATGGGCCGTCCCAACGGACGAGCGCGTGCACGCAGTGGATCTGCTCCTCCTGCCCCGGTGCCCGGTCGAGGCGGCGGAGCACTGCGGCGACGGCGGCCGGCGGCCGCGTGGCGACGAGCAGCTCGACGAGCTCGCGCTGCACGGTCGTAGCCGGATGGCCGTCGAGCGCCGCGAGCCGGGCGTGGACCGCCGCCGCGTCGGTGCCGAGGTCGACACCGCGCGCCAGCGCGATGGCGAGCGTCCGCAGGCCAAGCAGGATGACCGTCTCGTCGGCGTTCGCGGGCCCGGCCAGCACGGCGCGGACGACGTCGGCACGCTCTGCGGTGTCGGCCACGCGTACCCAGGCCAGGATCGCCTCGCCTCGACGCAGCGGGTCGGTCTCGGTGCGGGCCCGGTCACGCCACGACGCGAGCGGCTGTCGTTCGAGCGCCACCCGCGCCGCGTGCCGCAGCCAGCGATCTGGCGACCCCAGATCGGGCCAGAGGTCGTCGACGGCGCCGGCCACCGGCCCGGCGTGATACCGCTCGAGCGCCCGGCGCCGCGCCCGGGCCGCGACGGTGGCGGGCGTGTCGCCCGAACCGGCAGGCGGGGATGCTGCCGCGTTGGAGGTGTCGGAGCCAGCCTTCGTCGCGGCGGCCGTGTACGTCACGCGATAGAGGCCCGACTGGGAGCCGCGGCCGCCGGTGAGAAAATAGAGCGCGCCGTCGGGCCCGAACTCCATGTCGCAGACGTTCAGCGGCGCCCCTTCGGCGAACACTGCGTCGCTCGCCGTGTAGCTGGCGCCGGAGGGGGAGAGCGTGACGACGAGGATGCGGCCGTGCTGCCAGTCGGCCATGAACAGGCAGCGGCGGAACGGCTCGGGAAACCGGCTCGTGGTGCCGAAGGCGAGGGCCGTCGGCGAGGCGAGCCCGGTCTCGAGGTTCGCCGGCAGACTGTCGGGATAGAAGGAGGGCCACTTCGCGGTGCCCCACCGCCAGCCGTACTCGCCGCCGGAGACGACGTGGTTGAGCCGCGTGGGCCGGTACCACGGCTGGCCCACGTCCCACTCCATGTCGGCGTCCCAGGTGAAGAGCTCGTCCTCGGGGGAGAAGGCGGCGTCGAACTGGTTGCGGAGTCCGCCGGCGATCACGGTCCACTCGCGGCCCTCGGGATCGGTTCGCAGGATGTAGCCCACCCGATCGTCCTGGCCGGCGTCGTGCGGATCCGGTAGGAGCCGGTCGAGCCGCGGATCGCGGTAGGGGGAGTCTGGCGACGCGCCCTCGGGGAACGACACGTCGTTACCGATGACGAGGTAGAGCATTCGATCGGGCCCGAGCACGATCTGGTTCTGGCCGTGGCCGTAGCGGCTGCGGTAGTCGAACGATTTCAGCAGCGTGCGGTCGGCGAAGCGGCCATCCCCCTCGCGGTCGCGGAACCGCCAGAACTCCATCGTGTCGGTCGCGTTCACGTAGATCGCGTCGTGGGCACAAAGCACACCGCGGCAGTGCCGCAGCGTGTCGTCGAGCCGTTCGAACTCCCAGCCGTCGCCGCGGGGGGACAGCCGCGCGACGCCCCGCTTGTCGAGGCCGACGACGATCCGCCCCTGTGGGTCGAACGACATGCTGATCCAGGAGTCCTCCCCCTCCTGCGCCGACCGGAGCAGTTCGACGCGGAAACCCGGTGGGACCGTGATCGATGCCGGCGGCGTCGCCGTCCGCGGCTCGGCCATGGCGGTGATGGCGGCGGTGGCCGCCAACACGCCGGCGGCGGCCGGCACGAACGCCATCCTCGAGAAGAAACCAGCGAGCATGGTGCGGTTCCCTTTGGACATCACTGTACCGGCGGGCCGGGGAGTTGTTGAAGCCTGAGCGGGGCCGGCCGGGGCATCGCACTCCGACAGCGATCGCAGCTTCGTGCCGTGTCAGGCCCGCTCGGACTGGTGGCGGCGGCGGTATTCCAGCGGGGGCACGCCCGTGTGCCGCTTGAAGGCGCGGGTGAAGTGGCTTTGGTCGTAGAACCCGCAGTCGCGGGCGACGCGGCCGATGGGGTCGGTCGATTCCTCCAGGCGGCGGCGGGCCATGATCAGCCGCGTCCAGAGGATGTAGTCGCCGGGACTGATGTTGAAGAGCCGGCGAAACTCCCGGTGCAGCTGGCTCACCGACAGGTCCGCCAGCCGTGCCAGGTCGGAGAGCGTGATCCGGCGGCCGTAGTGGGCGGTGACGTGCTCCATCACCGGCGTGAGCCGGCGGTACTCGTCCGGCGCATTGCCGGCTCGGTCGAACGGTCGCAGCACCCCTGCCAGCCCGCGCACGCCGCCGCGGGAGTCGAAGAGCGGGATCTTCGTGCAGAGAAACCAGCGGGGCATTCCGGATCGGTCGCGGACCAGCCAGGCCTGGTCGTGCAGCGGCCGGCCCGACTTCATCACCCGCCGGTCCTCGGCCACGTACTGCGCCGCCAGAGCCGCCGGATGGAAGTCGGCGTCGGTCTTGCCGGCGACGTCGGCCGACGTGCGACAGCCGTGCATCTGCAGCCAGGGGCGATTCCCCTTCACGAACCGGCTGTGCCGATCCTTGACGAACACGTAGACGTCGGGCAGGTCGTCGAGCAGCCCAAGGAGCTGGTCCGCCTCGGAGGCCACTGGCCGCTGGTTTCCGCGATTTGGCCGCATGACACGTAAATACAAACTCGTGGCACGCGCGTCAAATGACCCGGAGCGGCAGGGCGGGCTATGATTTGATGGTGTCGAGGGGCCCGCCCAGGCCAGGCTCGGCACGCCCGCGGCGTCTTGAGTCCACGCATTCGAGGAGGAGTCGCCATGTTCGAATTTCGCGTGCCGTCGTCCCAGGGAGGTGCCCTGCTCTGCGGCGGTGGGCCGACTCGGCGGGACTTCCTCCAGGTCGGGGCGCTGGCCGCCGCCGGGCTTTCCCTGCCGCAGTACGTGCGCGCGGCGAGCGAGGGCCGCGTGCGGCCCGGCCACGAGAACCGCTCCTGCATCATGATCTTCAATCTCGGCGGGCCCAGCCAGGTCGACCTCTGGGACATGAAGCCCGAGGCCACCGCCGAGGTGCGCGGGCCGTTCAAGCCGATCCGCACGAAGTCCGACGCCTTCGAGATCTCGGAACTCTTGCCGAAGCACGCGGCGATCGCCGACAAGTTCTCGCTCGTGAGATCGTGCCGGCACGACGGCGCGGCGGTGCACGACGCAGGATGGCAGATGATGCAGACGGGCCGGCGGTTCACCGGCGGCGTCCACACGCCGCACGCGGGGAGCGTGGCGTCGTACCTGCTCGGCCGGCGGACCGACCTGCCCCCCTTCGTCGTGCTCCCGCAGCTGATGGGCCGCGGCGGCGGCAACCTGCCCAACGGTCAGGCCGGCGGCTTCCTCGGCAAGGCGCAGGATCCGTTCGCGCTGATGGCCGATCCCTCGCAGCCCAACTTCCGCGTTCCCGATCTGCTGCCCCCCGACCAGATCGGCGTTGCCCGGCTCGACCGGCGGCGCAAGATGCGCGAGATCGTCGAGTCGGCCGCGAAGGAGTTCGAGGCGAGCGAGGACGCCCGGCTGCTCGACGAGAATTTCCACGCCGCCTACCGGCTGATGACGAGCCCGCAGGCCCGCGCCGCCTTCGACCTCGCCCAGGAGCCGCAGGCGGTTCGCGAGCGGTATGGCATGAACCGGTTCGGCCAGTGCTGTCTCCTCGCGCGTCGGCTCGTCGAAAACGGCGTGCGGTTCGTGACGATCAACACCTTCCTCACCGTCTTCGACGAGATCACCTGGGACATCCACGGCTCGAAGCCCTTCACGTCGATCGAGGGCATGAAGGAGATCGTCTGTCCGATGTACGACCAGGCCTACAGCGCCCTGATCGAGGACTTGAGCCAGCGGGGCATGCTCGCCGACACGCTGGTGGCCGGGCTCGCCGAGTTCGGCCGCACGCCGAAGGTGAATCCCGCCGGCGGCCGCGACCACTGGCCGCAGTGCTTCACCTGCAGCTTCGCGGGCGGCGGCGTAAAGGGGGGCCGGGTGGTGGGCGCCAGCGACACGATCGGCGGCTTCCCGGCCGAGCGGCCCGTGGGCCCCGGCGACATCGTGGCCACGATCTTCGAAAGCCTCGGGCTCGACCACACGAGCCACCTGAATGGCCCGGCCGGCCGGCCCTTCGCGCTGACCGATTTCGGGACCGACCCGATCCGCGAGCTGTTCGCCTGACGCACTGCCTGACGCTTTGGGAGAGAGCCCTCATGGCCACGATGTTTCACGTCGGTGTCCGCGTCGTCGCTCGGGCCGCCGTCGTGCTCGCTGTCATGTCGACCGCGTCGCCCGCGGCAGACGTGAGCTTCGAGCTCGACGTGATCCCGATCCTCTCGAAGGCCGGCTGCAACGGCGGCGGCTGCCACGGGGCGCTGGCCGGCAAGGGGGGCTTCCGCCTCTCGCTCTTCGGCTACGACCCCGCCTCCGACCACCTCGCCATCACCCGCGACGCCCACGGCCGTCGGATCGATCTCGCCGATCCCGGCGCGAGCCTGCTCCTCGCCAAGCCCACGACGGCGCTTGCGCACAAAGGGGGCAAGCGGCTCGACGTCGGCGGCGACGACTACCGGCTCCTGGCCGCATGGATCGAGGCCGGCTGCCCGGGGCCCAAGCCGGGCGAGAAGACGCTGGCCCGAATCGAGCTTGGCCCCGCGGAGACCCTGTCGGCGCCGGGCGCGTCGGCCCAGCTTTCCGTGACGGCCCGGTACTCCGATGGCAGTACGCGGGACGTCACCCGCTGGGCCCGATTCACGTCGGCCGACGAGGCGGTCGCGACCGTCGACGGGAATGGCACGGTGAGCACGATCGGGCACGGCGAGGGGGCGGTGACCGCCTGGTTCTCCTCGAAGATCGCGGTGGCGCGGATCGTCTCCCCCTTCCCGCACACGCTGCCCGCCGAGGTCTTCAGCCAGGCGCCGCGTGCCAACCTGATCGACGACCTCGTGCTCGAGCAATTGCAGAAGCTGCACCTGAAGCCGTCTCCCTCCTGCGACGACAGCACGTTCCTCCGCCGCGCCTTCCTCGACACGATCGGCCGGCTGCCGACGCCCGAGGAGGTGCACGGCTTCCGCGAGGACACATCGCCCGGCAAACGGGAGCGGCTCGTCGAACTGCTGCTGGCCAGGCCCGAGTTCGTCGACTACTGGGCCTACAAGTGGTCCGACGTGCTGCTCGTGACCGGCTCGAAGCTGCGGCCCGCGGCGGTCAATGCCTACTACCAGTGGATCCGCGACCGCGTGGCGGAGAACACTCCGTGGGACAGGCTCGTCTCCGACCTGCTCACCTCCCGCGGGTCGAGCCTCGAGAACGGCGCGACCAACTACTTCGCCGTGCATCAGGACCCGGAGACGCTCGCCGAGAACACGAGCCAGGCCTTCCTGTCGCTCTCGATCGGCTGCGCCAAGTGCCACAACCATCCGCTCGAGAAGTGGACAAACGACCAGTACTATGCCTTCGCCAACCTCTTCTCGCGTGTCCGCACCAAGGGCTGGGGGGGCGATGGCCGTAATGGCGACGGGTTGCGGACGCTCTTCGTCGATTCGCGGGGGGATCTCCTGCAGCCGCGGACCGGCAGGCCGCAGCCGCCGGCGCCGCTGGACGGGGCCCCGCTCGCCTCCGACGATCCCGCCGACCGCCGGGGGGCGCTCGCCGCCTGGCTGACATCGCCCGACAACCCCTACTTCACCAGAGCCGTCGTCAATCGCGTCTGGGCCAACTTCTTCGGCATCGGAATCGTCGAGCCGGTCGACGACCTGCGGACGAGCAATCCTGCAAGCAACGAGAAACTGCTCGACGCCCTCTGCAGGCACACGATCGAGCACCGCTACGACCTCAAGTCGCTGATGCGGCTGATCCTGCTCTCGGAGACCTACCGCCGCTCGAGCGATCCGCTGCCGGAGAACCGCGACGACCGCCGCTGGTTCGCCCGCACCTATCCGAAGCGTCTGATGGCCGAGGTGCTTTCCGACGCGATCTGTGACGTGACCGGCGTTCGCGACGCCTACACCGAGGTGGCGCTCAACGACGGATCGACGGAGAAGATCACGGGCTACGACGACGACACGCGGGCGCTCCAGCTGCACGATTCGGCGGTGAAGAACTACTTCCTCAAGACCTTCGGTCGCAACGCCCGCGACATCACCTGCGAGTGCGAGCGGTCGAGCCAGCCGAGCCTCGTGCAGGCGCTGCACCTCTCCAACGGCTCGACCGTCAACGACAAGCTGGCCGCCAAGTCGAGCCGGGTGACGCAGATGCTCGCCACCGACCCGAAGCCGAAGGAGATCGTCGACGAGGCTTGGGTGCGGGCCTTGAGCCGGCTGCCGACCGACGCCGAACGAAAGCCTTTCGAGGAGATGCTCGAGAAGGCAAAGCCGGAGGAGCGCCGCGAGATCGTCGAGGACATGTACTGGTCGCTGCTCACGAGCCGGGAATTCCTGTTTCGGCATTGACCCGCCGCTCCTGCCGCCCCCACCCCACCCGTCACGTCGCACGCGAGCCATCCCATGAGAACGCTGCCCTTTTTTGTCGTCGCCGCGGCGAGTGTCGTCGTGCGAGCCGCCGCTGCCGCGCCGTCGTACGAGCAGGACGTCGTGCCGATCCTGCGGACCTACTGCTCGGGCTGCCACAACGACGCCGACAAGGAGGGGGAACTGTCTGTGGAGCGGTTCGCGTCGCTCCGCCGCGGTGGCGCCGAGTCGGGTGATCCGGTCAAGCCCGGCGATCCGGCTGGCTCCGTCATGGTCAAGCGGATCGAGAGCAAGGAGGGCGACCACATGCCTCCCGACGACGAGCCGCAGCCATCGGCCGCGGACGTGGCGACGCTGAAGGCGTGGATCGTCGCGGGGGCGCCGTCGCCGCAGCAGGACGCCTCGATCCTCACGACGCTCGTCGCCCCGAAGCTGCCGCCGCACGTGGGGCCCAAGCCGGTGACGGCGGCCGCGGTGTCGCCCGACGGGGCGCGGGCGGCCGTGGCCCGCGGCCGAGAACTCGTGCTCGTCGACACGGCGAGCCTGGGGGCGGCGGCCAAGCCGCTGCTCGCCATCGCGGACCTGCCCGGCAAGGTTATGGCCGTGCACTTCAGCCGCGACGGCAAGAGGCTCGTCGTCGCCTGCGGCATCGCCGGCCTCTCCGGCGTGGCGCAGATCCGCGATGCGGCCACCGGCGTCGTGATCCGGGAGTTCACCGGCCACCGCGACCTGCTCTACGACGCCGAGCTCTCGCCCGACGAGAGGCTGCTCGCCACCGCGGGCTACGACCGGTCGGTGAAGCTCTGGAACGTCTCCGACGGCAGCCTCGTGCGGTCGATCGACGTTCACACGGGCGCCGTCTTCGATCTCGCCTGGCACCCGAGCGGGAAGATGCTCGGCTCGGCCAGCGCCGACGAGACGGTGAAGCTCTGGCGGACGGCCGACGGCGTCCGTCTCGACACGCTCAACCAGCCGCAGGGAGAGCTCTTCGCGGTGGCGTTCACGCCCGACGGCAGGCACGTGCTGGCGGCCGGCCGCGACAAGCGAATCCATCTCTGGAAGCTCGTGTCGCTCGACGCCCCGGCGATCAATCCGCCGCTCCACGCCCGGTTCGCCCATGAGAGCCCCGTCGTGGCGATCGGCCTGTCCGCCGATGGCCGGCATGTCTTCTCCGCGGCCGAGGACCGGTCGCTGAAGGCTTGGAGCGTTCCCGAGCTCGCGCTCGAGCACGACTACCCGCGGCAGCCCGACCTCGTGTCGGTCGTCGTGCCGCTGGCGGCCGATCGCTCGCTCGTCGGACGGATGGACGGCTCGCTCGAGGCGGTGCGGCGAGAGGTCGATCCGGCCGCGGCCGCCGCGCCCGTTCTCGCGGCCGCCACGGCTGCCACCGCGGCTGTCCCCACGGCCGCACCGGCCGCCGACGTCGCGTCGGAGGAGCGGGAGCCCAACGACGGCCCGCAGCAGGCGGCCGCCATCCCCGCCGCCGCCCGAGTGAAGGCCGCGATCGGCCGACCCGGTGATGCCGACTGCTTCCGTCTCACCGCGAAGGCGGGAGAGCGGATCGCGCTGGAAGTCGTCGCGGCCCGGCCGCAGGCCAAGATGAAGACGAAGCTCGATTCCCGGCTCGAAGTGCTCGATGCAGCGGGCCGGCCGGTCGAGCAGGTGGTGCTGCAGGCGGTTCGCGACAGCTGGTTCACGTTCCGCGGCAAGGACTCGACGCAAGTGAACGACTTCCGCGTCCACAACTGGCGGGAGATGGAGCTCGACGAGTATCTCTACGCGAACGGCGAGGTGGTGCGGCTGTGGCTCTATCCGCGCGGCCCCGACTCCGGCTTTCTCGTCTATCCCGGCGACGGCCAGCGGCACACCTGTTTCGGCACCTCGGCGATCACCCACGCGCTCGGCGAGCCGGCCTGGATCGTGCAGCCGCTGCCCCCTGGCAGCCGACCCGCGCCCACCGGTCTGCCGGTGTTCCCGATCTACTATCAGAACGACGACGACCCGGCACGGCGGTTCGGCAGCGACTCGTGCCTCCTGTTCACCGCTCCCGCCGACGGTGAATATGTCGTGCGGGTCACCGACGTCCGCGGGTTCGGCGGCTCCGCCGTGGGCGAGGACTACGGCTACGAGCTCGTCGTGCGGCCGGCGGCGCCCAGCTTCGAGGCGCGGGTCGTCACGCAAAACCCCAGCGTCGGCCCCGGCGGCTGTCGCGAGATCGAGTTTCGCGCCGACCGCGTCGACGGCTTCGAGGGGCCGATCCGTCTCGAGATCGGCGGCCTGCCGGCCGGCTTTACGTTCCACGGGCCGACCGAGATCGAGGCGGGGCAATACCGGGCCCGGGGCGTGCTCGCCGCCGCCGCGGATGCGCCTGCCCCGGACGAGGCCGCCGACAAGGCCGTGAAGGTGCGGGCGGTGGCGACGATCGACGGCCGTGAGGTGGTGAAGGAGCTCGGCGGGCTCGGCGACATCAAGCTCGGCGCCGCCCCGAAGTTCACTGCGCGGATCCTGCCCGCGCCGAATTCATCGGTCGTCGAGCGGGAGGGGCAGCCGCTCGAGTTCACGATCCGGCCGGGCGAGACGATCACGGCGAAGGTGCAGGTCGAGCGCAGGGAATTCAAGGATCGAATCGAATTTGGTCGCGACGGTGACGCTGATCGCAACCTGCCCCACGGCGTTTTCGTCGACAACATCGGATTGAGCGGCCTGCTCATCGTGGAGGGGACGTCGGAGCGGGAGTTCTTTCTCACGGCGGCGCCGAAGACCCGACCCGGTCGGCGGCTCTTCCACGTCAACAGCGGCGCCGATGGAGGACAGGCCTCGCCTCCCGTCTATCTCAACGTGCTGCCGGCCGAGCCTGCCGTCGCCGCGACCGGCGCGGCGGCCCGCTGACGTTCAGGCCCGCGCCGCGAGGCCTGCGAGCACGTCGTCCGCCGCTGCGATCGTCGCCTCGATGTCGGCGTCGGTGTGCCGGCTCGAGAAGAAGAGCGCCTCGTACTGACTGCACGGCAGATAGACGCCGCGGTCAATCATGCCCCAGAAGAAGGCGGCGTAACGGCCGGTGTCGCTCTGCGACGCGGTCTTCCAGCCCGTCACTGGAAACGCCGTGATCCCGCGCTGGAAGAACATCGTCATCATGCTGCCCATCCGGGCGATCGAGGCGGTGATGCCATGCCGGGCTGCGGCTGCGCGGAAGCCTTCCTCGAGCCGTGCGCCATGCCGTTCGAGCTGGGCGTAGGGCGGATGGTCGCGGAGCTCCTCGAGCGTGGCCGTGCCGGCGGCAACGGCGAGCGGATTGCCGGAGAGCGTGCCCGCCTGAAA
>Ga0075471_10001351_pt1 | contig 16042 bp, 12 predicted proteins | sample DEB19_08_DNA_2_FD_74787 | JGI IMG/M metagenome (GOLD analysis project Ga0075471, IMG submission 74787) | Aqueous microbial communities from the Delaware River and Bay under freshwater to marine salinity gradient to study organic matter... | ecosystem: Environmental > Aquatic > Marine > Coastal ... | reverse complement strand
AGAAATTTTTGCCAATACTTCAGGATCCTGCCGTATCGTCTCTTCAACAACGGCAGCCGTGTGATGCTCGGAGCCCAAAAGCTTCCTCCGCTGAAACTCATGCCATTGTTCGTCACGATCAATGAGATCATCCTCACCCGAGTCTGCCACGGTAGGCAAGGCACTCAAATCGATGTCATGGCTAGGGTTGCGGCTCATTCAGGTTCTGGGTGAGTTTCGAGACAAACCGCCAGCATTCAAGGAAGTTCCGCCCAAGTGCCACGGGTCACGCCGAGCTGGCTTTGAGCCTTCAACTCGCGCCAGATGTCATCGGCGTTGCGTTTTCCGGCCAGCAAATCGTAGTAGGTACGCAGAGCGTGGAGAGACTCGGCCTTGTCCTCCTCAAGCAATTCGACCCGGAAGGCCCCCAATCCTGCCTGCCGCAACGAGGCGAAGTATTGCGCCCCGGTTTGAGGCACGGCATTGAACAGTGTATTTCGGCAGCCAACATCGGCTTTCAGCGGATGTGCCATACCCACGCGGTCACGCAAATGCACACGATGCTTTTCGCAGGGACGGCCGCAGTTGGTGAAATCCGTGCCGTTGCTCAAAAATGCCGCAAAAGCGCAGTGCTCCATGTGAAACATCGGCATGTGCTGATGCAGCGTAAGCTCAAACCACTCCGGCGGCGCTCCATTTAGCAGATCAAGCACCTGCTCGATGCTCAAATCGTAACTGATCGTGAGTCGCTCGAGGCCCGTCTTCTTCAACGTCTCCGCCGTGAGCGGATTCGCCACGTTCAATGAGAAGTCACCAGTCATCGGAATGCCTTCGCCGCTGAAAAAAGCCATCGCGCCGAGATTGCGAATGAGCACGCCATGCGGCTCCGCCCGCTGGATGAGCTTAAAGAAGCCCGCCTCACCCGATTTCTGAATGCGCGGCGTCGCCAGCCAAACCTGTACCGTGTCGCTGCGAGCCTTGATGTTCTTCACCAGTTCCGCGTAGCGACGAATGTCCTCAAAATCGAGGTAGAGCCGCGAGATGCCCGTTTCGAGAGCCGCTTCGATTTGATCCGGCGTGCGGCAAAGCGCGAATAAATGAGGCGCGATGCTGGGCGAATGACGAATGCCTTTCGCGGTCGCCAGCAGGCTATCGAGCGTCGTGATGGGTTGTTGGAGCTTCGCCGCCTCGGAAGAAGGCTCGGCGCTGACGTTCGAGATCAAATCGCGTCGCATGCGGTTCAGCTCGCTGATGGGCAAAATGACCTCGCCATCGACCTCGAAGCGCAGCTCGCCGAGTTCGAACTCGGTGCCGCCGAGGCGTGAAAACTGATCGCAGAAGCTCTCGCGGGTCAGCGGACGCTTCATCGCGTTCTGTAGCGGCATCGTTGAGATCACGACCTGCTTGCCGCATTGCACACGCAGAGACTCGCCAGCCTTGCCGGTGACATGGAGATCGAGCCTCGTCTGCTTGCGGATCGGAATCTCGCCTTCAAACGACTGCCTTAATGCGCGGTTGAGTGCGGGATCGCTGGTCTTGAAAACACGTGTGCCAACCGGGATGGCTTCCATACGCAGATAGCCATGACGAAAGCTCAAACGGCTGCCGCGCATCTCGTAGATGCTGCCGCCCTGCTCGTCGTTCGTGTCTTTGAGGTTCTCGAACACGACGCCGTCACCCGGCTTCATCGCCAAAAGCAGCGCATCGAGCTCCAACGTGTCCGCACCAAGGATACGAGTGACTGTGCCGACATACGGCCCGCGCTTCTTGCCATAGTAAGCGCCGACGAGCTCCTGATGGTTCACACCATGCATCCAGCCACTGTACAGACCGCGCGAGAAGGTCATCTCCAGCGCATAGCGATCTTCATCCGTCGCAGGGGCCGGTTGGCCAGCCAGTGCACGATCCATCGCGGCGCGATAGACCTTGGTGACCGCCGCGACATACTCTGGCGTCTTGAGCCGGCCTTCAATTTTGAAGCTGCGGATGCCCAGCTCGATCAGACGCGGGATTTCATCGACGGCGGCGAGATCCTGCGGCGAGAGCAGGTAGCGTTTGTCGCCCAGATCACGCAGCTCGCCATCCACGAGCATCTCATACGGCATGCGGCAGGCCTGCGCACACTCGCCCCGGTTTGCACTGCGACGTCCAAGCGACTCGCTGGTGAGGCATTGGCCTGAATAGGCGACGCACAACGCTCCGTGCACAAACACCTCCAGCGGCACATGCGCGTCTTTGAAGCGCTCTAGCTCACGCAGGCTCAGTTCACGTGCGAGCACAGCTTGGTCGATGTCGAGCTGCTTAGCAAATTCGAGCCCTTCCGGCGAGGTGATGGTCATCTGCGTACTCGCGTGCAGGCGCAGATTCGGCGTAAGTGCCTTCACCATGCGGGCGAGGCCGAGGTCTTGCACGATGACGGCATCCACGCCGCAGTCTTCGAGCAGGTGGAGCTGCTTCTCCGCTTCCCGCAATTCGCGGGTGAAGATGAGCGTGTTGAAGGCCACATAACCTTTCACGCCATGCTCGTGGAGAAACTTCATCAGCTCCGGCAGGTCTTCCTCGGTGAAATTGTCGGCTCGCAGCCTCGCGTTGAAACGTGGCATGCCAAAGAAGATCGCGTCCGCTCCATTGGCCACCGCCGCTCGGGCACACTCCCAGTTGCCGGCAGGCGAGAGCAATTCGGGTTTGGCGGTGGAGGACATGCCGGAGCGTTTGCGACGGCAAAGGCGGCCGGTCAAGTCATCACACAGCTACTTCACGATCATCCACGGCATCCCATACGCCTGCGCTATGACTAGCAAGCCCATGAGCATTGCTAGGGCAATGCTGTGCCAGAAGACGCTGCGCAGCACGGTGCCCGCATCGGGGCTTTCGGGATGCCCGCCGGTGGCCACGCTGGCCACGACGATGCTTTGCGCGTCGATCATCTTGCCCATCACGCCGCCGCTGCTGTTTGCCGCGGCCATGTGAACGGGCGAGAGATGCAGTTGATTGGCTGTGACTTGCTGAAGATTGCCAAAGAGCACATTCGACGAGGTGTCACTGCCCGTGAGAGCCACACCGAGCCAGCCGATGATGGGCGAGAAGAATGGAAACAACCATCCCGTCGAGGCCATCATGAGCCCCATCGTCGTGTCCGTGCCGCTGTAACGCGTTACATACCCCAGCGCGAGCATCAGCGAGATGGTGAGCAGGGAGACACGCAGCTTCCATAGGGTCTCAAAGTAGAGCTTCAGCAACCTCGTGGGCTTCAGGCCGAGGCAAAGACCTGCCAGCAGGCCTGCGAGCATCGCCGCGGTGCCGGTGGCGGATAGGGCATTGAATTTGAACACCGCCTTCTCGACCTCCGCATGCATCACGACCGGCGGCACCTTCTCGATGGCCTTGTGCAGCAGCGGCACCTCGATCTCGCGATTGAAGAGGCTGTTAAGGCCACTTTTGACCTGCGGCATGCCCCAGAGAAACACGAAGCCCGTGAGGAAGATCCACGGCAGCCAAGCCTTCCATGCACCGGGAGTGGCGGGTTCTTTGGCAGTCTCCGTTTGCGGCTTCCACAGCTTCATGAAGAGCACCAGCGATGCCATCGCTACCACAGCGCTGACGATGTCGACCAGCCACGGGCCGTGAAAGTTGCTCATCACAAATTGCATCACGCCAAAACTCGCTCCGGTGACGAAACACGCCGGCCACACGCCGAGCATGCCACGCCATCCGACCTGCGCCGTCACCAACCAAAAAGGCACGATAAGCGAAAACAGCGGCAACTGCCTCCCAACCATCGAACTGAGGGAAAGCAGATCGAGCCCCGTGATGTCCGCCAAGGTCGTCAGTGGCGTGCCAAGCGAACCAAAGGCCACCGGCGCGGTGTTGCCGATCAACGCGAGTTTCGCGGCTTCGAGCGGTTTAAAGCCCAAACCGATCATAAGAGCTCCAGTGATTGCCACCGGTGCCCCGAAACCTGCCGCCCCCTCGATGAAGGCCCCGAAACTGAACGCGATGAGCAGTGCTTGGATGCGGCGATCATTCGAAACAGCGGTGATCTGCCTTTGAAGCACCGCGAACTGGCCAGTCTCCACGCTCAGATTGTAAACGAACATCGCATTCAGCACAATCCAACCAATGGGGAAGAGCCCAAAGAACGCCCCGTTCACCGCCGCCATGCCGGCCAGCGGCGCTGGCATGTGATAGACAAACACCGCAATCCCCAACGCGACGAGCAATCCAGCCAACGCAGCGATCTGCGCCCTCACGTGCCAGAAGGCCAGCAACCCCAGCAGCACCCCTACGGGTATCGCCGCCACGAGCGAGGAGAGAATCAATTGGCCAAGCGGGTCGTAGTTCTGTGTCCAGTGCATGCGTTTCGAATGGAAGAGACTTCCCTAAACGCCACTTTCACTCTTTTAAATCACCGCCGAGCTGTTTCGCTTCTAATGAGGATGCTAGCCGTCGGTCGGTGTCGATCTGACAGAACAGGCATCCGTGAACCAGTACTCGCGCAAAGAGGTGCCGCCTCCACCCGAGCGGATCAGCATCAAATCATCCTGCAAAAAGCGCGGAAGCCGCGAGTCGATCACAAGCTCCTGCCCAGCGTCCCAATGGTAGAGAGTTTCTAGGTCGCTCTCCGTCACAAGCATGTGCGCATGTGGTGATTTCTTGAGCAAGAACAAGGCATCACTGAGCCCATCGGCAACCCGAACGTCGGCGCGATGCGCAAGTGCGGCTCCCGATTCATCGTGTGATACGATGAATTGATCCCCCCCCTCTTGATGTGCGGCGATCCAGGCCTGCAACTGGCACTCCTCACGTCCGTCCAAGAACTGCCACGCATTCCACGCCAGCAAGGCAAGTAAAACGGCCGCGACACTTCCCAAACCGACCCAAAACGGGCGCCAGTGAGCATCATGGGCCTTGTTGAGCTGAGTTTGCCCCACCCAAGCGGGCTGTCTGCGGCCGCAAACATAGCATTCTGAGCCCAATGAGGGAAACAAGGCTCCCCAGAGCTGGTTCAGGCGGATCCACCAACACTGATTTTCAAGCCAACTCCCAGTAAAGCGCACCGCGTGACTGCCGGTAACAAACTCCGGTTGGAGGCCGGTGTCTTGCATGAGCACTCTCCAACGCCGTGGAGAAAGACAATTGATGTGACCGCCAGATGCCACACGACCCAGCCGCAGCTTACGTCTCAACCACCCCTCCCTGAGTCTCGCCAACCAAGACGGCATCGTAGGGCTACCCCCGAGGAAAATACCCCCCATTCGCAACACACGGCTCATTTCTGCCATGGTGCTACCCGGCCGTGGCAGGTGCTCCATGACGTGGTTGCTCACCACGACATCCATCGTGCCGGAGGCCACTGGAAGCGGTTCGTCAAAATTAGCCCTGATGACTTCGTCGTAACCCGCATACTCTAGGCATTCGCTGCGCACATCCCAATCGAGGCCAATCCAGCTCTCTACGGCTCCCGGAGGCGTAAAATACTTCAGCCAGCCTCGCTCACAGCCCACATCAAGCACACGCAGGGCCCTGCCCTGACGCTTTGCCTCTTCTGCGATCGCCTGCCCCACCCACCAGTAGCGCAACATGCGGATCGAGTAAGTTGCTCCCTTCAAATGCCCTATTAGACTGCTGTCAGCCGCTGGTGCTCTCGCAGCCGTTTCATCACTTCGTATGAGCGGCCAGCCCAAAAAAGGCGCGCGTTTGCTATAGTTCGATGAAGGGACATTGGAGGCTAAAGACATTCGGAAAATGATCACTTCGTTCGCCGCCAGTTTCGGGAAGCTCAAGCAAGGGTGTTTCCACCAAATACTGGTTCATTTGTAGCGCCTAAGACTACACGCTTAGATGCTTTTGTTTTCTGTTTTCACCTCTTTTTCGATCCATTCATAAAGCACCGGCAACAGCAGCAGGGTGAGCAGGGTGGAGCTTATGATCCCGCCAATGACGACGGTGGCCAGGGGGCGCTGAACCTCGGCCCCGGCACCTTGGGCGAGAGCCATGGGCACAAAGCCCAGCGCAGCAACAAGAGCGGTCATCATGACGGGCCGCAGGCGTGTGGCCACGCCTTTGAGGACGGCCTCACGGACGCCGAGACCCTCCTCACGCAGTTCGTTGAAGTAATTCACCAGCACGAGGCCATTGAGCACAGCCACACCACTCAGCGCGATGAACCCGACGGCAGCAGTGATGCTGAAGGGCATGCCGCGCAGGCCGAGGGCGATGATTCCACCCGTCAGGGCCAGCGGGATACCGGTGGCGACGAGCAGGGTCTGCCGCACGCTGCCAAAGGCGAAGAAGATGAGCATCAAGATGAGCACCAACGCCGTGGGCACCACAATGGCGAGGCGTGCTCGAGCCTCCTGCAGGTTTTCAAAGGTTCCGCCGAACTCGAAGTCGTAGCCTTCAGGGAAGGTGACTTCTTTTTTGATACGTGCGGTGGCTTCATGCACAAAGCCTTCCATATCGCGGCCTTTAACGCCGACGAGCAAGGCGGCGCGACGCTGCGTGCGGCTGTGACGAATGGGATCAACGGCTTTTTCGGTGCGGATGTCCACGGCATCGCCAAGCGGGATCATGCCGTAGTCGCCGACACGCAGCGGGAGCGATTTCATCATCTCTTCCTTGGAGCGGTCCTCTTCTGGAAGACGCACGACGATCTCACGCTTGCGATTGCCTTCCACGACTTGGCCGACCATTTCGCCGCCAAGACCAGCGGATACGGCACGATTCACCTCGGAGAGCGGAAGATTGTATTTGGTGAGAACATCGCGCTTCACTTGAAGCACGACGGTGCTCGGACGGCCATCGGTTTCCAGTTCAGCCTCGCCGCCGGGCGTCTCGTTGATGATGTCTTTGACCTGGTTGGCGAGTTTTTCGAGCATGTCGAAGTCCGTGCCATAGATGCGCACAGCCAGTTCGGCCTTGGTGCCTTCCATCATCTCATTGAAGCGTGTTTCGATGGGTTGGCCGAACTCGATGGTCTGGTCTTCGTGCTCGCGCAGGGCTTCCTCTTCGATGGCGGCCATGAGTTCTTCTTTCGTCGTTGGCAGGCCAGGGCCTTGGGGCCATTCGTTGAGCGGTTTATAGAAGATGTAAAAATCAGTCTCGTTGGGCGGCATGGGGTCGGTGGCCACTTCGCTGGTGCCAATCCGGGTAAAGAAGCGCGTCACCATCGGAAACTTTTCACGCACTTTTTTTCCAAGCTCGAGGTCCTCATGGAGCGACTCCTTGAGGTTCATCCCCACCTTGCGGTAAATCATGGCTGCAATGCTGCCTTCATCGAGTTTCGGCACGAACTCGGCCCCGAGCGTGGTGAATTTCCAGCCGCAGAAGGCGAAGAAACCGACGGCGCAAAGGACGACGAACCAGCGCAGCTTCATCGAGACACGCAGGAGCGGCTGGAAGACGGCATTCAGGCCTTTGATGATGAAATTCTCCTTCTCGGCGATGTGGCCGCCGAGGGCGAACGAGCACAGCGCGGGCATCAAGGTGAGCGAGAGCAGTAAAGCGCCCGCAAGCGCGAAAATGACAGTCACGGCCATGGGCCGGAACATTTTTCCTTCGATTCCAGTCAGCGTCAAAATCGGCAGATAAACAATTGTGATAATTAGAACGCCGAAAAACATTGGCGAGGCCATTTGCTTGCTCGCGGCTAGAACTTCGCGCGAACGTTCCTCGCGTGTTAAAACACGTCCAAGGTGATGTTGCTTGATGCCGAGCCTGCGAACCATGTTTTCGACCATGACAACCGCACCATCGATAATGAGGCCGAAGTCCACCGCGCCGAGGCTCATCAAATTGCCAGACCAGCCGCCCTGCACCATGCCGCTGATGGCAAAGAGAAACGAGAGCGGGATTGCGAGTGCGACAATGAGCGCCGCACGCCAATTTCCGAGCAGTACAAGCAGCACGACGACAACCAGCACAGCGCCTTCGACAAGATTTTTCTCGACCGTTCCCACAGTGGCCTCGACGAGGTCGCTACGTTCATAGACAATCGTGATGTCCATGCCGGGCGGGAGTTTTTCGCGCGTCTCCTCGAGTCGAGGCGCCACACGATGGCACACAGTGCGGGCGTTTTCGCCCATGAGCATCATCACGGTGCCAAGCACGATCTCCTCGCCATCCATCGTGGCTGCACCTCCGCGGAATCCGGCCCCCCACTGCACTTTGGCCACATCCTCAACCTTCATCGGTTGCACGGCGGCACCGAATTTAATCGGCAACTTGGCGATTTCCTCCGCCGTGCTGACACGGCCAACACTGCGAATGGTGAGCTGCTCGCCATCGCGGTTGATGATGCCGCCACCGGCATTTTCGACATTGCCACGAATGATGTCGGCGAGTTCACCGACGGTCATGTTGGCCGCTTTAAGCTTATCGAGCATGGGCTCGACGGTCACTTGGCGCTGATGGCCACCGTTGCTGTTGATCTCGGCCACGCCCTGCACGGTGCGCAGCATGGGTTTGACGATGTACTCATGCGTTTCCCACAAGCGCATGAGGCCTTCGCGTTCATCCGCGGGCTTCTCCTTCGCATCCTTTTTCCAATGCAGCGTGTAGTAGAAAATTTCGCCGAGGCCAGTGCTGATCGGTGCGAGGCTGAGTTCACTGCCAGGCGGCAGGTCCTGCATGATGGCAGTCAGGCGTTCGGTAACGAGCTGTCGCGCTCGAAAAATATCCGTGCCGTCCTCAAACTCGACGGTCACTTGGCTGAGGCCAAATTTGGTGATGGAACGCGAGTCGAGCACACCAGGCATACCACTCAGTGCCATTTCGATCGGCCGTGTCACAGCTCGCTCCGATTCCTCGGGCGCGAGCGCCGGCACGGCAACGTTCACCTGCACCTGCGGACCGGTGAGATCCGGCACGGCGTCGATCGGCAGATGCATGAGCGAGTAAAGCCCTCCGCCAAGAAGGCAAAAGGCACCGAGCAGCACGAGTGCACGCTGCCGGACAGAAAACTCCAACAGGAAATTGAGCATAGTCTTGCTGGATTAGTTGAGTTTCGTGCCCGTGAGCTGCTCAAGCTGGAGGCGTGCATCCACGGCGCCCAGTTGGGATTCGAGGACGGCCTTGACGCTGTCGATGTATTGGCGCTGAAGCTCGGTGTAGGTAGAAAGAGGTAGCGCGCCAAGTCGGTAGTGCTCATCGGCTTCGGCGGCAGCTTGGCGGAAGCTGTTGAGCGTGTCGGCGGGCCACTTGGCGAGTTCTTCGACATGAATTCTGTAGTGGCTGGCCTGTGCGGCGACATCGCGCTCCAGCTGGCGCATCTGTGCGGTGAGCATGACCTCGGCCTGCACTTGCTTTGCTTTGGCGGCATCAATAGCACCTTTGTTGCGGTTCCACAGAGGCAGTGGAATGGACACGCCAATACCAACCTGTGTTTCACGCGTGTTATTCGCCTGCTTTTGAATGTAGGGCTGCACGGTGATGGACGGCCAGCGCTCGTTTTCAGCCAAGCTAACCTCAAAGCCCTGCTGTTGCACATCGAGGATGCGGGCACGCAGATCGAAGTTTTTCTTCCTTGCCTGAACAAGCAGCGCTTCGAGGGCAGGCGGTGGATTGAGCGTGAGATTTTCCATTTTCAGCTCCAGTGGATGCTCCGCTTTTTCACCTAGAAGCTGGTTCAGCTCAAAGCGGGCGGCGGCGAGCTCGTTGAATGCTAGGGTTGCCTCTGCTCCAAGTGTGAGCGCGCTGGCTTGGATGATTCGCGCTTCGAGTCGCGGAGCCGCGCCGGCCGGATCACGCTGCAGAAGCACCGCGGCGAGCGATTGGAAACGCTTCGCGACTTCCTCGACCGCTTTGGTCTTTTCCTGCGCAGCAAGCATTTTCCAGGAAATGTTCCGCACCTTGGCAGCGAGTGCTGCACGGAACTGCTCCAATCCAAGCCGGGCGAGCTCGATGTCTTTTTGCGCGATGGCCTTGCGCAGCGAAAGGCGTCCGGGCCACTCAAAAGTCTGCGTGAGCTGCACCGCCCAAGTGGGACCGTTGGTGAGGTCATTGGTAGCCAGATCGCGCACACGCCAGTTGCCGACGCCGGTCATAAGATCCGGATTCTTGATTTCGCCAGCCTTGATTTGGCCGGCTGATGCGACATCAACCTGTGCCTCATAAAAACGAAGTTCGGGATGTGTGGCGAGGGCTTTTTGAACAAGCGATTGGACACTGAAAGGCTCGGCAAGAGCCGCCGTGTTGAGAAGGCAGAGAGAAAGGAATATGGTTTTCATGACGCGTAAAAAGTGGAAGGGTGTTCAGGAGCTCGCATGCAGACTGCGAACAGTGGGGCTCATCTGCCATTTTGGCAGGTCCGGCGGGTATCAAATCTGCTTTCAGCAGAGCAGGATCGTCTTTGCGGCCTTCAAATCGAGACCGGGCGACCATGCAGGAGCAACGGTGCGCTGCATGGCGGGAGCAGGCCTGTGCACTGGTTGCATTTTGAAACTCTGCAACAATAGCGGGGCAACGAGTTCGTCCTGAATGATATCCTCGATGACACGACGTGAGGCATCCTCGACGGACTTAAAGGAAAGAATGTGGTCCGCATGCTCCTGCGAGGAAGTATCTGCAAAGGCCACGATCAACGCACAAAGAGGGGCGTGCTCTCGCACCGGCGCGGCACCGTGGGCCAGCACAACGGTGAGGTCACCATTTGAGGCAGCCCCTACTTTCACCGTATGATCTCCATCGATGTTGGCAGCAGCGAGAACAAAAGCGGGGGCAACGCCATGCGAAGAAACCAGCCAAGCCAGAAGCAACAAGGCATGCACGATCCGTGCAAACGGCGTGCGGGCCTGTGGCTGGCTGCAAAAGGTCATAGTATGCGAGACGATTCTTTAACGATGGGCAGACAGGCGGTTATTCTTTTTTTTGCAATGCCTGATAAGGCTCATTTTCATCAGAGATGACGTAGTCGGGCAAGAGTCCAACAGGCGGTGATCCGGGTGCAGGCGGCGGATCCTTCGCCATCACAACGCTCGGCAGCACGTAGATCTCAATGCTCACAAAGAGCATGGCAAAATCCGCCAACCCACTCAACGCGACCTAGCATCAGTCGTTTTTGCGAAGTTTGCGAGGTTCTTGTGCAGGTATGTTCGATCCAAAGAAGATTTGTTATTGCAAATAAAGTTAGTCTAGACTAATATAGCCGGCCTCCTGCTGTGAAACATTTCCCTCTTCTTTTTTTGGCTCTATTAGGCCTCAGCGCGTGTGATCCAGGCCACACAACAGTGGGCACGTCTGGTAAGCCATCTGTGGTCGCCACGACTACCATGATCGCGGATATGGTGCGGGAGATCGGCGGCGATGATATCGTGCTGACCGCACTGATGGGGCCTGGAGTCGATCCGCATCTCTACAAACCCTCTGCGGAGGATGCGCAAAAACTCACCACAGCCAAAGCGATCTTTTACAATGGGCTGATGCTTGAAGGCCGCATGAGCGAGCTGCTCGACCGGCTGGCAGCGCAGGGGCGTGAGGTCCACGCGGTGACCGCAAAGCTCGGCGAGTCCGATTTGATCCATCCGGAAGGCGCGACGCATGCTGATCCGCATGTGTGGGGTGATGCACAACTGTGGTCCAATTGCCTCGAACCGGTCGTCAACAGTCTGAGCCGTGTTTTGCCAGAAAAAGCGGGCGTTTTTGCCCAGCGAGGGCTGCAATGGCGAGCCTCCACTATCAGACTGCATGACTGGGCGAAGGCTGAAGCAGCCAAAATTCCCGCGGAGCGACGCGTGCTCATCACGAGCCATGATGCCTTCAATTACTTCGGGCGCGCCTACGGCTTCCAAGTTGTGGGCGTGCAGGGCATCTCGACGGTGAGTGAAGCAGGTCTCGCCGATGTGGCGAAGACCGTCGATTTCATCAAGTCTAAGCAAGTGAAGGCCATCTTTGTCGAAAGCAGTGTGCCGCATGCCACCATCGAGCGCATCGCGAGGGACAGCGGCGCGAAGATCGGAGGCGAGCTCTTCTCCGATGCTCTCGGAGCTGGACAGACCTATGAGCAGATGCTTCGCGAAAACGTCAGCACCATCGTGGAGGCGCTGAAGTGAGAACTCTACTTTTTTTCATGCTGCTTTCGACTTGGGCGGCCGGCGCGGTGCCCCCACGCGAGATGTTTACCGACCGGCCGGATATCACGGAGAGCCCGCATTCCGTCGCGCCTGGCTTCTTTCAGGTGGAGATGAGCTTCTTTGATTATGAACTGGATCGCAATGGTCCCGACCGGCTAGACAACTGGGTCGTCGGCAGCATCAACCTGAAATACGGCATGACTCAGAACAACGACCTGCAGTTCATTGTGAACATGCATAGCCGTCAACGCACTTCGGGCCTAGGCGGCCATGATCTAGCATCCGGTTTTGATGATCTAACCTTGCGCTGGAAACACACGCTCTGGGGCAATGACAGTGGTCGCACTGCACTGGCACTGATCCCTTTCGTCACCATGCCGACGCATGGAGAGATCGGCAGCGAGGCTTGGGGTGGCGGTATGGTCATGCCATTTGCCTTGGAATTGACAGATCGTCTGAGCCTCGGCCTCATGGCCCAGTGTGATCTGGCACCGGACCTAGAGACCGGGGGCACCGATGTCGAATGGCTCGGCACCATCTGCCTCGGCATGGATCTTACCGAGCGCTGGGGTGCCTACACCGAGCTCATCGCCGTCATGGGAGAGGATCTTGATGCACTCTTTCGCTCAGCCACCGGCTTCACCTTCGCGCTGACGGAGAATCTCGTGCTCGACGGCGGCGTGCGTTTGGGTTTGAATCGTGAAGCACCCGACTTTGGCTTCTTCACCGGCATGAGTTTGCGTTTCTGAACGATGAATCCCCCCGCGCTAGAACTGCATGACCTCACGGTCAGCTATGCGAAGAAACCTGTACTCTACGGTGTGGACGTTCAGGTGCCGCAAGGAGCCCTCGTCGGCATCATTGGGCCGAATGGCGCGGGCAAAAGCACCATGATCCGTGCCATCATGGGCCTCACACCGCTCAGCGGCGGATGGGTTCGGATCTTTGGAGAATCCTTTGAAAAAAACCGCCAACGCGTCGGCTATGTGCCGCAGCGAGAGCAGGTAGACTGGGATTTTCCGGTCAATGTCATGGATGTCGTGCTCATGGGCCGCTACGGCCGTCGTGGCTGGCTGCGTCGCGTGACAAAGGAGGACAAAAAGATCGCCGAGGAGAGCCTCGACAAGGTCGGCATGCTGCCTTTCCGCAACCGTCAGATTGCCAACCTCAGCGGCGGCCAGCAACAGCGTGTCTTTCTCGCCCGCGCTCTTGCGCAACAGAGTGATCTCTACCTTATGGATGAACCCTTTGCGGGTGTCGATGCCACCACCGAGCGAGCCATCATGACCCTGCTCCAAGATCTTCAGTCCCAAGGCAAAACCATTCTCGTCGTGCACCACGACCTGACCACAGCGAAAGAATATTTCGACCATCTGCTGCTCCTGAATATGCGCCTCATCGCCTTCGGCAAAACGCAGGACGCATTCACCGTTGAGCAGCTTCAAAAGACCTACGGCGGCCGTTTGACTATTTTGAGTGATGTCGCGGCGAAGGCCGCGAAAGGAGAGGCGATGCCATGAGATTTCCCAAGACTGTCGTTTTGCCAGTCATCTGGCTTTTGCTGACAAACGCTGCTCATGCGGCACGCATCGGCGACCTCACCGAAACTTCCATCACCGAGCAGGCCCTTCGCTTCTTCACCTTCAGCGATCCCTCACTGCGCCTCGCTCTTCTCGGCTGCATTCTACTTGGACTCAATTGTGGCCTTCTCGGTGGATTCGTCGTCGTGCGGCGAATGTCACTAGTTGGAGACACACTTTCGCACGCGGTTCTCCCCGGCGTTGCGCTCGGATTTCTCTGGAACCACACGAAGGACCCACTGGCCATTTTAATCGGCGCAACGCTGGTCGGTTGTCTCTCGATGCTCACCGTGAGCGCGATCACGCGCACGACAAGGCTCAAAGAAGATGCCGCGATGGGTCTCGTGCTTTCTTCGTTCTACGCCATCGGCATCTGCCTCATCGGCATGATTCAAAGGCTGCCCAGTGGCAACAAAAGCGGCATCGATAAGTTCCTCTTCGGCCAAGCCGCTGCCATGAATGGCCATGACATCACTTTGATGGCCGTCACCTCAGGCCTGACGCTGCTGTTTGTCACTTTCGGCTATCGTGGACTGCTCACGCTGAGCTTCCATCGGGCCTTTGGCGAGAGTTTGGGCCTGCCGATGGGCTTTTTGCATCATGCGATGATGCTGCTCATCTCTTTCGCTGTCGTCACCGCCATGCAGGCGGTCGGCGTCGTGCTCGTTTCAGCCATGCTCATCATTCCACCGGCCACCGCTTGCCTTTTGACGGATCGCCTCCATCGCGTGCTCATCTTATCCGCGATCATCGGTATCGCCACGGCGGTCTTCGGAGCCTTTTTTTCCTTCCTCGGCTCCAATCTACCCACCGGACCCTTTATGGTGCTCGCGGGCTCGTTGGTGTTCACAATGACCTTTTTGTTCAGCCCGAAGCAGGGCTGGCTCACGCGGCTGTGGAGGCAACAAACACAGAAATGCCGCATCGAACGCGAAAACACCCTCAAGGCCATGTACCACCTCGCCGAACGCTACGGCTTCCGTGAGGAAGGAATCACACTCCTCGAACTCGCCAACACACGACGCGAGCCTCTGGAACAAATCCGGCAACGAAGCGACGATCTGATCCGTCAAAAACTTGCCACCCTTACCGAAGACGGCAGCATGCTACACTTCACGCCGGAAGGCTGGCGCAAAGCCAGTGCCATTGTGCGCAATCACCGCCTTTGGGAGCTTTACCTCACTAACATCATGCAATACGGCGCCGACCACGTGCACGATGATGCCGAAAAAATCGAGCACGTCCTCGGTGAGGACACGGTGCGCCAGCTCGAACGCCGCCTCGACTTCCCGCAGACCGATCCTCACGGCAAAGCCATCCCCGGTGCGCGTGACATTCACGCTGCCATCGCCAAGCCGAACCTTGGAAAACCCACCGGTTACTAAAATGAAGCATTCGTCATTTGATGCCTGATCTTCTTCCGCCCTTCGATGCCCATCGCGTCTTCGTCGCTCCGTGGACGACGGATCTGCCGACCTATGGTTGGATGACGCTGATGGCTTTCCTTGTGACGACAGCCTGCGGTCTCGTCGGCAACTATCTCATCCTTCGCCGCATGGCCTTGGTCGGTGATGCGATCAGCCACAGCGTGCTGCCTGGGTTGGCGGTAGCGTTTTTGATTTCCGGCAAACTCACGCTGCCGGCGATGCTTGCAGGCGCGCTCGGCGCGGGGCTTATCACCACGTTTTTGATTGAGTTCCTTCACACCCGCAGCCGCATCAAAGCGGATGCAGCCATTGGGATCACCTTTTGCTCGCTGTTCGCACTCGGCGTAGTGCTGATCAATGTATTCGCCTCGAAGGTTCACCTTGACGCCGAATGCGTTCTGTATGGTGAGTTGAGCCATCTCGCGTTAGCTGAGCATTCGCTGGGCATGCCTGTGCCGGTGCTCGTGATGGGCGGCGTGGCGCTCATCGTGGTCGTTTTGATCGTGCTGTTTTACAAAGAACTGCTCATCACCTCCTTCGATGCGCTACTCGCCGGTTCGCAGGGCTTTGCGCCGGGTAAAATGCATCTCGCACTCATGGCGTCGCTGTCGATCGTGATCGTCGCCGCCTTTGAAAGTGTCGGCGCGATCCTCGTGATCGCCATGCTCATCCTACCAGGTGCCACGGCTCAGCTTTTGAGCACGCGATTGCCCATTTGCCTTGTCCTCAGTGTGCTACACGCAGCCGTCAGCGCCATCGGCGGCCTGCATCTCTCGCTGATCCTCGGTTGCTCGATGGCGGCGGCGGTGGTCGTCGCTGGCACACTGTTGTTTGGTGTTGCTTGGGCCATTTCGTGGATGCGGCAACGGGCTCGCACCATCGTCAGCGACATTCATGCCGTAGTGTCTTGAAGGACCAGCGCACCGCCCACGTTTTCTCCGCCCGTATTCCACCATGAAACACATCGTTATCTCCCTCCTCCTCGTGC
>Ga0075471_10001348_pt1 | contig 16045 bp, 17 predicted proteins | sample DEB19_08_DNA_2_FD_74787 | JGI IMG/M metagenome (GOLD analysis project Ga0075471, IMG submission 74787) | Aqueous microbial communities from the Delaware River and Bay under freshwater to marine salinity gradient to study organic matter... | ecosystem: Environmental > Aquatic > Marine > Coastal ... | reverse complement strand
CGGAGGGTTTTCGCGGGCAAGGCCATCTGGCGGCGTTGCTCCTCAGTCAGAGACCGCTGCGGGTATCCTCCTTCGTCGCGCCTTGCCATCTGGCCTTCCCTACGAAAACAGAACCCCTCCCAATTTTCAGACAGGCTCTTAAACTCACGCCGAGTAGTCGAGATAGACCGTCTTCAGCTTCGAGTAGAACTCCACCGCGCCCGCGCCCTGTTCCTTGAACGAGTCAGTGCTGCTCTTCTTCACTCCGCCGAACGGGGCTTGGAGCGCGAGGCCAGTGGAAATCTGGTTCACCTTCACCACGCCGGCCTGGATGCGCTCGGTGTAAAGCATGGCCTTCTTGAAATCGCGGGTGACCAGGCTGGCGCTGAGGCCCACGTCCACGCTGTTCGCGACGGCGAGCGCTTCGTCGAAGCTGTCCACGGGGATGATGCCGACGACGGGGCCGAAGACTTCCTCGCACGCGATGCGCGCGGCGGGCTTCACGTTGCCGAGCACGGTGGGCTGCATGAAGTGGCCGTGCGCAAGATCGCCCTCGGTGAGGCGCGCGCCACCGCAGAGGAGCGACGCGCCTTCCTGCTGGGCGATAGCGACGTAGTTCAAGTTGCCTTCGAGCTGCGCCTGGCTGACGGCAGGGCCCATTGTGACGCCGGATTTCAAGCCGTTGCCAACCACGATGGCCTTGGCCTTCTCGATGAGCTTCGCGGCGAACGCGTCCGCCACGCTGCGTTCGACGATGACACGGCTGGTCGCGGTGCAGGCCTGACCGGTGAGGCCGAAACCGGCGATGGCCACGAGCCGCGCGGCGAGGTCGAGGTCAGCGTCAGCGAGAACGATGGTGGGATTTTTGCCGCCCATCTCCATCTGCGCGCGGGCCATGCGCGGCGCGAGCTGCTGGTAAATCTGCGAGCCAACTCCGAGTGAGCCAGTGAAGGAAAGCGCGACGACGACGGGGTTGGTGGCGAGTTCGCCGCCAACTTCCTTGCCGTTGCCGATGACGACGTTCAGCACGCCCTTAGGCAAACCGGCTTCGGCAAGAATCTTAGCCAACTCACAAGTCATCGCGGGCGCTTGCGAGGCGGGCTTGATGATGACGGCGTTGCCGCTGACGAGGGCTGGGGCCATCTTCCACGCCGGGATGGCGATGGGGAAATTCCACGGCGTGATGAGCGCGACGACGCCCAGCGGCTCGCGGCGGGTGTAGAGCAACTGGCTGGGCAGGTCGTGCGGGATGGTCTGGCCGCCGAGCTGGTAACTCAGACCACCGAAGAAGCGGAAGATGTCGGCGGTGCGTTGCACTTCGCCGGTAGCCTCGGCGAGCGTCTTGCCCTCCTCACGCGTGAGCAGGTCGGCCAGCTCCGGCTTGCGCGCTTCGATGAGCTGCGAGGCTTTGCTCAAGACTCGGCCGCGCGCCACGGAGGTTTGCGCGGCCCAACTTGGAAACGCTGCCTGCGCGGCGGCGATGGCGGCGAGCGCATCGGCGCGTCCGCCCTGCGGATACTGCGCGACGGTTTCGCGCGTGTCGGCGGGGTTGAGGTTGGTGAAGGTCTGGCCGGACTGGGCGGAGACCCACTCGCCGGCGATGAAGTTCTGATAGCTACGCATGGGCGCGACTTAACACGCCTTTGCGGTGGAAGGAAAGTTCCAGTTCGTGCGGGAATCCCGCTCGACACATGTGAAGACGGCGACTGCAAGTCGCCGGCACATGTCAGCGGCGGTCGTAAAGCATGCCGGGCACGCCGCCCTCCCAACCCTTGGGCGCGTTCCACGGGCGGGTGGAGGCGTTGTCGGGCTCGGTCGTTCCGCAACCCGTGGCCAGCAGCACCAACGCCAGAGCGGCGACAGCGAGCAGACTTCGTCCCAGCAGGCGCAGGTTCATATCACTTCTTGGGGGGAAGAGTGGTGGAGGAGGGCGTCAGGATGTCGTCGCCTTCCTGGATGTCGCTCTTCTTGAAACCGGCCATCACGTTGGCGATGGCGTAGTCCGTCTCCACCTTGGCGAGCTTCACACGGGCGACGAGCTTGCCGCCGCGGCTGATGGTCATCTCGCCGTTCTTGAGCAGGCCGTGATTGGCCCCGATGTCGAGCACCACAAAGTCCCACTTGGGGTCCACGGCGGACACCTTGCCGGAGAGTCCGGTCGGCAGCACGACCGCGCCCTTGGGGTTAAGCAAGGCATCCAGCTCGCCCTTGTTCTTGAGGGCTTGAACCTGCGCCAGCCTTTGCTCAATTTTTAGCAGAGACAGTTCCTCCTTGGTTTTAGGCAACTCTTGGTGAATCTCCCGGATCTTCGGCGGAGTCAGCCCGAGCTTGGCGAGGTCGAAGTATTCGGCGCTCTGCACCTTGATGGCATCGGTCTCCTGCTTGGCTTTGTTGGTCTCCTGTGCGGCCGCCACCGCCTTCTGGCGTTCCGCGTCGGCGGCTTTCTTGGCATCGTCCTCGGCCTTCTTCGCCGCCTCCACATCGGCCTTGCCAGCATCGCGCTCCTGCTCGGCCGTCATGGCACGGGCCTTCTGTTTGGCGTGCTCGTCCTTCTCCTTGGCCAGATCGGCGGCGACTTTTTTCTCCTTGGATTTCAGGTCTTCCAGCAGCGGTTTGACCTTCATCTCGCTGACCGCGATCACACCGGCACCGGCCAGAATCACGGCGAAAAGGATGAGCCTGAGGAACAGCATTGGGTTCGGTGTTTAGGTTAAATTGGCCATTATAATTAGGCGCTGCCGGGAGGGGTGTCAACGCTGGGGTTTGGCCAGCAGACTTCAGTAGAGGATGGTGAAACTCCCGTTCGGCTCGGCCACCGCCGCCGCCAGGCCCCAAACCGGGACGCCGTCGCGTCGCTGCGGCTCTCCAACGGGCCGGCCATCCGGGCCAAAGACCTGCCAGGCCAGCGCGCCACCGCGTTGCCAGGCGGTGCCTTCGGTCCAGACCAGCAGCGTTTCCCCGCTCGCATTGACGGCGAGCACCGGGTGCTTGCCCTTAGCCATGGTCGAAGGCCGCTGCGCGATCGGAGCGTTTGAAGCGGTGGCGCTCAGGCTGGCAAACTGCACCGGCCCGTCGGTCTCCCACGCCGCCAGCATCTTTCCGCCCGCCACCGTCATGAATTCCGAGCTCATCGGGCACTGGCCCAACCGCCAGCGATGCAGCGTGGTGCTGGTGAAGTGCCCGCCTTGATCCCGGGACACCAGCAACGTCATGTCCCGGTTCAACGCGCTGGCGGCCGTGCGATACAGGGCAAACAGGTTGCCCTCGGCGTCCGTGAAGGCCCGCATCCCGCAGCACGCGCAGGCACCGGTCGGCTCCGGGTTCACGCCGCGCTCCCCGGCAAAGGTCCGGCCCTCGTCCTGCGACCGGGCGAGGAAGACCGCCCGGCCCGCCTCGCCAGCCTGATTGCCCGCCGGAGCACTGTGCCAGAGGACATAAACATTGCCGGCCAGATCGGCGGCCACCGTCCCGCCACCGTCGAGGTGCTGGGTGGTGTTGACGAGGTTGCGCTGTGGCTCGAACGCCGTGCCCGGGTCAGTCATCCGGGTGTAGAGCAGAGGGGCGCTCTGCGTCGGCGGCTTGGGCGTGGCCTGTTGCGAGCCGTTCCACACCACATGAACGCGTCCACCTTTGCCAAGGGCGAGTTGCGCGCCGCGGATCGTGCCCACCGCCACCGCGCTGCCGGGCTGGCTGTTAACGCGCAAGGGCGGGGTGAAGCCCTCGGCACCCCGGGCACGGCGGGAATAAAACACGTCACATGCCTTCGGCTCGCCCTTGAGATACACGAGGTGCAGCGTGCCCTGCGCATCCATCGCGGCTTGGGGTTGCAAGGCTCCGGCTGGCGCACGCTGGAGACGCACTTCCGCGCCAAACACGGAACTGGCTTGCGCGCCGGCCAGCCAGACAATCGCAAACATCAACGAGGGCTTCATGGCAGGGGAGCAGAGCGCAAACGCCTGCCGGAGACAACTGTGGAGTAAACTCCCTGCCGCTGCGCCGACGGGATTACTTCGCGAACTCCACCGCGCGGGTCTCGCGGATGACGGTCACGCGAATCTGGCCGGGATATTGCATCTCGTCCTCAATCTGGCGGCACAAGTTGCGGGCCAGCGCCGCGGCCTGCTCGTCAGTGACCGCCTCCGGTTGGACGAAGACGCGGAGTTCGCGGCCCGCTTGCACAGCGTAGCACTTGTCCACCCCGGCGAAGCTGAGCCCGATTTTCTCCAGGTTCTCCAGCCGCTTCACGTAAGTGTCCATCGACTCCGAGCGCGCCCCGGGCCGGCTGGCGCTGATGGCGTCGGCGGCGCTCACCAGAATGCCCCACAGGCACGTGTGCGGCACCTCGTCATGGTGGGCGGCGACGCCGTTGACGATGTCGTCCGCCTCGCCGAGGCGCTTGAGAAATTCCGCGCCGATGATGGCGTGCGATCCCTCCATGTCCTGCTGGAGCGCCTTGCCAATGTCGTGCAGCAGGCCGGCGCGCTTGGCGGCGGCGATGTCCAGGCCCAGCTCTGCGGCCAGCAGGCCGGTGAGGTGGGCGACCTCCACGGAGTGGTCGAGCACGTTCTGGGAGAAGCTCATGCGGAACTTCAGCTTGCCCAGCACCTGCGCGATGTCCTCGTGCAACGGCGGCACGCCCGCGCGGAAGATGGCGTCCTCGCCGGCCTTGCGCACATTCTCATCCATCTCCTCCTTCACCTTCGCCACGACTTCCTCGATGCGCGTCGGGTGGATGCGACCGTCGAGGATCAGCCGCTGCATCGCCTCGCGGGCAATCTCCCGGCGCACTGGGTCGAAGCCGGACAACACCACCGCCCCGGGTGTGTCGTCGATGAGCACAGTCACGCCCGTGAGCGCCTCGAACGCGCGGATGTTCCGGCCTTCGCGCCCAATGATGCGGCCTTTGATCTCGTCGCCGGTGAGCGTGATGGTCGCCGTGGTGGTTTCGTAGGTGTGCTGCGCCGCGTAGCGCTGGATGGCGAGGGAAATGACGCGGCGGGCCTGCTCCTCCGACCGGTTTTTGGCGTCGGTGAGGATGCGCCGGGAAAGCTCGTTGGCATCGCGCAACGCGGCCTGTTCGCACTCCTTCAGGAACTGGGCGCGCGCATCGGCCTCCGTGAGCTGCGCCACGCGGGCGAGCTGTTCGCGGCGGGCGGCCGCGAGCGCCTCGGCCTCGGCGCGAGCTTTCTCCAGCGCGCATTCCCGTGCCTCCAACGCGGTCTGCTGGGCCTGGATGGCCTTCTCGCGCTGGAGGAAGCCTTCGAGCTGCGTGTTGATCAGCGTCTCGCGTTGCGCGAGCCGCTGCTCGGCGCCATTGAGCTCCTGCTGGCGGGTGACGTAGGCCAGCTCGGCCAGGCTGCGGAGCTTGATGGATTCCTCGTTGGCCGCCACCCGCGCCTCCCGGAGCAGGGCCTCGGCATCGCGTTTGGTCGCCTCCAGCCGATCCTTTCGCTGGGCTTCCATCTCCTGCTGCCGTGCGCGCTCCTGGAACCGGGTGAAGAGATAGCCCAGCATCGCGCCGAGAACGATCCAGCCGGCTTCAGGAAGACCAAACGCGGCGAAGAGGCTCATGCGGGGGAAAGGGAGAATCTTCCAGCGTCCAACGTCCAACGTTTACCGTTCAACCCCCCGAAGCCGCCAGCCACCAGACGCCCCCCTGGACGTTGGAAGTTGAGCGTTGAACGTTGGACGTTATGCATTTTCGGCTTTGTGCTCTCTGCGCCCTGTCGTGGCTAATGCGCCTTTGCCGCAATCCAGCGCGCCGGGGTGACGATGTCATCCAGCACGATGTCGTGGGCTTCACACGGAACTTCAGCCATGATTTGAAAGTCGAATGCCACGCCAATTTTCCGGCCGCCAAAACCGGCCAGCAGCCGGTCGTAATGTCCCTTGCCGCGCCCGAGGCGATGCCCGCGAGCATCAAAGCCTAGCCCCGGCACGAGCGCCAAGTCCAGCCGGTTCAAGGGGGTCACGGGGCACGCGGCCACCGGCTCGCGCACCTGAAAGGGGCCGGTCGCCAGTTCACGCACGGGGTCAACGACGCGCACCGCCTCGTAGGCATTCGTGGCCGCATTGAAGCGCGGGAGGGCGAGCAGCTTGCCGGCGTCGAGCGCGTCCGCAAGCAGCGGGGCGATGTCTGGCTCGCTGGGAACGGGGAAAAACAACAGGACGGCGCGGGCGGATTGCCACACCGAGGCCGCGCGGATCCGCGTGCACAAGTCGGCGGAGGCAATAGCCCGCGCGACCGGGGCGATGGCCTTCAGCTCCGCGCGCAACTGCTGGCGCAACGACGCCTTGCGTTCAACGAGGGTGCTCATGCGCGCGCCGCGACTTCCTCAAGCTGCTTCAAATCCAGCCGCAGGAGCGCGTCGCAGTGCTCCTTCAGCCATTTCGCGTGGCGTTGCAAGGAACGGGCAAAACCCGTCCGCGATTCCTCCTGCCAGTCCAAGGCGGCGTTCTTGGCAAGCGCTTTAGGGACCGTGCGGCGCAAGACCTCTTGCAGCTCAAAGCTACAGCGACCACCGGGACGGAGCACCGAAGTATGCACCTTGACGAAGAACAGCACGGACACATCCTGCGGGTCGAGGTGGACCCAGACGCAGAGATGCGGCGCGTCGTAGCGCACGCTCTTGTCACTGTCACCCAGCTCCGGCAAGAGCCGGTGTTCGCCACCGCGCGTGAACCCATACTCCTCGACCAGGAAATCGAAGCAGCGGTGCGCGTTGGCGACGAAGCTATCCATCCGGTCACTCCTTCCGCGTTGAGTCCGTCATGGGCTTGCCCGCCTCCGCCGCCAGTGCCCGCCATTTTTCGACACGCTCCTTGATTTTCTTCTCCACGCCCTGCTCGGTCGGCTCGTAGTAGCGGCGCGTTTCGGTCAGATAGTTCTGCGGGACGAAGTGACCCTCGCCATCGTGCGAATATTGGTAGCCCTTGCCGTGGCCGAGTCGCTCCGCACCCTTGTAATGCGCGTCGCGCAAGTGCTCGGGCACCGGCAGCGTGCGGCCGGAGCGCACGTCCTCCAGTGCGGCATCGATCGCCTTGTAGGCGCTGTTGCTCTTGTTGGCGGTGGCGATGTAGATGGCCGCCTCCGCAATCGGAATTCTGGCCTCGGGCCAGCCCACAAATTCCGCCGCCTGGTGCGCGGCCTGCGCCAGCACCAACGCCATCGGGTCCGCCAGGCCCACGTCCTCGGCGGCGCAGATCGAAATGCGGCGCGTGATGAAGCGCGGATCCTCGCCGGCGTGAATCATCTTCGCCAGCCAGTAGAGCGTCGCGTCCGGGTCGCTCCCGCGCATGGACTTGATGAACGCGCTGATGGTGTCGTAGTGCGCATCCCCGTCGCCGTCATACACGATGGCCTTCTTCTGGATGCACTGCTCGGCAACTTCCATCGTGATGCGGATGGTGCCATCGGACTCCGGCGGGGTGGTGAGAGCCGCGATTTCCAGCGAGTTGAGCGCCTTGCGCGCGTCGCCATCGGCCACGCGGGCCAGGTGCTGCGCGGCTTCCTTCGCAATCTTGATTTTGAGGTGGCCGATGCCGCGCTCCGCATCCATCAACGCGCGGGCCAGCAGGTCGAACAGGTCATCCTCCGAAATCGGTTGCAGCTCGAAAATCTGCGAGCGCGAGACGAGCGGCGAGTTGACGAAGAAGAACGGGTTGTGCGTGGTCGCGCCGATCAGCCGGATGACACCGCTCTCAACATCGGGCAGCAGCACGTCCTGCTGCGACTTGTTGAAGCGGTGGATCTCGTCCACGAACAGCATCGTGGTCTGGCCGGTGTTTTCGAGCCGGTTGGCCGCGCCCTGCAACACCCGCCGCATGTCGGCCACGTTGGACTCGACCCCGCTGAGCCGCTCGAACTTGCACTTCGTCTGCCGGGCAATCACTTGCGCCAGCGAGGTTTTGCCGGTGCCGGGCGGCCCGTAGAAGATCAACGACTGAATCCGATCGGCCTCAATGGCGCGGCGCAGCAGCATGCCCGGCGCGAGGATGTGCTGCTGGCCGACGTATTCGTCCAGGTTGCGCGGCCGCATGCGCTGCGCGAGCGGTGCGGCTGCCGCGTGCGCATCCGGACGCGGCACTTCCGGCGCGGCGGGCGCGGGCGTCTCAGCAAGGGCGAACAAATCATCGCGCGGCATGAGGCGAAGATAATCCCCGAGCGCGCCGCTCAAAGCTCAAAAGCAGGGCTGCCGGCGCAGCTGTTTCGGCTTCAGCCCCGGACCAGACGCGTCGAGCGCCGCCCCGCCGCCCGGCCCCGCCGTGCCGGCAACCGGGGGGCCAGGTTGACCGGGAAGACCGCGTCATGCTGGCAGAACGAAGCCCAGTCCAGGGCCTCCTGTTGATCCGCCGCCGTGCCGCCACGCAGTTCATAGCGCCCGTCGCGCAGGCGGTGCAGGGTGGCGGTGCCGAAACTGGCGACGGCTTCGCTGCCGGCGCTCCAGAGAGAAAGGAGATTTTTCACACGCGCAGTCTGCCGGCTCCGATGGGACATCCGCTGTCCGCGTGATGATTCACGCCGATGTAACCACCCCGGCACGAGTCTCCCATATAGGTGTGCTCCAATCAGCGGCGATGGCCGATTTGCTCCGTGCAACTCTCGTCGGCAATGCGCCGACCTCCGCCGCTCGACCTCCGCTGCTCACGGTGCGAGAGATCCTGCGCACCCCGATGCCATACAAGGCCGGGCGCCCCTTCGCCCGGAGCGTGATTCGCGGACTGTTGCTGGCATTTGGTGGCAGCATCGTCCGCGTCTGCGGGCTGGAGCGGATCGCGGCGGAGCACGACCCGTTCATCCTCGCGCTGAACCACAGCACCAAGTTGGAAGCGCTGTTTCTGCCGGCGTTTCTGCTGCACACCCGCGCGGGCCAGCCGCTGCATTTCATCGCGGACTGGAATCTTAAGCTCGTCCCCGGCATCGCGTTCATCTACCGCGCCGGTGATGTCATCACGCTGGACCGCAAGCCCGCGCGTCCACGCTTCCTGAACGTCCTGCGCCCGTTGCTCACGGATCGCGTGGCGGCATTCACGCGTGCGGCGGAGCGGCTGGGGGCGGGTGCGTCGGTGGGCATCTTCCCGGAGGGGACAACGAACCGCGACCCCCGCCGGCTGCTGCGCGGGTTCAGCGGAGCGGCCAGGTTGTCGCTGCAAAGCGGCGTGCCGGTCATCCCCGCTGGCGTGCGCTTTCCGCAGCATCAATACGGGACGCGCATCCCGGAACTCGCGCCGATGGAAATCGAGTTTGGTGAACCGATCGTCCCGCCCGCCAAGCCCAACCTGTCAGCCTCCGCCGTCCGCGCGTGGCACGGGTGCGTGATGCATGAAATTGCCCGCCTCTCTGGAAAAACCTGGTCAAACGAAAGGAAACCTCATGCTTAGTCTCAGTCGAATCACCGTCGTCCCAGTCATCTCCGAATGTGAGCGTCAGGAGGCCATTCAAGTCCTCTGCGCCACCTATGAGCGGGAGAAGGGCTGGCTGGCGGACGGCAACCTGGCCTTTTCGCCCGACGACCTCGACCGCTTCGATGTGGCGTGGTTCCTCGCCCGCCGCAACCGCGAACCGGTGGGCGTGCTGCGCGTGCTGTTCAACCCGCCCTTGGGCACCTATGCCCAATATGGTTTCAAGCCCATTGCCGGCTCGGCCTTCGACGTCGCCGAGTTTGTGAAGCGAAGCCGCGTGGCGGAGATCGGGCGATTCGCCGTGCTGCCCGAGCACCGAAAGAATCACTACATCGCCGCGTCGCTGGTGCGTGCCGCCGTGCAGGACACCGTGGAGCGCGGCTTCACGCACTACGTCACGGACATTTTCGAGGGGGAGAAGCACAGCCCGTATCTGTTTCACACGCGGGTCATGGGCTTTGAGCCGGTGGCGACCCATGAGGTCGGCGAGTTGAACTGCCCGAACCGCCGCGTGACCATGGTTCTCGACTTGCCAGCAGCCTATCGCCGGCTGCGCCGCACCGGGGGCTGGCTGTTCCGCTACCTCACCGCCGATTGGAGCGAGACCTTGCACCGCCGGTTGGCCAGTTCCGTCGCGCCGGTCAGCGCCTCACAATGCGCCGAGCCCGTGCTGGCGTAATCCAACCCAGCACAAATATGGCTGAAGCGCTACTCGACTGGCCCATGACCACCGTTCCACTCCGGGTCAGCTCCCCCTGCTTTCGCGACCAGGCGATGGCCCAGTGGGATTGTGACGAAGCCGCGTATCGCCGCCGCGTCTTTTGGCGCAGCCTCCCCCGCGTGTCTCTGCCCTTGGCCGCACTGGTCTGGCTGGTGCGCCGCTCATACTTCACACGCGACTTTCAGCTCATCCAAGAGCTGGGCCAGACCCGCGACGCCACCGAGTTCCACTACCTCGTGGAGCAGTTCCGGGACGAAGCGATTCGCACCGGCGACTGGGGACGCAACGTGTTGCGCCTGCGTGTCTCGGGCCGACGCTTACGGCGGCTGCGCTGGGAGCTGCGCTGAGACTCGGACCCAGCGTCCGCCGCGCATGGCGTAAAATGTCACAGAGACGTGGTTGACTGATAGAGCTTCCATATTAAGAAGTCACGCATGACCGAACTCCAGAAGCTGGCCCGTGCCGTCGAGTCCGCCCGCGAAGTGGCGCACCATGCCAAACTTGAACTTGCCGCTGCGAACGCCCAGGCCACCGCCTTGACCGCCGCCGCCAAGCAAGCAAAAGCCGCGTTGAAGGCAGCCCGCAAGCAGGCCAAGGCCGCCAGGCACGCCGCTAAATCTGCCAAGGCGCAGGTAGCCATCACCGCCCAGGCGTTCAACAAGGCGGCCAAGAAGGCCTTGAAGCTGGAGCGCGCCTTCGGGGAATTGAAACATCAACGGCAGCCCACTAAACGCAAAGCTTCCGCCTCAGGCCTCAAGTCCACGTCTCGCCTGGCGGAACAAAAGCCGAAGCCGGTGAAGAAGCCAGCCCCCAAGCTCCCCACGCCCCTCGCGTCTAGTGTCGCTCCGCAAACGGCTGATCCCGCCACAGCTCTCACCACGACTCAGCCTGGCTGAAGTTTCGGCGGGCCACTGTCACCGTTGCACCCTTTAACCAGACACGTCTCTGGCTGCAATTCCGTCTGATGGCTTGGCGTGCCGAGCCTAATCACCGCCTCGTGCAGCTCACGGGCCAGGGCCTTGCGGTCGGAATTGCGCAGCGGTTCTCCGAAGTGGACGACGGCGCGAACACGGCGTTTGCCAAGGAGGTTCAGAAAGTGCGGGAGGAACGTCATGTCGCGCCAGTAGGCGACTTCCTCTTCCACTGAGCCGTCCACCACCTCGTAGCCAATCCATGCCGGCGTGACCGGCCAGCCGTGTTGCGCGGCTGGCGCGAACAGGGAGCTGTGAAAGGGGAGGACCCGATCACCACCGGTGCTCGTGCCCTCGGGGAACATCGTGAGCACGACGCCTGCCTCGACCATCGCCACAAACTCCGGCCCGAGGTCCGCCACGTCGGCGCGGCGCGCGCGGTTCACAAACAGCGTGCCGCTGGCCCGGGCGATCTGGCCCAAGAGCGGCCAGTGACGCACCTCGGCCTTGGAGAGAAACACCATCTCCGTCGCGGACGTGAGCGCGAGCATGTCGAGGTAGCTGACATGATTGCAGACCAGCATCCCGCCGTCCGGCGCACGGCCGTGCAGCTCGACCTCGACGCCGATGAGCGCTCGCACGCAGGCGCTCCAACGGCGCAGCCACCGGGCCCGGCGCGCCGGCGGCGGAAGTTTACGCTCGGTGCAGGCCAGCCAGCCCGCGTGCAAGAGCGCAAGTCCTGCCGCTGCAAGGAAGAGTCCGAAGCGCCAGCCCGAGCGAAAATGAGAGGAGAAGCAGTTCATGTCATCCCAAGGCGTCGGGCGGCAGCAGTTCCAAGTCGATCACCGTGAGGAAATCAATTGTGCCGAACTCGCGGTCGAGCGCGGGCGGGCCGCAGATTTTCGCGCCGAGCGAGAAGTATCCGGCCAGCAGGCGCGGGATGCGGACGGGCTCCGCGGCCATCCGGTCGAGCGGACATTCGTAGGCCGGCAGCGGTCGGGTGCGCCACGGCTCGGGCGCAAAGTGTGTGCGCATCAGCTGCGAGTAGGCCGCCGTGCCCAGCGCCGGGTCCACGGTGGGCAGCGAGCTGCAGCCAACCAAGTATCGCCCGCCGCGCTCGCGGCTGTAGGCGATGATGTTCCGCCACAGCAGGCCGATGACTGCGATGTTGCGGTGCTGGCTGTGGACGCAAGCGCGACCGGCCTCGACCGTTTGTGACAGCAGCGGGGCGAGCGGAGTGAAGTCAAATTCCCCGGCGCTGTAGAAGCCCCGGTTCGCCGCCGCCATTGCGCCGGTTTGCAGCCGGTAAGTGCCGACAATGTCGCCCGTCGCGCGGTCCTCAACGACGAGGTGGTCGCAGACTTCGTCGAATGGATCCGCGTCGCGGCAGGTGGCGTAGCTGGCCTCGAGACCTTCGTTCAGCTCCACATTGAAGACCAGGAAGCGCAGCGTCTGCGCGGCCAGCACCTCCGTGCGGTCACGGGCCAGGCGCACGGCGTAGCGGTCAGCGAGGCCGCTGCGGGCGAGCACGCGGGCACCAAGGTTGACAGATTTGGGTGGGGGCAGGGTTGCATTCATGAGCCGGAGGTTGGGTCGAAACAGCGACCGGGCGTGAATCGGAAGATTTTCGCCCGGACATACGCCGCAGTGATGGCGGCGCTGGGGATGACAATGAGTCTCACCACCCAGCATGTAGCGGAGCGGAGGCGCGGTTGAACAGGTGTCAATTGCAACTTCGCAGCGACAGGACCGTGACAGCGTCCGCCCCCCGGTATTGTCACCCGAACGTCACGCTCCTTTCACGGCCTCGCCGTTGTCCGCCCGCGTCGGGTGCGGCATACAGATGCCCTATGCCAAGACGCGTGCTGATTGTGGACGATGAATCCGACCTGCGGGAGGTGATGGACTACAATCTCCGACATGCCGGCTATGACGTCGGGCACGCCGACAGCGGCAACACCGCCCTGGCCAGTGCCCAGCGCTGGCTGCCCGATGCCATCGTCCTAGACATCAACCTGCCGGGGCTCGACGGTCTGGCCGTGTGCGAGATGCTGCGGTTACTCCCTTCCACCCGCACAATTCCCATCCTGCTGCTCACGGCCTTGACCAGCGAGCAGACGCGCAAACTCGGACTGGAGCTGGGGGCCAATGACTACATGACCAAGCCTTTCAGCCCGCGCGACCTCGTGGCCCGGGTCGGCAAAATGGTTGAGGAGGCCCGGGTGCCACACGCGGAAAGCAGCTAGACCTTTGGCTCACCCGGCACCTGTGGTCTCAGACGGTCAGGAGCACGCCGGCGTTCTTCACCCAATCGTTGCCGGGCCGCCCCGCGCACGTCACCTGCCTCCCGCACGTTCAAGAGAAACGTGCCATGAAGAAGGTGCTCATCCTGACAGCGGGCTTTGGCGAGGGCCACAACGCGGCGGCCCGCAATTTGCGCGACGCGCTTGAGCTGGTCTCCGATGACGTGCAAGTGGAAGTGCTCGACCTGTTCGAGAGCACTTACGGCCGGCTCAACACGTTGGTGAAGCAGGCGCATCTCGGTGTGGTCCGCTACGCTCCTACGCTCTGGCGCGGCATCTTCTCGTTGCTTGATCACGTCTCTGTGGCCGATAGCGGCCTCACCGGCCTCACGCGTCTGCGCACCGCATTGGGCGACGTGCTGCGCGTGACCCAGCCGGACTGCGTCGTCTCGACCTATCCCGCCTACGCACCGCTCATCAAGGAACTCTTTCGCGACCACTCGGAGAAACCGTTCCGGTTTGTCACCATCGTGACCGACTCCATCTCGGTGAATGCCGCATGGCACCGGGCGCCGAGCGATGCGTTCGTGGTCGCAAACCGCCCCACGGCCACGGTGCTGCACCATGCAGGCGTGCCGGCGGAGCGGATTCATCCGTTGGGCTTCCCTGTCAGCCCGCAATTTGCCGCGCCGGGTATCATGCCGTGCCCGCTGGAAAACGACGGCCCCGTCAAGCTGCTCTACGTCATCAACCACGGGAAGAAGAAGTGCGGCAAGGTGCTCGACCGTCTGCTGGAGAACGAACGCGTCCACCTGACCATCACGACAGGCCGCGATGCAGAGCTGAAGGCGGAGTTGCAGGACCGCTTCCGCGCCTTCGACGGCCGTGTGCAGGTGCTTGGCTGGACCAACCAGATGCCCGCGTTGATGCTGTCGCACCACGTCCTCATCGGGAAGGCCGGCGGCGCGGTAGTGCAGGAGGCCATCGCCGCGCGCTGCCCGATGATCATCAACCAGATCATCCCTGGCCAGGAGACCGGCAACGCGCAACTCATCCAACAGCTCGGCCTCGGCTTGGTCGCCGACCGCAACCGCGAAGTGCCCGGCATCGTCGAAGACGCCTTCGCCAAGAAGGCCCGTCTCTGGCACGAGTGGCGCGCCAACCTGCTCAAGCACTCCCACCCCGACGCCGCCTTGCGCATCGCAGAGCTGATCTTGAAGCAGTGCGTGGACGCGGGCGGCTGGTCCAAGTTTGCCCCGCAGCCGGTGCAGGCCCTTCCTGACGCAAGCGCACCCGCTGTGCCCACCATCGTTGACGGCACGGCGGCGCGGCGGTCGTTGCTCTGCGACTTTCACATCCACAGCAACTACTCCGATGGCAGCCTCACCGTGCCGGAGTTGGTGGACTTCTACGGCCCGCGCGGCTTTGACTGCATCTGCATCACCGACCATCTCGCCGACCCGCGCCGAGTCATCGGGAAGTTGAGCAAGTTGAGCAACCTCGTCCTAGCCGAAAGCCAGCTTGAGGAATACTTCGAGGTGCTGGACCGCGAACGCCGCCGCGCGTGGCGCAAGTATGGGATGTTGGTGTTGAGCGGCATCGAGTTCAACAAGGACGGCCTCACCAAGAAAAGCTCCGCGCACCTGCTGGGCATTGACATACAGATGCCCATCGCGTCCGCGCTGGATTTGCCCGAGACCATCGCGCAGCTCCACGCGCAGGGCGCGCTGGCCGTTGCGTCGCATCCGCACGTCTTCAAGAGCGAATGGGGCAAGAACACGCTCTACCTCTGGGAGAACCAGGACGAGTTCGCGCCGCTGCTGGACGCCTGGGAGATCGCCAATCGCAACGACATCTTCGCCCCCGTCGGTCTGAAGCGCCTGCCCTTTATCGCCAACAGCGACTTCCACAAGCCCAAGCACATTTACTCGTGGAAGACCCTGCTCCAGTGCGAGAAGGATCCCGAGGCCATCAAGACCTGCATCCGCCGCAACGAACACGTCTCCATCACGCTCTATCGTGAGGGCGGCCTGCTGCCCATGGCCTCCCGCGAAAAACGGCCCGCCGCCGAGTTCAAGTTGGCGCGGGAGACTGAACTGGCCGCAGGACGATTGCTGGCGGCGGGGGCCTGACGGCACAAGCGGGGCAGTCAGAGGACAGGCGGGACGCACTGCCTGCCTCAGCCCAGCTCACAGCTTCCGGTGATTTGCCGCGCTGACGGGAATGTCCTTGGGCGCTTCGACGAGCAGCCGTTTCACGTCGGCCACAAACGCGCGCACGTCCTCCTCGCTGGTGTCCCACGCGCACATGAGGCGGCAGCCGCCCTGGCCGATGAAGGTGTAGAACTTCCAGCCCGCCGCCCGCAGCGCGATGATGAGCCACGGCGGCATCTCGATGAAGACCGCGTTGGCCTGGCGCGGGAACATGAGGCGCAGCTCGGGCAGCCGCACCAGCTCGTCGTGCAGCAGCGCGGCCATCGCGTTCGCCTGTGCCGCGCGCCGCAGCCACGCGCCGTCCTTGAGCATCCCGACCCACGGTGCGGAGAGGAAACGCATCTTCGAGGCAAGCTGGCCGGACTGCTTGCAGCGGTAGTCGAACTCATGCGCCAGCTCGCGGTTGAAGAACACCACGGCGTCGCCGACGAGCGTGCCGTTTTTGGTGCCGCCGAAGCACAGCACGTCCACGCCCGCCTCCCATGTCACCTCGCGTGGCTTGCAGCCGAGGGATGCGACGGCGTTGGCGAAACGCGCGCCGTCCATATGCAGCTTGAGGCCGAGCTGCCTGCTCTT
>Ga0075471_10001347_pt1 | contig 16047 bp, 14 predicted proteins | sample DEB19_08_DNA_2_FD_74787 | JGI IMG/M metagenome (GOLD analysis project Ga0075471, IMG submission 74787) | Aqueous microbial communities from the Delaware River and Bay under freshwater to marine salinity gradient to study organic matter... | ecosystem: Environmental > Aquatic > Marine > Coastal ... | reverse complement strand
CGCATGGTGCAGGAGCGGGTGTGGTCAGCGAGCAGACGGCAACCATAGTTCGCCGGCCGGCCGGCGTCGAGCATGGCGATGCGGGCGTCGACAAGAGCGGCGGCCGTGTCCGTGGCATGTTCGCTGAGATCGCGCCGCGGTACGACCTCGTCAACCGTCTGCTGTCCGGCGGCATTGACGTGTGGTGGCGGCATGTGACGGTGTCGCGGGCCCCGCCGCCGCCGCGGGGCGCCATTCTCGACGTCTGCACCGGCACGGGCGACCTTGCGCTCGCCTACCGGGCCAAGAGCGGATCCGACGTGCAGATCGTCGCCTCAGACTTCTGCAGGCCGATGCTCGACCGTGGCGTCGCGAAGTCGGCCCGGACCGGCGCGGCGATCGAGTGGGTCGAGGCCGACGCCATGGACCTCCCCTTCCCAGCCGCGTCGTTCGACCTGGTCACCGTGGCCTTCGGGCTGCGGAACATCGCCGACACGAGCCGCGGCCTCGCGGAGATGGCGCGGGTGTGCAAGTCGGGCGGCCGGCTGGCCATCCTCGAGTTCTCGCTGCCAAAGGCGGCCCTCGTCCGCCGGGCCTACCTCTGGTACTTCCGCAACGTGCTGCCCAGGCTGGGCAACGCAGTGGCCCGCAACCGGTCCGACGCCTACACCTATCTCAATCAGAGCGTGGAGGCGTTTCCCGAAGGAGAAGCTCTGGCGACGCTGATCCGTGCCGCGGGCTTCGAGAAGGTCGAGATGGTGCCGCTGTCGTTCGGAATTGCGACGCTCTCCATTGCCACCCGAGCCTCGTGAGCGACGTCATGCCATTGCCCGCAGCAGCCACGGACCTGCCTCTGGTCGTCGGAATCACGGGTGCCTCTGGCGCCGTCTACGCCGTGCGGCTGCTCGAGGTGCTGCTCGAGTCGGGCCGCGAGGTGCATCTCTCGATAAGCCCTTCGGGGCAGGCCGTCATCGGTGAGGAGCTTTCCAGACGGATCGATCTCGATCGGTTCGATCCCGTGGTGCTGTTCGGCAAGGCGCCGCCCTCCTCGGGCCGGCTGCGGTATTTTCACCACAAGGACCTGATGGCCCCGATCGCCAGCGGCTCGTTTCCGACCGCCGCGATGGTGATCTGTCCATGCAGCGGCAGCACGCTTTCAGCGGTGGCCCACTCGATGGGTGAGAACCTGATTCACCGAGCCGCCGAGGTGCATCTCAAAGAGCGGCGGAAGCTGGTCGTCGTGCCGCGCGAGACGCCGCTCTCGCTTCCGCAACTGAAGAACATGCAGGCGATCCACGAGGCCGGGGCCGTGGTGCTGCCCGCGGCGCCCGGCTTCTACCACGGGGCGGAGACGATCGCCGACCTGGTCGACTTCGTGGTGGCGAGGATCTGCGACCAGATCGCCGTGCGCAACGGCCTGATCCGGCGGTGGGGGGAGGTCTCCTGATGGCATCGGCGACGACGGCGACGGGACCGATCACGCCGGCCTCCCGGCTGCGGAGCTACCTGGAGCTCGTGCGGTTCAGCCACACGATCTTCGCGCTCCCCTTCGCGATCATGGCGGCGTTGATCGCGGCCCGGGCGGGAGTGTCCGACGGCGGCGGGCCGACGGGGCTCGCCGGCTGGCTGCGGCCGGCGCTGGGGATCCTGCTGTGCATGGTGTCGGCGCGGACTGCGGCGATGGCGTTCAATCGGCTGGTCGACCGGGCATTCGACGCCGCCAATCCGCGAACAGCGTCGCGGCACCTGCCCCGCGGCGCCCTCGACGCGGCCGAGGTACTCCTGCTCGTCGTCGGCAGCTCGACGGTGTTCGTCGCGTCCACCCTGCTCTTCCTGCCCAACTGGCTGCCGGTCGTGCTGTCGCTGCCCGTGCTCGCCTGGCTGCTCGGCTACAGCTACGCGAAGCGGTTCACGATGCTCGCGCACGTGTGGCTCGGGGCGGCACTGGGACTCGCGCCGGTGGCGGCCTGGATCGCCCTGCGGGGAGGCACGCTGCTGGCCGATCCGGCCGATATCCTCCCGGCGGCCCTCCTCGGGCTGGCGGTGACGTCTTGGGTGGCCGGCTTCGACACGATCTACGCCTGCCAGGATGCCGACTTCGACGCGGATCATGGCCTGCAGAGCCTTCCGGCCCGGCTTGGCGTGCCGCGGGCGCTGTCGCTCGCGGCTGTGCTGCACGGCCTCACGCTGCTGCTTCTGGCCCTCCTGCCGTTGGCGGTGCCGCAGCTGGGGCCGATCTACTGGTGCGGCTACGCGGCGATCTGGGCGCTCCTGGTCTGGGAGCACGCGATCGTGCGGCCGGACGACCTATCGCGGGTGAACGACGCTTTCTTCACGGCGAACGCTGCGATCGGCGTGACCCTGCTGGCCGTGATCGCGGCGGACCTGTGGTGGTGAAGCCGCGGCCCGTGCGGCCCAGCCCCCAATCATCCTGCCAGACCGCGCATTTGCCGCGTCTTTATGCGCTCATCGCGGAACCTGTTGCAGGCCGGCCGGGGGTGCGGTTTAGTCTGCAGCGGTTCGGTCCCCCCAATCTTCGATCCAGCGGAAGCCACCATGATCCGTGCAGTCGTCCCGTCGCTCGATCGCATCCGCGAGAAGGTTGAGGCGGGGGTGCGGCTCGACGCCGCCGAGGCCGAATCCCTCTGGGACGAGCGGCTCGACCTGCACGAACTGGGCGAGCTGGCCAACCTCGTCCGCGAGCGGAAAAACGGCAACGTCGGCTGGTACAACATCAACACGCACCTGAACCCCACGAACGTCTGCGTCTACCGCTGCACATTCTGCGCGTTCCGGGCCGACCTTCGCGACGCCCGCGGCTACGTGATGAGTGACGAGCAGATCCTGTCCCGGGGCCGGGAGGCGGTCGACGCGGGCTCGACGGAGATGCACATCGTCGGCGGACTGCACCATCAAAAGGACTACGACTGGTATCTCAACATCATCCGGCTCTTGCACGACCACCATCCGTCGCTGCACCTGAAGGCCTGGACACCGGTCGAGATCAACTGGTTCTGCCACCTCACGAAGCGATCAGTCCGCGACATCCTCGTGGAGCTCAAAGATGCGGGCCTCGGCAGCCTGCCGGGAGGCGGTGCGGAGATCTTCCACCCCGAGGTCCGCGACAAGATCTGCGAGCACAAGGCGGACGCGCGCGAGTGGTTCGAGATCCACCGCGTGGCCCACTCGCTCGGGCTGCGGAGCAACGCCACGATGCTCTACGGCCACATCGAGAACGCCTTTCACCGCACCGATCACCTGCTGCGGCTGCGGCAGCTGCAGGACGAGACGGGGGGGTTCCAGACGTTCATTCCGCTCGCGTTCCACCCCGACAATACCCGATTGACGGGGATCGCCAAGCCGTCGACGGCGATGAGCCTTCGCACGATGGCGGTGTCCCGGCTGGTGCTCGACAACTTCGACCACGTGAAGGCCTACTGGATCATGCTCGGGATCGGCACGGCCCAGGCCGCGCTCGCCTACGGCGCCGACGACCTCGACGGCACCGTCCGTCACGAGCTGATCTACCACGACGCCGGCGCGACGACGCCCGAGGTGCTCTCTGTGGAGCACATTCAGCGGCTCATCCGCGAGGCGGGCCGGGAGCCCGTCGAGCGTGACACTCTCTATCGCCGCGTCGTCCGCGATGGGGCCTCGTGGCAGGCGGTCGAGCCGGCCGTGGCCTGAATCGCGGTCAGCGGTGGGGCGCTTGCGACGGCGTATGCTCGACGCGGCGTGAGCCTGCCGACGTCGCGATCAGCCGTTCTGGATCGCCATGCAGACGGTGTCGGCCATGTTCCGCGCGGCCTGGATGCAGTTCTGGTTGGCTGTGAAGGCGTTGATCACCGTCGCCGCGCCCCCCTCGCAGTCCATCGAAACCACCGTCACCATCACCCCGGCCCCGTAGTGGTTGCCACCGACCGTGATCTTGCCGGGCTGCACGGGATCGTAGACCTCGAAGCCGTTGTTGATGAGCACCTGCTGGGCGATCTGCAGGGCGACGATCGGCATGAGATAGTTTTTGACGCCGTATGCGAAGCTGAACATGCTCGTCCTCCGAATGCCCGAGTGCCGACTCCACGTCGGAGCCTAGCATGCGGCCGGGAGCCGGTCAGCCCACCTGGCCCAGGCCCAGGTCGAGGTGCCGGCCCCACCGCCGCCGGATGAGCCGTCGGAGCCGGTCGTGCCGCGGCTCGGCGAGCAGCGGGTCGCGGCCGAAGAGGTCGAGCGCGTCGCGGCGGGCTTCGGCCACGATCGACGCGTCGCGGATCAGGTCTGCCAGGTACATCGGCGGCGCCCCGCTTTGCCGTTCGCCGACGAGCTCTCCAGGCCCCCGCAGCAGCAGATCCTGCTCGGCCAGCGCGAACCCGTCGGTCGTCGAGACGAAGGCGTCGATCCGGGGGATCGCGGCGTCGGTCGAGCCGGTCGCGGCGGCGCAGATGCCCTGCGTGGCCCCGCGGGCCACGCGGCCGCGGAGCTGATGCAGCTGCGCGAGGCCGAACGATTCCGCGTCGAGGATCGTCATCAGCGTGGCCTCGGGCACGTCGATGCCCACCTCGATCACGCTCGTGGCGACGAGCACGTCGAGGCCTCCCGCGCGAAAGGTCTCCATGATGGCGGCCTTGTCCTTGGGCTTCATCCGGCCGTGCACCAGTCCGAGACGAAACGCCTCGAGCGGGCCGTTGGCGAGCTGCTCGAACGTGCCGGTGATGCTGGCGAGTCCCCGCTTCGTCTCCTCGACGGCCGGCACGACGACGTAGCCGCGGCGGCCCTCGGACAGCTTCTGGCGGAAGAACTCCCACCAACGATCGAGCTGGTCGGGCCCCACGCGGTAGGTGCGCACGGGCTGTCGGCCGGGAGGCTGCTCGTCGAGCACAGAGACGTCGAGGTCGCCGTAGATGGCGTGGGCGATGGTCCTGGGGATCGGTGTGGCGGTCATCACGAGCACGTGCGGATCGATGCCGCCCCGCTGCAGCGTGGCCCGCTGCAGCACGCCGAAGCGGTGCTGCTCGTCGATCACCACGAGGCCGAGGCTGCGAAACTTCTCCGCCTCGCCGCAGACGAGCGCCTGCGTGCCCACGACGATGCTCGCCTCTCCCGACCGGATACGGGCGAGGATCCGCGCTCGCTCGCGGGCGGGCTGTCCGCCCACGAGCAATTCGACGCCGACGTCGCTCGTGGCGAGCAGGCGTTCGAGCGTCGCCATGTGCTGGCGTGCAAGAAGCTCCGTCGGCGCCATGATCGCCGCCTGATAGCGCAGCGGTTTGCAGGGGGGCGTCGCATCCACCTCGCGCGGGGCCGAAGCGGGCGCCGCCACCGATGCGTCCTTCACCGCGGTGGCGGCGGCGGCGAGCATGGCGTAGATGGCGACGGCCGTCTTGCCGCTGCCCACGTCCCCCTGGAGCAGCCGGTTCATGGGTCGCGGGCACCGCATGTCGGCGACGATCTCGCCGCAGACGCGACGCTGGGCGGCCGTGAACGGAAAGGGGAACCGGGCCCGGATCCTGCCGTCGAGCCGGCTGTCGAAGTCGATCGTCGGCGCCGCATGTGCGCTGTGCTGCCGTTCGCGGTGCATCCGCAGCGCCAGCTGCAGCAGGAAGAGCTCCTCGTAGACGAAGCGGTGTCGCGCCGCGTCGATCATGCCGCGGCTGCTCGGCCGATGGATTTCGCGAAGCGCCGTGCCGATCGGCAGCAGCGACTTCGCGGCCAGCACCTCCGGCGGAAACGCCTCGGGCACGAGGTCGGCGGCATGGTCGACGGCCGCCTGCGCGGCGGCCCGCACCACCGGCTGCGGCACGCCCTCGCAGAGCGGATAGATGGCGAGCCATTCGGAGGCATGGGGCTGTTCCCCATCCACCATCCAGCGCACTTCCGGGTGGCTGAACTCCCAGGTCGATCCGCTGCGGCGCGGCGCGCCGGCGACGACGATCCGCATGCCGGTGGTGAATCGGCGGTTCATGAACGGCATGTTGAACCAGACTGCTCGCACGCTGCCGTCGCCGCAGCGGATCAGCACGGAGAGCAGCGGACGGCCCGCCACCGTCGTCCGCGTGCCCACGTCGGTGACGATTCCCGCGATCGACGCATGCTCCCCCTCGCGAAAGTCGGCGATCCGGTGGGCGCCGCTGAAATCGCGGTAGTCGCGGGGAAAGTGCAGCAGCGCGTCGGCCGCGGTGACGAGCGCGAGCTTGGCCAGCTTTTCGGCGCGGGCCGTGCCGACGCCGGGCAGCCGCTCCAGCGGCGTCGCCAGGCTCCGATCATCGACGGCGGATCGGCCGCTGGAGGGCACTGCTGGCGGGGCGGTGGGCGGCTCGTTCATGACGGCAGTCTACCGCATGCGGCGGCGCGACCGGCCGTCAGCGGCGCGGCGGAGGCACCGCACCGCTGCGCTGCAGATCCTTGTAGGCTTCCACGGCCATGCGGTCGCAGGCCTCGTTCTCGGCGTGCCCGGAGTGACCAGCGATGTGGGTGAAACGGATCGTGTGGATCGACGCGAGACGGTCGAGTTCGCGCCAGAGGTCCTCGTTCTTCACCGGCACGAGCCGCCCCTTCTCCTTGCGCTTCCAGCCCTGCTGCTTCCACTTCGGCAGCCACTCCGACAGGCCGGTGCCGACGTAGACACTGTCGGTGACAAGCTCCACCACGGTCGGCCGCTTCAGCTGCAGTAGACCCTGCACCGCCGCGGTGAGCTCCATGCGGTTGTTGGTCGACAGCGGCTCGGCCCCAGAATCGCTCGTCTCCCGGCCGCTGCCCGGATGGCGGAGGATGTACGCCCAGCCGCCCGGTCCGGGGTTGCCGCTGCACGCCCCGTCCGTGAAGAGCATCACCTCGCCCGCGTCCCGATCCTTGGCCATCGACCGATTCTCCCTGGGCCGCCGGGCGGCTGCATCGTGCCTAACCGGCGTCGCGGATGGACCCGGCGCCGGCCAACGCCGGCTGCTGTTCGGTGGCGGGCGGCTGCACGGCCTGTGGCTGGCCCCGTGACGACAGCCTGATCGGCAGCCGCACGGTGAACCGGCTGCCGCGGCCGAGGTGGCTCTCCACGCTCACGTCGCCTCCGAGCAAACGGCAGAGTTCGCGGATGATCGAGAGGCCGAGACCGGTGCCGGAGAATTCCCTGGTCATGGCGTCGTCGCCCGACTGGAAGACCCGGCCCTGGCGGAACTTCTCGAAGATGGCCTGCTGCTCTTCCTCGGCGATGCCCACGCCCGTGTCGATCACCTCGAGGATGAAATCGGCGTCGTCGACGGGCTGCGCCCGCACGTCGATCCGCCCCCCTTCCGGCGTGAACTTGACCGCGTTCGACAGCAGGTTGGCGAGGATCTGCTGCACCTTGGCGGGATCCTGCTCGATCGCCTCCAGCCCCGGCGCGATGTCGAACGACAGGTCGATCCGCTTCCGCTCGGCCAGCGGCCTCGCCATGTCGCACTGCGCCGACACGATCGCCTCGAGGCGAAAGATGGCCGGCCGCACCTCCATCTTGCCCGCCTCGATCTTGGCGAGGTCAAGGATGTCGTTGATCATCTCGAGCAGCATGCGGCCCGACGACCGGATGTTTTGCACGTAGCGCTTCTGTCGGGCGTCGAGCGATTCGATGGAGTCGAGCACGTCGGAGAAGCCGATGATGCTGTTGAGGGGCGTGCGCAGCTCGTGGCTCATGGTCGCCAGGAAGTCTCCCTTGAGCCGGTTCATCTCGTAGAGGTGCAGGTTCGCCTGGGCGAGCTCGTCGACCTTTTCGTCGAGGTTGCCGTTGGCCTTCCGCAGCTCCTCCTGGGAGTCGACGAGTCCGCGGAGCATGCGGTTGAAGGCCACGCCGAGCTCCTCGAACTCGTCGGCCGTGTGGATCTCCGCCCGGGCCTGCACGTTGCCGCGGCGGACCTCGTCCGCCACATCCCGCAGATGCTCGAGCGGTTTGACGATGATGTACCGCACGATCGCATAGGCGGCGAGCATGGCGAGGAAGACCGTCATGATGGCGGTGGCGGCGAGGATCGCCCGGTTCCAGTTGATCGCCTTCCTCGTCGCCGAATCGGGCATCACCACCTTGACGACCGCCATCAGGTCGTTCTCGGCCAGCAGCGTCCGCGGCTCGCCGCCGGTCGGCGCGGCTCCGGCGGGGGCCGCGGCGTTGTCACCAATGAGTCCCCGATACTTGTGGCAGCTGGCGCAGCTGCTACGCCAGCGGATCGGCTGGTAGTAGTGGTATTCGGCGTTGTCGGCCGTGCGGAACTCGCGGTATTCCGCGGAGGAACGCGGCGGGCCGCCCGGGACGACGGCGGCGAGGGGGCGGTCCTTGAAGTAGGCGAGCACGGCGGCGTCGAGCCGAGAGTACGTGCTGCGCTCCTCGGCCGGGGCGTTGGGGTCGAGCAGCCAGCTCTGATACTGCTCGCTCTGCAGCGTCCGGCTGAGAAAATCGATGGCGCTGGCGTACTGCTGCTCGGGCTCGAGCGTCTTCCAATGGTACTGAAGCATGATGGCGTCGACGAGATGCCGGCCAGTGCTCCGCGTCGTCGCGTACACGAGCTCTTCGGTGCTGCTGCCATACCACCAGAAGCTGCCGGTGATGAGCACGAGCAGGCACAGCCCGAACAGAAAGCGGCACTTCCGCTCGAGGCTGGTCTCCCCCAGGAGCTCCTTGAAGCTGCGGTATGCCATGAGAAAAAGCCTTCCTGCACCAATCGTACCCGCCGTGGTTTCCCGGGTGAAAGACGGAAAGCCGGGGCGGTGCGGGTCGCCGCGGGCCGGGCCGGGCCGGAAAACCGCGGTTTACAGCATCTCCACCGGGTCGACGTCGACGATCCAGGCGACGTGGTCGGGCGTCTGGAGCTGGGCGGTGGCACGGCACACGAGGTCGCGCACGCGGGCGGCGTCGGGGCCGTGCACCTGCACGTGCCAGCGGAAGCGGTCGCGGAGCCGCGCGATCGGCGCGGGCGCCGGGCCGAGGACGCGGATCGTCGCGTCGCCCGTGGCCTCCGCGCGGAGCCGCTCGGCGACGTTCCCGGCCCAGTCGGCGGCCGACCGCTCGTCGACGCTGCGCACCACCAGCCGCACGATGCTGCCAAAGGGTGGATAGAGCAGTGCCTGGCGGATGGGAAGTTCGCTGCGGACGAACGCCTCGTAGTCGTGGGCCGCCGCCGCCCGGATCGCCGGATGGTCGGGCGTGCTCGTCTGCACCACCACGCGGCCGCCAAGCGGCCCGCGGCCGCTGCGGCCCGCCACCTGCGTGACAAGCTGGCAGGTCCGCTCCGACGCGCGAAAATCGGCGAGATGCAGGGCGGCGTCGGCGTTGACGACGCCGACGAGCATCACCGCCGGGAAGTCCAGCCCCTTGGCGATCATCTGCGTGCCAACCAGGATGTCGATCTCCCGGCTGCGGAAGGCGTCGAGCGTCCGCTCGTGGCTGCCGCGCGTGCGCATGGTGTCGGTGTCCATGCGGGCGACGCGGGCCCCGGGGAACGCCGCCCGGATCTGATCCTCGAGCCGCTGCGTGCCCGTGCCGCGGGGCACCAGGTTCGGCGCCGCGCACGAGGGACACGAGGCGGGAAGCCGCGTGACGAGGCCGCACCCGTGGCAGATGCCGCGGCCGCCGGGCTGGTGGAGCGTCAGCGCCAGGTCGCACTGCGGGCAGCGGGACGTTTCCCCGCAGGCCCGGCACTGGATCGACGTGGCGAACCCGCGGCGATTGAGCAGCAGCATCACCTGACCGCCGGCGTCGAGCGCCCAGCGGATACCGGCCTCCAGCCTGGGGCTGACGGCCCCGCGGCCGCGGCTGGCCGAGTCACGAAGATCGACCGAGAGCACGGCCGGCAGTTCCGAGCCGCCGACGCGGCCGGGCAGCCGGCACATCGTCCAGTCGCCCTCGAGGCAGCGGTGGAATGTCTCCAGCGACGGCGTCGCCGAGCCGAGCACCAGCGGCACGCCCTCGGCTCGGGCGATCCATTCCGCCACGTCGCGGGCGTGGTAGCGCGGCGACGTGGCCTGCTTGAACGAGGTTTCGTGCTCCTCGTCGATCACGATGAGCCCGAGCCGCGGTGCAGGGGCGAAGATCGCGCTGCGGGCCCCCACGACGACGCCGACCCGGCCGCCGGCGATTTCCCGCCACTGCGCATGCCGTTCCGTCGGCGTGAGGTGGCTGTGCAGCACCGCGACGCTGCCGAAGCGGGCGCGGAAACGGTCGCATGTCTGTGGCGTCAGGCTGATCTCGGGGACCAGCACGATCGCCTGCCGACCATGAGCCAACGTCTCCTCGACGGCCTGCAGGTAGACCTCGGTCTTGCCGCTTCCGGTCACGCCGAAGAGCACGATCGTCTCGTGCCTGCCCCCGCGCAGCGGTCCGACGATCGCCGCGAGCGCGGCGGACTGGGCCGTCGACAGCGCGGAGGGCCGCTCATGGCTGGGCGGCCGGCGCGGAGCCGGCCGGCGTTCCGCGGTCCCAGCCGGAGCGAGCAGGCCGGTCTTCACCAGGCGGGCGACGACGGCGCGGCTCGCGCCGGCGGTCGCCGCGAGCGTGTCGGCGGCGGTGGGCGTCGCGGCGGCCGCGAGCACACGGGCCTGGGCAGGCGTCAGGCGACGCGCCGGTGCGACGGCGGCCGCGACGAATAGCGGCGCCACGCGGACGCGGCGCCGCAGTCGGACGCCCGCCGGCAGCACTGCCTCCAGGACCTCGCCCCAGCGGGCCAGCCAGCGGTCCGCCATCCACTTCGTGAGCTCGAGCATCCGCGGCGAGAGCAGCGGCGCGTCGTCCTCGACGCCCGCCACGCTCTTGAGCGCCGCCGGCGGCAACGCCCCGCTGCGAACCGCCACGCAGTAGGCGAGCCGCTCCCGATTGCCTCGTCCCAGCGGCACGCGGACCCGACGGCCGGGCTCCACGGACGCGGTGAGGGCCGCGGGCACGAGGTAGTCGAGCGGCTTGTCGACCCCGTCCGGAAGCACGACCGTGGCGATCGTTCCCTGGCGGGCGTCGTCTTCGATCCAGGCGGGCTCGGTATCGAAGAGCTGCCGTTGATTCGTATGCTGGGGGGGCATCCGGTCGATTAGAGCGTGGCGGCGCCGGCCCCAGGAAGCCCTCGGCGGGTGCGGAGGAACACGTCCATGCGGATCGGCGTCTTCGGCGGCAGTTTCGACCCGGTGCACGTCGGCCATCTGATCGCGGCCGAGTGCTGCCGCGAGCAGGCCGGACTCGATCGCGTGCTGTTCGTTCCCGCGGCCATTCCGCCGCACAAGCAGGACCGCCACCTCGCTGCGGCCAGGCACCGCGTGGAGATGCTGTCGCTGGCGACCGGCGGCCACGAGGCATTCGCGATCTGCAGCGACGAAGTGGACCGCGGCGGCGTGAGCTACACCGTCGACACGCTCGCCGGCCTGGCGGTTCGCCACCCCGGCGACGAGCTGTGCCTGCTGCTCGGTCCCGACGCCGCCCTGGGGCTCCCCACGTGGCACGAACCCGGGCGGATCATGAAGCTCGCGCGGATCGTCGTGATGGAACGGGAGTCGCTCGACGATGTCGGTTCATCGGCCTGCCGCGCGGCGCTTGCACCGCTCTTCGGTGCGGAGCGGCTCGAGCGACTGATCGACGACCGTGTGCGGCTGCCGGCGATCGGCATCAGGGCCAGCGACCTGCGCGCAGCCGTTGCGGCGGGCCGTAGTATCCGCTATCGCACGCCGCGGGCCGTGGAGCAGTACATCGCCAGCCACGGCCTCTACCGCTGATCGCCGCGCGATCGACGCGGTCAGCCGGAGCGGGCCGCGGCGAGCCGGGACGCGAGCAGCCTGCTCACGTGCTGCCCGCCGACCGCGGGGTCGGCGGAAAGCGTGGCGAGCAGCACAGCGAGCCTGTCGGCTGCGGGTTGTTCGAGATTGAGGAGGATCGCCTTCCTGCCTCCGATCACGCAGGGACCGCCAGTCAGGTCGCCCAGAGGCTCTTCGCGGACGTCGTAGCCGATGTCCTGCGCCAGTTGACGCGACTCTTCGAGCAGGCCGAGCGTGTCATCCATGATCGTGCATGATCGTGTCGGGCCGGGTGGTTCGCGGCCTCGCAGTCGCTGCCGACCGCCGTCAGCGCCACGGCGACGGCGGCATTCCCAGCTGATCGCGGCGGGCGTCCATCGCCCGCCGGTACTCGGTGAACTGTGCCCGCTGTTGCGGCGTGGTGCTGTCGATCATCCGCTTCCGCCAGTTGTTGCGGTCGTCTTCCGATCCGTTGCGGGGCGGGCCGCCGGGAGGGCCGCCCGGACCGCCGCCGCGGGCACCACCCGCTCCGGGGCCGCCCGCTTGTCCGGCACCGGCGGGCCGCGATGCCTCCCAGGCCTTCCGCATGAAATCTTCCTGCTTGATCTGCCGATCCAGTTCTGCCTGGCGCTTGTCGGGCGGCAGTGCGAAGTAGGCGTTGATGCGATTTTGCATCGTGGAGCGGAAGAAACTGCCGCCCCCCGCCATGGCCTGCATCCGGAGATTCGGCGGCAAGGCCTCGATCTTCTCGCGGACCTGCGCCATCGCCGCCACCGCCTCCTTGGCCTCGTCGAGCGTGGCCGGCCCGCCGTTGGCTGCGAAGCGATCCCGGGATTCGGCCTGCAGTTTCTGAATCTCCGCGATCCGGGGATCGGTCGTGAACCGCACCCAGCCGAAACCCCACGCCAGCAGGAATGCCAGCAGGGCCAGGACGGAGACGACGAGAAGCCACGTCAGAAGGCGACGCGATGATGAAGTCTCGTCGTCATCGTAGGAAACACTCGACCGCATGCTCGCCGTGCTCATGGGGTTGTCTCTACTCGTTTTTCCGGGGGGCGTGGGGATCGGACGTTACCGCCGCCATGCGGCGGCGGTGCTCGGGGCGTTCGAGCGGCCTGGTTACAGGTTGTCGACGTGCCCGTCGAAGTAGAGGAAGTTGCGGGCGCCCTCCGGCGGCGTCCAGGTCTGCCCGTCGCCGGGATCGTTCATGTTCGAGACATCGGCGCCGAACATCGTCGCCCAGCCCGTGGCGTGGAACGCCGAAAACTCGTAGAGCACCCAGAGCTTCGACGTGGCGCCCGACTGCCCGCCGCCGAAGCGAGTGGCCTCCTCTCGGCTGCGGCCGCGCAGCTTTCCGGTGACGGAGTCCGTCATCGTGAGACGCCGCTGCGGGTATTCGTAGCTCGTGCCTTCGAGGGAGAGGTTCGCATCCTTGTATTCTTCCGGTTTGTCCTTGTCGGGAATGGCGCTCAATAGCGACCTGGCGGCGGCGATCGCCGGCGAGTCGGGGTTGCGGGAGAAGTAGCTGTTGTCCGACGGGCAGCGGAACGCCTGCTTGTTCTCCTCGATGAAGGGGCCGAGGGCCGCCGCGATGCTGGGATAGAGCGGTCGCGAGCCCGCCACGTAGAACGTCGGCTCCATGCTCGGCATCGTGGCGGCCACCGGGAATCGGTTGGGCTTCGTCCGATCCAGGTACATCTGCATGGCCAGCCCGATCTGCTTGAGATTGGACATGCACGTCATGCGGCGGGCCGCCTCGCGGGACGACTGGACGGCCGGCACCAGCATGCCCAGCAGCAGCCCGATGATCGAGATGACCACGAGCAGTTCGACGAGGGTGATGCCCCGCGTTCGGGGCCGCCCAGCGGGGGAGGCTGCTGCCCAGGGCTGGTGTGATGCGGCGGGCATGGGCTGCTCCATGCGGTTGGAGGAGGACGGGGAGGTGAGCGAGATCGTCGGAGTGACCGGAAGTTGAACGGTCGAGTGATCCAAGAGGTGCGATCCGCGAATTGTAGCCTGGCGGCAACGCCGAGGTCGATACGCGAAGCGGAGCCGCAAGTCCGTTCCTGCCAGGGGCTTGGGTTGGCCGGCGGGGCGAAAACGCCCGATTGGCCGGACCCTGCTCGCTGCGGAGGATGTGCGGCCCCGGCCGCGCCTGTCGGGCGCGCAAGGTGGTGGAGCGTGATCTCGGGGAAGAGCGAGAGCATCGTGCGGCCGGAGAACCTATCGACCGAGGCGGCTGCGGGCGGAGACCGGCACGTCGCCGGCCGACCGGACGATGCCGCGGCGCTGCGGCGCGAGCTCGAGGTCACCCGGCTCAAGCACGCGGCGGACGTGGCCGACCTACGACGGCAAATCCTCGAGGCCCGCAAGCTCGCCGGCCTGGGAGAGCTTCTCGGCACGACGACGCACGAGTTCAACAACGCCCTGACGACGATCCTCAACTATGCGCGGATGGGGCTGCGGCACCGGGACCAGCCCACCCGCGACAAGGCGCTCGAACGGATCCTGTCGGCGGGGACGCGGGCCGCGAAGATCACGGCCAGCGTGCTGGGCATGTCGCGACACGGCACGAGTCGTCTCGAGCCGGTGAATCTCCAGATGCTGATCGAGGACGTGCTCGTGCTCCTGGAACGCGAGATGATGAAATACCGGGTGCAGGTCGAGCGGGAATTCGCTCCGGTGCCGAAGGTGTTGGCGAATCCCGGCCAGATCCAGCAGGTGCTCCTCAACCTCATGGTGAACGCCCGGCAGGCGATGCAAGGGGGTGGCCGGCTGATCCTGCGGCTGTCGCTCGACGACGCGAGCGGGCTGGTGGACCTGATGGTGCGCGACACCGGCTGCGGCATGGCGCCGGAGGTGATGCGGCGGATTTTCGAGCCCCGGTTCTCGACGAAGGCCGGGCCCGACGAGACCGGCAAGGGGGGCACGGGGCTCGGGCTGACCGCCTGCAAGGAGATCGTGGAAGCCCATCGCGGCCGCATCCGGGTGGAGAGCGGCGTCGGCAAGGGCACGGCGATCACGATCCGCCTGCCGATGCAGCCGGCGGCGCAGCAGCCCGCGGCCTGACGGCCGTCCGACCCAAACGAGGCCGCCACGGCGGGCGGCGCCTACAATCGGGGCGTCCCCCCGGAGTGAGCCCGCCATGCCAGAACCGCGCCTTCCCCGCACGCTCGCGGAGCTCCGCTCCAGCGACTGGCGGAGCCGCACCGTCAAGGAGGAGATCCGCGAAAACTTCTCGCGGATGCTCCGCGACGGCGACGAGCTCTTCCCCGGCATCGTCGGCTATGACGACACCGTGATCCCGGAGATAAACGTCGCCCTGCTGGCCGGCCACGACATGCTCTTCCTCGGCGAAAAGGGCCAGGCGAAGAGCCGCCTCATGCGGCTCCTGCCGCGGTTCCTCGACGAGTACCTGCCCTACCTCGACGATCCCGCCATCCCGCTGCACGACGATCCTTACGCCCCGATCACCGCCGCCGGCCGCCGCCTGGTGGCCGGCCGCGATCCACGCGACGTGCCGATCGCCTGGTGGCACCGCGACGATCGCTACGCGGAGCGGCTCTCGCCGGGGACGAAGTTCGCCGACATCATCGGTGAGATCGACCCCGCCAAGCTGGCCGGCGGCACGAGCATGGCCAGCGAGGAGGCGCTTCATCTGGGGCTCATTCCTCGGATGCACCGCGGCATCTTCGCGATGAACGAGCTGCCCGAGCTCGACGAACTGGTGCAGGTGGGGATGTTCAACATCCTCGAGGAGCGGGACGTGCAGATCCGCGGCTACCCGGTGAAGTTCGACATCGACGTGTTGCTGCTCTTTTCGGCCAACCCTTCGACCTACAACCGCTCCGGCAAGGTGATCCCGCAGCTCAAGGACCGGATCGGCTCCGTCATCCATACCCACTATCCGCGTGACCGTGACCTGGGCATCCGCGTCGCGGAGCAGGAGGCTGGTATCGACGTCGGTGGCGACTGGCCGGTCGTCGTGCCCTACTTCCTGAAGGAGGTGCTCGAGCAGATCACGATCGCCGCCCGCACGAGCAAGTTCATCGACCAGCAGTCGGGCGTCAGCGCCCGATTCTCGATCGCCAACTACGAGACGGTGGTGGCGAGCGCCCGTCAGCGGGCGATCCGCCTGGGTGAGCGGCCGGCCGTACCCCGGATCAGCGATCTGGGGCACCTCTACGCGTCGAGCCTCGGCAAGCTGGAACTCGACCTGATGGGAAGTCATCAGATGACGGAGCGGCAGGTGCTCGACAGCGTGGTCGCCGCGGCGATCGCCACCGTGTTCGAGGAGTACGTGGAGAAGCACGGGCTGGACGAGATCGCGAAGGTGTTCGG
>Ga0075471_10001345_pt1 | contig 16058 bp, 16 predicted proteins | sample DEB19_08_DNA_2_FD_74787 | JGI IMG/M metagenome (GOLD analysis project Ga0075471, IMG submission 74787) | Aqueous microbial communities from the Delaware River and Bay under freshwater to marine salinity gradient to study organic matter... | ecosystem: Environmental > Aquatic > Marine > Coastal ... | reverse complement strand
GCGGGGCCGGCGCAGCCGCCCGCGGTCGCCAGCACGACGGCGACGACCACGACCGTGACACGCCACGACGTGTCGGCATGGCCGCCGGGCGAAGTCGGAAGTCGATGGTGGGAGCCCATGGCGTGTGGTGATTCCGAGTGCGGCTCGAAACGGAGCGGCCCACGGTCGTGGAAGGGCCGTGGACCGGGGCGGGGAAAGTAGGTGGGCGCGGCGGCGACGGTCAAGGGTGGTTTCGGCTGCGGAATCACCGGCCCGTGCGGCCCCGGATCGGTCGGTTTTCCGCCGCGAGCGCGATTGCCGAGCCCCGCTTCGCCTGCTACGGTCCCGCTGCCGCGAGCGAGACACGTCACACGTTCAGATCAGATGGAGCGATTCACCGTGACCACGACTTCCCCCAACGGCCTCGGCATCCATGTCCGCTGGATGATCCGCCGCGACATGGCCGAAGTAATCGCGATCGAGCAGGAGGCCTTTGAGTTTCCCTGGTCGGAGGAGGATTTCACGAGGTGCCTGCGGCAGCGAAACTGCATCGGCATGGTCGCCGAATTCGCCGACTCCATCGTCGCCTTCATGATCTACGAACTCCACCGCTCCCGGCTCCACATGCTGAACTTCGCGGTGATGCGGTCGCACCGCCGCCTCGGCATCGGCACGCAGATGCTCGAGAAGCTGATCGGAAAACTGACCCCGGACCGGCGTGGGCGGATCGCCCTGGAGGTTCGTGAGACGAATCTTCCGGCCCAGCTCTTCTTCCGGTCGTTGGGCTTTCGGGCGACGTCCGTGATGAAGGACTTCTACCGCGACTCCACCGAGGATGCGTATCTCATGCAGTATTGCCTCGAGGCGGCGGCCGACGCCGCCGGGCAACGGCGGCTCGCCGGCTGACCGACCCGGCCGCGGCCGGGTCGGCAAACAGCCGGCGCACGTCTGCGATCCGGCGGCGGAGGGTCGCCAGCGACGACGCCACGGTGTCGCCGCGGGCGAAGACCGTGACGAGCGGCCCTCCGGCCGGAAGCGGCTGGCCGGGGCAGGGGATGTCGGCGATGGCGGGCATCCCGTCGGCCGCCGACCATGCCGCGGCGGACTCCTCGAGGGCGTCCGTCGGTGGTGCGAACGTGTCTCTCCTGCGGCCGGCGAAGGCGATCGCCTTGGACCAGATGGTGCTCGTGTTCGGGATGCGATCCTGCGGCCGCGGGGCGACGAACCCGCAGGCGGCGAGATGGACGCGCAGCAGCGAGACGCCGGCCGCCCGCTCGTGAAGTTCCATCGAGGCGGTGGGCCGCGGATTGACCTCGATCAGGTGCAGCTCGCGGCGGTCGTCGAGAACCAGGTCAACCCCGAAGAGCCCGACGATCCCGAACCTCGTCGCAAGCATCTCGCCGACCGTCTCGAGCCGGATTCGCAGCCGGTCCTCGAGCTGGTCGAGCGGCCTGTCGACCGATCCGCAGTAGGCGAAGGCGCGGCCGCCGCACCAGCGGCAGCCGTTGAGTTGCGTGCTCGCCGCCAGCAGTCGGCTCGTTCGGCCATCGGCGACGAACGCGGCCGCCAAGGATTCCCCGGCCACGAACCGCTGCCAGCGCGTCGGCCGGAGGGGTGACGGTTGGTCGCCGCCAAACCAGCGGCTGATGCCGCGCCCCCCTGCGCTGGCCACGGGCTTCACCAGGAAGGATCCGTCGCCGGGCACTCCGGCTCCGGAGGCTCGAGTCTCCGGAAACGATACGCCCGCCGCGCGGGCCGCTGCGGAGATCCGGCGGGGATCGCGTACCGCCCGCACCACGTCGGCCGCATTGCCCGCGAGTGGCCTGTGGCGGGCGATCGCCTCGAGCACGTCGGGGTGGTTCTCGAGGGCACCGGTGTAGACGCAGGGAGCGGGTGGAAACGCCGCGATCACCCCGGGAATCGCCACCGGGTAGCCCGGTGCCGCCGTGCCGGAGACCGGACCACCGCCGGACGGTCCGCGGGGGAGTTGAACGACGGAGTTCGCAACCCGCCGCAGGTCGACGTCACCGAACAAGTCCGCGGCGTGCACGTTCCATCCCGCTCGGCTGGCCGACTCCGCGCAGGCTCTGGCGCTCGCGCCCACGATGACGATGTCTGGCCGAGGCTCGCGAGGTGATGGCGGCGGCGACGGGTCGTGGCGTTCCATGGCGGGAGGTCGTCAGGCCGGCTTCGATTGTTGGGGCACTCGATCATGGTATTCTGGCGGCCCGGTTCCGGGGCTTCCACGAGCTTCCGGGTTTTTGTTCGTGTCAACTTCGGAGAAGTCGTCCATGTCGATGTTCATTGGCGAAGCATTGAGCGGCGAGGGCAACGAGATTGCCCACATCGATCTCTTGATCGGCAGCAAGGACGGCCCGGTGGGCGTCGCCTTCGCCAACGCCCTGGCCCGGCAGAGCGAGGGCCACTCGAACCTGCTCGCGGTGCTCACGCCCAACCTAGCCGTCAAGCCGGCGACCGTGATGATCACCAAAGTCACGATCAAGGGCGCGAAGCAGGCCGTGCAGATGTTCGGCCCGGCGCAGGCCGCCGTCGCCAAGGCCGTGGCCGACAGCGTGGCCTCCGGGGTGATTCCCAAGAGCGACGCCGAGAACCTGGTGATCGTGTGCGGCGTGTTCATTCATTGGCTTGCCGCCGACGACAAGAAGATCTACGAGTACAACTACAAGGCGACGGTCGACGCGATCGCGAACGCCATGAAGGGCAAGCCGACCGTCGACGAGATGATCGCCGGCAAGGATGCGGCGGCCCATCCGTTCCGCGGGTTCTGATGTTCGCAGGGGCGGGGGCCGAACGCGGCCCCCGCCTCCGCACCACCCCGCCCCGGCGCCGTGACCCATGCCGAAGAAGGTGCTCATCCAACTCGACTGTGATCCGCAGCCGAGCACGTTCGATGCGATCGTCGCCGTCGACGCGGGGGCCGACGTGCTCCTGCGGCACGGCGGTGTGACGGTGGACAACGTGGTGCCCCTCGTGCACGGCGGCATGTTCACCCGTGGCGGTGCCGACCTCGCCTCCACGGCCGTCTTCATCGGCGGCTCCGACGTGGCCGCCGCCGATGCGGTGGCCGCCCGCGTGCGGTCGGCGTTCTTCGGTCCGCTGCGGCTGGGGGTGCTCGTGGACCCCTCCGGAGCGAACACGACCGCGAGCGCGGCGGTCGTCACGGCGGGCCGTCATGTCACCCTCGAGCCCGGTGCCGCCGCGGCCTGCCGCTGCCTGGTGCTCGGCGGCACGGGGCCGGTCGGCCAGCGCGTGGCCCGACTGCTGGCCCGCAAGGGGGTTCACGTCACGGTGGCTTCGCGGTCACGTTCGCGGGCCGAGCAGGTGGTGTCCCGGATCGTCGCCGAGACCCAGGTGCCGGCAGCGCGGCTCGAGGCCGTCGAGCATCATGGAGCCGTCCTGCCCGGCTCCGCATTCGGCCGGCTGCTCGCGGAAGCCGAGATCGTGATCTCCGCGGGAGCGGCCGGCGTGAACCTGCTCGATGCGGCGGGACGGGCGGCCGCGACGTCGGCCCGCGTGTTGATCGATCTCAACGCGGTGCCGCCGGCCGGCATCGAAGGGATCGTCGCCGGGGACAAGGCCCGCCCGGATGGGGCGGTGATCGTCTATGGACCGCTGGGCGTGGGGGGCACGAAACTCAAGATCCACAAGGGGGCGATTGCCCGGATCTTCGCCGGCACCGACGCCTTCCTCGACGCCGAGCAGCTGCTCGCGATCGGCGAGCAGCTCGAAGCCGCCCGCTGACGCGGCCTGCCGTCGCAGCGGCCGTTTGGGCTGCCCGGCACCGCCGCTGCCGGTCACGACGGGGCGGCGTTGGCCGCAGGGTCGTGGGGCTGAACCACCGCCTCGTCGCCGCTGATCCGTCCGAGTAGGGCGGCGGGGATGCGACAGTGGACGACGACGCGGTCGGCCGTGAATCGTCGCGAGAGCACCTCGCCATGCCGGCCGATCCAGGCGAGCAGGCGGCCGTTGCCCGGATCCGTCTCCACGTCGACGTCGCGGAATCCGCGGCCCAGGCAGTCGCTCGTGGCCCGGGCCAGGGCCGGCACGCCCTCGCCGGAGCGGGCGGAGATGGCGAGGGCGTGCGGATACCGGGAGAGCAGGCGATCGCGTGCCCCGCGGTCGGGAATCGCGTCGATCTTATTGAGCACCAGGAGCGTGTCCTTTTCGTCAACCCCCAGTTCCTCGAGCACGCCGCGGACGGCCGCGATCTGGGTGTCGACCTGGGGGCTCGAGGCATCGGCGACGTGAAGCAGGAGATCGGCCCTTCGGGTTTCCTCGAGCGTGGCCTTGAAGCTGGCGATCAGGCGGTGGGGCAGATCGCGGATGAACCCGACCGTGTCGCTGAGCAGCACGGGGCCCCACCCGGGAAGCCGCCAACGCCGCGTGCGTGTGTCGAGCGTCGCGAAGAGCTTGTCTGCGGCGAGCTCGTCGGCGCCGGTGAGCGTGTTGAGGAGCGTGCTCTTGCCGGCGTTGGTGTAGCCGACCAGCGACACCGTCATGTGTTCGTGCCGCGCCGCGACCTGCCGTTCGCGACGGCCGTGGATTTCGGCGAGTTCGGTCTTGAGGTCGTGGATGCGCTTCTCGACGAGCCGGCGGTCGACCTCGAGCTGCTTTTCGCCCGGGCCGCGCATGCCGATGCCCATCTTGAGCCGGGAGAGATGGGTCCACATCCGCTTCAGCCGCGGGAGGGAGTATTCCAACTGGGCGAGCTCGACCGCGAGGCGGGCCTCGTAGGTGCGGGCCCGGGCCGCGAAGATGTCGAGGATCACCTCCGAACGGTCCAGCACCTTGACCCCGACCGCCTGCTCGAGGTTGCGGGTCTGCGCCGGAGAGAGGTCGTTGTCGAAGATCACGACGTCGGCATCGTGGTGCGCGATGATCGCGGAAAGCTCCTTCACCTTCCCCTTGCCGAGATAGGTCGTCTGATCGGGCCGCTCGCGCCGCTGCGTGAGTTGGGCCACCACGGTGGTGCCCGCCGTGGCCGCGAGGCCGGCGAGTTCATCCAGCGGATGCTCCGGATCGACCGGCGGCTCGAGGAACACCCCGACGAGCACGGCCCGCTCGCCCTGTCCGCCTCCCGTGCGATCCCGGTCCTTCATTCCTCCTCCTCGTGTGGTTCGTCGCCCGCCGCCAACTGGCGGCAACTCTCCCACCGTCGGGTGTCGAGCAGCCCGTCGGCGACGGCGTCCTTGACGGCGCAGCCCGCCTCGTGGTCATGGGTGCAGTCAGGAAACCGGCAGAGGTTGGCGATCGGCCGCAGGTCCCGGAAGGCGCTGGGCACTTCGGCCGGCACCAGCTGCCAGGGCTGGAACTGCCGCACCCCCGGCGTGTCCACGAAGCAGCCCGCGAAGCGATGGGGCACCAGCCGCGCGGTGGTGGTCGTATGCCGGCCCTTCTGATTGTCGCGACTGACGTCGGCGATGAGCAGTCCCAGATCAGGGTCGAGCGCGTTGAGAAGCGACGACTTGCCGACACCGCTCTGCCCCACCACCGCCGTCACCCGCCCGGGAAGTTCCGCGGCCAGCCGATCGATGCCCACGCCCGTGACCGTCGAGCAGAGGATCACGGGATATCCCATGCGGGCGAAGACGCCCGAGAGCGGAACGAGCGCCGCCGGAGCGACGAGATCGACCTTCGTGATGCAGATGATCGGGCGGATGCCGGCCGATTCGGCGGCCACGAGCAGCCGGTCGAGGAGTCCCGGCTTGAGATTGGGCATCGTGCCGCTTCCCACGATGACGAGCTGGTCGACGTTGGCGACGATCACGTGCCGCCGGCCGCGGCTGTCGCGGGAGAGTGAGGTCCGCCGCGGCTCGATCGATTCGATCACGTCCTCGGCGCCGACCTGCACCCAGTCGCCCGCGGCAAGCGGATGCCGCTGCTCGGTCGCGACGGTGCGGAGCAGGCGGCGCATCGTGCACCGGGCCTGGCGACCGTCCTTTGCCCGCACGACGCTCTCGAGCCCGTGCACGTGGAGCACCTGTCCGCGCCACGTCGCCGCGGCCAGGGGTTCGACGCCCAGCCCGTCAGCCCGCCGATCGGCGTCGCGATCGGCGACCACCGTGCGTTTGCGGGTCAGGTCCCCCTTCCCCGAGATCCGTTCGGAGGTGGCCTGATCTCCGGCGGCGTCGAGGTCGCCGCCGAGCGAGCGGGTCAGGTCCCCCGTGCGGCGGCGCGTCGAACGGTTCTTGCGGAACTCGACGCGGAGCTTGCGGGGTTTGGCCATGCAGTCGGGACGGCGGTCAGGTCGAAGGGTGACGGGGCCGGGCGGGTGGCGTTGCCGAACCGGTCGCCCGGCGATGCTCCAGGCCGGCCGATTCGAGCAGCGAGCGGCCGAAGATGCTCTCCGCCACGGTCTTCTCCTCGGCAGGCGCCGCGGCGCCGAGCCGGGACGGCTCGTAGGCGATCTCGTAGTCGTGCTTGGCGATTGAAATCGTGTCGCCGGGCTGGAGCCGCTGTTCGGTGACCCGCGTGCCGTTGACCTTGATCCCGTTGCTGCTTCGCAGGTCCGTGATCGTCCAGTAGCCGTCCATGAGCGTGAGTTCGCAGTGGCTGCCGGAGACGTTCGGAAAGCGAAGCACGATGTCGGCGCTCTCCCGACGGCCGACGGTGAGCGTCGGCTTGAGGAGCGGGATGGGGTCGCCGCCGCCGAGGGGAAGAAGTTCACCGTACATCTGCGGATCACCTGTCTCGTTGTCCGGGCTCGGGCCGATGGCCAGGCCCTGATTCGAGGGTACGGCGACGGTTTAGGGCGGTCAAGGCGGCGGTCGGGTCGCCTGCCGGATACAATCGCGGTCGAAGCGACTGGAGCGGACCGGGTGATCGCCGGCCGCGGTGCGTCGGCCGGCCCACGCCGGCACGGCGGCCGCGGCGGGAGGAAAGTCCGGGCTCCGCAGGGCACGATGGTGGGTAACGCCCACCGGCCGTGAGGTCAGGGACAGTGCCACAGAAAGCAAACCGCCGGCGGGGCTCGCTCCGCCGGTAAGGGTGAAACGGTGAGGTAAGAGCTCACCAGCAGGCCGGGTGACCGGTCTGGCTCGGCAAACCCCATCGGGAGCAAGGCCAAGCAGGAAGAAGATCGCCGACGCGTCTGCGGATGCGGCCGGCGGCGCGAGGCGGCCCGCCTCGCACCCGCTTCCGGGTCGGCTGCTCGAGGCCCCGGGTAACCGTGGTCCTAGAGAAATGGTCACCGGCCGCCGCGTTCGCGCGGCGGACACAGAACCCGGCTTACAGGTCCGCTCCAGCTCGCTTCAACGCCCGCCGGGGGCCAGCGGCGGCCGTCTCGTGGGCTGCATCTCCCCGTCTCCCCGCCATGTCCCGGCGTTCCTGTTCGTCGAGCAGCTTCATCAGCTTCGAGATGCAGAGCGTGTTGACACTGACCCGCATCTCTTCCGCCTCGCTCTTGAGCGTCTCGTGGAGCGACCGGGGCATCCGCACGGTGACGATCCGCTGGGCCTCGCGGACCGAGGCCTGGTCGTTCTGCCGGGCCCGGAGTCCGTCGAGCAGTTCCCGGATCCGGGCATACTGCGGCGAGCACTCGAACCGCATCAGGGCATCCGGATCGGAGAAGGTTCGGCGGACGATGCCATCCACCCCGAGCACCTCCCGAAAGAAGACGACCCACTCCGGGTTCATGCCATGAAGCCGCTCGGCGACTTGAAGGACCGCCGTGGCAGCGTGCGTGTCACTCTGGGGCGGGCGGGCGGCTTTGGTCGACATCACTCGATTCCTTCCCTGGGTTCGATGCGGGTTCTCTTCAGGCGACGGCTCGTGCCATGACGCCATCTCGACCGGATACCCTTCGGGGGATTTCGGCCTCGACGCTTCACTCTGCGGACCGAGTCAAGCGACAGCGAGAAGTGCTTTGACAGCAACGACTTGCATCGACATCGAGGGGCATGGCTTCTTTTCGCGCACCGCTGCCTCATGCGGAGGCAGCGGTGTGGCTGCCTCGATATGAGGCAGGGGCGAGGAGTCGCGTTTCCCAAATGTCCGGGTCGGGCCGGCCGAACAAAAAGGGCTCAGGTCGGATGGCCGCCCGGTCGGGCACGGGCAGACTGCTCGATGGCAGAGGCGACTTCCGCGGCCAGATCGCGGGTTTCGACGGTCTGCAGGCCTCGCCAGCCGGGGACGGCGTTGACCTCGAGGACGACGAGTCGGCCGTCTCGGGTCGGGAGCAGGTCCACGCCGGCGATCGCGGCACCGACGACCGCGGCGGATCGCATCGCAAGCTCGATCCACTCATGGGGTGGTTCAAAGGCCTCCGGCCTGCCGCCCTGAGAGACGTTCGTCCGCCAGTCGCCGGGGGAGGCCAGTCGCTTCATGGAGAAGACCCGGTCTCCGACCACCAAGATCCTCACGTCCCAGCCCGCGTGCGGGATGAACTCCTGCAGGTAGGCCACCCTGCCGTCCATCGGCACGATCTTGCCGGCATCCGCGCCCGAGGCGAGCCGGACGAGGCCTCGGCCACCCGAGCCAAAGAGCGGCTTGGCGATGCAGTCGCGGCCCAGATCCTCCCAGGCCCGAACGGCTTCGGCGGCATCCTGCACGACCCTCGTCCGTGGGACAGGGATGCCCTGCTCGGCCAGCAGGGCCAGCGACAGATACTTGTCGATCGCGATCTCGAGGGCCCGCGGGGAGTTGATCACCGGAACCCCGCGGGCGGCGAGACGGCCGAGGGCGTCCATGCGGAAGATCACCTCCTCGAGCCGGTCCGATGCCGCGGCAATGCCCGGCATGCCGCGGACGACGATCGCCTCCGCCGCGTCGATTCCGGGCGGGCCGAACCGGCATCCTCCGGCATGAAGGTCCGCGGTCAGTTCCGACCAGCGGGTGACGGCCACCTGGTGGCCACGGTCCGCGAGTGCCGCCACGAGCCGACTCACGTGCCAGCCCCCGCGGTCACCGAGCAGCGTGATTCGCATCGGCCTTACGATTCCATGGTGTCGGCGGGGGCCGTCGGGCCGGTGAACGAGCGGGCGACGAGATCCGCCGCCAGCCGGCCGAATCGCTGCCGCCGTCCTGATTCGACGTTGACGAACTCGACGACTGCCGGTGCAAAGAGGGCCGGATCGAGCGCGTAGAAATCGCGGCCCGCCCTCTCGAAGAGGGTCGTGAAGAGTTCACCATGTGCCGCCGAATCGACGCTGACGCTCCGCGGCCCGAGCGTCGAGAGTCCGGCGTCGTCTCCCGTGACCTCCAGCGTCACGAGCCCGCCGTAGAGAATCGCGTCGTTCGTGCGGCCGATGGCGACCAGGTCGTCGGCGGGCACCGGCGGCAGCGGGGCGACCCCCCGGCCGGCGACGATCCGGGTCAGGTCGAAGCCCACCTCGTGCAGCTTGTGGAGCGCGGTCTCCAGCGATCGCGCGACCACCTGCAGGCTGCCGGCGATACTCGCGGTTCGCGCGGCGAGCAGCAGCAACTGCCCCGGCTCGACGCCCGCATCGGCCGCGAGCGACGTGCACGCGTCGGCCGGCGGCAGCGAGGCCGTCTCCAAGATGCCTACCGCGACCCGCGGGCGTTCCCGCCGCCCGATCACCTCGTAGAGAGCCTCACGGCCGATCGCCGCCCGGATCGGTCCGCTGGCCATCGCGTAGAACCCGTTCGCGGCCATCTTCCAGCCGGCGTATTGCGCGGCAAGGCAGGCGGCGACGGGACTCGAGCTCGTGATCTCGACCACCGGCCACGGGCAGTCGTCCCACAGCCCCCGATAGGCGTCTCCTGCGGCGACGGGCGGGACGAGCGACACGTCGCCGAGTCCGGCGACCGCCGCCCGAGCCATCAGCAGCCCGGCCTCGATGCCGCCCTGTTTCTCCACGCCGCAGTCGAGCAGCCGCACGCCGGCCCGGTCATGGCACGCCGCGCCGACGTCGGCGGCGCGGTCGAGGAAGGGCCGCACGAGCCGATACGCATTTTCGTTCAGGGACATCCCGCGGGCTTCCTCCGGCGACCATAATGCGGTGGCGATCCACGGGCGGCAACGAGGAGGCCTGAAACCTCGGCGATCCGCCGCAAACGCCCTGACTCCGGGAAACCACCAGCCGTGCCGAGCCTGACGGTCGAGAACTACGTGAAGACGATCGAACAGATCACCGGCTGCCAGGGGGGGCGGCCGGCGACCACCGGCCAGATCGCCACCGCGCTCGGTGTGTCGCCGGGCACGGTCACCAGCATGCTCAAGACGCTCGACGCCGCCCGGTTGGCGACGCATCGTCCCTACGAGGGCGTGGCACTGACGCGGGCCGGTCGCGGGCTCGCGCTGCGGGTCATCCGACGGCATCGGCTGATCGAGCTTTTTCTGCTCAAGACGCTCGACATGAGTTGGGACGAGGTGCACGACGAGGCCGAGCATCTCGAGCATGCGGTGAGCGATCTGCTCGTGGAGAGAATCGACGCCTACCTCGGCCGGCCCGACGTGGATCCCCACGGCGATCCGATCCCACGGGCCGACGCCATCTCGCTGGCGGCCGCTGACGAGGAGGGCCTGAAGCCGTTGGCCGAGTGCGGAGCCGCCGCCGTCTTCCGGCTGGCGCGGGTGCTCGATCAGTCGTCCGACTTTCTGCGGTATCTCACCGACTGCGGGCTCTCGCTCGGCGCCATCGGCTCTGTGGAGAGCAATCCGGACGGTGCCGGACTGATGCGCATCCGGGTCGGCGACCGCAGCCTCTCGATCGCCCTCGACGCCGCCGGCAAACTGGTGGTCGCCGCGGGGCCGTGACGGCCAGTACGGCCGCACGGCACGATTCACGCTGGTCTCGAAGAAGCCTTCGTCTGCCAGACGGCCGACTGCCCCAGGCATTCATCGACCGAGATGCGCATCAGTGAAGGAGCGATGCCCCGCGTCGCCAGCGCCGATTTGAGTTCCGTGCCGATCCAGCGGGCGATCCACTCCGCGGTCGTATTGGCGGCCGGCAGGAGCAGGCATTCATCGGCCGGAAAAACCCAGCGGCGACGGCCCTTGAACACCACGGTGGTCTCGGCGTTGCCGTGCGGCCCGGCGGCCGTGGTCACGGCGAGCCACCGGTTTTCCGTGGGCAGCAGCATCTTGTGATCCAGTCGGGCGAGGATCGCGGCGGCGGCATCGCGAAGCGCGATGAAATCGACGACCATGCCATGGGCGTCGGGAAGCCCCTCGACGTCGATGCCGACGGTCCAGTTGTGGCCGTGCAACGGCTCGCAGACGTCGTCCGAGAGCGTGATGAAGTGTCCGGCAGAGAACACGTGCGCCGCCTTGCGGAGCCGCACCTCGTAGGTGTCATTCATGGCGGAGCCTTTGCGGCAGGGAGGGGGCCGTCATCGACGGCGAGGAAGGGCCTCAGGCGGCCGTCCCAGAGCAGAATATAGACCGCGGCGGCCACCAGGTCGGCGGTCGTGCCGGGGTTGAGTCGGCGGGGCTGCCGGAGGCTCCGATCGAAGGCCTCCAGTCCGCCGGGCCAGTCTTCGATGGACGCATCGAGCAACCGGGCCGCGCGGGCCGAGACGTCGGCTGCCGCGGTGGCGCCGTGCCGTCGGGCGATCAATGAATCGGGGCTGCGGGCCAACTGCCGCACGTGACAGCGGACGACCGCACCGAGGAGCGGCGTGCCCGATTCCAGCGCGACGACGAGGTCTTGCACCGGCCCGCTGAAGAGCCGCTCGTAGCCCTCGGCCCAGAGCCGCGCGATCTGGTCACGGTCGGCGGCGAGCCGCATCGCGGCCCGGATGTCGTCGGGGGGCGGCCCCGCCACGTCGAAGCGGTCCACGGTGCCCATCCCTCCCGGCCGCGCCAGCGCGATGGCCCGATAGATCTCGGCCGCGTCGGCGGGGCCGAGCCGCGAGAGCACGCGATCGACGGCCTCGGCCGTGAGCGGGATGCCGTCGGCCACCGCCGCCAGAGGAGTGATCAGGAGCACGATGCCAAGGTTGGCGTTGGTGCCCACCGCCACCCGCGCCGCCTCGACCGCCGTCCGGATCGAGAGCCCCAGCGGGAGATCCGTCGCCCGGTCGACCGCGGGAGCGATGGCGATCGCCGCGGCGACGAGCTGCTCGTAGGTCAGGTCGGCGAACGACGCGGCCGGGTGGACGTTGCCGGGCTTCGGGGCCGTGGCTTCGATGATGCCGGCCATCGCCGCGCACCATCCCCGGCTCCACGCGGGGCAGGAGATGGCCGAGACGGCGGCCTCGAGCGACGAAAGTCCGGTTGTAGTGGCTGACGCTGGAATATGAGCGGCTCGTGAGGAACGTCTGCCATCCGGACGACGAGCCTTCAAGGGTACACTTCCCGAGGATGGCAGGACCACGATTCGCAATGGGACGGCAGGCATGGCGACGGCGACCGACGACGCGACGAGCACGACCCTGGGGCCGGAGTGTTTCATCAACCGGGAGCTGAGCTGGCTCGACTTCAACCAGCGGGTGCTCGAGGAGGCCGAGAATCCCGAGAATCCGCTGATGGAGCGGCTCAAGTTTCTGGCCATCTTCAGCTCGAATCTCGACGAGTTCTTCATGATCCGGGTGTCGGGGCTGCGAGAGCAGGCCTTCGGCGAGAGCGCTCCGCAGGATTACAGTCCGGACGGCATGCCGGCCACCGCGCAGCTCAAGGCCATCGCCTGCCGCACCCAGGACCTGGTCGCGCGGCAGTATCGCTGCCTGCGCGAGAGCATCGGGCCGGCGATGGCCGCCGAGGGCTTCCAACTCCTCCGCTACGAGGCGCTGGAGGGCAGCCAGCGGGAGCAGGTCGACCGCTTCTTCCGCCAGCGTGCCCTGCCGATCCTCACGCCGATGGCGGTCGATCCCGCCCATCCGTCGCCCCGGTATCACAATCGCGGGCTGTACCTCGGCGTGATGCTCAATCGCACGGAGGGGCTGGGGCCGAAACGGCTGTTCGCCGTGGTGCAGGTGCCGCAGGTGCTGCCGCGGATCGTGATGCTGGCCGGCGGTGAGCCGGGCCGGTTGCCGTTCGTGCTGCTCGAAGACATCGTCTCCGCCCGGCTGCCGGAGCTCTTCGGCGGCTTCCAGGTCGAGTCGTGGACGGCCTTCCGCATCACCCGTGACAGCGACGTGGATCTGCTCGAGCAGGAATCGGACGACATGCTCAAGCTGATCGAGGACCGCATCAAGGCCCGCCAGCGGGGCCAGGCTGTGCGAATCGAGATCGCCTCCCGCGCCGACGACGACCTCGCCCAGATGATCATCGACGAGGAAGGCCTGCAGGGGGCCGCCCGCGGACAGTGCGACGACTACAGCGAGGTCTATCGCATCGACGGCCCGCTCGACCTGACGTCGCTCTGGGAGCTCCACAAGCTTCCCGGCTTCGAGCGGCTGCACGACAAGCCGTTCACGCCGCGGATGCCCCGCGGCCTCGAGCGGCGGAGCCCCGACATCTTTTCGGCGATCGCGCAGCGGGACATCCTCCTGCACCATCCGTACGACTCGTTCGACCCGGTCGTGGAGTTCGTCACGACGGCGGCCGCCGATCCGAGGGTGCTGGCCATCAAGCAGACGCTCTACCGCACCAGCGGCGATTCGCCCATCTCACGGGCCTTGATGGCCGCCGCCGAGTCGGGAAAGCACGTCACGGCGCTGGTGGAGCTCAAGGCCCGGTTCGACGAGGCCAACAACGTGAGCTGGGCGCGGCTCATGGAACGGGCGGGTGTGCACGTGGTGTTCGGCTTCCTCGACCTCAAGACCCATTGCAAGGTCTCGATGGTGGTGCGGCAGGAGGGGCAGGGGCTGAAACGCTACGTGCACCTGGGCACGGGCAATTACAACCCGACCACCGCACTGTCCTACACCGACCTGGGGCTGTTCACGGCCGACGAGTCGATCGCCGAGGATGCGTCGGCCCTGTTCAACCTGCTGACGGGCTACTCCCAGGGCCATGCCTGGCAGCGGCTGATCGTCGCGCCCAATGACCTGCACCGCCGCACCGTCGAGCTGATCGACGAACAGGCGCGGCGGGCGCGGGAAGGCCGGCCCTCACGAATTTTTGCGAAGCTCAATGCCCTGTCCGACCATCGCGTGATCGAGTCGCTCTACCGCGCCAGCCAGGCCGGCGTGCCGATCGACATCGTGGCCCGAGGGATCTGCTGCCTGCGTCCCGGGGTGCCCGGGTTGAGCGAGACCATCCGAGTGCGGAGCATCATCGACCGCTTCCTCGAGCACAGCCGCATCTATGTGTTCGGCCCCGACGAGGATGCGAAGGTGTTTCTCTCGAGCGCCGATTGGATGCCCCGAAACTTCTTCCGCCGCGTGGAGGTGATGTTTCCCGTCCTCCAGTCCGATCTTGCCGGCCGGATCCTCCGCGACGTGGTGCCTGTCTATCTCGCCGACAATACGCGGACGCGACGACTCGGCGCGGACGGCGTGTTTCGCCCGATATGGCCCGCCGAGGGCGAGTCGGCCCATCGGTGCCAGTACGAATTCCTGGAACAGCGGCCGTCGCCGGCCGGTGATCACGCCGAGGCGTCGACGACGTAGGGCTCGCTGCAGCCGTCCGGCCCCGAGGGCCGTGGGGCGGCCGGCCCTGCCGCATGCCTTGAGGGGCCACGGCCTCGTTCCTAAAATCCGACGTTCCCGGCCGTTCCCGCGCGAGAGACACCATTCGATGGCGGAGGATCATTACCAGACGCTCGGCGTGCCCCGGACCGCCTCGGCCGAGGACATCCGCAAGGCCTACCGGGAATTGGCCCGCAAGTACCACCCCGATCTGCATCCTGACGACGATGCGGCGAAGGAGAAGTTCAAGAAGGTGCAGGCCGCCTTCGACGTGCTCAACGAGCCGAGCAAGCGGGAGATGTACGACCGCTACGGCAGCTCCTTCGAGGGTGTCGGAGCCGGCGAGCAGCGCGGCTGGGGCGGCGGGCCGTTTCCCGGGGCGGGTGGATTTCCGGGCGGGGCGGGCGGCGGGGAGATCGACCTCGAGAGCCTCTTCGGAGGCGGCGGCTTCGAAAACATCTTCGGCGGCGGGGGAAGGTCGCGGGCCGGTGGTGGTCGCCGCCGTCGGGCCGCGCAGGCGCCGGGCGAAGATGTTTCGGCCCGCATGCAGATTCCCTTCACGCTGGCGATCGACGGCGGGAAAGCCGACGTGCAGGTCGACCGCGGCGGCGGCAAGACCGAGACGATCAGCGTGTCGATTCCCCAGGGCCTTCCCGACGGGGCCCGGATGCGTCTCCGCGGCCAGGGCTTGCCCGGCACGGGCGGGGCGGCCGCCGGCGACCTGCTGCTCGAGGTCGGTATCGAGCCTCACGCCGTCTTTCGCCGCGACGGCGACACGCTGGAGGTGACGCTGCCCATCACGCTTGCCGAGGCGATCGAGGGAGCAAAGGTGGACCTGCCGACGCCGTGGGGCACGATCGCGCTCAAGATTCCTCCGCGGACCAGCGGGGGCCGCAAGCTCCGCGCGGCGGGGATGGGTGTTCGGCATGCCAATGGCTCGAAGGGGGATCTGATCGCGGAAGTTCAGATCGTGCTGCCCGATTCTGGCGACGCCGCCGCGTTCGACCGGCTGCTCGAGGCCGCCAAGGCGGTCCAGGCCTCGGCCGCGACGTCTCCGCGGACGGCCCTGCGGTGGTGAGCGACGCGGGCGGCTCGTTTCCGCGGCGGATGCGGCTCCTCAAGCCGTCCGACTTCGCACGCGTCTACGACTCGCGGCAGTCGGCGGCGGCAGGGCCGCTCGTGCTCTACGCCGCGGCCAACGCCGCCGACGCGGCGGCGATCCGGGTCGGCCTGTCGGTCTCGCGGCGGATCGGCAATGCGGTCATCCGCAACCGCTGGAAGCGCCGGCTGCGTGAGACCTTTCGCATGGTTCGTGCGGGCCTCCCGGCCGGCAACGACTTCGTGATCGTGGTGCGGTCGGGTGAGCCGCCGGCAGGAGCCGAGGCTGCCAGTCGGCTCGGAGAGACGATCGTATCCCTGGTGAGGCGGGTGGTCGGTCGCCGGGGTTATGCGGAGGCCCGGCCGGTGCCCCGTGAGATGGCTGCCGCGAGGCCGAAGCGGAGGCGGTAGATGAAATCCGCGAGCGGCGGGTGGTGTCGCGTCGTCGGGCGGCTCTGCGATCGGGCCGCTTCCGCGGTGCTCAT